>Ga0214202_1000075_pt1 | contig 47626 bp, 34 predicted proteins | sample TroBogEpilimnion_9_FD_153040 | JGI IMG/M metagenome (GOLD analysis project Ga0214202, IMG submission 153040) | Freshwater microbial communities from Trout Bog Lake, WI - 03JUN2009 epilimnion | ecosystem: Environmental > Aquatic > Freshwater > Lake > Epilimnion/Euphotic zone | place: Trout Bog...
CTTCGAGATTGCAACCTGGAACCCGTCTGCGGCTAAGCCCCGCTGGATCTGAAGGATCATTTCTCGTCCTTCTTCGCCAGCAGGGCTTCCCATTTTTTTCGGGCGCGTAACTCCAACATCGCTTCGCCGTACGCTTCTTGCAGCGCTTTCAACTGCGACTCGTACTGCTCGCGGATGTCCTCAGGCTTGGCCCTCAGCGCGTTCTCCATCCCAGCTTTGGCTTGATCGACCCAGTCTTCAATCTCAGAGGGCGTCAGGTCATACAACCTCGCCGACTCCGCGACTGTGGCTCGTCCTTGGATGATTTCCAGAACCAGAGCGGACTTACGCCGCGCCGTCCAACGCTTGATCTCGTCTTCCATCTCAACACTCATGTGCTAGCTCCTTACGAACATAACACCTGAGCAGGAAATCAGTGGGTCATTACAAGTCGGCTCAGCACGAGTTCATAGAAAGCAGCCGTATCAACAGCCGTCTGGACGGTAATGAGGCCCGCTTTGTCACCGCCCGGAAAGCGCCCGAGGTCTTTGCTTTGGCGGACGCTCACGCCGAAGTTGATACCGGGATTGGAATCGACATCCACGTAGTACTGACCTTTCGTGGACACACTGGGTGCGACGATCGCCGCAGCCGCGAGCGGATCGTAAAAAAAGGCTGGCAAGTCCGAAAACGGGCGATCGGCCACCGCCCGCGGATCGAGGCGCTTCCCTCGATCGCTACGGCGACGTCACCCCTCTCTTGAGTATCCGAATGGTAGTTAGCCTCACTTCTGTCCATTCAGAGTAATCCGGTATGGCCGGCAGTTACTTGTAGGCTAGATCGTCATCGAAAAGACACTCTTCGAAAGTTTCACCACAGCTTCAGCGCCTATTTGAAGTCACTGCTTGGCACGGAAAAGACCCAATACCGCTTGGCTTCGCGGGCAGGGGTTAGATAGGTTTTAGATAGTGCCGGTTAAAAAACAGCTATGCCAAAAAATCTATTGACGGGTGCGTGTTGCTAGCCGGATATCCGCTTCACACCGGCCACAAAACGCGCCAACGTCGTCGACAACACTCCTTTCGGCAGCGCGATGTCGATCAGCTGAAATCTCCCGCGCCGATGCACCGCCTCGTCCAGCGCGTGTTTCAGTGCCGCGCGGGTTGCGACCCGAATACCGTCACCGCCCATTCCGGCCGCCATGCCGGCGAAATCCCACCGCTCCAAGGTATTGAAGGCGGACTCGGGCTGAAACGCCCGCAGCATTTCCCAGCTGGCGTTATTGAATACCAACACGATCGGGTCCCAGCCGTAGCGACGGCAGTTCCCGAGCTCCCATCCCGTCATCTGGAAGGCCCCATCGCCGACGAGGATGAGCGGGCGCTCACCGGTCGCCGCTTGAATACCGAGCCCCGCCGGGACGCCGTATCCCATCGTGGCGTAATAGCCCGGTGCCACGAACGCGGTGGGCTCAATATCGAGCGCCGTAAACAAACAGTCGCCCACGTCCGAGGCGATCGGCATCTTGCCGTGCTCGGCGAACAGATCATTCACGGCGGCACAGATATCGGTCGGTGCAATCGGCGACTCATCCGCCGAGAGGCCGCGCGGGTACGTCGTCGGCGCGAGCGTCGCCGCATGACCGATCGGTTGCGCCCGCTCGACCAGCCGTCGGACGAGATCCGCGAGAGGGATGTCCGGATAGGTGTGATAGCCCAGCGTCACCCGACCGTCCAACGCCTGAATGGTCTGGCGCATGTCGATGCGGGTCTTAGACACCGCAAAGTTGGTGTCGCAAATAATCTCGCCGAGGAGGAACAACCCATCGGACGCTTCAACCAATTGCGTCACGTCGGGCGTTCCGGCGACGCCGAGGTAAGTGCCGGCATGCAGGGCGGGCTCATCCGCCAATAGCCCACGGCCCATAAAGCCGGAGACCACCGGCACCTTCAACCGTCGGGCCAGTTCCGCGACCTCCTGTTCGATGCAATAGCGGCGCACTTCGACGCCCACCATCAGGACCGGCGAGCGCGCTCGCGTCAGGCGGTCCAAAATTTCCTCCACACATGCCTCGAGGGCATTGCCGTCCACCGGCGTTGCGGCGATGGGCGGCACCTCGGCGCACTCGAGGTTCACCATATCGCGCGGGATCTCGAGGTACACCGGCTCCGAGCGACGCTTGCAGCTGGCGAGTACCCGCGCAATGAGCGCGGGCGCGGTCGCCACATCGTCCAGCCGCGCCTGGTCGCAGGTCACTTCCTTGAAAATCTCGAACTGCGAATCAATCCGTTTCGCCTGGTGATGCAGCAAGAGACCGGAATCGACCTCGGCCTGGCCGGGCGCGCCGGAGAGCACGACGAGTGGGACTTTCTCGGCAAAGGCGGCCGCCACGGCATTGACCATGTTGAGCGCGCCCGCGCCGTACGTGACCGCTGCCACCGCAGGCGCCGAGGTCAACCGGGCTGCGGCATCCGCGGCAAAACCCACACCGGGTTCGTGTGACAACGTGTAGAGCGGAAGGATCTGCGAGCTCTCGAGGATCCGAAAGTACGGCAAGGCAAAGTCGCCTGGAATACCGAAGACCAACGGCGCCCCTTCCCTCTTGAGCGCATGCAGCAACGACTCAACAAGATTCATAATGGGGTCCTCAAGCAAGGTCCACAGGCGTTATCGGACTGCGCCCGCTCAGTCACCGAGTCGGTTTAATTTACGCCGATAACGCCGCAGGTGCAGCAACGACGAGGCGCGAGGACGACGCCATTCATCGCGACCGCCGGATAACGACCGCGGCGGATGCGTACGCCCCCGAAAGCGCCGCGGACGCGCCTTCAGAGCTTCAGACGACGAACGTTAGCGGAGCGTCGCACCGATATGTGTGAGGAACTCCGCGTGCGACGGCATGCGCTCAACGCACCGTGCGACGACCTGACGGACGTTAGCGACATAGGATCGTAGCTCATCCTGACCCATCATATCGACCATCGGAAAGTAGCCCCGTGGGTGTATGCGCTGCCCGAGCATGACTTGCACCCAACTGGTCTGGCCAAAGAGTTCGTCGTTCTCCCTAAAGAAGCGACCGCTATGCCGGAAGAGATCCAGATACGCCCGCAATCCGTCGGGTATCGCGAGCGTACGGCAGTCCTTCCAAAATGCAGAGTCATCTCGTTCTGTGGCATGGTAATGCAGAATAAGAAAGTCTCGGATGCGCTCCCACTCCCACGTGGCTCTCTGGTTAAAGCGGTCGATCAACACCGGATCAAAGTCTCGATCCGGGAAGAAGCTGATGATCTGTGTGATCGTCGACTGCACAAGGTGGATGCTTGTGGACTCCAACGGCTCCATAAAGCCACTGGCCAGTCCCACGGCCACACAGTTGCGATTCCAAATGCGACGTCGTTTCCCGGTCTTAAAGGCGAGCAGACGCGGATCACCGAGAACAGGCCCATCGAGCCGCGACAATAGCCGTTCGGTGGCCGCCTCATCCGAGAGGTGTGCGCTCGAATACACGTAGCCATTACCGATCCGGTGTTGCAGCGGTATGCGCCATTGCCATCCCGCCTCTCGGGCCGTCGCCCGCGTGTAGGGCACGGGCGGCCCTGAGGAGGCACACGGCACGGCGACGGCGCGATCGCACGGCAGCCAGTGCGTCCAGTCCTCGTAGCCCGTATGCAGCGCCTGCTCGATCAGCAATCCCTTGAATCCGCTGCAATCAATGAACAGGTCGCCCTCAACGCGCTCGCCGCTCTCGAGCAGAAGCGCATCGATAAAACCGTCTGTGCCCCGCAACTGAACCTGCTGTACCTTCCCCTCTGTCTGGCGCACGCCCAGAGCCTGCGCACATTCACTCAAGTACTCGGCGTACAGTCCTGCATCGAACTGAAAGGCATACGCGATACCCGACAGCGGGGAGTCCGGACCCAGACCTGCGGGCCGCATGAAGCGACCGTGGCGTGCGGCCATCACGTTGATCGCATACTCACCCAAATCAACCGCGTGACCTTGCTGATGCGCCTTGAGCCACAGTTGATGGAAGGGCAATAGCGCCCGGTCCCGCCCGAGGACACCAAAGCTGTGGATGTAGTCATCGCCCAAGCGCGCCCAATCGACAAACTGAATGCCGAGCTTGAACGTCGCTCGTGTGCGCCGGACGAAGTCATCTTCGTCGAGTCCCAGGGCGTCATTGAACTGCCGGATTTGGGGGATCGTCGCCTCGCCCACGCCGACCGTACCGATCTCTTGCGACTCAATGAGTCGGATCGCGCAGCGGGGACCGAGCACACGCGCCAACGCCGCAGCGGCCATCCAGCCCGCTGTGCCGCCACCGACAATCACAATAGCTTTGATCGCGCGATCTGTCATGACGCTCTAGGCGCTGTGGGCGTACAGCTCCCGACCGCACACTGCGGTCGAGAGCGAGGCCGGGAAATCCGCAAGGAGCCCGCTTCCCAACTATCAACGCTTATAGTTGAAGCCCAACAGGATCGTACGTCCGAAGGTGTCGTTTTCCAACGGCGTTTGGTACGACGCGCCGCTGGTCAGCGTTGCCATCTGGATCGTGCGATACGGCGAATCTGTCAGGTTATTGACTTGCAGTAACAGTGACAGACCCGCCGCTTTACCTTCCTTGAACTCGTAGCCCGCCTGGAAATTGAGCGTTCGATCGGTGGCAATCTTCGTATACGACAGCTGATTGAACAACGGCGTCACTTCACCCGTGAACGGCGAGCGGTACGTCTCAGCCAGTCGCAGCGAATAGCCGTTCTGCTCGTAGTAGACCGTCACCGCCGCCACGTTCTTGGAGAATCCTGGGAACGTGGTCGGACCGCCAGGCACATTCGAAATCGTCGTCGGTGGCAGATAATTATTCGTGTAGGCGTAAGACGACTGCAGGCCGAATCCCGACAGCGCATTGGCGAGCAAACCGCCTTCCAGCGTGAGCGCCAATTCGTAGCCTTGGATCTTGCCGCCCGAGCCATTCTCCGGCGTCGAGTAATTACCGTAGACCGACTTCGGGGTAATCGGCGTGTTATTCACAAACCCCGAGAAATTGTAGTTTGGGTCGGTCTGCGTGTAGATATAGCTCGTCAAGTTCTTGTTAAAGAGCGCGACCGAGAAGTAGCTCGCCTTACCGAACATCTTCTCAAACGAAAGATCTTCTCCGATCGCAATGTACGGCTTCAGATACGGATTGCCGCCCGAACCCGACCAAAACCCAAAGCTCGCCTGACAGGAAGCCGGGTCGGTGCACACCGACGCGGACGATGCCGCCTTCTCGTCGTCGATCCGGCCGCGCATCATGCTCTTGGAGACGCCCAACCGGATGTATTCCCGGGGCGCCACCATGGCCACGAGGTTAAGGCTCGGTAGCACCTCGTTGTAGGACGTACCGCTGCCGACAGCGCCAGTCGGCTGCCCGCTGTTCGGATCCGTCAGTACACCCGATGAGTACTGATTCGTATGCACCCACTGCACACCGACGTTGCCACGCACCGGCACCTGTCCCATGTGGGTGTCGATGTCGAGCTTCAGATAGCCGAGCGGGACTTTTTCCTGAATGTAGTAGTTGCGGCTGTAGTCGTTCGGGCCCATGTCGGGCGAAAGATAGAACTGACTATTGAACGCCGCGAGGATGTTGTAATTGATGACGCCCGGCACGCCCGCATACGCCAGCGAGGTCGGTGAGTAGGTGTAGGCGGCACCCACGGGCGCAAACTGTGCACTGTTATATGCGCCACAGGAGAGAGTACCCGTCGTACTGCACCCATTGCCGTTCAGATACGCGAAGTCGACGAGCGCCGACTTAGACTTCTTGCGATCGGAGTAGTCGAAGCCAATGTCGACCGTCTTAAAAATCCAACCGAGCGCATGTTTCACGTCCAGTCGGAACGCCTTGATCGTGTCCGTCTGGTGATCCCATTCCTCACGACCGTTATAGCCGTAATTGTCGGGATCGGTGAACCCGACAATCGTCGGGTCAGCCATGTTGACCGGTAAGCTGTAACTCGCGTATCCACCGCCGGGCGGTATGTTGAATCCCACGCCATTCAACGTGGCGCCACCCTGTAGACCGGTGAAGGCATACGCGTCGCGCAGCGAGTCCGTCGCCTGCGAGTACGACAAGTCGGCGATGGCCGTCCATCCGCTGTCAAAATCGAGCCTATTGTTCCAACCGAGGGACACGGTGCGCGTGTTCAGGCTCGTGTATTCATTCTGCATGATCGGTTTAACGCCGCTGATCGAGCCGCTCGTTAAGACCGAGTTGGCCCCTTGGCCGCTCGTCTGCGCATTGGCGTAACTCACACCGTCCCACGGACTGCTCGACCACTGCAAACCGTTCAGGGCGTCGTCTTGCTTGAATTCAGAATAGAACAGGTCCAACTCGCTGTGAAACGTGTTACTGGGCGCGTACTCGATGACGCCCATCACGCCGGTACGGGTGTCACCCACTGACTTGGCACGAATCTGCATGCCCTGCTGCTCGAGTGCCGAATCCGGGGCGCCAGGGACGGGATTGGTTCCCCATCCCTGCAGCGATCCCGAACCCGCAGGTCCGTTGTCGATCGCCCACCACCAGGCTTGGTACTGTTTCTCTTGCACCGGCGAATCGATACGGGCCACGCCGAACGCAACGCCGAGTGTGTGATCCATGAACTGATCAATGACAGAGAAACTGAGACGGCTACCGTCCGCACCGATGCCTTGACCCGGATTCAGGTTGCTGTTCGAGTTGCGTTCGGCACGCGCATTCACCGCAACCTTCATTTCGTTGTAGCTCAGCGGCTTGACGGTATCCAGATTGACCGTACCCGCAAGACCCTGACCGATGAGGCTCGCATCCGGCGTCTTGTAGACTTCGACTTGATGCACCAACTCGGCAGGGAATTGATCGAATTCGACACCCCGATTTTCACCCGTGGACGCGATCTCACGACCGGCTAGCGTCGTGCCACTGAAATCCGGAGCGAAGCCGCGGATCGAAATAAAGTTCGCATGGCCGTCGTTACGCTGTGCCGCAAGACCGGGCAATCGCGCCAAGCTGTCGGCAATACTGATATCCGGTAGCTTGCCGAGATCTTCGGCTGAAATGGTTTCGACGATATTGTCGGAGAATTCTTTCAACTGGATCGCATTAGCGATACTGGCCCGAATACCGGTCACGACAACGTCGTCCAACGCGCCGGGATTTGCACTGGGGATACTCTGCGAGACGGCCGGAGCCGCGGCCCCCATCAACGCAGCAGCGACAGCCGTGGCGACAACCGAATTGCGTTTTGACCGAGCCGCGTTGGGCGTCAAGCGATGACGAGCGTCCGCCGCCCATGGATTTGAGTTCAGACGATCGTCTACGCGCATACATTCCCCCGAAATCGACAAAAATCGCCATGAAGCCGTCCGTTGGGGGGCCCGTTATGGCGTAGTCAGCTCTGTAGGCTGTCATTGGTCAGTACCAATATCGTCCTGTTACGCCCATGGCGTCAATGGCTCTTTAGGCACCGACTCCAAACGACTTACGCGCCCTAGGGACGTCGCGATCTCGTTGGCGATGAGCGCTCCGGCTTGAAATGACGATCACCATTGCACATCGGCTCGGGTGCTTGATGCGTGCAGTCGTCGCACCAACCGCACCCTATCTTTCCTACGGGACGGTTGGCTGCGGACGACCGATCCACGTCGTTGCGGGGCTATCCGGCCCGGGAGGGCGCGTACTTACGCTGCGGTTGCGACAGGATGACCGCGTCGTGGACGACGCGGTCGTCGACGGCCCCTGTTTACTTCACTTCGACAAAAAACTTACGGACGGTCTCCAAGACTTCCCAACGGCCGTTCCAGCCTTTGGGCAACACGAACGTATCGCCCGCCTGAAAGATCACGGGCTCCGACCCGAGGGTCGTTAAGCGCGCGCGACCACTCAAAAACAGCATGGCTTCGGTTGCCGGACGATCGACCGTCGTCCAACCGCCCGGCGTGCACTCCCAAACACCCGCCGTGATGCCACCCGCTTCGTACAGGATCTTGCCCGCGGTCTGCGGATCGCCTTGATCCGCCCCGGCGCGTTGGCCCCACGGCTCGAGCGCGCCGTTCACGTCAGCCGCAAAAAGGGCCGATAGCGGGAGCAAGGCGGTCGACGACGTCTCAGGGGTCATAGCGGTATCCTCAGGAAGAAGGGCACTGACTCTACCACCCGATCGCGTACCCCGAACACCGTCGCATTAGGAACGCGCCAAGCCCGCCACGAGGGTCGAGGGAGCGCCGTAACAGACGATCTGTACATCGAGTCCGCGATCGGCCACCGCCGCCACCGCGCGCTCGATCGCTTCCACGATCCACACCTCCCGGTTACCAAACGCACCGCCCCCGAGCAGCGTGAGTAAGACCCGCCCAGGACCGCGTCGCTGACGTTGCATGACCGCTTCCCACAGAGTCGCCTCGTAAGCGGCCTCCAAGACCAGCCGCGCAAAGCGTTGCCACTGCGCGGAGGGCAGGTCCGAGTACGCGACCGGCAACGCCGAACAAAAAGCCTGCGAGACGAGCGGACCGTGACCCGACGGCACGTCGGTCACTTCCACGTTCCGATGCACGCCGATACGTAGGCGGGAGCGCACGGCATCGTGCTCAGCCGGTGACGTCGAGCGGAGCCAATCGTCGATCGCGCCTAAGCCGTCGGCCGTCGCGAGCGCATAGCCATTCTGCATCCGCCAGAGGGAGTCCACGGGTCGGTTCAGCGTCCGACTGAGGAAGGCACCCACGTCCGCAAGGCCATTCAGTTGCCGCGTTTCCGTCTGCCCCGTGTGCCCGTCGATCGGCACGAGATAATTGCGGTAGATCGTGGCCGCGCCGGCGGCGATCGCACAAGCCGGGCCCTGCGTCCGGTCGAACGAGTAACAGCCCACGCCGTCCTCGGGACGCCGCGCGGGACCGATCATTTCCAGCAGATTGAATTGGGAGGCCACTTGAAAGAGCGCCCGCGCGTTACGCGGATCCCGATGCAGCGCCCGCGCCTCGCCTTGAACAATCTGCACCCGAGTCGGCGGGCCCACCGGCGCCGTCGCGGCCCGCTCACGCAGCGCGGCGAGTGACACGAGTTCCAACGCGCCGCATCGAAAGCGTCGACCGTTCACCGTCGACTGCAGAAATTCGCCGTCCACCGACAACTGCCGCTGCGTAAGGGCGTACTCCGTCTCGACAAATCCCATCAGCGATTCAAACCAATCCATGGTTCCCCTCCCAGCCCGCCCCGATATGCATCTCCGAGCATTTGCCGGCCCCGCCGCGCATCGCGATCCACACTAGTCGACGCGGTCGTCTTCGCCGTCGGTGGCATGAATGACCGCCAAGAACGCATCCCCATACTGCATCAACTTGGCGTTACCCACACCGTGGACCTGCAGCAGCGCCGCGCCGTTCTGCGGTCGACGCACGGCCATGTCCTCCAAGGTCCGGTCGCTGAAGATCACATAGGCCGGGACACCGCGCTCGTCGGCCAGCGTTTTGCGTAATCGTCGCAGCCGGTCGTACAGATCGCTGTCCATCGTGCCGCTGCCGGCAGCAGCCGACCGACTCGGGCGCGCCGCCACGCGCGCCTCGGCCGCCTGACGAATCACATCGGCGCCGGTGCAGACGCCGCACGAGGTCGCGCAGTCATCTATCGGTTCGCCAAAATACTCGGTCAAGCTACGCCACAGACAACGGCCCGCATCGGCAAGGTCGTACATCCGCCGAACCGCCAGACGCTGCTGATTCAACAGGTCCGGATCGTCGACCTCGGAGCGCTCAGCCATGGCCTCCAGCGACATGACGTCGGCCCAGGAATAAAACATGACGCAGTCCGACGCCGCACCATCGCGCCCGGCCCGGCCGATTTCTTGGTAATAGCCCTCGATCGAGCGCGGCATATCGCGATGAATCACGAATCGCACGTTCGACTTGTCGATGCCCATCCCAAAGGCAATGGTGGCGCACACCACATCGACATCGTCGCGAATGAATCGATCCTGCGTGCTGGCGCGGGTCTCGGGGCTCATGCCACCGTGGTAGGCCGCCGCACGCACGCCACGACTGACCAAGAACTCCGCCGTCGAATCCGCGCTCTTGCGCGACAGACAGTAGACCACCCCCGGTTGCCCACGCCGCGCTCGGACCAGCGCGAGGATCATGTCGCGCACGCCCTGCCCGGTGCCGTGGCCGGGGCCTTTCTTAACGGCGTGCAATCGCAGGTTCGGGCGATAGAACGAGCCGCGCACGAGATGCGGGTCGCGCAGCCCCAGCTGACTCACGATATCGTCCTTGACGCGCTCGGTCGCAGTCGCCGTCAGCGCCAAGATCGGTATCCCCCCGAAGCGTCCCTTCAGGTGGGACAGGTTGCGATAGGAGGGCCGAAAATCGTGGCCCCATTCGCTGATGCAATGCGCTTCATCGACCGCGATGAGCTTCAAGTCCAAATCGCTGAGCAGACGCCCCACCGCACCGTCGATGCCCTCGGGCGCGGCGTAGAGCAATTCGAAGTCGCCGCGCTTGAGGCCCGCGATCCGCTCGGCGCGCTCCGCGGCTTCCAACGACGAGTTGAGGTAGGTGGCCCGGATACCCACCTCGCGCATGGCATCGACTTGATCTTTCATGAGCGAGATCAGCGGCGAGACAACGAGCGTCACGCCGCCCAAGAGGCGCGCCGGGATCTGGTAGGTGACGGACTTGCCGGCGCCGGTCGGCATGACGCCAACGCAGTCGCGACCGGCCAGGATCTCGGCGATGATGTCCGCTTGGCCGGCACGAAACGAGGGGTAACCGAACACGTCGCTGAGCACTTGAAGTGAGGACGCGCGATCGGTCGCCTCTTTCGCCACCCGGACGCGCTCGCCCGCAGCGCGCAGGAGCGCGAGCACCTCCGCGGTGAACACCCCCGGTTGCTCCCGGTAGAGGGCCCGCAGTGCCGCGAGGCGCTCACCGACGTGCTCTAACGGGGCATCCGTCAACGCCAACGCTTCGCGATGCAGCGCAGCAGCGGATGGGGGCATCGACGTCATCAATCACACTCGGCATCGGCACGGATCGGCGCGGCATCCTACCCCGCCGGGCCGGCGCCTGCTGCGCTCTTCGACCGTCATCGCGCCGATTCAGGGGCCTAGGACGCGGCGGCGACCGCGCCGCTCAGATCCGCGCCTCGATCCAGCCTAAGACCTCGGCCAATGCCGCCGGCGCGCCGCGGTCGTTCAACAACTCGTGATACCCGCCCTCGACGAGCCACAGCGTCTTGTCATCGGCCGCCACGACCTCGATGAAGCGCCGGCTGCCCTCGCACGCGGTGTAGCGATCGGCCGTGCCGTGAATCGCCAGGACCGGCGTCGTCCAGGACGGGTATCGCGACCAATTCGCGGCGCTGCTCGCGAGAATGCTCGCGGCCATGCCGGCTTGCAGTTTGCCGTGGTACTTCATGGGATCGTCGAGCATCGCCTGCACGCGCGCCGGATCGCGGGAAATGCCACCCGGATCGAGCTGTCCGACCGGACAGTGCGGTAACACAGCCCCCACCCAGGGCGCGAGCCAACGCTGCCATGCCGGCGCCTCAATCCAGAGCGCCGCGCTGCTCAAGACGACCCCGCGCACCCCGGCCGGCGCCTCAAGCACACTCGTCGCCGTGACCAGCCCCCCCAGGGAGTGCCCAAAACAGAACATCGGCAGCGCGACGCTGTTGAGCGCCGCGCGCGCGGCGCGGTGGTGCCGGACTGAGGTCTGGACATCGGTGGCCGCACGCCGGCCCGGTGAGCGCCCGTGGCCTTCGAGATCGATGGCGTACACCGACACGCCCCGCGCCTGCAAGGTCGGAATCAACGCGTGATACTCGTTCACGTAGCGCTCGGCGTACTCCGAGAGGCCGTGTTGCAGGAGCAGCACGGCCCGCGGCGTTTGGGCCGGCCAGCAGTAGCCGGCCACGCCGGTGCCGATGTCCCACGGCCGTCCACCGCCCCGAATGGGTGTGTCCCTCAACGCACGCCTCCACGCCTTGCGCCCTGTCGTTGACGCGTCGCTCCGGCAGACCGCGCCGCACGAGCGGCGCGACGACTGCCCACGACGTCGACAGAGTGGTTAGACTTTTACCATGACCTCTCATTCTACCTCGTCCACCGCCGTCGCTCCGGCGCAGGATGTCGATCGCGAACTGCGCGTGGGTCTCGTGGGCCTCGGCGCAGCCTCGCGGGTGTTTCACATTCCATTGATCGCGGCGACGCCGGGGCTGCGCATCGCGGCGGTCGCCAGCTCCCAACCGGCGGAAGCGGCGCGTTGGCTGCCGACGGCCACGCTCTATCGCGACGCCCAAGACTTATGCGCCGACGCGAGCCTCGATCTCGTCGTGATCGCCACCCCGCCCGATACCCACGCGGACCTCGCCACCGCGGCACTCGAAGCCGGTCATCACGTCGTCGTTGAAAAACCCTTCACGCTCGACGCGGCCGAAGCGCGCGATCTCGCGCGTCTGGCGCAGCGACAGCAGCGCTGGGTTACCGTGTTCCAAAATCGGCGCTACGACAGTTGTTTTCGCACCGTGCGGCGCGAGATCGATCAGGGCACCATCGGCCGCGTCACGCACTTTGAGAGCCACTTCGACCGCTACCGGCCCGAGGTGCGAATCCGTTGGAAGGAAGCGGCCGGCCCGGCCGGCGGCGTGTGGTCGGACTTAGGCCCTCACCTGGTCGACCAAGCCCTGCTGCTCTTCGGTAAGCCGGAGGCGGTGACCGCCACGCTCTCGCGGCATCGCGACGACGCCATGGCCGACGACTGGGCGCACGTGGTCCTGCACTACCCGGGACTGGAGGTAATCCTGCACGCGAGCTTGCTGGTCGCGAGCGGTTCGCCGCGGTTCATCGCCCACGGCACCGCCGGTTCCTTGTTGAAACGTCATCTGGACGTGCAGGAGGCCCAGAGCCTCGCGGGCCTGCCCCCCTCGGACCCCAACTTTGGGGTCGACCCCGACCCGTTGATCCGCTGGACGGCCGACGGCGTGGAGTCCGTCCACGCCGCGGAGCGTGGCTGCCAGCAACGCTTCTACGCGGAGGTCACTGCTGCACTGCGCGGCACGGCGGACACGCCCGTCACCCTCGCCGAGGCCCTCGCCACGATGGAAGTGCTCGACGCGGCGCGCCGTTCGGTGCGCGAGCGACGCAGCGTCAGCGTCTGACGGGCGGGCCGCTTCGCGAACCGATCAGCAACGCCGACACCGCGTCCCCGGGGCGTTGCACGCCCTCGGGGACTCGTGTCGGATCCTCAGAACGAGTAGCCGATCGACACGCCGATCACGCGAGGACGCAACGGGGTCTGCGCGACGATGAACTGGCCGGTGCTGATGAACGTGCTGGCGTTCGAGTTCGCCAGGTTCTCGACGTTCAGCGCCACCGTCCACGCATCCTTCGCCACCCCCACGGATGCCTCGGACGTCGAGTAGGCCGGGTTCTCGAAGCGACCGCGCGACGAGCTGATCGCACCACCGATCGCGTAGTTCGGGTTCGCACCCGCCTGCGTGAACGAGTGCGCCTGATGATGGGCGCCCAGCTGCGCGTACGCGGAATAGCCGTCGCCGAAACCCCAGTCGTAGCGGGCGCGGAAGCTCAACTGCGTCGGCGGCGAGTTGGCGCTCGGCGCGCCGACCGGTCCGAACGGGTTGCTCACGGCCGAACACGGCGTCGTGTTGCACAACTGAGTGATCGGCTGACCGAAGTTGGCGCTCGCAGGATTGTTGTTCACCAACGCCGGCGAGTTGGTCTGGCGGCTCTGGTTCCAGGAGCCGGCCGCCTGCAGCACAAGGCCCGCAAACGGGCGAGCGATCAGCGAGGACTCGAGGCCCTTCACGACGAAGTTCTGGCCGTTGGTGTTGTAGAACAGATTGCCGACGAGACCGGGATTGAAGAACGCGATCTGCACGTTGTTCCAGTCTTCGCGGTAGACCGACCCGTTCCACTGCAAGTGACGATTCAAGAACTCAGTCTTCCAACCCAACTCGTTGTTGGCCAGCTTGTCCGAGTTGTAGGCGCGCGGGATCAAGTACTGCGGCAAGCCGTCGGGGCCGGTCGCGTGCGGGGACAGGCCGTTCTGATTAAAGCCGCCCGGACGGAAGCCTTGCGAGTAGGTGTAGTACACCATCGCATCCCCGGTAACGTGCCAGGTGAGGTTCGCGCGACTCTTCCAGCCGGATTCGGTGTCGACGAGATTCTGGGCGTTGAGGTTGTAGGCGTAGGCCGGATAGTTCGGGCAACCGCCGGGTTGCGCACCCTGCTCGAAGCACCCGAAGCTCCCGCCCACGCTGCCGACGAATTGATTCGAGAACTTGAAGTGGCGCGTGCCCACCGTCGCGGTCAGCACCTTCGGGATCAGGTCGTAATCGAACGACGCGAAAAACGCCGTCTGCTTGGTGGTGCGGCGTTCGTCCTGATTGAAGGACGTATCGTCCGGCTGCAACCCTGGGTTGCGGACCGTCGTGCCGGGAATCGTGCCGATGGTCGACAAACACGCCACGTTGTCGGTGGCGGTACAGGCCGGCAACGTTTTGTAATGCCAACTGGTGCTGTCGTAGAGCACGTTGTCTTCGTAGAACGCCCCGACGATCCCGCGTGCGCGCCAGTCGTCCGGGGTGCTGAAGCGCAGTTCGTGCTGCTGGTGCTCGTTGCGCTCGTTGGTACGCCAGTAACTGGACGGCGAGTAGCACTTCGAGGTGGTGATCGACGTGTCACCGCCTGAGCCGGGGCCGTAGCACTGGTAGTAGTCGGAATACACGCCGCGCGAGTAATTGGTGTAGTCACCGGTCTGGTCGACCTGCCGGATCAGGTAACCGCCCGTGTACACCGCCTTGATATCGCCGAATTTACCGTTGACGGTCCACGCGGTGCTCTCGAAGCGATCCTTGTCGTACGCCGGGTTGAACAGCGTCACCTGCAGGGGTTGTAAGGGCGCGCCGTCCGAGGACAGCGGCTGCTGATAGAACACCCCGTCGGAATCCATCGTCTGGTAGCTCTGCGAGAGCAGGATGTCCCAGTCGTCGTTGATCTTCGTCAGTAACTCGACGCGTGTGCCGGCGTAGGTCACCGGGTTGATCGCGTTGCCGGCCAGACTGTTGTTGTTAATGACCTGACTGCCGGGAGGGACGCAGTACCCGGTGTTCAACTGGCCGTCCGGGCACGCACCGTTGGCGTTGGCCGGATAGTTGGCGTAGTGCATACCGATGTCGGTGTTCTTGCGCGTGAAGGTCGCCGGCACGTTATCGATATACCCGCCGCGATGGTCGTTGTAGACCACCGCGCGGATCGCCATCCGATCGGTGATCAGCGGCAGGTTCAACACGCCCTGCATGTCGGAGTTCGGATCGCCGTGGGCGGTCACGCCGTAGCCGGCCTTGAACGAGCCTTCGACTTTGTTCAGCTTCGGCTCGTTGGTGATGTAGCGAATCACACCGGCCTCGGCGCCGGAGCCGAAGAGGGTGCCTTGCGGACCTTCGAGCACCTCAATGCGGTTCAAATCGGCGGCGTAGACGTCCAGGTTGCGGTTCGGCATCTGGCCGGATTGGTTGTCGAGGTAAATCGCGACGTTCGGCCAAAGACCCGTCGCGGCGCTGCCTTGGCTGGCCTGCGAGCCGGCCGACAGGCCGCGCATGAACACCTCGTTCTGGCCCGGACCGCTGCTCGCGCTCGTGACGTTCGGCAGGAATTTGATGTAATCGTCGAAGGTCGTGATGTTCAACTGCGCGAGGCTCTGGCCCGTCAGCGCTTGGATCGAAATGGGCACGTCCTGAATGTTTTCCGAGCGACGCTGCGCGGTGACGACGATCTCGCCCAACGAATCCGCCGGCTCTGCGGCCACGGCCGCCACGCTTGCGCCCGCTAATGCCCACGCGATCGCTTGAGTGAGATGACGTCGTTGCATGCGATACCCCTTATCCGATCGTTGTGTGCCCGCTGCGACGGTCGCAGTCAGGATCATGAGATGATTCTCCGACAGTACGCCCGTGCCGCGCGAAGCCGGCAGCGGTAGGCGACGCTCACTTGGCCGAATGCGACAGTCCGGGGGAATATTCGACGCGCTGTGCGACCGGACTCGCACCGGCCACTTCGGAAATCCACCGTCGCGTCGTGGTGAGGACGACTGGCAGGTCCCCGTCGGCCGCGTAGGCTCCCACCTCACGGGTACGGGCCGGCGTGGCCCGAAGGAGGACTCGTGGAAGCGTTCAAACTGCTCTGGACCACCGATGCCGGGGTCCTGACCGTGCTGGTGATCGGTTTCATCGTCGGCATGGGCATCTACTTGCGACGCCACATCACCCGACTGATGAACGACGAACCCGGGAAGGAGGGTTGGTAGTCACCGCCCCACCCTCTGAGCACTGCGACCTCACGGGGCGTCCGCGCCCCGGTGAGTTCAGCGCACTGCGGGCCGCGTTTACTTCAGCGCGTGGGTCACCGCTTCGAAGAACGCGAAGGTCTCCTCGGACATCGAATCGTCCCAGGCGTGTTCCCATGCGGAGAGTTTGACGACGACCACGTGCTCGATCGGATCGACCATCACGAACTGCCCGTGGATGCCCTCCGCCGTGAACGAGTGATGCTCGTCCGGGATGCACCACCACTGGTAACCGTACCCGGTGGGATCGTTCGGCTCGAGCTTGCCGTACTGCACGTAGGGCGCGCGCGGCACGGTCGCCTCGGCAACCCATCCGGCCGGCAACAGTCGCTTGCCGTGAATCATCCCGTCGTTGGCGAATAAGCGCCCGAAGCGGCCGTAGTCGCGCAAGGTCACTTGCAATCCGCCGGCCGCCATTTCACGACCCTTCGCCCCCGGAGCATCGATCAACCAGCGCGCCGGCGCTTCCGCACCGATCGGCTTCCAGAGTTTCTCCGACATGTAGGCCGACAGGGACTTGCCCGTCACGCGCGCGATCAGCGCACCCAAGATCTCGGTGTCGGTGCTGGCGTAGTAGAACTTCGTGCCCGGCGGTCGGATCGCCTTGAACGAGCGGGCAAAGTCATAGAGCCCCCCTTGGTTGGCTTCCATGATCCGCGCGAACTCCGCGATGTCCGAGTTCGGATCCTCGTATTCCTCGTTGTACGCCGTGCCAGACGACATTTGCAGCACGTCGCGGATCTTGGCGTGTTCGTAGGCCGAGCCTTTGACCTCCGGCAGATAGGCCGAGACCGGGTCTTCAAGGCTACGGATCTTGCCATCCGCTTTGGCGAGGGCGAGCAGCGTCGAGACGAAGGATTTACCGGCCGAGAACGACTGGAACGTGTCCTTGTCGTCGGCGCCGTCGTAATAGCCCTCGTAGAGAATCTCATCGCCTTTCAGGATCAGCAAACCCGTGGTGCCGGTCCGATGCGCGAAATCGTCAATCGAGTATTTGGCCCCGCCGTATTCGTACGACAGCGCCAACGGCTGCTTCGCCCGCGACAGCGGATAGGGTTTTTCAGAGGTCGCGATGCGTCGCGTCGGCAACATCTCGGCCATATTCCGGAAGGTTTCCGGACGGCCGGGACCCAGTGCCCAGCCCTGGCGCGACGGCACCCGATCGCCCGCATCAAACTCCGGCGCCGGTTGCAGATCCGCGCCGGACAAGCGCGCGGACGGTGAGGCCGAGACCCACAGTGGCGACAAACTGGCGAGTACAACCCACAGCGTCGATGGACGTATTTTCAAAAACATAGCCCCCCTGGGCGGTTCGTGACCGCGGTACCGACGCACTATACCGTGCAGGCCTTGGTCCGACGCGCTCCGACGGTCGCCTCACCGTCGCTCACCCACCGGTCAACGGCAAGTTCCCGACAAATCCGGCATGAACCGGGAAGCACCGCCACGCCCTCGGACGGAGACTCCGTCCACGCCCCCACCGTCTGGGTACCGTCATCGAGGCCGCCAGCATGAGCACTCTGAACCATCTCCAGTCTTTGTCCGGGCATCATCTGATCGGAGGCTCTCTGCGGGCCGGTCGTGGCACCGTATCGATCCCCGTGATCGATCCGGCCACGGAACGGGTCATCGGCGCCGTCACGGAAGCCACCGATGCGGAAATTGACGAAGCGATCCGAATCGCCAACCGCGCGCAGAAACTCTGGAACAAGGTCAATTACCACCGCCGCGCCGAACTACTGCACGAAGCGGCGCGACAGATGATGGCCAATCGACCGCTCGTCGCCGAAATGCTGACCCGGGAGATGGGGAAAACGTACAAAGAGTCGTTCGACGAGGCCACCTGGTCGGCGAGCGCCACAGACTATTACGCCGAAGCCGGCCGCCACGAGGCGGGCAAGGTTCTCGGTAACACGGTCGACGGCCAGATGCATTTCACGACGAAGGATCCGGTGGGCGTCGTGGTCATCGTACTGCCGTTTAACTACCCGCTGTGTTTGCTGTGCTGGCAGGCCACCGCGGCACTCGTCGCTGGTAATGCGGTCATCATCAAACCGTCCGAGATGACCACCCTCACGACCCTGGAGTTCACTAAAGCCTTCGCCGGCTTTCCGCCCGGCGTCGTGCAAGTGCTGGGCGGCGGTGGCAAAGTCGGCAAGGCATTGGTGGAATCTCCAGAGACGCACATGGTGGCGTTCACCGGCGGAATCGCGACCGGCGGCAGCGTCGGCGAGACCTGCGGCCGACTCTATAAGCGGGCACTGATCGAAACCTCGGGTAACGATCCGTTCATCGTGATGCCCTCAGCGCCGATCGAGGTAGCGGCGCGCGGCGCAGCGTTTGGTGCCTTCCTCAACTGTGGCCAGGTCTGTGCCGCATCCGAGCGCTTTTACGTGCACGAGGCCGTGTACGAGCAGTTTATCGAGCGACTCGTGCATTACGCCCGCGCGGTGCGCATCGGCAATGGCCTCGACAAGGTCGACATGGGCCCCCTCGGCTCGAAGCGCGAATACGATCGGTACAACGGACTGCTGCAACGGGCCATCGCCGCCGGCGCCACCGTACTGACCGGCGGCGGTCGTCCGGCGCATCTGCCCACCGGCTACTTCTGCGAGGCCACCGTGCTCGGAAACGTCTCTCCCGACGCTGAGATCATGAACACCGAGTCGTTCGGTCCGGTGGCCCCCGTGTGCCGGGTCGCGAGCCTCGACGAGGCGATGCACTACGCCAATCGCTCGCAGTACGGCTTGGGCTCGACGATCTACACGCTGGATCTGAGCGAAGCGATGCGTGCCGTCAACGAGATCGAGGCGGGCATGGTCTGGGTCAACGCGCCCTTGCTGGACAACGATGCGGGTCCGTTCGGCGGCCGTAAGCAGTCCGGCCTTGGCCGGCAACTGGGCTCGGAGGGACTCGACACGTTCCGACACACCAAGTTGTCGATGATCGACCCCACGGCAGCCTCACACGACTTCTGGTGGTTCCCGTATGCTGACGCGGAGAGCTTCCCAGGAAACCGCGGTGATTAACCAACAGCCCGAAGGTCTGAAAGCCCGGATCGCTGCTGCCGAGCAGGATTCGGCCGCGCGCGACTTTGACGGTGCCAGTTTTCGACGTATGGTTGTGTTGGGCGTGTTGATTCCGCTCGCGCTGATCGTCCTCGGTTGGCGCTTACTGCCATGACCCAGCCGGCGGACGAGAGCGTCTGGCCGTTGCTGCCCGCGGAGCGGACCTGGGGTCCGTGGCGCTTGGGTATCGCGCTCGCCACCGCGGCCGCGGCCACCTGGTGTTACCTCATCGGCGAATCCGTCGGGGTCTACGTCGGCTTCCTGCCCGGCGCTCTGGCCATGACCGGCGGCTGCTTGATCGGCATGCTGCTCGTCTTGCTGGCCGGTGGCCCACTGTCGCTGCGCTTCGGCATCGATTCCATCGCAGCGACCAAACCGCAATTCGGGACGCGAGGTTGGGTGGTGCCGGCTGCCCTCCAGTCGGTCTCGATCATCGGCTGGAACTCGTTACTGCTCATTTTCTTTGCAAAATCCGCCTCGCAACTGGCCGTCGCCCTCGGCCTGCTTCCCGCCGCAGCGTTACCCCCCTGGCTGGTCCCGGCGCTGACCTTGAGCGCCTGCGCCCTCATTTTCCTCGCGCTGTCGCGCGGCGCGAGTGGCGTGTCCACCGTGTCGAACATCCTCGTCGCGCACGTGTTGGTCGGCCTGTGGATGCTCTACCTGATCGTGTCGCGACGCTGGCCCGAACTCGTGTCCGCGCCACCGGTCGCGGCCAGCTCGGATCGGCTTTACAACTACACCACGGCGGTCGAACTTGGCATCGCTACCACGCTGTCGTGGTGGCCGTACCTCGGGGCGATGATCCGCATGGCGCCGAACGCGCGCAGCGCGGTACTACCGGTCTTGCTCGGCATGGGCGCGCCCGTGCCGTTGCTGTCGTTGATCGGACTGGCGGGAGTGTTGGTGCTCAAGACCTCCGACCCGGCCGAATGGCTGCGCACGGTCGGCGGGACGAGCTACGCGATCGTGGCGTTGTGTTTCGTCACCGCCGCCAACCTCGGGACCGCGGTCGCGGGGATTTACGCCGCCGCCCTCGGCCTGCGCAACTTCCGCCGCCTGGAAGGTCGCTCGTGGGGCGCCTTGTTGGCGCTGAATCTCACCCCCGTGGCGTTCATCGGTGCGGTGATTCCGGAACTGTTCTTCGCGAAGTTCGGCTCGTTCCTCGCGCTCATCGGCGTGGCGTTTGCGCCGCTGTGCGGCATTCAGATTGCCGACTATTTCGTGGTTCGCCGCCGGCGCATCGATTTGGCGGCAATCTACGATCCATCGCCGCAGGGCCTCTATTACTTCCGCGGCGGCGTTAATCCCGCGGCTGTGCTGGCGCTGATCGCCGGCTGCGCCACCTACGTTGCCCTATTGGACCCGTTGACCTACGCTCCGGGTGGTCCGTACCGCTACCTCACCGCGTCGCTGCCCGCGGCGCTCGTCGCGGGCGTAGTGCACAGCCTGCTGAGTCGCCGCCACCGCCGCACGCCCGCGTAGTATCGACTTCCCCATCCCGCTATAGTCAGTCGGTGGTTTCCGGGGAGGGTTATGGCGACGACGGTCACGACAGTCGAGGCGACGCCTGAGCGGTGGTTCAACGCGCTGCCGGCGCCGTGCCGCACCAGCCACGGGCTCGGTTGGAAACACCTTGAGGCCCACCGCTACGACGGCCTGTGGTGCCGCGACCTGACACTGCCGCCGCTCGCGTGGCACTTCATCTCCGTGCACTTGCTGCGACCGACCCGGGTCGACGGGCGCTTCGGTGGTCGAGCGTATAGCGGTCGCTCCACGCCGGGTAATCTGATGCTGATGACGGCGGGCCAGGCGAGCGTGTGGCAGTGCGCCGAACCCATGGACGAATTGCACATCCTGCTCGACCCCTCGATCGTGGATGAGGTCGCCCGCCAGATTGGCCTCGCGGACTACCGCCTGATCGACGGCGTCGCACTAGTGGACCCCACATTCTCCGATCTTGCCCGCCATCTGCTGTCCGAACTGGAGCACCCCGGCATCGGGACCGCGCTCTTCGCCGAGACCACCGCCCGCTCGCTCGCGTTACATCTGCTCCGGCATCATTCCACGGCCAAAGGCGATCATAGCCCAGCGCCGCGACTGGAAATGACCGCACGCCAATTGCGACTGGCTACAGAATACATTGAGACGCATCTCGGGGAGGACCTCTCGCTCGAGGAGATCGCCACCGCGCCCGGCATGAGCCCGTTCCGCTTCGCGCGTGCGTTTAAGAAGGCCACTGGGCAGTCGCCGCGCCAATACGTGATTCACCGGCGGATCGAGCGCGCCAAGGAACTGTTGCGCGCCACCGACGACGACTTATCGGAGATTGCTAACGCGGTCGGCTTTGCGACCCAAAGCCACTTTACCTCCGTGTTCCGACAACGCTGCGGTCTGACACCGAAGCGATTCCGCGACCGCAGTCGGGATTAACCCTCTCGGAGCGGCAAGGTTCCGACACGCGCAGCAAAAACCCGAAAGACCCGAGCGGGCCGTCCGCGCACCCTCAAGCAAAAGGGGTCGCCATGACGCTGAAAGTTGCTGCCGCCATTGCCGCGCTGATCCTGCCGCTCGCCGCTGCCGCGCACGCGGCGACGCGCTTCACGCTCGTCGAGCGCCCGCTCAACGAGACGGTTATCCATCGCCTCGGCGACAGCGACTCTCTCGGTGATCTCATCGTCTTTTCGAACCCGCTGTACGACGCGCAGGACCGGGTGGAACGCGGCACCAGCAGCGGCCAGTGCGTCCGTACCGTCGTCGGCGCGACCTGGGAGTGCCAGTTCACGCTGCGTCTTCCGGCCGGCGCGCTCGTGGTCGCGGGGCGCTACAACGATGAGGGCGATTCGACCGTCGCCGTGGTCGGCGGCACCGGCCGGTACGCCGGGGCACACGGCACCTTGGTGATCCATCCCCAAGACGCCGACCACAGTCGCTACGATTTCGTCATTACGCTTTAGTGCATCGGTCCATCGACCGTGTTCCGGTCACCGCAGGAGACCCTCATGACCCATCGCCTCCGCCACACCCTGAACGTCATTCTCACCGCCGCACTGGCGAGCAGCCTGCCCGCGCCGGTCGTGCACGCCGCGGACGACGCGACGATTGACGAAGTGATCGTGACCGCGCAGCGCAAAAGCGAGCGCGTCCAAGACGTGCCGATCGCGATCTCGGCGATTTCGTCCGCGGAACTCGAAAACCGTGGCATTCGCCAGGCCGGCGACATCGCCGCCGCCGTCCCCAATCTGACGCTGAGCTTGCCCTACGGCGAGGAAGCGCAACCCACCTTCGCACTGCGCGGCGTGACCACCAACGATTGGGGACAGAACCAGTCCAGTCCGATTGCCATGTACGTGGACGAGGTCTACAAGCCGGTCGGCGCCGTGCAGGCCTTACAGACGTACGACCTCGACCGAGTCGAGGTGCTGCGCGGCCCGCAGGGCACGCTGTACGGCAAGAACGCCACCGGCGGGGCCATGAGTTTTTACAGCAAGAGCCCGAGCCTTAGCGAGACGGACGGCTACGTCACCGTGGGTCTGGGCAATTTCAACCAGAAGTCCATCTCCGCCGCGTTCGGCACGCCGATTATTGACGGCACGTTGGGCTGGCGCCTCGCGGTCTACTCGAACGAGCGCGACGGCTGGTTCAAGAGTGTGGTGCCCGGCGTCGAACCGCTCAACGGCGTCGATGCCAAGGCGGCGCGGTTGTCCGTGCTCTACAAGCCGACGGACACCTTGTCGGTGCTGTTCAAAGTCGCGGTCACGAAATCGGGTGGCACGCCGTACGGCGCGAAGGCCATCAATGCCGACAACGACCCCAATTCGCCGACCTACATCGGAACGGCCGCCAATTACGGTTGGTGGAGCGGCGGCGCCAAGTACGCGATTCACAAGAAACTCGACAACGACAGCGCGTCGCTGAAAATCGACTGGAACCTGTCCGACCATTTGACGCTGACCAGCGTCACCGGATTCGACTACGGTTATTGGTGGGAGCGCAGCGACGACGGCGCGTTGTGGAAAACCGATGCCGGTACCGTGCTGCACATCGACGACCCCAACCTGTACTCGTCGTCGATCAATTCCTTCTCGCAGGAACTGCGCATCGCCTCGCACGACACCGGCGGGTTCGGCTGGATGGCCGGCGCGTTCTACGGGCGCGATAACACGCACTACAACGAAGCGTTTCATTTCTTCGACTCGACCGTGCAAGGCTACTTCACGGTGCCACAGGCGGATGGCTCCAGCCTGTCGCTCTGGGGCTATGACGAGTTCAATCAATTCGACCAGATCCGCGTGTCCAAGGCACTCTTCCTGAACGCCAACTGGAACCTGACGAACGCGCTGACCCTCCGCGCTGGCATTCGCTCAACTCACGACACGATCACCATTCGCAATTTCTACGCTCTCGAAGGCGGCTTGACGGGCGATCCGACGGCACCGGGCTACGACAGTTATCCGACGCTGTGGACACAAACGATCCCCTATTACGACCCGATCTCTTACGTCACGTATTCGACGTCCACGGCGCCGCAAGGCGGGGTCATGCCGGATCTGTCGCACGCCGACAGCAACGTCAGCATCAAAGTCGGCCTCGATTACCGCCTCAACCCGGACACCTTGGCCTACTTGAGTTTCAGTCAGGGCTACCGTGGCGCGGCATTCAATAGCCAAGCCTTCAACGGCCCGGCGGAAACCACCTTTGCGAACCCGGAGAAACTCGACTCGCTGGAGGTCGGCATCAAAGGATCGATGGACAAGAGGTTTGAGTACAACGCGGCCGCGTTCTATTACCAGTACAAGGATCAGCAGTTCCTCGATACGTACTGCGCGTTCCCCACGGCCACCGGTTGCGCCGGAACAGGCTTCATCAGCCTCAATGCACCCAAGTCCCGGATCCTTGGCGCGGAGGGTGACGTGCACTGGAAGGTCAGCAGCACCCTGGATGTACGCGCTAACCTCGGTCTGTTGAACAGCGAATATCAGGACCTCTACCTGCACTTCGCCCAGCGCAACGGGAATCAGTTGATCATGGCGCCGAAAGTGAGCGCCGGTCTATCGTTCGACTGGCGCGCGGCGCGCCTCGAACACGGCGACGTCCACGTCGCGGCTGACGGCAACTATTACGCCAAGCAGTATTTTGATGCGCTCAATACCGACCGGATTTCCCAGCCGGGATACGCGTTGGCCAACGTTCGCGTCGCGTACACGGCGCGCGGCAACGATCACCTGTCGGTTGCGCTGTGGGCCAAGAACGTGACGAATACGCAGTACCTGAGCTACGGGCTCGCTCAGCGCAATATTCAAGACGGCGGACTGGGCTTTGACTACGCGTTGGTCGGCGAGCCGCGTACCTACGGGGTGGAACTCACCTGGCGCTATTGAGCGGAATGCCGCCACCGCCGACGGGCGCCCACGATGCGGGGCGCCCGTGGCGGTGCAAACCGACCCTACCCTAGCGTGCCGCGATATTCGCCCTCGATCGCGGCAACCGGCCAATCTCCAAAAAAACGGACTCAGTCACGTATTCCGCAACGATTTCGGTCTAGGCTCTTGACATAAAGATGCTCACCGGACGTCGTGGAACCCTCATGTCATTGATTCAGAAGCTCTTTGGTCGCAAACCCCAGCCTGTCGTCGCGCCTACACCGCCGCCACCGCCCCCGAAGCCCGACCGGACGGCCGAATTTCAAGCGGAGGAGGCTCGTTTAACAGCAGCCCTGAACGCGGGCGCCGAAGCCGATTTGTCCGCACTGGTCACCGACGGCAGCGCGACGCGCACCCGCCAACGCGCCGCCGAAGCCATTCACGATCCGGAGCGCATCCGCGAACTGATCCGCGTAATGCGCGGCAAAGACAACGCCGTCTACAAGATCCTGACGGCCAAGCGCGACGCACTCTTGGAAATCGAACGCGCCGCCGCGGCGCTGCGCGCCGAGCAAGACGCGGTGGCGGCAGCGATCGCCCGCCACGCACGCCTCCCCTACGACCCGATTTACGAAGCGACGCTGCGTGAACACGAACGGCGCTGGCAGGCCGTGTCGGCGCAAGCGGCGCCCGAGCAGGTCGCGGCCGTATCGGCCGATCTCGACACAGCACGCGCCGTCGTGAACGCCCACGCCGCGCAACTCCAGGCGGAAGCCGAACGCCGTGCCGCACTGGCCGCCGCGGCGGCGGAAGCCGCGGCGCAGGCCGAGGCCCAGCGCACCGACGCCGACCGGTATGCGGCCGAATCGGCCGAAGCGCACTCGGCGGAGCGCGCCCGGCATGCGGCCGAACGTGCCGAGCAAGATGCGCGCGCGCAATCCGAGTCCGAGGCCGTCCGCGAGGTCGTCAGCCTCCTTCGCCAAGTGCAAAACGCCCTGGATCGCGGCGGCAGTGCCCGCGCTGCGCGCCTGCGCGAGTCGCTGACCGCCAAACTGGCGGCGGCACCGGAGTTGGTACTGCCGGCGTGGTTCCAGCGTCAGTTGACCCAGGCCGACGAACAGTTGGCCAAAGTGCGCGACTGGCTCGCCTTCACGGTGGGCCCGAAGCGCGCGGAGCTGATCGATCGGATGCAATCGTTGGTCGGTGCGGAAATTGCGCCGGAACAGTTGGCGTTGCACATCCGCAAACTGCAAGACGAATGGCGCACGCTGCATCGCGGCGCGGGCGAAGACGACCCGGCCGAAGAGGCGCGCTTCAAAGAAGTCGCCAACCAAGCCTACGAGCCGTGCAAGGTGCATTTCGCCGCCAAGGCCGCGCAGCGTGCCGAGAACCGCGAGAAGCGCGAGGCGATCCTTGCGGTGCTCGCCGAATTCGCGGCCACATTGGACGGCGAGGCGCCGCAGTGGCGTCGCTGCATCCCCACGCTCGTCGAAGCACGCCGCCAATGGCGCCAGTACGCCCCGGTTGATCAAGAGATCGCCGAAGCGCTGCAGGCCCGCTTCAAAGCCGCCTTGGAGCAGATCTCGAGCACACTCGATGCCGAACAGACGCGCAATGTCGCCGCAAAACGGGCGCTGATCGAGCGCGCCGCAGGCCTCCTTACACTCGAGGACGTGCGTCAGGCGATCGACGGCGCCAAGGCCCTGCAACGCGAGTGGAAAACCATCGGTATCGTGCCGCGCGAGCAGGACAATGCGCTCTGGGAAGAGTTTCGCGGTCACTGCAACGCCGTCTTCGAGCGCAGCGCCAACGAGGCGGCCGCGTTCCAAGCCGCGCTCTCGGTGGCGGCCGAACGCGCCACGGCGCTCATTGCCGAACTCGAGACGATCGCCGCGCTCGAAGGGGAGCCGTTGCGCGAGGCGCTGAAGGGACTCGAGGGGCTGCAACAGGAGTTCGCAACGCTCGATTTGCCGCGGCAGCAGTCGCGGGACTTGTCGCAACAGTTCTATCGGATGATTGAGCGTTGTCACGATGCGCTGCAACACGATCGCGCACGCGCGGTCTTGAAGGCCTGGTCGGATCTCTACGACGCCGCGGCGCACATCCGCGCCTACGGTTATGCCGAGCACAGCGGCGAATCCGCCGAGCAGTTGGAGACGCGTCGCACCGCCGTGCAGGCGTCGCTCGCCGGCCTCAATGCGGCGCCGAAGTTCGCCCGCTCCGCCTTGGATCGTCAGTGGCTGAAAGTGCAGTCCGGCCTCGGCAGCGTCGACACCGCGGCCAATGAAGCGGCGCTACGCATGGTGTGTATCCGCGCCGAAATCGCCTTCGACCTCGAAACGCCGGCCGAGGATCAGGAACTCCGCCGTGAGTATCAGATGAAGCGTCTGGTCGAGTCGACGAACCTCGGCAACGACGCCGAGCCCGTCAGCATGGACGATCTGGCCCTCGAGTGGTTCTCGGTCGGTCCGGTTGCCGCAGCGGTGGAGCAGGCCCTGAGCACCCGCTTCGCGGCCTGCCGCGAACGCGCGTCGCGCCGCCGCTAAGGCACGGGGACGCGGTCGAACCCGGATCGGCTTGAGCCGATCAGGGGACGATCGCGGCCTCCACGGGCGCTGATAGGAGCGCCCAACAGACGGCCGCGCTCACGACGAGCCACCAAGCCACCGCCCGCCACGGACGGGGCGGGGTATCGTGCGCGTGCGTCGCACGGAACGCGTCTGAAGAAAGGGTGTGCATGGGCGAAGCATCGGCCGTCCGTGGCCCTGCCGCCAATAAGCGATCGGAATAGCGCAATAAGCGCCCCGCGCCTCACGTCCCGCAGAAGGTCTGTGGAACTTCCTCCGCCGGCGTCGGCGCCTGAGCCAGCGACTCAAAACCCGGGCGCTCCGCGTACGGCTGCGCGATGGCGGTCATGAGTGTCTCAAAAGGCCCGAAATCCGAGCGCGCTTCGGCGGCGACGATGGCCGCCTCCACCAAATGATTGCGCGCGATGTACAGCGGATTCGTCGTCCGCATGCGCGCGGCCATCGCCTCGGGCGCACTGCCTTCGGCTTGTGCACGTGCCTGCCAGCGCGCGAACCACGCCGAGGCTGCGGCAGTCTCGCCCAAGAGACCGCGCGCCTCCTGCGCGCGCGGGCCCATCACCGGCACGTCGCCGAGCGCACGGAAGAAGACCGTAAAGTCCGCGCCCGCCGCGGCCATCAGCGCCAAGAGATCCTCAATCAGCGTCGCGTCATCCGGTTGCACCGTCTGCAACCCGAGTTTCCGACCGTACGCGTCGGCATACGCGGCCGCGTAGACGGAGGCGAACCCATCCAATACGCGGGTCGCGATCTCGATCGCCGTCGCTTCGTCGGGATCGATCAACGGCAACACCGTTTCGGCCAGACGCGCCAGATTCCACACCGCGATGTTCGGCTGATTGGCAAAGGCGTATCGACCCTGATGGTCGATGGAGCTGAACACCTTGCGCGGGTGATACGCATCCAAAAAGGCGCAAGGGCCGTAGTCGATGGTCTCGCCCGAGATCGTCGTGTTGTCGGTGTTCATCACGCCGTGAATGAATCCCACCGCCATCCACCGCGCGATCAACCGCGCTTGTCGCGCCACGACGCGCTCAAACCACGCCGTGTAGCGGGAAGGCCCCTCGGGCAGATCCGGATCATGGCGCGCGATGGCCGCATCGGCGAGGCGATGAATCGCGACGTCATCGCCGCGGCACGCGAAATACTGGAACGAACCGACGCGCAGATGGCTGGCCGCCCGCCGTGCGAGTATCGCGCCGGGCTTCAGCGCCCCGCGCGGCACGCGCTCACCGGTTTCGAGCACCGCGAGCGCCTGCGTCGTCGGAATGTCGAGGGCCCGAAAGCACTCGCCCAGCAGCGCTTCGCGTAACACGGCGCCCAAGGTGGCGCGCCCATCGCCGCCGCGCGAGTACAGCGTGCGACCGGACCCTTTGAACTGCACGTCCCAGCGCGTACCCGACGGCTCGCGCAGCTCACCGAGGAGGTGCGCGCGGCCGTCGCCGAGCGAGGGCACGAACGAACCGAACTGATGACCGGCATAGGCGAGCGCGAGCGGTTGACAGTCCGCGGTGCCCGCGGGATTCGCCAGACAGCCCAAGAGTTGGGCGGCGAAGGCCGCTGGCTCCACACCGTGGGACTGCAACACTCGCGTATTCAGATAGCGGACGGTGGGGTTCGGGAACTGCGCCAGCGCGGCCTTCGCGTAGGCCTGCTCTGGCCAATCGGCTAGGTCCGCCGGGGTGATGCGCACGGTCACGCGTACACCCGCGCTCGCGGCGTCACACCGGCCACGCGGAGCACCAGTAACGCGGCCAGCAGGCACGCCACCCCCGACAGCTGAAAGGCCGGCACGTACGTGCCGAGCAGCGTTCGGGTCAGGCCCGCGCCGAACGCCGCGGTGGCGGCGCCCAATTGATGGCCGGTGAAGACCCAGCCAAAGACCAAGGGCGCTTGTTCACGCCCGTAGGCCTCGGCCGCCCATTTCACGGTCGGCGGCACCGTCGCCACCCAATCGAGACCGTAGAACACCGCGAACACCCACAGTTCGGCCATTCCAAACTGGGTGTACGGCAATGCGATCAGCGACACGCCGCGCAGGCCGTAGAACACGAACAGCAGTCGGCGGTTGTCGAAGCGATCCGACAACCATCCCGAGAGCAGCGTTCCCACAAAGTCGAAGACACCGATGGTCGCGAGGATCTTCGCCGCGCCCACCGGCAATATGCCGAAGTCACCGCACAGGCTGATCCAGTGGGTCTGCACGAGGCCGTTCGTCGAAAAGCCGCAGACGAAGAACGTGCCGAAGAGCACCCAAAACACCGGAGTGCGCACGGCGGTACGCAGCGCCGTAAACGGCCCCGAGACCAACGCGCGCCAGCGCAGATCGGTGACCGGCGGGACGACCACCGCGCGCTCCCCATACGGCGGCAAGCCCACCTCGGACGGATAGTTGCGCATCACGAGCGCCACGCACAGCGCCGCCACGGCTTGGACAGCGATCACGACGATGACCGCACTGCGCCACCCCGTCGCGCTCGTCACGGTCGCGAGCAACGGCACGAACACCAGCTGCCCGGTCGCGGTACTGGCACTCAGACAGCCGACCACCAGTCCGCGCCGCTGCGTAAACCAGCGAGTCGCGACCGTCGCGCCGAGCACCATGGCCGTCATCCCGGTGCCGAGCCCCACGAGCACGCCCCAGCTGAGCAGCAACTCGGTGGGCGAGCGCATCGCCAACGAGGCCAGTAACCCCAGCGTGATCAAGGAGAGCGCACTTAGGATGACGGGTCGCACGCCAAAGCGTCGCAGCAACACGGCTGCAAACGGGGCCATGAGACCGTACAAAACCAAACGCACCGCGAGCGCACCGGAGATCTGCGCCGTCGTCCACCCGAACTCGGTCTGTAACGCCGGGATCAGGATCCCCGCCGAGCCCATCGCGCACGCGGTCGCGAGCATCGTGAAAAACGTCGCGGCGGCGACGAGCCAGCCGTAATGCACGCCGGCGCGCGCCAGCGCGCCCGGCAGCCCCACGGGCCCGTTGCTCGTCTCCGGGATATCCGCCACTGCATCCGTCATCGCTGTGCCTACGCCGCGCCCGTGCGGGCGCCCATCATGGCGAAACGTCGGCGCCGGCGCGAGGGTTTCGCGCTCAGTCGACGATCGCGGTGGGTGGCACGTGCACCCAACCGTCCATCAGGATCCGAGCGCTCCGGCTCATCACCGCCTTGGTCACGGTCCACGTCCCGTCGGTCTCCACCGCCGCGGCGCCGACGCGCAGCACGCCCGACGGATGGCCAAAGCGCACCGCCTCGCGGGCGCCGCCGATCGCACGACTGACCAAGGTGTCCGGGATGGCCGCCGCGGTGCCGATCGCCACGGCCGCGGTGCCCATCATCGCGTGGTGCAATTTGCCCATGGAGAGGGCCCGGACGAGCACGTCGATATCGCTCGCGCGAACGTGCTTGCCGCTCGAGGCGACGTAGTCCTGCGGCGGGGCGACGAAGGCGATTTTCGGCGTGTGCTGGCGCGTCGCCGCCTCGGCGACGTCGGCAATCAAGCCCATCTGCCGCGCGCCGTACGCGCGGATCGTCTCGAAGCGTGCGAGCGCCGCGGCATCGCCGTTGATCGCGTCTTGCAGTTCGGTGCCGGCATAGCCGAGGTCGCGCGCGTTCAAGAAGATCGTGGGGATGCCCGCATTGATCAACGTCGCCTCGAAGGCGCCGACCCCCGGCACCGTCAGCGTCTCGATCCGGTGGCCCGTCGGGAACATGGCACCCCCCGCGTCGCCGTCGTCCGCCGCCGGGTCGAGGAACGCCAGTTGCACCTCGGCCGCCGGAAAGGTCACGCCGTCGAGCTCAAAATCGCCGCACTCGACCACCGCCCCGTCCTGCATGGGCACGTGCGCGATGATCGTTTTGCCGATATTGGCCTGCCAGATCCGAACGGTGGCGATGCCCTGTGCCGGCACGCGCGCCGGATCGATCAGGCCCCGCATCACGGCATACGGACCGACCGCGGCCGAGAGGTTGCCGCAGTTGCCGCTCCAGTCGACGAAGGCCTGATCGATGGCGACCTGGCCGAACAAATAGTCGACGTCGTGGTCCGCGCGTTGACTCGGCGCGAGGATCACCGTTTTGGAGGTGCTGGACGTGGCCCCACCCATACCGTCGATCTGCTTGCCGTAGGGATCGGGGCTGCCGACCACGCGCAGCAGCAAGGCGTCCCGTGCCGGTCCTGGCCGTTGCGCCGCGGGCGGCAGATCACTCAAGACGAAGAACGTGCCTTTGCTCGTTCCACCGCGCACGTAGGTCGCGCGGATCCGTTGCTGCGGTGCCGTGGTCATACGCCCTCCCCAGCCGCAGTGGCGACGCCGTGGGTCGCCAAAAAATCGTGCGCGAAGCGCTGCAGGACGCCCCCCGCCTCGTAGATCGACACTTCCTCGGCCGTGTCGAGCCGCCCGATGACGGGCACCTCGAGTCGCTCGCCGGAGCGACGGTGGACGACCAGCGTGAGCGTGGCGCGCGGGGTGCGTTCACCGACCACGTCGTAGGTCTCGGTGCCGTCCAAGCCTAAAGTGTGCCGCGTGGTGCCCGGCAGAAACTCGAGCGGTAAGACGCCCATTCCGACGAGGTTGGTGCGATGGATGCGCTCAAAGCCCTCGGCGACGATCGCCTCCACACCGGCAAGGCGTACACCTTTTGCCGCCCAATCCCGCGACGAGCCCTGACCGTAATCGGCGCCGGCAATGACGATGAGCGGCTGGGCACGCTGCAGGTACGTTTCGATGCCCTCCCACATGCGCATCACGGTGCCCTCCGGCTCGACGCGCGTGTAGGAGCCCTCGCGCACGGTGCCGTCGGCGTGACGCACCATCTCGTTCTTGAGGCGCGGATTCGCAAACGTCGCGCGTTGCGCCGTCAGATGATCGCCGCGGTGGGTCGCGTACGAGTTGAAATCCTCCACGGGAAGGCCCATGCGAGCGAGGTACTCGCCAGCGGCGCTGTCGGGCAGGATCGCGTTGGACGGCGACAGGTGATCGGTCGTGATGTTGTCGCCGAGTACCGCGAGGGGCCGCAGTCCGCTCAAGGTTCGTGCGCCGGCCAGCGCGCCTTCCCAATACGGGGGCCGACGAATGTAGGTGCTCTCGGGCCGCCAGGCGTACAGCGGACTGACCTCGACGCCCGCCTTCGAGCCGAAGGCAAACATCGGATCGTAGACGGCACGGTACTGTTCTGGCTTCACGGCGGTCGCGATCAGCGCATCGATCTCACGATCCGACGGCCAGAGGTCTTTGAGGTACACGGGTTGACCGTCGCGGTCGACGCCGAGCGGATCGCGCTCGATGTCCACACGGATCGTGCCGGCGATCGCGTAAGCGACTACCAGCGGCGGTGAGGCGAGATAGGCCTCTTTCGCACGCGGGTGGATACGGCCCTCGAAATTGCGGTTACCCGACAGCACGGCGGTCGTGTAGAGCCCACGGCGTACGATCTCCTCGTCGATGGCCGGTGCCAACGCGCCGCTCATGCCGTTGCACGAGGTGCACGCAAACGCCACGACGTCGAACCCCAACTGCTGCAGCTCGGGCAGCAGACCGGCCTCATCGAGGTACAACTGCACCGTTTTGGAGCCCGGTGCGAGCGAGGTCTTGACCCACGGCTGGCGACGCAAGCCGCGCGCGTTTGCGTTGCGCGCCAACAGACCCGCCGCGATCATGTTGCGCGGGTTCGAGGTGTTCGTGCAGCTCGTGATCGCGGCGATGATCACCGCGCCGTCCGGCATCCGTCCGGGCTCGTGGGCGCACGGGCCGGCCAAGCCTCGCGTCGTGAGGGTGGTGACCGGGATCCGTTGATGCGGATTGGCGGGTCCGGCGATCGTGCGCACGACGGCGCCGAGATCAAAGCGCAGCACCCGATCGTACCGCGCCCGCGTAAGGCTCGCCGACCACAGCCCCGCCGCCTTCGCATAGGTCTCCACGAGCGCGATCTGTGCCGGGTCGCGCCCGGTGAGACGCAGATACTCGAGCGTGTGCGTGTCGATCGCGAAGAGCGCCGCGGTGGCACCGAACTCCGGCGCCATGTTCGCGATGGTGGCGCGATCCGCAAGCGAGAGCGCGTCCACTCCCGTGCCGTGAAACTCGAGGTAGGTCGAGACCACCTTCTGCTGGCGCAGAAACTCGGTGAGCGACAGCACGATATCGGTGGCCGTGATGCCCTCGCCCGCCCGACCGGTCAGCTCCACGCCGACGATCTCCGGCAGACGCAGCCACACGGCGCGACCGAGCATCACGCTCTCGGCTTCCAAGCCGCCGACACCGATGCCTACCACGCCCAACGCGTCCACCATCGGCGTGTGCGAATCGGTGCCGACCAAGGTGTCGGGATAGGCGACCCCCTGATCGACCTGTACGACCGGACTCATACGCTCCACGTTGATCTGGTGCAGGATCCCGTTACCGGGTGGAATGACGTCGACGTTGCGGAACGCGAACTTCGTCCACTCGATGAAGTGAAAGCGGTCGGCGTTGCGACGATCCTCGATCGCGCGATTGCGCGCGAAGGCATCCGCTTCGTAGCCGCCGTGCTCAACGGCCAACGAGTGATCGACCACCAACTGGGTCGGGACCACCGGGTTCACGAGCGAGGGATCGCCGCCCTGGGCGGCGATCGCGTCGCGCAACCCCGCCAGATCCACAAGGGCGGTCTGACCGAGTATGTCGTGGCACACGACGCGCGCCGGGAACCACGGGAAATCGGTGGTGCGCTCGAAGCGCACCAATTGCCCGAGGAACTCCGCCAGACGCGCCGGATCGGCCCGCCGCACGAGGTTCTCGGCGTAGACCCGCGTGGTGTACGGCAAGGTGTCCCAGGCGCCGGGCTGCAGTGCCTCGACCGCCGCCGCGGCATCGTAGTACGCGAGATCCGTGCCCGCTAAGGGGCGGCGGTAGTGCGTGTTCATGGAGGGCCTCTCTCCTCAGTCAGCGGCGATCGGCCAGTGCGACGAAGGGACGCGGCTCGGGGCCGACGTAGTTCGCGCTCGGGCGAATAATTTTGCCGTCCTCGCGCTGCTCGATGACGTGCGCACACCAGCCGGTCGTGCGGGCGATCACAAAGAGGGGCGTGAACATCGCGGTCGGCACGCCCATGAGGTGGTAGCTCACCGCGCTGTACCAGTCGAGATTGGGGAACATCTTTTTGATGTCCCACATCACCGACTCGAGTCGGGCGGCAATGTCGAACATGCGCAGGTCGCCCGCCTCGGTCGCGAGGGCGCGCGCGACCGATTTAATCACCTCGTTGCGCGGATCGCCGATCGTGTAGACCGGGTGTCCGAAGCCGATGACCACTTCTTTGTTCGCGACCCGACGGCGTATGTCGGCCTCTGCCTCGTCGGGCGTGCGGTGGCGTTTTTGGATGTCAAAAGCCACTTCGTTGGCGCCGCCGTGTTTCGGGCCACGCAACGCGCCGATGGCGCCGGCGACCGCGGAGTGCATATCCGAGCCGGTGCCCGCGATCACGCGGGCGGTGAACGTGCTCGCGTTGTATTCGTGCTCGGCATAGAGGTTGAGCGACGTGTGCATCGCCCGCACCCAGGACGACGGCGCCGGCCGACCGTGCAGCAACGACAAGAAATGCCCGCCGATGGAGTCGTCGTCGGTCTCCACATCGATGACGCGGCCGTTGTGGCTGCCGTGATACCAGTAACAGAGCATAGAGCCGAGGCACGCGATCAGCTTATCGGCGATATCGCGCGCACCGGCCGCGCCGTGATCGTCCTTCTCCGGCAACGCACAACCGAGGGCCGACACCCCGGTGCGTAGCACGTCCATCGGATGAGCCGCAGCCGGCAAGGCGTCGAGCACGTCGCGCACCACTTGGGGCAGCCCGCGCAAGGACTGCAGTTTGGCCTTGTACGCCGCAAGCTCGGTGACGGTCGGTAAATGACCGTGGATCAGTAAGTGCGCGATTTCCTCAAACTCGGCCGCGGCCGCCGTCTCGAGGATGTCGTAGCCCCGGTAATGCAAATCGTTGCCCGAGCGCCCGACGGTGCAGAGCGCGGTGTTGCCCGCCGCAACGCCCGACAGGGCGACGGATTTCTTGGGCTTCGGCCCGGTCGGCGCCGACACGTTTTCAGTTGGATTCGACACAGCAGTGACCCCTCAAAATGAGCCGACAACAGATTGATTACGGGTGGAACAGTTCGTCGAGCTTTTGCTCGTAGGCGTGATAGCCGATGACCTCGTACAGCTCGCTGCGCGTCTGCATGTGCTCGAGCACGCCCTTCTGCGTGCCCTGCGTGCGCAGTTCGCCGTAGACGGCGAGCGCCGCTTTGGCCATGGCGCGGAACGCCGAGAGCGGATAGAGCGCGAGCGCAATCCCTACAGAACCGAGTTCATCGACGGTAAAGAGCGGCGTCTTGCCGAACTCCGTGATGTTCGCCAGCACCGGGACGCGCACGTGGGAGGTGAACTCTCGGTACTCGTCGAGCGTCGTGAGCGCCTCGGCGAAAATCATGTCGGCACCCGCCTCCACATACGCGAGCGCGCGCTCGACCGCGGCCGACTGCCCCTCGACAGCGTGCGCGTCGGTGCGCGCCATGATCACGAAGCGCGGGTCGGTCCGCCCGTCGACCGCGGCCTTGAGGCGATCGACCATCTCCTGCGCCGGCACGAGGGCCTTGCCCGGCCGATGCCCGCAGCGTTTCGCTTGGACCTGATCTTCGAGGTGCATACCTGCTGCACCGGACTTGATCAGATCCTGCGTCGTGCGGGCGATGTTGAATGCACCCCCCCAGCCCGTATCGGCATCGACGAGCAGCGGCAGGTCGGTGGCCGAGGTGATGCGCCGGACGTCCTCGCAGACGTCGTTGAGCGAGGTGATGCCGAGATCCGGCAGCCCGAACGAGGCGTTGGCGACGCCGGCCCCCGACAGGTAGACCGCCTTGAAGCCGGACTGCTCGGCGAGCAGCGCCGAGAAGGCGTTGACCGCGCCGACCACTTGCAGCGGCTTTTCCGCCGCCACCGCCGCCCACAACCGTTCACCAGCAGACTGACTCATGCGGCACGACTCCTGCGTAGATGCGTGCGGCGACGCTCGCCGCACGTTTTACAAGTTTGCCGATTTTGACATCTGCAGGCTTTTTGACCATCAAAATCTTGCGATCGTCTTGCGCTGGAACCCCGCGATCTTGCAAAGTTGCAAAATTATGCGTCGCAAACTGTACATCGGTCCGCGTCTACGGCTGCTGCGGGAAAGCCGCTCGCTCACCCTGGAAATGGGTGCCGAACGCTTGGGCCTCTCGACCAGTTACCTCTCGCAGTTGGAGAACAATCACCGGCCGGTGACCGCGAGCGTGTTGGTGTCGCTGGCGCGCGCCTATCAACTGGACCCGACCGAGTTCGACGTGGACGAGCAGAGTCGCCTCATCGCCGATCTGCGCGAAGCGAGTATGGATTTGCCGGTCGGTGCGGCAACGCCGCCGATCGCGGAACTGCGCCTCGCCGCGACCACCACCCCGCACCTCGCCCATCAGTTCCTCGCGTTGCACGCGGCCTACCGGCGTCTGGAAGGCCGCGTCAACGCGCTCGACGACCGGCTGGGCCACGGCCAGTCGGGCGGGACGGGTCTGCCGGCGGCCTACGAGGCGGTCCGCGACTTCTTTCACTACCGCGACAACTACGTCGACGAACTCGACACGGCCGCCGAAGCGCTCGCCGGCGCCATCGGCATCGGCGCCGACTCCGGTCCCGCGCCCCTGCTCGAGCAGGCCTTACGCGAACGCCACGGCGTCACCCTTTGCACGGACACGACGCTCCCGGAGGGGGTGTGGTGGCGCTACGACGCGGCGGCCCGTGCCTTGCGCGTGGCGGCGGACCTCAACGAGCCAACGCGGCTGTTCCAGATGGGCGTCGTGCTCGCACGGCTCAGTCTGGGGGAGGCGATCGAACAGGTTGCAGCGAGCGCGTTCCACTCGCCTGAGGCCATCGCGGTGGGTCGACTCGCCTGCGAGAACTACGCGGCGGGCGCCCTGCTCTTTCCGTACGGCGACTTTGCGCGCACGGCGCGCGCGCTGCGCCACGACGTCGAACAACTGCAACGCCGCTATCGCGCCAGTTTCGAGCAGATCTGCCATCGGCTGTCGACGCTGCAGCGGCCCGGCGCTCGAGGTATTCCGTTCTACTTCGTGCGGGTCGATCAGGCCGGCACGATCACCAAACGCCACAGCTCGACGCGCTTTCAGTTCGCGCGCTTCGGCGGCGCCTGCCCGCTGTGGAACGTGCACGAGTCGTTCTCGCAGCCGGGACGGATCATGGTGCAGGTCGCCGAGATGCCCGACTCGGTGCGCTACCTGTGCATGGCACGCAGCATCATCAAGCGCTCCGGTTCCTTTCGGGCGCCGAACCGTCACTACGCGGTCGGCTTTGGCTGCGAACTGCGCCACGCCGGCGAAGTCGTCTATGCGGACGCGATCAGCGCCTCGGCAGAGCCCGTGCCCATCGGCATCAGCTGTCGGATTTGCGAGCGACGCCACTGCCACCAGCGGGCGTTTCCGCCGATGGACCATGCGCTGCTCGTGCCGGCCGACGAGCGGGGCGTCACACCGTATCGACTGCCCGACTGACCTCAGCGCCAGTCGAGGCTCAGCATCGCCAGCACCGTGCGACCCGCGGACGGCTCGTAGTAGCGCGCATTGGTTTCGTTGACGATGACGGTACCGACGTAGCGGCGATCGAAGAGATTGTCGAGGCGCAGCGTGGCGTGCACGGTGCCGGAGGAGCCACTGTGCGTCCACTGCACGCGCGCGTTCGATGTCCAGTAGCCGGACGCGTACGCGGTGTTGCGATCGTCCGCGTAGAGCCCGGATCGGCCGACCGTCTCGGCGGTGACCGACCACGCCGGCGTCGCGGCCACGGTCAGCCCGGTGTAGAGCGCATTGCGCGGCACCGCCGGCAAGCGGCTGCCCGCGGCGACGGTGACTGGCACACACGGGGTGACCGCACAGGCATGGTAGGGCACCAGCGTTCGCGCATCCAAGGCAGTGTAGGCGGCGGTCAGTGAGACTCGCTCGCCCAGCGGCCAAACCACGGACCCTTCGAGCCCGCGTCGCCGCGTCGGCCCGATGTTTTCCATCACCGAGCGACCACCCGAGTTCGCCTGCACCGCCAGTTCGTTGTCGGTGTGGATGAGGAACGCGGCGAGTGTCGTCTGCAGCGTCGCCGTGCTGTTTTTCAGCCCCCACTCCACGTTGTCGCTGTGCGCTGGGCGCAGTGCGGTGTTGAGCCCCGTGATCGCGCCATTGGTCGAACGGTAGGCAAGGTCGTTGAGCGTCGGTGTTTCAAAACCGCTGCCGTAGGACAGATAGGTCGCCCAGGTCGGCGCGATGCGCAGACTTAGGCCGGCCACCGGATTGGTGGCCGCATAGTCGACTCGGGTCGCGGGCGACAGCGGCAGCAGGCGCGACACGGAATCGATCGCCAGATCGGTATGGCGCACGCCCATCAACCACCGCCAGCGATCGGCCGGCGACGTCCACTCCATCTGCAGGTACTCGTCCACCGCATCGGCGCGATTGCGCTCATCGCGGCGCAGGGCGCCTTCGACGCCGAGCGTCGTGCCGATGAAATTGAGATACCCGAGACGGTCTTCCGTCAGATCGTCCACGGCAACGCCACCGGTCCAGCGCAGCGGCACACCGAACCAATCGCGGGCATCCGTCCACCGCAGCTCGCCGCCTTGGTAGCGACGATCCAGATCGATGACACCGCCCGGGTGCGTGGCCAACGCTTCCACCGATTTCAGGATCGCCTGAAACTGCGTCGAGTGGCGATGGCCCGCGTAGGTCGACAGTGTGACGGTATCGTGCTCCGACCAGCGACTGTCGAGCACGATACCGGCTTGCTGTTGGGTCACACTCTTACGCGTGTTGTAGGCGAGAGCATTCGTGCCAGCTTGCGACGGGTCGACCGCCCATTGGCTCGCATTCAAGCCCAGCGGGTCGTCGACGAAGGGCGTTTCGATGAGGTTGCCGACCACGGTCACGCGGGTCGTGGGCGTCACGTCCCAACGCCATTTACCGTTGGCGGTGTTGCGCGACGCGGCGCTGTGCGCGCGGTAACCGTCGGTCTGAAAATGCGCCGCATCGAGCGTCCAGTTGGAGGCCGGCGCGCCGTCGCCGCCGCGCAGCGCGTAGCGACGCACGCCGTCCGATCCGCCTTCAAGCGTCGCGCCCAGTGACAGGCCCGGTGGCGCATCGGCTGTGGTGATCGCGATCACGCCACCCGAGGCATTGCCGTACAGCGCCGAGAACGGCCCGCGCAGCACCTCGATGTGATCCGCGCCGCTCAAATCAAAATGCGAGTACTGGCCCTGCCCGTCCGGCTGTGTACCGGGAATTCCGTCGGCGAGCAGGCGTATACCGCGCGCACCGAAACTCGAGCGCGCGCCAAAGCCCCGAATGGAGATCTGCAAATCCTGCGCGTAGTTGCCGCGATTTTGCACCGACAGACCCGGCACACTGCCCAAGGATTCGGACAAATTGACGCCGGCACCGGCGCGTAACGTGTCGGCGTCGACGCGGTCCACGGACGCCGGCACGGTGAGGGCATCCTCGGCGCTGCGCGTCGCCAACACGGTAACCTCCACCGGAGCAGGCGTTTCGGTCGCCGCTGCGACAGCACTGCCCGTGAGCATCATTAGCCCCGCCCACACCTGAGTCCGTCGCGTCGTCATATCCCACTCACCGTGTAATCACATCCCCAAAGAAAGAGCCGCCGGGACGCGTCACTCCTCGGCTTCTTCGCCCAAGAAGCCGCCCGTCTGGTGCTCCCACAACCGCGCGTACAGACCGCCCTTGGCGAGAAGACTCGCGTGATCACCCTCTTCGACCACTCGGCCGTGATCGAGTACGACGAGGCGATCCATCGCGGCGATGGTCGACAGGCGGTGCGCAATCGCAATCACCGTCTTCCCTTCCATCAGTTTGTAGAGGCTCTGTTGGATGGCCACTTCCGCTTCGCTGTCCAATGCACTCGTCGCCTCGTCGAGCAACAGGATCGGCGCGTCTTTGAGCATGACGCGCGCGATCGCGATGCGTTGGCGCTGACCGCCGGAGAGCTTGACGCCGCGCTCACCGACGTGCGCGTCGTAACCGGTGCGGCCTTTGGCATCGGCGAGGTGCGCGATGAACTCGGCGGCCTCGGCCCGTTCCGCCGCACGAATCATCTCGGCGTCGCCGGCATCCGGACGGCCGTAGAGGATGTTGTCGCGCACCGAGCGGTGCAGCAACGAGGTGTCTTGGGTCACCATACCGATCGCCGCGCGCAAACTCTCTTGGGTCACCGTGGCGATATCCACATCGTCAATGCGGATGGTGCCCGCCTCGATGTCGTAAAAGCGCAGCAACAGATTGACGAGCGTGCTCTTACCGGCTCCCGAGCGACCGACGAGACCGACCTTCTCACCGGGCTTCACCGTGAGCGAGAAGTGTTGGAACACCGGCTTCACCGTCTGAGAGCCGCGACCGTAGGAGAAGGTCACGTCGTCAAACTGCACCGCCCCGGCGCTGACCCGCATCGCGGGTGCGTTGTCGCGGTCCACCACGGTGCGCGGGGTCGACAGCGTCCCGATGCCGTCTTGCACGGTGCCGAGTTGTTCGAACAGGCCCGCCATCTCCCACATGACCCAGTGGCTGATGCCGTTGAGGCGCAGCGCCATCGCCGTCGCGGCGGCCACACCGCCGACGCCGAGCTCGCCGCGGCTCCAGAGCAGCAGCGCGCCAAAGGCGGTCCCCGCGACCAGCAGCATACTCAGCGCGTGATTGACCATCTCGAACGCGGTGACCATCCGCATCTGCCGATAGACCGTGTGCAAGAACTCCGTCATCGCCCCGCGGGCGTAATCGCCTTCGCGACGGGCGTGCGAGAACAGTTTGACCGTCGCGATGTTTGTGTACGCGTCGGTGATCCGACCCGTCATCATCGAGCGCGCATCGGCCTGAGCGGCGCCGACTTTGGCCAAGCGCGGCACGAAGAACCAGCAGGTCAGGCCGTACGAGACGAGCCACGCGCCGAACGGGATCAGCAACCAGCGATTGAAGTCGCCGACCACCCACAGCAGCGTTGCAAAATACAGCACGATGTAGACGAGGATGTCGGTGACGATAAACCACGCATCGCGCACGGCCAGTGCGGTCTGCATCACCTTGGTCGCCACCCGACCGGCAAACTCGTCCTGATAAAACGCCAGACTTTGCGCCAGCATGCGGCGGTGAAAATCCCAGCGCAGCTGCATGGCGAAGTTGCCGGCCAGCCCTTGGCGACGCACGAGGCTCTGGTACCCGACGAGCGGGATACTCGCGACGAGCACCACACCAAAGACGATCATCGACTGCCGCTCTGTTGCGAACACGCTCGTCCGATCGACCGTCGCCAACCAATCGACGAGGTGACCCAACATCCGGAACAAGAAGGCTTCGAAGACACCGATCACGGCCGTGGCGATCGTCATGTACGCGATCTGTCGACGGACCCCGCGGGTACAGGCCCACAAGAACGCGATCAGCCCCTTGGGCAAGGGCGCCGGCGGTGCCTCGGGATACGGATTGATCTGTCGTTCAAAATAACCAAACATCAGGAACTCCATCGATCGCACCGACGCGGTCAGAGACGCCGCGCCGATCAGAGACACCGCTCCACCGGGTTCGACGATCCGCCCGTCCGAAGGGCCGGTGTCGCAGAGGCTTCAGTATCGCACAGGGGTGCGACGGTCCGGCGACGACGACGCTGAGCGCCACTGCACTGGACAGGCGCCGCGACGCGCCGGGGGCGATTACTTGCGCAGGTACTGGTGCACGATCTCGACGAGGTCTTCGGCGGCGTCGCGGGTCGCCTCGCCGCCCATGTGCTCCCGGATGTGATCCTCGATCACTTGGGCGATAAAGCCGTCGAGCGCACCGCGGCAGCTCGTCGCCTGCTGCAACACCTCGATGCACGGCACGCCCGCCTCCACCGCGCGCTCCAGCCCTTGAATTTGGCCGGCGAGTCGCTTCAGGCGCTTCTGCAGTCGGTCTTTTTCGCGTGCGACGTGACCCATAAAAGACTCTTGCGGTATAGGGAGGGGGACTATACCATGCGCGCCATCGATCCGAGAGACGCTCGGATGCCAGAGTACGCGCTCATGAACACCTGCCCTGCGAACGCCGCGCGTTCCGGTCTGGGGGTTTCGCACTAGCGAGACGCCGGGCCGGGACCCCTTTGTCCCGTTGACCCGGAGGATCTCGTCATGATCCGCATGTTGCTCGCGCAGGTTCAGGACCGCTTAGCGCACGGTCGCGATTGGCGCCAATGGGGCGCCAGCGCATTGCTGATTTGTAGTGAAGTTGTGCTACTGATGGCAGCCCTGATGGAGGGCTACGCGATCGTCCAAGCCATCGGACAGCACGTACAACTCTGATGGGATGCCGATGGTGACTCCACCCTTTTGCCGCTGGACCGCACTCGGTCTCCTGATCACTGGCCTCGCCGGGGCTGCGGCACCGGACACCGCCGCGCCCGAAGACGCGGCGGTGCACGGTCAGTTCACCTGGACCGAGCAGGAAGTCGGCGCGTTCACCGCGCCCTATGCCGGCCCCAACAGCCTGCATCCGAATCAAGGTCGGGAAACCGTCGATGCGACCCTGTACGGCGGTAAGCGCCTGTGGTCGGGCCTTGAAGGGTGGTTGAACCTCGAGGTGGATCAGGGCTTTGGGCTCGATAACACGCTCGGTATCGCGGGTTTTCCCTCCGGCGAGGCCTACAAAGTCGGCAAGAACCGCCCGTATCTGCGTCTGCCACGCGCGTTTCTGCGCCAGACGATCAATGTCGGCAGCGTCGACGAGACCGTCGAGTCGTCGGCCAATCAGTTGGCCGGTGCGCGCTCAACGGATCGCTGGGTGATCACGGCGGGAAAGTTCGGCGTGACGGACATCTTCGATGCGAGTCGTTACGCCCACGACCCGCGCGGCGACTTCCTGAACTGGACCGCGGTCGACGCCGGCACCTTCGACTACAGCGCGGATGCGTGGGGCTTCAGCGCCGGCATCGCCGTCGAACGGTACCGGGGTGCGTGGACCGGACGGGTGGCGCTCTTTGACCTCTCGACGATCCCCAACAACGAGCACCTGACCCCGGGCTTCCACCAGTTTCAATGGATCGGCGAACTCGAACACCGCCACACCCTCGGCGACCGGGACGGCAAAGTGCTCGTCACCGTGTACGACAGCCGGGGCCGGATGGGCCTGTTGGCGGACGCCGTGGCGCTCGCCGCGCAGACGGGTGGCGTGCCGAACGTCGCGCTCGTGCGGTACTACCGCGATCGCATGGGCGTCAGTGCATTGGCCGAACAGGCGGTGGCGGAGGATGTCGGCGTCTTCGCCCGCCTCGGCAACGCCGCGGGCAACGTCGAAGCCTATGAGTTCACCGACGTGGATGCGTCGGTGGAAGCGGGTCTCTCGCTCGCCGGCCGCGCCTGGCATCGGGCCGGCGACACCGTCGGCGTCGTCGCTATCCGTAACCGCATTTCCGCCGAGCGCACCGCCTACCTCGCCGCCGGTGGACTCGGCATTTTGGTCGGGGACGGCGCACTCACCCATCCCGGCGCCGAATCCATCGCCGAGGCCTACTACGCGGTGGCACTCGGCAGTCACCTCACGCTGACCGCCGACCTGCAGCACGTCACGAACCCCGCCTACAACCGCGACCGCGGTCCGGTCACGATCGGCGCACTGCGCGTGCACGCGCAGTTCTGACCCCCCAAACGACGACGGCGCCACACAATCGTGTGACGCCGTCGCTACGCACGCGGTGACCGCTGACGGCCACCGCTGCTCTATTCAACTCCAGTCGTCGCCGCCACCGCCGCCGGAGAAACCACCGCCATCACCCCAGTCGCTGCCGCTGTCCGACACGCCGAAGTTATCGCCGCCCATGTCGGCGTTCGGGTCGACGTAGGTGTCCTGCGACGGGGGCACGTAGTTCGGGTGACCGGGCTCGAACACGCGCCGGGCGAGTTCTTCGCCGGCCACGATGCCCGCACCGACTGCGAGACCGGACGCCACGTTGCCCATGAGGCCGGAGCCCTGGCCCATCACGCCCGGCCCGTAACCGTAGCCGTAACCCGGCCCACCCATCGGCGCGGGACCGCCGCCCATCGGCGCACCGGGACCGTACCCCGGCTGGCCGTAGCCTGGGGTCATCACGACGGTCTGCTGACGACGGCGCATCAACATGACCACGAGCAAGACGATCGCCACGATCCCAAGGAAGAGACCCCAGGGAAAGTGCGAGCCCCCGCCGCCGGCATAGGCCGACGATCCGCTGCGCACGCGGCCGGCATTGGCGAGGCCCGCCTTCAGTTCCGCGACCGAGTGCGGACTGGCAAACGGCAAGGCCGGATTGATGCGCTCGGCGGTCGCAAGCTCCGCCCGCGCCTGATCCAAATGACCGGCTCGGTACTCGACTTCGGCGTCGACGTAATGGGCTTCGGCGCTCTGCGGATGCTCGGCGAGCACCTGCTGCATCATCGTCTCGGCTTCGGCGACGCGACCGGCGCGGACCGCCGTATAGACATCCTTCACCGAAGGGCTCGCCGCCCACGCGAAACTCGACAGCGTCAGCGCGGCCACCGCGCAAAAACGTACAACTACTGGTTTCGTCACTGCAGACTCCCGTGTGTGGAGAACCGTCCCCGTTTCGACCCCGGCCGCTCGGCGGGGTTCCCAAACCGGACTTTTACTCCGTTCTGATGACTGGCGCGCTAAGGATGGGGGGTTTCTGGCGGATTACTAGCCCCCCCCCAGTGGGCGGGACCGCCCCGATGCGCCGGGCCGAGCGCCCGGCGCGACCATCCGCCGTCGTGGGCGCCACGCACCGGGCGCGGCCTCGCGTTACAGACTGGACTACAGAAGGGATTTCGTGGCCTGATCAGCCTTACGCGCACGGATGGACCCTTCCCTTCGACTCAAAGGATGCAGCGATGTCCCAGCAAAAATTGGCCTACGTGACCGGTGGCATGGGTGGGATCGGAACCGCGATCTGCCAACGGCTGGCGGACAACGGGTACCGCGTTATTGCCGGCTGCGGCCCGAGTCGGGATCACGCCAAGTGGCTCGCCGAGCAACAGGCTGCCGGCTACGCGTTTCATGCCTCGGTCGGCGACGTGTCGAACTGGGACTCCACCGTCGAGGCCTTTGCGCGCGCCAAAGCCGAGCACGGCGCGATCGACGTGCTGGTCAACAACGCCGGCATCACCCGTGACCGCATGTTCTTGAAGATGTCCCCCGAGGACTGGCGCGCGGTCATCGACACGAACCTCAACAGCATGTTCAACGTCACCAAGCAGGTGGTCCCGGACATGGTGGCCAACGGCTGGGGGCGGATCATTCAGATCAGTTCGGTGAACGGCCAAAAGGGCCAAGCCGGACAGACCAACTACTCGGCCGCCAAGGCCGGTATGCACGGCTTCACGATGGCCCTGGCACAGGAACTGGCGTCGAAGGGCGTGACGGTGAACACCGTGAGCCCCGGCTACATCGGGACCGACATGGTGCGCGCGATCCGCGAGGACATCCTCGCGAAGATCGTTCTGACCATCCCAGTCGGTCGCCTAGGCACGCCGGCCGAAATCGCCTCGATGGTGGCGTGGATCGCCGGGCCCGACTCGGGCTTTGCGACGGGCGCCGACTTCAGCTGCAACGGTGGGCTGCACTCCGGCTGAGACCCCCTCAGCGGATCAGCGCCTCGAGCGTGCCGGCGTCCGTGCCGAGCACGTGCAGGTACGCCCGCGCGCGCTCCAGTTTGGTGTAGACATCTTCATAGCCCGTGGCCAGCCCCTCGGGGTCGACATAGGTGTAGCCGCCCGTGACGTGGAAGAGCGTGATCATCTCCTCGCCGCCGTCGACGACGAGCGTGTGCGTCTCGCCGGGCGGTTCGTAAACGTAATCGCCCGCCCGTGCGGTCCACGGATGTTCAAGATACCGCCACGTACCGCGCAGCGTGAAGGCATGGACGGGCCCGCTGTGGCGGTGGCGCGAGAGTACGCCCGCGGCGCGTACGCGCAGCAGGTTGACGTAGTACCCGGTCGACACGCCGAACACGAGCGGCCGAAACCACACGCCAGGCGCCTGCGGGATCCACAGGCCGGCGTCCACATCGAGCGCTCCCGCGGCGTAGATCTCCGGCGGCATCCCGAAGGGCTGCGGCTTCTGGTAGGGCACGGCATCGGTCATCGGGGCGGTCCTCGTCATCGTCGGTGGGAGCGCGAACCGTGACCGGCCCGCGCTCCCCGTTCGCTTACTCGCTGAACTGGAAACGATCCGCCTGCGCGATCGACGCCAGCGGCTTGCGCGGCGACGGTGCTTCGCGCGCCTGAAGCATCTCCGGCAGCGATTCTTTCGGACCCTGACGGCCCACCGCGAACGCGGCTTCGAGCGTGTAGCCCTCGGGGGCGCCGATCGCGGCACGCATTTGATCGAAATCAAGTCCCGTCATGGCGTGCGTGTGCCAACCGGTCGCGATCGCCTCGAGCGCCACGCTCATCCAGGCGGCGCCCGCGTCGAAGGAGTGCGAGCGGTTCGGCATCGTCTCACCGGAATAGGGGGAGACGAGCGTGTCCTTCGACAGGACGACCACGAGCGCCGACGCGTGCGCCGTCCACAGGCGGTTGAATTCGGCGAGCGCACCGTGCACCGCTTCCCAAGCGGGCGTGTCCCGCAGCACGTAGACGAAGCGCCACGGCTGATTGTTGAAGGCCGACGGCGCCCAACGCCCGGCCTCCAGAAGGCGCAACAGTTCACTCTCCGCGATCGGCTCGCCCGTGTAGGCGCGCGGTGACCAGCGGTGGGTGAAATGGGCCGAGATGGGGTGTTCGGTGGTGCGGGCGTCAGTGCTCATGCGGAACCCTTTGGCAGGTGGTGATAACGAAGCGCGCACCTTAGCGCAGTTACCGCACTCGGAGTATGACCGTCGACGTCGGCGCGGCTACAGCTCGGTGTATTTGCGCATCGAACCGCGCGCCTTGTCGGCGGGGTATTTGAGCGCGTTCTTCGCGACCTTGTCGTAACCGGCGGCGACGAGGTCCACGTCGAGCTTATCGGCCAGCCGGATCAAGTAGAGCAACACGTCCGCCAACTCGTCGCGCACCGCCGCCTGACGCGCCGGCTCGAGCGCCATGGCCGCCTCCGCGGTCAACCACTGGAAGTGCTCCATCAGTTCGGCCACCTCGACCGAGAGCGCCATGACGAGGTTCTTTGGACTGTGGAACTGGTCCCAATCGCGCTC
>Ga0214202_1000076_pt1 | contig 47467 bp, 42 predicted proteins | sample TroBogEpilimnion_9_FD_153040 | JGI IMG/M metagenome (GOLD analysis project Ga0214202, IMG submission 153040) | Freshwater microbial communities from Trout Bog Lake, WI - 03JUN2009 epilimnion | ecosystem: Environmental > Aquatic > Freshwater > Lake > Epilimnion/Euphotic zone | place: Trout Bog...
CCTTGTGATCAATGGAGAGCGCGCGGCATTCGCTTGGTAGTTCAAGCGGCGTGACAACGATGGATATGGCCTTGCAATCATCGGCCAAATCACGTTCGCGTAGACTGATCGCGATCGATTTACCGTCCATGAGGCGCGCGAAACATCCCGTTGCATTGCAATAGGCTCCCTGCCGGAGCGTCGCATCATTGGCATTCCGCATATCACCATCGGCCGATAGCCACTGCGCAACGACAAAGGCCGATGCTCCCTTGCCCATAATCATCAATTTTCCATCCGGTCCACGAGCGGCCAATGAGAGACCATCGCGCGCGACAACAACATCAGGGCGGGTGTTATGAAGGGTGAGAGAAAGTCCCAACAGGATCGGAACGACGCCGAGATAACGAAGCTGCGACGACCATAAAGTGAGCCATAAAAGGCCGAAGGTGAGACAGAGCAAGGAAGCTATGGAAATAGCGGGGAGTGCCTGCGTTGCAAAAGGCGTCGATGCGACAAGTCCTGATAGATACAGCATGCCATCAACGGCCCAACCCATGAACTTCCAAAACCAATGGTCCAAGCCAAAAGGGATGGCCAAAACCCCTAAAAATCCGACGGGCATTGCGAGACTTTCAATGAGCGGAATGGTGAGCGCATTGCCAATGAGGCCGAGCGGTTGAAACCGTTGGAAATGAAAAGCGGAATAAGGACCGGTAGCGGCTTCCGCCAAACAGGTTGTGAGCAACACGGTTTTCGAATGGTTGAACAACCATCCCAAAAGCCGATCGAAGAGGCTAGGAGGCGGCCCCTTTTGCAGCGCTCTGTTTAATCTCGACGAAAAAGTGGGAGGCCTATCGCCACGCGGCGGCAAATGTTCAAACGCTGCAACCAAAGCCGCAACCGCGGCGAAAGACATTTGAAAACTTGGGCCCAAAACGCTTTCAGGTTCAATGACTACGATGATCAAAGCGGCAAAGGCCAAATTGCGCATCGATAGAGCACGACGTCCAATCAAGACGGCCCCAAACATCACCAAACTCATGATCAGCGAGCGTTCGGTTGCCACTTCAGATCCGGCAAAGATGTCGTAAGCCGTCGCGCCGACCATGGCGGCGGCGGCGGCCCATTGTTTAATCGGAAACCGTAACGCCACGCCCGGAACTAAAACGAGGACGCCACGCACGAGAAAGAACACCATTCCGGCAGCCAAAACCATATGAAGGCCCGAAATGGAAACGACGTGGTAGATGCCAGCCGCCCGTAAGGCATCATTGGTCTGATCGGAGATATAGCCGCGTTTACCGGTAAAAAGAGCCGCCGCAACCGCCCCACTCTGCCCGCCTATCGATTGCGCGATGCGATCGGTTAGCCCTATCCGCTGCCGATCGACCCATGTCATGAGGTCGAGTTGCCATCCCGTATGAAGAGGCGACAAAAGCGTAATAGATCCAAGAGCGGAGCCAACGCCGCCAATCCTTGCAAAATACGCATCACGCGCAAAATCATACCCGCCCGGCCGCGCTGGAAAGGGAGGAGGCAGGAGCCGCACCGATGCAGAAATATGATCGCCCGGTGAAACCGCGGGGCGGCCCGCCACCGTAATCCTTAGCCGAAAGGGAACGTCGTCGCTCTTGCTGCCAAGCCTAATCGGTCGGATCAATAAATGTCCGCCGGTGGCGCTCCAATCAATTGTTTCAATGATCGCATCGATGCGAGTAACCATCGACTCCTTAAGGATCGGCGCGTCGGACCGCAGGGTGCGTAAACCGCCGGAGGTAAAGCCCATGGCGACAGCAAGGAAGGCGACCAAGGAAAACCGGATTGAATCCCTAGCCTCTCGGAAAATAACGAGCGCGACTAGAAGCGCCAACGAAAGGCTCAGCGAAGACCAAACATTCGGTTCTTCATCGGCCAGAAAATAAAGAAGCACACCCAGCATCGAGAGCGGCGCAAGCCAAAGCGCAAAGCGCCGTGCATCGATCTCCGCTAATAAAGCGTCGTTCAACCAATCGCGAACAAATCCGGCCACATGGGTAAGAGAAAATGGTGCGCTTTTGCCAAAACGCCCAAGAACAGCCGCACCAATCGCTTGTGCACGCTTGGGGCGATCAGGACGCCAGTTCTGCATGGAATATGCGTGCCCTTCTTGGATCCGTACTTAACCTTGGCGATATTCAATGGTACAGGACTGACGCATTCAGGCCAGAACCGTAAGGTTGCGAAACGGCCAGCTGCAACCAGGAAGTTCAGGAACCTCAATGTCTAAACCCGTGATCACTCGCTTTGCCCCCTCCCCAACCGGCTTTCTGCATATTGGCGGCGGCCGCACGGCCCTGTTTAATTGGCTATATGCCAAGCGGCACGGCGGTAAAATGCTGTTGCGCATTGAGGATACCGATCGCGAGCGCTCAACCGACGCAGCCATCGAGGCGATCCTAGACGGGTTGCGCTGGCTAGGCATCGATTGGGACGGTGATGTTGTCTATCAATATGCTCGCGCCGATCGGCATCGCGAAGTTGCCGAAACGCTTCTCGCATCAGGCAACGCCTATAAATGCTATGCCTCACAGCAAGAATTGGAAGACATGCGCGAAAAGGCCCGCGCTGCTGGACAACCCATGCGCTATGACGGACGCTGGCGCGAACTTGGCGGATCAGACGCAGAAAAGGCCGCTATCGCCGAAGGCCGCAAGCCCGTTATCCGCCTTAAAGCACCACAAGAAGGCGAGACGGTCGTAAACGACCACGTCCAAGGCCGCGTGGTGTGGCAGAACAAGGATCTCGATGATCTCGTATTGCTCCGCTCCGATGGCAATCCAACCTATATGCTCGCCGTCGTGGTTGATGACCATGATATGGGCGTAACCCACGTCATCCGCGGCGATGACCATCTCACCAATGCCGCGCGCCAAACGCAAATCTATCAGGCCGCCGGCTGGGACGTCCCAGAAATGTCGCATATCCCGCTTATTCATGGACCAGATGGCGCGAAGCTTTCCAAACGCCACGGCGCACTTGGTGTCGATGCCTATCGCGCCATGGGTTATTTGCCAGCTGCCATGCGCAATTATCTTGTCCGCCTCGGTTGGAGCCATGGCGATCAAGAATTTTTTACAACCGACGAAATGGTCTCGGCTTTTGGCCTTGAGACGATTGGTCGCTCGCCTGCCCGTTTCGATTTTGCCAAACTTGAGCATATTAACGGCCATTACATGCGCGCCAGCACGGACGCCGACCTATTGGCTGCGATTGAGAATCTTTTACCGGAAATTGGAAATGAGCGCGGCTGGCCTTCCTCCCTTTCGGATAAGGCCCGCGGTGATTTCTTGATGGCGATGCCGGGGTTAAAAGAACGCGCCAAGACGCTCATTGAGCTGATCGATTCCGCCTATTTTATCTATGCGACCCGCCCGCTCAATTTTGAACCGAAGGCGGAAGCAATTCTGGCCGATGGCGGCAAGGAACGAATTGTCGCGATGCTGCCAAGCCTAGCGTCCATCACCGATTGGAGCGCCGAGACGACGGAAGCAGTGGTTCGTTCGTTTGCCGAAAGCCAAGGCCTCAAATTGGGACAAGCGGCACAGCCTCTGCGTGCTGCATTAACCGGCCGCTCTACTTCACCGGGTCTATTCGACGTTATGGCCGTTTTGGGGCGCGACGAGTGCCTTGCCCGCCTGAGGGATTTAGCCGTTTAAAGGGCGGGCAAGACCCCCCGAATTCGAAATGCTGCACTGCGAGGATTAGCCTTTAGCGTGATTGTGCAGCGCCCCTAAGTGGAGTAGCTATAGGCGGTGCCGATCCATAGGCAGTTTTAGGCCAAATCCGTTCAGGAAAGCTTTAGCATGTCGAAACCCGTCTCTTTAAATGTCGCCGATCAGAAATTGGACCTCACCGTTAAAGACGGAACCATTGGTCCGAGCGTGGTCGATATTGCCAAGCTATACGCCCAGACAGGGATGTTTACCTATGACCCGGGATTCACCTCGACGGCGAGCTGTGAGTCGAAAATTACCTATATCGACGGCGACGAAGGCGTATTGCTTTACCGCGGATACCCGATCGACCAATTGGCCGAACACGGCGATTTTCTCGAAACCTGCTATCTCCTGCTTTACGGCGAACTGCCTAATCCAGCGCAGCGGACCGACTTCAATTATCGTGTTACGCGCCACACAATGGTGCATGAACAGATGATGCGCTTTTTCCAAGGCTTCCGCCGCGACGCGCATCCAATGTCGGTGATGGTCGCAAGCGTTGGCGCTTTGTCGGCGTTCTATCATGACTCAACCGATATTGCGGACGAAAACCAGCGCATGATTGCGTCCATGCGCATGATCGCGAAATTCCCAACGCTCGCCGCGATGGCCTATAAATATTCCATCGGCCAGCCTTTCGTGTACCCACAAAACGACCTCGACTATACGTCGAATTTCCTCCGCATGTGCTTTGCCGTGCCGACGGAAGAATACAAGGTCAATCCAGTTCTCTCGCGTGCCCTGGACCGTATCTTTATCCTCCATGCCGATCACGAACAAAATGCGTCAACATCAACCGTTCGTTTAGCTGGCTCATCCGGTGCCAACCCATTCGCGTGCATCGCTGCAGGTGTAGCGTGCCTTTGGGGACCTGCGCATGGTGGCGCCAATGAAGCCGCTCTCAAGATGCTTCAAGAGATTGGTACCGTTGATAAGATTCCACATTACATCGCGCGCGCAAAAGACAAGAACGATCCGTTCCGTCTGATGGGCTTTGGACATCGCGTTTATAAGAATTACGATCCGCGCGCCAAGATCATGCAAAAGACGACGCATGAAGTATTAAATGAACTCGGCATCAAGGATGATCCATTGCTTGATGTCGCGATGGAACTTGAGCGCATTGCGCTCAGCGATTCCTATTTCATTGAAAAGAAGCTTTATCCGAATATCGATTTCTATTCGGGCATCACGTTGAAAGCGATGGGCTTCCCAACCTCGATGTTCACGGCGCTGTTTGCCTTGGCCCGTACGGTCGGCTGGATTGCACAGTGGAAGGAAATGATTGAAGATCCAGGCCAGAAGATTGGTCGTCCGCGTCAGCTCTACACCGGTGCGCCACAACGCGATTATGTGCCGACGCATATGCGTTGATGCCTAAGGCATTTGCGAGATTAAAAGGGGTGCCAATGGCGCCCCTTTTTTAATGCCCAATGGCTAGAAGTTCAGCGATGATGTCGGCTGCTTTTTGACTTGGGTTTGACGCGCCAATCGCCATCGAATGAGCAAGCCTGTCAAAACCATTCAACTGCTTTTGCCGCTGCACCGTATCCGTCAACAGAGGCAATAGATCGGCTGATAATTGCTCCGGATTACAGTCGGATTGAATCCGCTCCGGAATGACATTTTCGCCGATGATCAGATTGGCAAGGACGATGGAGGACACATGAATGAAGTGCCTTATCTGGCCTTCAATAGCCCCTACGCGGTAGCCAACGGCCATCGGCACCTGTGCCAAGGCAAGTTCTAAGGTCACCGTACCCGATGCAGCCAAGGCAGCTTTGGCACGTCGGAAGGCCGTAAATTTTTCACCCTCGCCAAAGACAAGCTTTGGCTTGATCGACCAATGCTCTATCACCGCCTCAACCATTGGCCTCACATGATCGACGACGGGCAAAACAAATTCCAAATTGTGGCCGTAACGCTCCGAAACCAATTGGATGGTTTCGCCGAAGATCGGCATTAAGCGTTGAATTTCAGAACGACGACTACCTGGAAGAACGAGCACACAGGGTGGCTGCTCTTTCCGTCGTGCCTCATCAACAGCACTAGGTCGCAATACATCCAAACGCTCAATCAGCGGATGACCGACATAGCTGCAGAGTGGACCACCCAAACGACGGTGCGCTTCAGGCTCAAAAGGTAAGATCGCCAAGACATGATCAATATAGCCTTGCATGGCTTTAGCGCGACCGGGCCGCCACGCCCAAACGGACGGGCTAACATAATCAACAACCGGCAGGTTCGGCAAAACGCGCCGCACTTGTTTGGCAACCCGATGCGTAAAATCAGGACTGTCGATAATCAACAAAAGATCGGGTTGAAAGGCAATCATAGCTGCGGCTGTTTCACGGATCCGACGCAACAAAAACGGTAGACGTTTTATAACAGGGACAATGCCCATTACCGCGATGTCTTCCAACGGAAACAAACTGCTCAGCCCTGCTTGCTCCATCGCAGGTCCGGCGATACCAAAAAACTCGATAGGCCGCGAACCAAACCGTTCTCGTAGAGCAGGAATAAGCTTCGCACCAAGCGCATCACCGGAAATTTCGCCAACGATAATTCCGATGCGCAAAGGACGCTGCGTCGCAATCATCCTTTAACCCCCGCGATAAAAATTCCCTTTCGATCCGCATCTTTGATCAATCGTTCTTTTTCGACAAGGATGACATCATGAGCCGCAACCGCGATACCGATTAATCCAGCCTTCGCCGCCGATTGAACCGTCTTTGGCCCTATAGCCGGCAAGTCAACACGCCGATCTTGATCGGGCTTGGAAGCCTTAACCAAAATCGCACTGGGCTTCTCAAGACTCACGCGACGATTTCTTTGGAGGTCGCTTACACGACGCAACATCGCATCGGTGCCCTCGGGGCCTTCGATGGCCAAAATGCGACCACCACCAACAACCACCCCTTGCCCAAAATCAAACCGGCCCATGGTTGTTAAACACTGCAAAGCAAGCTCAATATCGGCTTTATTCTCATCGTTCAATTTTACCTGACCAAGACTACCAAGCGGCGCAAGCAAATCGGGGGCAACTTGATCGACCCCTAGGACTTCAAATCCTTCATCGTTAAACAGTCGAATAACACCCCGTAAAATTCGATCATCGCCGCCGCTAACGATGCGACGCAGCTCATCACGGTTGCGAAAAAAAGTATAAATCGAAAAGAGCGCCATAGGTCCGGGGCGAGCAACACCCCCTGCCAAAACAAGCTTGGTGATGCCTTGCTGGCGTAGCGCATCTAAAACGCGGTGCGGATCAAGCATATCAGCGTAAACATGCGAGAAGGAACGCACGCCACGTTCTGCAAAGCCACGCAATCCGACAACGAAAACCGAATGTCCGGACCGTTGAATCGATGCTGCAATTTCAAGCGGAAACGCGCCGCTACCGGCTATAACCCCGATCCGTTCGCCCGACATCACGGGCGACAATCACGCGGCCTTGCTGTCGCGCGGCGTACACACCGACCGCGTTCCGCTCGCCCGCAAGAAGTCGAGAATTTCGACGACTATCGGATCATTGGCGAAATTATTTTGCACATCTTCAATACGCTCTTGTAACGTACCTTCTTCGGCAAACAGCAAACGATAGGCGCGTCGAATATCTTGGATCGCCTCACGCGAAAATCCGCGGCGTTTCAACCCGACCATATTAAGCCCGGCCAAATGCGCGCGATTTCCCAAGGCGATGCCATAAGGGATCACATCATTTTCAACGCCCGAGAGGCCACCAATAAAGGCATGCGCGCCAATGCGACAAAATTGATGAACCGCAGCGCCGCCGCCCAAAATCGCGAAATCGCCTACTTGGCAATGGCCGGCCAACATCACATTGTTGGAGAAAATAACATCATTTCCGATGATGCAATCATGGGCGACATGTGAATTCGCCAGAAAGGTACAGCGATCACCAACACGGGTAACAAGGCCGCCACCTTCTGTGCCGGGGTTCATGGTGACGCCTTCGCGGATCGTGCATTTAGCGCCGATTTCAAGCGTTGATTCCTCGCCGTGAAATTTTAGATCCTGCGGAATATGACCAATCGAGGCGAAAGGAAAAATACGCGCGCCGGGGCCAATTTTGGTGCGGCCTGAAATCGATACTTGGCTCACCAGTTCTGAGCCATCTCCCAATTCGACATGAGGTCCCACGGTGCAAAACGGACCGATCACAACGCCCATGCCAAGCTTTGCGGATGGATCGACGACGGACATCGGATGGATTTGGGTTGATTGATTCATGCCCAAAACCTTAATTGACCAACATCGCGCTAAGCTCAGCCTCGCAGACGATCTTACCGTCTACCGTTGCCGTTCCTTGAAACCACCACATATTGGCGCGCTGCCGCAATTTCTTAAGATGATAATGAACCGTATCGCCGGGGCCTACAGGCTTTCGAAATTTCGCATTATCGATCGTCATAAAATAAACGATCTTAGGAGCGGCATCGTCTTTTGAAGCAACGCACAAAGCGCCCGCCGTTTGAGCCATTCCTTCGATCAACATCACGCCCGGCATAACGGGGCGGCCTGGAAAATGCCCGTTGAATTGTGGTTCATTGAAGGTGACGTTTTTAATACCGATGCATGATTCATCCCCATCCATTTCAATGATCTTATCGACCAATAAAAAAGGATAACGATGGGGAAGCAATTCGAGGATCCTTAGGATATCAGCCGTCCCTAATTCCTTCTTGCCGGTATCATTCATCGTCTAACTCCGTTCCGTCTTTTCGCTCGCTTGCGCTCGATGCTTTTGTATTGCCACGGGATGTCTGAGCCAAACGACCCAAAACAGCAACTTCCCTAAACCATGCCTTGATCGGCTTTGCAGGGTAACCGCCAACTTTCGAACCAGGAGGCAGATCCCCGATAACCGAGCTGCCACCGGCAATCTGGGTTCCACGGCCAATTTTAATATGGCCGTTAAATCCAACTTGTCCGCCGATCACACAGAAATCACCAATTTCCGTGCTCCCCGCAATACCCGTTTGAGCGGCAATGAGGCAATGCCTGCCGATGACCACGTTATGGGCGACGTGCACCATATTATCGATTTTGGAACCTTCACCAATAATCGTATCCCTGACGCCGCCGCGATCAATTGTAACCTGCGCGCCGAGTTCCACCTTATCCTGAACAATAACGCGTCCGATTTGCGGTACTTTGCTATGCCCCTCACGACCAATGGCAAAGCCGAACCCATCTTGGCCAAGGCTCACGCCCGAATGAATAATGACATCATTGCCAATAAGCGAATGAATGATCGTAACATTCGATGCGATATGGCAATGGCGGCCAATTCGGACATAAGGGCCAATAACCGTATTGGCACCAATCGTCGAACCCTCGCCGATTTCAACACCAGGTCCAATGACAACGCCGGGATCAAGCGAAATTCCAGATTCAAGGCGGGCGTCTGCATGAACGGTGGCGCCTGGAAAAATACCGGAGCGTCCAAAAACGGGGGATGGAAATGCAGCCTCCGGATAAAGCGCCATCGCAGCCTTTGCAAAGGCTCCGTAAGGATGACCTACAACAAGAGCAACCGTGCCGCTCGGTACCAAATGTGCGTCGGCAGCGGAAACGAAACAGGCCCCCGCGCGGGTATTTTGAAGGGCTTTTCGATAGGCTGAATTATCGAGAAACGAGAGCTCCGAAGCACCCGCTCGGTCGAGCGTTGCGACGCCGACTAAAACGAGCTCTGTCGGGGAACCAGCGGCAAGAGACGCAGAAGTGAGTTCCGCAATTTCCAACAGGCTACGCGGGGTAACTTCAAAAAATTGACCGTCACTCCGCGTCACCAAACCATCCAAATCAGTCTTTGCGCTACCAACTCGTCTAACAATTAGAAGGTCGAGCCTGCCGAGAACCTGAATACCTGCGTCTGATCGTAATCATTCTTGGTGACAGGATAAGCGAGATCGAGCCGGATCGGGCCAATTGGCGACGCCCAAAGCACACCTGCACCGACCGAGCTGCGGATCGATTTGTCATCACCGACAACGCTAACGTTTGAGGTAGGACCGGAATAGCCGAAGAGCGTACCAGCATCCGCAAAAATAGCACCCTTCAGGCCAACTTCACGTGGCATACCAAACAACGGGAACTGAAGTTCGCTTGAACCACCCAGATAGGTTGTGCCACCCAGAGCGTTACGGGAAACTTGAGCTGTGCTGCTGTCACGTGCGCCAAAGCCCGACATCGCAAAGCCGCGGACCAGATCCGGACCCATGAAGAAGCCATCAATAATCCGAAGATTATCAGAATAAACGTAACCCGCCTGCCCTCTCAGCAAGCCGGTAAACGTATCCGACAGCTCGTGATAATATTTGAGATCCGCCGTCGTTTTGATGAAACGCGAGTCACCACCAAATCCGGCAATGTCTTGCTTTAATTCATGCATCTGACCGGAGCGCGGATTATTCACGTTATCAAGCGTGTTATAGGCAAGCGTATAACCGAGCGCTGAGGTCAGATTATTTCCCTCAGCACTTTGAATGGCCAATGACGCATTCGAGCTATCGGTGATCGTCAGATTGTTATTGTAGATTGAATAACGACCGGTGATCGAAAACTCTTCTGTTAACGGAGCACCGAGACGGAATGTAGCGCCCGTCTTCACGTTCGAATAATAAGCAAATTGCGAATTGTCGTTTTGCTTCGAATACAAATCGAACCCGCCAGCCAAATGGCGATCCAAGAAGTAAGGCTCTGTGAAGTTGAATTCCACACCCTTCGAATATTGACCAGTAGAGCCACGAATGCGCGCAAACTGACCCTTGCCCATCAAATTCGATTCTTGAACGCCAACTTCAGCAAGAACGCCTTCTGATGTTGAATAGCCGCCACCAACCGAGAACTGACCAGTAGACTTATCCTCGACGTCGACATTCACGATCACACGATCAGGCGTTGAGCCCGGCTCATTAGAAATGCGAACCGATTTAAAGAAGCCAAGATTGTTCAACCGACGCTCGGTACGGTCGACCAACACCTTATTGTAGGCATCGCCTTCACCGATATCGAACTCGCGACGAATAACGTAATCGCGCGTACGCGTGTTGCCGCGCACATTGATACGCTCGATGTAAACGCGCGGACCTTCTTCAACAACGAAGGACAGTTTAATTGTCGACGTAGCAGGATCACGGTCACCTTTAGGACGCACTTGCGAGAATGCGTAACCCTTAGCGGAAACCTGCGTCGTAATGCCGTAAATCGACTTCTCGACCAAATCGGAGTTATAAACATCACCCTGGTTAAGCGCGACCTTTGGACGAAGCGACTCAGCAGTAATTTCCGGAATCTTGGAAACAATCGAAATATCGCTGACTTTGTACTGCTTGCCTTCATCAACCGTAATTACGACGCGATAACCGGCTGCCGCTTCGTCATAGTTTACCTTGGTGTCTACGACGCGCATATCGGCGTAACCGTGACGCAGATAGAAACGGCGCACCAACTCAGCATCGGCAGCCAAACGGTCCGCATCATAAACGTCCGACGTCTTGATCCATGAAAGCCAATTGCTTTCTGTCGTCTGCATTTCATCGCGCAAGCGACCTGACGAGAAATTAGCATTGCCGGAGAACTCAATCGACTTCACGCCGGTCTTGCTGCCTTCATTGACCGTAAAGACGACGTCGATTTTACCGTTTTCAAGCTGAACGATGCGCGACTGAACATCGACGCCCGCGCGACCAACGCGCTGATAAATTTCCTTAATCCGCGCGATATCGGCATCAAGCGCCGCTTGCGTGAACGCACCGCGGGGCTTCAACTGAAGCTCGCCCTCAAACATCTCCGACTTGAGTCGCTTCGTGCCCTCAAACGCAACGCGGTTAATGATGTTGTTTTCCTTGACCGTTACAACGATCTCATCACCTTTTTTTGCGATATCGACGCTCGAAAAAAGCCCGGTCGCCAAAAGGTCCTTCTTGGCAACATCAATGGACTGGCCCGAGACATAGGATTGAATGGTCGTCACATCGACCCGGCTATTGCCCTTAACAACGATAACCTCTGCGTGTCCGGACACAATCGTTCCGAACGACAACATGACCATAACCGTAAGGAAGAAAAACGACCGACGGCCAAGAGCAAAGGCGGTTTTAGCTAACATCATTGCAACACAATCCCGATCCGAGCATGGACCACCCCGAACATCGTGGGTGGCCTAATACGACTTCTACCTTTTAACGCTTTTGCAGCCTACTGCAAACACTTGGCCGAAAAATAATACCGATTTCTCGTCAAATTTTGCAATCAGGATTATCCAAAGGTTAACGCTAACGGCTAACGAAGATCCAAATAGAGGGAAAACAACGTCAGGCACGCAATAATGGCTAATCCAATTTTAAAGATAACTTCCGTAACCTTCTGATTCAAAGCGCGATTTCTGACCGCCTCAATGGCATAAAGCACCAGATGGCCGCCATCGAGAAGTGGTATCGGCATAAGATTGAGCAGACCAATGGACACCGATATCATTCCGGCAAACCCAATGAGCGCATTTAGGCCGAGTTTGGCCACCTCACCCGACATCTTGGCGATCCCCACCGGCCCAGACAATTGATCCGTGGAGGCCCTTCCCGAGAAAAGTCCGCCCAAGAAATCGCCACTGCTCTCTATCACATTCCAAGTCTGACGAAGCCCGAAGGCCATCGCCCCCAAAACCGTTTCCTGCTTCATAATCAGGGTTGTTGCGTCTCGTGCCGCGGCAATACCGAGCACGCCCATGCGGCGGTTTCCCGCTATAGACTCTCTCAATTGCATTTTCGGCGTAGCGACCAAGGGAATCTCGGCGCCATCGCGGTTAATTACGAATTTCAGCGGAACGCCGGCATACATGCCAACGATTCTCTGGAGATCGATAAAGCTTTCGACCTCCGCTCCTTCAACCGACAGGATAATATCTCCGACCTTGAAGCCCGCTTCCGCCGCGGCACTATCAGCAACGACGCTTGCCACTTTTGGAATGAGCACAACGCGTCCGTACAGATAGGCGCTCGTCGAAAAAATGACGACTCCGAGCAAAATACTGGCTAATGGGCCAGCCAATACGATCAGAAATCGCTTCCACACGGGCTGGAAAATAAAACTAACCGCACGCTCTTCTGGTGATAAAGCTTCTGCGGTGTCGTAGTCCGGCGTGCTGGCGGGATCAACATCGCCAAAAAAGCGAACAAATCCGCCAAGCGGCAGCAGCGCAATGCGCCAACGGGTCCCGCTGCGATCATTCCAACCAATCAGTTCAGGACCGAATCCGATGGAAAATGTAGCGACACGAACGCCGCACCAACGCCCGACAAGGTAATGTCCCAACTCGTGGAAAAAGACGATAATCGTCAGAACAAACAAGAACGGCACGATTGTATTGACGAGTCCGCCCGCCAGATAGCTCGGAATGTCAGTGATATTCATAAAATCCACCCTAAAATCTGATCTGCGCGGCTAACATTTAATTGGGGCTAGGGTGTGACACTTGAGGCTTTCGCTCGACCGTCCACACCTATCAAACGGAAAAAATCCCCGTTACCAGCAAGAGATAAAAGGCCGCGGCTGTATAAGAGTCGAGCCGATCCATAATACCACCATGCCCCGGGATTAAATGACCCGAATCCTTGACCCCGAACCGACGTTTCATCGCCGATTCGAACAAATCCCCGCATTCAGACACCAGCGCCGTCGTAAGAGTGAGAAGAATTAAAGGCCATCCTTCCAACCACTCCACCGCCAACCCTAGTTTGGCGGCATAAACGGCAGAAATTGGCACCACCGTTCCGGAAAGCAATCCGCCGATAAAGCCGGACCACGTTTTTTTCGGGCTAACGGATGGCCATAATTTAGGGCCGCCTATCCTACGGCCCACAAAAAACGCGCCGATATCCGAAATCCAAACGACCAAGAATAACCAGACGATGATGATCAGCCCTTCGGGCTCTCGCGCCCTCACCATCATAGGCCCTAAGACGACAGCCGCCGCATAGAGCGGGCCGAAAAACAACCACGGCCAAGCCATGGACGGACGTCGAAACGCCCCTACATTAATAAGCCCCGCCAATATAACCGGCGCAAATCCGATCAAAGGTGGCACCGATTTCCAAATCAGCAACCCAATGCTACAAATGAGACCAGCGGTGCCAATCGCAACGGAAAACCATTGTTTCCGTCCCGAAAAGCCAATGACCCCTTGCCACTCACTGAGTACGGCGATGGCTGCTACGCCCCAAACAATGGCAAATATTAACCCGCCATACCACGCGCTCCCGAGCGCAAGAAGCGCGAGTACAATCGCCGATAACACGCGGCTTTTAAGTTCCGATGCTTTTCCCGCCCCATTTCCCGCAGGAGTGGGGGATGCGACAGGATCAATCAACGCGATCCGCCGATCGCCGCTGACAATCCGCCGAACCGTCGATCACGGACGCGATAGGCGTCGATGGCTTGCAATAAAGCATCGCGGCCGAATTCAGGCCAAAGCACTGGGCTGAAAACCAATTCTGAATAGGATGCCTGCCATAAAAGAAAATTGGAGAGCCTCTGCTCACCCGAAGTCCGAATAATGAGATCCGGATCGGGAATTCCGGCTGTATTGAGCCGGGCTGCAATCATATCTTCCGTTATGGCCGAAGGCTGCAAATGACCGGCAGCGACATCGGCAGCCAACGCCCGGACGGCATCGGCGATTTCACGACGCGCGCCATAATTAAAGGCAACAACGAAGGTCAGGCCGGTATTACCACTGGTTAATTTCTCAGCCTCATCGAGCAGAGCGACGATGTCGGTCGATAATCCGTCATCCACCCCGATCACCCGTATGCGCACATTCCGCGCATGCAAATCGGCAAGGTCATTGCGGATAAAGCGGCGCAGCAACCCCATCAATTCGGCGATTTCGGCAACGGGCCTACGCCAATTTTCCGATGAGAAACTATAAACCGTCAGGAACCGGATACCCAATTCCTCGGCGGCCGTAATGGTCCGGCGCAACGCATCGACACCCCGGCGATGGCCCTCGAATCTTGGCAGGCCGCGTTGTGACGCCCACCGCCCATTGCCGTCCATGATAATGGCGACATGATCGGGGATATAGGAAATGGGGTCCGTCATAGAGGGTGACAAAGGCGTTTACCGAAACATTTAATTACGTAACGTTTTAGACCATCAAAAGGTTACAAAACCCTAGACCTGCATAATTTCTTTTTCTTTGGCACCGAGAATCTGATCGATCTCAACGATCGACTGATCCGTGGCCTTTTGAACCTGATCCGACTGTCTTGAGACATCATCTTCGCTCATCTTGCCGTCCTTCTCAAGTTTCTTGAGAAGATCGAGCCCGTCCCGGCGTACATGGCGCACTGCAACGCGGGCTTCTTCGGAATATTTATGCGCAACTTTGACCATTTCTTTGCGGCGCTGCTCGTTCAATTCAGGGATGCGCACCCGAATGATCTGACCTTCCATTTGAGGGTTAAGGCCAAGATTAGCCTCCCGAATGGCCTTATCAACAGCCGCCGCCATGGACCGATCCCAAACTTGAACAGACAGCATGCGAGGCTCAGGAACCGTTACGGTTGCCACCTGATTGAGTGGCATGGATGAACCATAGGCATCCACTTGGATAGGATCGAGCATTGACGATGAAGCACGACCTGTCCGCAGCCCCGCTAGATCATGCTTATAAGAGGCAATTGTCGCCTGCATACGGCGTTTTAAATCAGCAAGATCAAAGGTTGCGCTCATGGCTTGGTAGGCTCCTAACACGAAAACAGATGTGACTCTTTAATTACGACGTAGGCCTACCCCTTTCAAGGCGTAACCAGAGTGGATTTCGCCTCACCCCGCAAGATCGCGGTAATTGCCCCTTCACCATGCGCCGAACCGACCAAAATATTCAGTCGGTTTTCCCGCGCCAAAGCAAAGGCCGCCGTATCCATAATTTTAAGGTCGCGAGCAATCGCGTCATCATGTGTCAGGCGATCATACCGAGTAGCCGTCTTATCTTTATTCGGATCCGCCGTATAAACACCGTCAACTTGTGTCGCTTTTAAAACGGCGTCACATTTAAGCTCGACGGCCCGAAGAACGGCTGCCGTATCGGTCGTAAAGAACGGGCTACCCGTCCCCCCTGCCAACACAACAATGCGGCCCTTTTGCATATGGTGCGATGCCAATTGCCGTGCATAGGTCTCGCAAATTGTGGGGACAGCAACAGCCGATAGCGTCCGCGCCGATGTGCCATGCGCCTCAATGGCACCTTCAAGCGCAATAGAATTCATGATGGTCGCCAACATGCCCATCGAGTCAGCGGTTGCGCGGTCAATCCAACCGGCTGCACCCACTTTGGCACCCCGGATGATATTGCCGCCACCGATAACGACCGCAATTTCATATCCCGCCCGTGAAGCCGCTGCCAAATCCGCAGCTAATCGTGAGAGGGTAGCGGGTGCCAACCAATATCCATCGGCAGCAATCAGGGCTTCACCCGACAATTTTACAAGGACACGCTTGATATCAGCCATGGAAGCCTCCGTTTATTCTTCTATCGTCAAAAAAAAGGCGGTGCCAAGCACCGCCTTTTGAATTCTTGCATCAGGCTTTGACGCCCGATGCCGCCGCGACTTCTGCGGCGAAATCGCTTTCTTGTTTCTCAATGCCCTCGCCCAAGGCGTAACGAACGAAGCCCTTAAGCTCAACGGGGCCGCCAACGCGTCCAGCCGCTTCTTTCACAGCCTGTGCAACCGTCTTCGATGGATCATGAATATAAGACTGCTCAAGCAAGCAGACCTCTTTGTAATAGGTCTTGATGCCGCTCTCGACGATCTTCTCGATCACATTGGCAGGCTTGCCAGCGTTCTTTTCAGCCAAAACAGCCTTTTCGCGAGCAATCGTGCCAGCGTCCAAACCCGACGCATCAAGTGCCTGCGGATTGGCTGCTGCAACATGCATGGCGATTTGACGGCCAAGGGCCAACAATTCATCCGCCTTGCCCGTCGACTCAAGGGCCACGATCACACCAATTTTGCCCAAACCATCCGCAATCGACGAGTGGATATAAGAACCGATGGCGCCTTCATGTACCGACAACTCGGCTGCGCGGCGAAGCGTCATGTTTTCGCCGATTGTGGCGATGGCGTTCTGGATGGCTTCCTGAACTGTGCCGCCGCCGGGATAATGCGTCCCGTTGAGCGCGTCGACATTCGCCGACTTCTCGAGAGCAACATTTGCAATCGTCGTGACAAGCGACTGGAATTCTTCGTTGCGTGCTACGAAATCCGTTTCCGAATTGACTTCAACGACGACGCCCTTCTTGCCGGAAACGCGCAGGCCGATCAGGCCTTCAGCCGCGACACGGCCAGACTTCTTAGCGGCCTTTGCCAGACCCTTGGTGCGCAACCAATCGATAGCGGCTTCGATATCGCCGTTGTTCTGATCAAGCGCCGTCTTGCAATCCATCATACCAGCGCCGGTCTTCTCGCGAAGATCCTTCACCATTCCCGCGGTAACAGTTGCCATGGGATAATCCTTTCATCCGTTCATAAGAATGACGGCGACCCGAAAGCCGCCGTCTCGTTTATCACAAGGACCGATTCGCGTGACAGATTTGCGGATCGGATGTGTTTAATTAGCCGGCTTCAACAAGACCGCGAGCCGATGCAACCCAACCGTCACGTCCAGCGCGACCATTCAGCTTCAGCTCTTGATCGAGCTTGGCGACATCCGCATCCGACATCGCAGCAACCTGCCAATAATGGTAGACGCCAGCCTCATTCAGCTTCTGCTCAAGCTGTGGGCCAATGCCCGTCAGCTTCTTCAAATCGTCCGGCGCACCGCGAGGAACGGAAAGACGCTCAAACGCTTCACCAGCGTAAGGCGCTGCATCAACGGGAAGCACTTCAGCCATTGGCGCGACAGACGAGCCAATATCCATGCCCGAAGAGCCCTGGCTGCGCGAAATACCGTCAAGCGCTGCGCGTGCGATGAGATCGCAGTAGAGCGCAATCGCACGACCGGCGTCATCATTGCCTGGGATCGGGAACGTGATGCCATCCGGATCGCAATTCGTATCAATGATGGCAGCCACTGGAATGCCAAGGCGCTGCGCTTCTTGAATGGCGAGCTGTTCTTTATTTGTGTCGATCACGAAGATCATGTCTGGCGTACCGCCCATTTCGCGGATACCGCCAAGCGCCTTGTCGAGCTTTTCCTTTTCGCGGGAAAGCATCAAACGCTCTTTCTTCGTCAAACCCTGCGCGCCGCCGGCGAGCAATTCGTCAACCTTCTTGAGGCGCTGGATCGAACCGGAAATCGTCTTCCAGTTCGTCAACATGCCGCCCAACCAACGCGAATTGACATAATATTGAGCCGAACGCTTAGCCGCATCCGAGATCAGATCGGCAGCCTGGCGCTTCGTGCCAACAAACAGAATACGACCGCCATTGGCCACCGTATCTGACACGGCCTGAAGGGCGCGATGCAGCATAGGAACCGACTGGGCGAGATCGATAATATGGATGTTATTGCGCGTTCCGAAAATGAACTGCTGCATTTTCGGGTTCCAGCGATGCGACTGGTGGCCGAAATGGGCGCCCGCTTCGAGCAATTGACGCATAGAAAAATCTGGCAAAGCCATTGGTGTATTCTCCGGTTATGTCCTCTGCGGGGGATGTGAACCGGCCCTCATGGCCGATCACCGGAAAGGACGCGAACGCCCAGTCCCCGCATGTGTGATGGGCCGTCCTATACGCGGGGGGACGGCGTTTTGCAAGGGGTAGAAGGGCAATCAGCCATGTTCCACAGCCATAACGCCCGGAATGGTCCGAATTGCACCGGCAATCTGCGGTGTGGCACGAAATCCGCCGGGCAATTTCAATTCGACTTCCCTGACCCCGCCATCAATCGGCAAAATAATGAGGACTTCTCCGTCCCCCCGATCCTTTAGCGCGCCAGAAACGGCCGGCATGGGCGAGGCATCCGACAGCGTAATGCGCAGCGAGCTTGGCAAGCGCGAGGCGGCCTTTTCCAATGGTTCGGCGGATTGAATGCGAATCCGGACATCTTCACCCTCAACCTGCGCCTGAACGATCAGCACAACAGCCTGCCCCGGCTCCAACACATCGCGAAACTGGTTGAGGCCTTCTTGGAAAATGATCGACTCAAAATGACCGGACCGGTCCGACAGGGCGAAGATGCCCATTTTGCTACCCGACTTCGTCCGGCGCTCGCTGCGATCGAGCACGGTTGCGGCCAGTTTGCCGACCGTTGCCCCGCCACGGGCATCACGGGCAAAATCCATATAGTTTTGAACTTTGAGCCGTTTCAAAATGCCAGCATAGTCATCAAGCGGGTGGCCGGATAAAAAGAAGCCGATCGCGTCATATTCGCGCTGCAACCGTTCGGAGGCTTGCCAAGGCGCATGGGGTGGCACGCGCAAGGCTTCCGGCTCACCAAGACCCCCAAAAATATCACCCTGCCCTGCGAGCGCTTCTTCTTGCGAGCGATTGGCCATGGCCATGATGCCATCAACAGCGGCAAAACATTTGGCGCGATCTTTCTCAATTTCATCGAGCGCGCCGGCAGCAATCAAGCTTTCGAGTGTTTTCTTGTTGAACAACCGCGGATTAATCCGCCGCGCCAAATCACCCAAATCCTTGAACGGCTGATCGGCCCGCGCGGTAACGAGACTTTCCACCGCCTGCGCGCCAACGCCCTTAATGGCTGCCAAGGCGTAGCGGATGGATAATTGCCCGTCATTGTCTTGATGGACTTCAAACGTCACGCCGGAACGGTTTATGGATGGCGGATCCACACGGAAGCCAAGCCTCTGGGCTTCGCGCCGGAATTCCGAAAGCTTGTCGGTGTTCGATAGATCCAGCGTCATGGAAGCCGCCAGAAATTCAACCGGGAAATTAGCCTTCAGATAGGCGGTTTGATAGGCGACCAAGGCGTAGGCGGCCGCATGGCTCTTGTTGAAGCCGTAATCGGCAAATTTCGCCAAGAGGTCGAAGATGGTATCGGCCGTTTTGGTATCCAATCCGCGCTCGACGGCCCCGGAGACGAAGCGCTCGCGCTGCGCATCCATTTCCGCCTTGATCTTTTTACCCATTGCGCGGCGCAACAGATCGGCTTCACCGAGCGAATAGCCGGAAAGGATCTGCGCAATTTGCATCACCTGTTCCTGATAAATGATGACACCGTAAGTCTCTTTAAGCGATACTTCAAGTTTAGGATGAATATAATCCGGTACCTCATGCCCGTTTTTACGGGCATTATAAACCGGAATATTCGCCATAGGACCCGGGCGATAAAGCGCCACAAGCGCAATAATATCCTCGAACCGATCCGCCCGCATTTCTGCCAAGGCTTTCCGCATCCCTGCGCTTTCCAATTGGAAAACGCCAACTGTTTCGCCGCGCCCGAGCATGTCGAAGGTGCGCGTATCATCCAACGGGATTGTATCAAGATCGACCGAGATGCCTCGCGCACGGATCAGTTCGACGGCCTTTTGCAGGACAGTTAAGGTCTTCAAGCCCAAAAAGTCGAATTTAACGAGGCCTGCCGGTTCAACCCATTTCATATTGAATTGGGTAACGAGCATATCGGATTTAGGGTCGCGATAGAGCGGTACCAATTGCTCGAGTGGTCGGTCCCCAATCACAACGCCTGCCGCGTGCGTGGAGGCGTGGCGATGAAGTCCCTCGAGCACGAGCGCGATATCGAGCAATCGACGAACCGTTGGATCTTCGTCGGCAGCTTGGCGTAAGCGTACTTCGGTTGAAATGGCTTGTTCAAGGGTAACGGGATTTGCCGGATTTTGCGGCACAAGCTTGGTTAACTTGTCGACTTGTCCGTATGGCAATTCCAATACGCGGCCCACATCGCGCAGAACACCGCGTGCTTGCAGGGTACCAAAGGTGATAATTTGCGCCACACGATCCGCACCATATTTGTGCTGAACATAGCGGATCACCTCGTCACGGCGGTCCTGACAGAAATCGATATCGAAATCCGGCATCGACACGCGATCGGGATTAAGAAAGCGTTCGAACAGCAAACCGAAGCGCAATGGGTCAAGATCGGTAATCGTTGTCGTATAGGCCACGAGAGAGCCTGCACCCGAACCACGGCCAGGCCCTACCGGAATGCCATGCGCCTTTGCCCATTGGATAAAATCGGCAACGATCAGGAAGTAGCCCGGATATTTCATCCGCTCGATGACGCCCAATTCGAATTCTAACCGCGATTCGTAATCTTCAACGGTCAGACCCGGGGCTAACCCATGGGTCTTAAGCCGGGCGGTGAGCCCTTCTACGGCAAGCCTGCGCAAGGCCGTTGCTTCATCAAGCGGAGATTGAGCGTCACCCGTTGTAAAACTGGGCAAAATCGGTTTGCGGGTATGGGGGCGGAAGGAGCAACGCAACGCGATTTCGATCGTATTCGAAACGGCTTCAGGCAAATCCGCGAAGAGTTTTTTCATAGCCGCGCGCGATTTGAAGTCATGCTCTGCTGTGACGCGACGGCGCTCAGGATCGGAGACCAGCCGACCGTCCGCAATGGCTAAAAGCGCATCATGGGCGGCATAAGAGGTGGGCTTGGCAAAATAGGCTTCGTTGGTCGCAACAAGGGGCAACTCCAACCGATAGGCCAAATCGATAAGGTCGCCTTCAATCGCGGTCTCATCGGCCAATCCATGCCGTTGTATCTCGACATAGAGGCGATCCCCGAACACGGCATGCAATCGCTTAAGTCGCGTTTCGGCCAACTCGCCTTGACCCGATAGAAGCGCCCGATCAACGGGCCCCTTGGAGCCGCCGGATAAGACGATCAAGCCATCGGACGAATCCGCCATGGTTTGGAAAGCGACATGCGGTGTCTCCCCGATCTGAGGCGAGAGATAGGCAAGCGACGACAATTTCATCAAGTTTTCATAGCCGCGCTCGGTGGCCGCTAATAAGACCACCGACGGATAGACCGAATGAACAGCCCCTATCCGGCTCGGCGCAACGTCGTCCATATCCAGCGCCAGCTCGATCCCTATAATGGGCTGAATACCGGCACCGGCTAGCTTTTCGGAAAATTCTAAGGCGCCAAAAAGATTGTTGGTATCCGTCAGCGCAAGGGCCGGCATCCGGTCCTTGGAGGCGAGCTTTTTCAGCTCATCAATTTTTAAGGCGCCTTCGAGCAACGAAAACGATGAATGGACGTGGAGATGAACAAAACCGACCTCCTCCAAAATCCGACTCATCTGCATCCCCTCACCTTCGCTGCGCTAGTCTTGCCCCGCTGGAGGGTTGGCAATCAAGCACGAAGCGAATGAGAGAATAAAAAATCGTTAGATAAAAACGCTCGACCACGCATAGATGGTTGCGAGAAAAGCTGAGAGTGCAGCGAGTTCGGTAACGTCTTCAACGAGAGAAAGAAGCATTGGAACCTCCATTCGATTGCGATGAATGATAGTATGTTCACGTTTTGTTCTTTAGCAAGTTTAATCTATTGCCTCGTCATTCGCGCCTTAAAAGATGATTAATAAAAGCTTAACTTAATTCGACAACGAGGCCATCTCGAATGGTGACGCGCCGGTCCATTCGGGACGCCAATTCAAGATTATGGGTCGCGATTAAAGCAGCGAGCCCCGTTACTTTGACGAGCGATAGCAGCGTCTCAAAAACGCGTTCCGATGTTGCGGGATCGAGATTTCCCGTAGGCTCATCGGCGAGCAATACCCTCGGCCGATTGGCAACAGCGCGTGCGATCGCGACACGCTGTTGTTCGCCGCCCGATAATTCGGAAGGGCGATGCGATAATCGTTCACCAAGACCAAGATATTTCAAAAGATCGACAGAGCGTTGCCGTGCTTCCGACTTTTCAAGTCCCGCGATCATTTGCGGCAACATCACATTTTCGAGCGCGGTGAATTCGGGTAACAAATGATGGGCCTGATAGACAAAGCCCAGATCACTGCGGCGAATAGAAGTGCGCTCAGCATCCGGCAACGCCATGGTGGGCCGCGAACCTATATAGATTTCGCCAGCGTCAGGGCGTTCCAACAAACCCGCCAATTGCAACAATGTCGATTTGCCGGTTCCAGACGGAGCAATCAGGGCGACCGATTGCCCCGGCCACACGGCTAAATCGGCACCTTTGATAATATTGAGCGTGTGCTCGGCATCGACGAAACGGCGCTCGACTTTCCATAAAAACAAGACGGGATCGATACCCTTTTTCGGATTAGCATCGGTCATTCGTAACGCAACGCCTCCACAGGATCGAGACGGGCAGCACGCCAAGCCGGATAGAGCGTTGCGATCAGCGATAGAAGCAGAGCCATTCCCACCACAACGGCTACTTCTCTCGGATCAACATCGGCCGGCAAATGGCTCAAGAAATAGAACTCGGCCGGAAAAAGATTGGTCTGGGTTAATTTCGAAACAAACGCCCGCAAATTTTCAACGTTAAGAGCAATTACCGTACCCAATGCAAATCCGGCAAAGGTACCGACAAACCCAATCGCCGCCCCTGTGATGAGGAAGATGCGCATAATCGCACCACGCGTCGCCCCCATGGTTCGCAGGATCGCAATATCGGCGCTTTTGTCTTTCACCAACATGATCAAGCCTGAAACAATATTCAGCGCGGCTACCAATACGATCAGGGTCAAGATTAAAAACATGACATTCCGTTCGACTTCCAAAACCCCAAAAAAGGTTTTGTTACGCTGGCGCCAATCGGTCAGAAACAAAGGACGCTCGATCCGTGTCGATATCGCAGCCTTAGCCTCATCGACGCGGTCCGGATTGGCAAGGAAAAGCTCAATCGCACTCACATCGCCTTCGCGGTTGAAATAGGCTTGCGCCTCCTCAAGCGGCATATAGACAAAGGCCGAGTCAAATTCCGACATGCCAATTTCGTAAATAGCGGCGACAGGATACGTCTTTATCCGTGGTGCGGTACCAAAGGCTGTTTGCGCGCCTTTGGGCGCAGTAAGTGTAATATTGTCGCCAGGTCGCAAGAACAATTGCTCGGCCAACCGTTTGCCAATCACGACACCGGAATTACCGCTGAACCCGTCAAGCGTTCCCATTTTAATGTTGTTGGCAATCGCCGGAATGCGCTTAATATCGCCCTCACGAACGCCTCGAACCAAGACTCCACCAGCGCCCGCCTGAGCGGACGCGAGCGCCTGTCCTTCGACCAGAGGAAGCGCAAGTAATACCGAAGGTATTCGTTCCAAAGCCTTTGATAAATCGGCATAATCAGTCAGTGGCTTATCAATAGCGCCGACAAACACATGGCCGTTAATACCAACGATTTTATCCAAAAGCTCTTTCCGGAAACCATTCATGACCGACAAAACAATGATGAGCGTCGCAACGCCCAACATGATACCGACAAACGAAAAGCCCGCGATCACAGAAATAAATCCTTCACGCCGCCGCGCGCGAAGATAGCGCAAGGCGATGAGCCATTCGAAAGCAGCAAATGCCTTCGAGCGGTTTTCAATCATCGGAACTTTGGCTGGCGTTGCGGTCATGCGTTGATCAAACGGTCAAACGCGCAATGGCGTCTTCGATCGACAGCAATTCGCGCTCGCCGGTCTTGCGCCGCTTCAATTCAATTTTTCCCTCAGCAAGCCCTTTAGGACCCACCAAAATTTGCCAAGGTGAACCGATCAAATCAGCGGTCGCGAATTTGGTTCCCGGACGCTCATCGCGATCATCGTATAAAACGTCCTTACCGCGTGCTGTCAGCGCTTTGTAAACCGTTGCGCAAGCCTCATCGGTCGCGGCATCGCCTATTTTGAGATTAAGCAAGGACACGTCGAAAGGCGCCACTGCATCCGGCCAAATAATGCCGGCTTCGTCATGGGACGCTTCGATAAGGGCAGCCACCAAACGTGACGGACCAATACCATATGAGCCCATATGCACAGGCGTTTCTCGCCCGTCAGGTCCTGTTACGGTTGCCTTCATGGGCTCGGAATATTTGGTGCCAAAATAGAAAATATGACCAACCTCAATACCGCGAGCTGAAATCTTTCGCTCTTCCGGCACTGAATGATACGCAGCCTCATCATGCATTTCAGATGTTGCCGCATAAGGCGTCGTCCATGCCTTGAAAATGGCATCGAGTGCCTCACGGCTATCGAAATCGGTATCGACCGCGGGCGTTGGCTGATCAAGCACCGCTTTGTCGGCAAACACTTCGCTCTCGCCGGTCGAAGCGAGAATGATAAATTCATGGCTCAAATCACCACCGATCGGACCCGTATCGGCCCGCATCGGAATAGCGGTCAGACCCAAGCGGGCAAACGTCCGCAAATAGGCAACAAACATCCTGTTATAAGAATGGCGCGCCCCTTCCTGATCTAGATCGAAGGAATAGGCATCTTTCATCAAAAATTCCCGGCTTCGCATAACACCGAACCGAGGCCGTACTTCGTCGCGGAATTTCCACTGAATATGATAGAGATTGAGCGGGAGATCTTTGTAGGAACGAACCGATCCGCGGAAGATTTCCGTGATCATTTCCTCATTGGTCGGGCCAAACAACATCTCGCGTTCGTGGCGATCCTTGATGCGGAGCATTTCTTTGCCATAGGCATCATAGCGCCCCGACTCACGCCACAAATCAGCCGACTGGATCACGGGCATGAGTAACTCTACCGCCCCAGACCGATTCTGCTCTTCCCGTATAATCGCGTTGATTTTATTGAGCACTTTAAGACCCAACGGCAACCACGCATAAATTCCGGCTGATTCTTGGCGGATTAGCCCTGCCCTGAGCATCAAACGATGCGAGACAATCTCAGCTTCTTTCGGTGTTTCACGGAGAATCGGTAGGAAATATCGCGACAGTCGCATGACAAAGGTCTCTTCTTAAGGGCAAAGCGCTCGTCAAAGCGCAAAAGGAACAGATGTTTGAACCGCATCATGCCACAAAATACAAGCGATTGCCGCCCTCCAAATGCTATAGAAAATCACGAAAAGCCGCTTTTCTAGGCGTTCGTACTTTTTTGCGGCAATTTCATGTCGGAAGGGATGACAGGCTAAAAAAAGTAGGCTAGCTTCACTTCGCCTTGGAGATAAAAGAGGTCGCGCCCATGTGGAAGACGGCACAAGGTCCAAGTCTGGGGAGGAACTGCTACTAAGTGTTGGAGAGACTTTAAGTCCGGCCGTTATCACATCGGCTCAACCTTAGAAGTATGATGAAATTAGCAATCAAGGCAGGGATAATACCCTGCCTTTTTTAATGGCAAATCAATAGGTTGTAGCGATTATTCAACAAATTGGATAAAGAGCGATAGCGCAACCGAAACCGGTAGCGCCACCACCGTGGTAATCAGCACCTTGCGCCATAAGCGTGGCACACCCGGCGCGCCCGCCTCTGTTCCAGGCGTTACATCGCCGAGCTCTAACTGGCTTTTTACCCCAAGCGGCAAGATGGCGAACAAAGTCAGCCACCACGAAATGCCATATACCGCCAAAAGGGTCGCAATCGACATTGTTGGGCCGCCTTATATTTGCTCAAGCTCAATGAGCGTGCCGTTAAAATCTTTTGGGTGAAGGAATAGAACGGGCTTCCCATGCGCCCCGATTTTGGGCTCGCCATCGCCGAGCACCCGCGCGCCCTCGCCCTGAAGCCTGTCGCTCGCCGCCACAATATCGTCCACCTCGTAGCAGATGTGGTGAATACCGCCGTCGGGATTACGCTCGAGGAACTTTGAAATCGGACTTGCGTCACCTAGCGGTTCAAGCAATTCGATTTTCGTGTTCGGCAATTGTATGAAAACGACGGTTACGCCGTGATCGGGTTGTGGCAAGGGAGCCGAAACCTCGGCGCCCAGTGTTTCACGGTATAGGCGGATGGCACTCGATAAATTCGGCACCGCAATCGCGACATGGTTGAGGCGACCAATCATCTCGACGCTCCTAGATCATCACGACTTGAACATGGCACACGGGCTTTTTACCCCAGCTGCCATTCACTGTCGACCTGACAGCCTTTTCAATAGCCGTCTCAACCAGATCAGGATCGCGCCGTTTGTTCTTAGGCAGCGTATCGAGAACGGAGAAAACAGCCTCCTCGATTAAATCTTCGAAAGAACGCCCCGCCCGATCGACTTGAGGAATGCCGGACACCGCAAAGGCCGGATCACCAACAAGCTCCCCCTTGGAATCAAGCGCAACCGCGACGGAGACAATGCCTGCAAACGCCAGCTTCCGACGCTCTAGGATAGCAGGATCGGCAGCAGGTGCCAATACTTCCCCATCTTTAAACAATTTCCCATGGGGCGCTTCATCAACGATACCGGGTTCACCCGGAGCCAAGCGGACAATATCGCCATTCGACGCCATAACGACATCCGGAATACCAGAAGCCAAAGCATATCGGCGGTGTTCATCAAGGTGTAGCGGTTCACCATGGGCGGGAATCAGCGTCTTTGGCCTCACCCATTCATACATTTTCTTCAACTCACCCCGGCGTGGATGACCTGAAACATGCACGAGCGCCGTACGATCGGTGACAACATTAACGCCTTGGCCGACGAGCCCGTTAATGATGCGGCCAACGGCCTTTTCATTCCCCGGTATAGTGCGCGACGAGAAGATGACCGTATCGCCAGGTGCAAGAGTAACGTCCGGATGCTGATCTTCCGCAACCCGGGCCAAAGCAGCGCGTGGTTCGCCTTGACTGCCGGTGAGAAGCGCCACAACCTTGTCTCTTGGCAAATAGCCATAGGTTTCTGACGAGCGAAACTCTTGCACGCCTTCAAGATAGCCGCATTCGGTCGCTACCTGAATAGCGCGATCCATAGCGCGACCAACGGCGATCACCTCGCGCCCGACCGCTTTAGCCGCCAGCGCAACCGAACGGATACGCGCCACGTTAGACGCAAAGGTTGTAACCGCAACGCGGCCATTGGCTTTGCCGATGACATCGATCAAACCCTTGGCGACATCCGTCTCGCTCAAGGATTCGCCTTCGCGCATCACATTGGTCGAGTCGCAAATCAGCGCTAAGACGCCTTCATCGCCAATTTCGGTGAGACGTTTGGCATCCGTCGACCAACCCGCAACCGGCTGAGCGTCGATCTTCCAATCGCCCGTGTGAACAACCGTTCCTAACGGGGTCCGGATCGCCAATGCCGTCGATTCAGGAATCGAATGGGCAACCGATACGATCTCGACATCAAACGGTCCAAGCTCGAGCCGATCACCCGGCTTCATCGTTGTGATTTTGATTTTCTTGCCCGTATGTTCGTTTTGTCGACGAATATCGAAAAGGCCTGCCGCAAAAGGTGTCGCATAAACAGGCGGCGTACCCAAACGCGGATAAAGATCAATCAATGCGCCGATGTGATCCTCATGCGCATGGGTAATGATAATCGCTTTCAGTCTGTTTTTTTGACCTTCAAGAAATTTCAAATCCGGCAGAATGAGATCGACGCCCGGCAAATCATCGCCAGCAAAACTCACGCCGCAATCGACCAAAATCCATTCGCGCTTGGCAGGCGGGCCATATCCATAAAGCGCCGCATTCATCCCGATTTCGCCGAGACCGCCTAAAGCGCAAAAAACAAAATCATCCTTGGGCCCAACCATGGAGCCTTCCTTTCAGTACAGAATGCAAACCGCCGAGCCTGAAGGCCCGCTCTTTAATCAAAATCTTCTTTCAATAGAATACGTCACCTGCAATGATCGCGGTCACTTTTCCATCTTGCGCCAACAATAATTTTCCCTGGTCATCCAGACCTTGGAAGGTCCCTTCGATCACATCGTTCGCCTGTCGAACCGATATCGGACCACCAATGCCACGCGCATGTTCAATCCAGCGGCTTCGGATATAGCGGAAACCGTTGCCTTTGTCGAAACAATCTAAATTGGCAGGAAAGCTCTTTGCTAAGGCGGCAAACAGCTCTTCTACCGTCATCGACAAGCCTTGCTCGGCTAAATCCGTCGCCGGATATGGCGTATCGAGGGGATGAGACCGCACATTGATCCCGCACCCAATAACCGCTCCAAACTCACCATCGGGCAAAACACTGCCTTCAACCAAAATACCGGAAAGCTTCGCGCCATTCGATAAAACATCATTCGGCCATTTTAAAGACAGACCATCTTTTATCGTGCCGAACGAGGCCACGGCATCGTAAATCGACAGCGCCGCGACGAAACCCAACTGAAACCCGTATTCAATGGGGCAAGGCGCACGAAGCGCGAGCGATGCGTAGAGATTACCTTTCGGCGACGACCACTGACGGCCTAACCGTCCGCGCCCACCTGTTTGTTCATCGGCAACAAACCAATGATCACCGCCACCCATTTCACGAAGAAACGAGGAGCCAGCGTCGTTTGTCGAAGCGACGCTCTCAAACCGCGTTAGGCCAAACTGATGTTCCGCCGCTATTGTCGATAGCGTCACTTTAGAAAAGGGAACGTGCGGCGGCGTTAGCGACATCGACCAAAGGAGCCGGTGCCAAGGCGAAACCAAAAACCAGGATTGCGGCAAGCGACGCAATCAAGCGCACGGATAGCGATGCGGGTGAAAACGCTTCCTTTGGCTCGTCAAAATACATGATCTTCACGATGCGCAGATAATAGAATGCGCCAACAACACTGGCGACAACACCTGTTACTGCTAATGCATAGAGACCCGAGTTAACGGCGGCCGCAAACACATACCATTTGGCAAAGAAGCCGGCTAAAGGCGGAATACCGGCCAGCGAAAACATGATCATCGCAAGCGCAAAGGCGAGCGCCGGATTGGTTTTAGATAGTCCCGCAAGATCATCAATATCTTCGTAATAATGGCCGTCTCGTTCCATCGACAATACACAGGCAAAAGCGCCGAGCGTCGTGACAAGATAAATCACCATATAGATCGCAACACCTGCAACGCCATCAACCGTTCCGGCTGAGAGGCCAACAAGCACATAGCCGATATGGCCAATCGATGAATAAGCCAGCAACCGCTTAATGTTCTTTTGACCGATGGCGGCAAAGGCACCGAGAACCATGGAAGCAATCGCGACAAAAACAATAATCTGCTGCCATTGGCCACTGATGGACGGAAAAGCCTGTTCCACAACGCGAACCAATAAGGCAATGGCGGCTGTCTTGGGTGCAACAGCAAAGAACGCGGTAACCGGTGTCGGCGAACCTTCATACACATCGGGCGTCCACATATGGAATGGGACTGCAGAAATCTTAAACGAAAGACCCGCCAACACGAAGGCAAGACCAAAGATGACGCCGATGCCAGCACCGCCCTTGAGAGCCGAAGCAATGCCCGCGAAAGACACGGTTCCTGTCATGCCATAAATCAACGACGCGCCATAAAGCAGCATGCCGGATGATAGCGCGCCGAGTACAAAATATTTCAGACCCGCTTCCGTCGATTTGACCGAGTCACGATCAAAAGAAGCCACCACATAAAGCGCAAGCGACGACAATTCGAGGCCGAGATAAAGCGCAATCAAATCATGCGCCGAAATCATCAACATCATTCCGATGGTTGAAATCAAAACCAGCAATGGGAATTCGAAGGCACGACGCTTCGTTGAAGCAAGATAAGCATCGGAAAGTAAGAGCGCCGCGGCGGAGCCGATCAATGTCGTCAATTTCATAAATTGCGAAAAACGATCCGAGATAAACGAGCCGCCAAACGCCTCAACCGTCTGGCCTCCGCCCGACACAACCAACACACCTGCAACAACAAGCACCAGCAAGGTCAAGCCGCGCACGAGGCCGTAAGATTTTTCACCCGAGACGGCGCCCAACAGGACCAGCAGCAAAGCGCCCGCTCCCATCACAATCTCTGGGAGCGCCGGGGCCATCATAGGAAGAGCTGTAATCGTCGATGACATCGTTTCTTCTAACCTTATGGCAGGGTGTTGGCAGCGGTTTTAACGGCACCAACCGCATCATGAATGGCAGCCAATAAAGGCTCTGTCGGCACAGCAAAAATGTCGAGAATAGCGTTGGCGTGGAAACCAAAATAAATCGTCAAGAACGCCAGCGGGGCTAAAAGCGCGAACTCGCGAACACTCAGATCCTTGATGTCCAACAAAGCAGGCTTCTCAAGCTTGCCCAGCACCACGCGTGCATACATCCACAGCGCATAGGCGGCCGATAAAATAACGCCAGTCGTTGCAAATACCGCAACCCACGAATTGGCAATTCGCGAACCCAACAGCGTTAAGAACTCGCCGATAAATCCGCATGTGCCCGGAAGCCCCACATTGGCCATCGTAAAGACCATGAGGGCCGCTGCATAAAGCGGCATACGGTTCACAAGGCCACCATAGGCCGCGATCTCACGGGTATGCATCCGGTCATAGATGACGCCTACGCTCAAGAATAAGGCGGCGGATACAATACCATGGCTCACCATTTGGAACATCGCACCTTCAACACCTTGAGGTGTCAGTGTGAAGATGCCAAGTGTGACATAGCCCATATGCGCGACCGAAGAATAAGCAATCAGCTTCTTCACGTCTTCCTGCACGAGCGCCACAAGCGAGGTGTAGACAATCGCACCAAGGGAAAGACTGAACATAAACGGTGCAAAATAAGCCGATGCATTCGGGAACATTGGAAGCGAGAAGCGGATAAAGCCATAGCCACCCATCTTCAACAAAATCGCCGCCAGAATAACCGATCCCGCGGTCGGTGCTTCGACGTGAGCATCCGGCAACCACGTGTGGAGCGGCCACATAGGCATTTTCACCGCAAACGAAGCAAAGAAACCAATCCAAAGCCATGTCTGCATTTGAACGGGGAATTTGAAGGTCAATAAAGTCGGTATATCGGTCGTCTTCGCCGTCCAATACATCGCCATAATGGCAACCAGCATCAGAACGGAACCGAAGAGCGTGTAGAGGAAGAATTTAAAGCTCGCATAAATGCGGCGCTTGCCACCCCAAATCCCGATGATCAAGAACATCGGAATGAGGCCCGCTTCGAAGAACAGATAAAACAGGACGAGATCAAGTGCCGAGAAGACACCGATCATCAAGGCTTCGAGCACAAGGAAGGCGATCATATATTCGCGTACGCGCTTTTCGACCGAGATCCACGATGCGACAATGCAAAACGGCATCAAGAAGGTCGACAGCAAAATGAACGGCATCGAATAGCCGTCGACACCTAATTTGAAGCGGATCGCATCCGAAATCCAAGCGCCTTCTTCAACGAGTTGAAAGGCGGGGCTCGATGCATCAAACCGATGCCACGCGACGAGAGACAGAGCGAAAGTGACCAAGGTCGTGACGAGTGAAACCCAGCGGATCGTCTTGCGCGCGCCTTCATTATCGCCCGATACGAACAGCAGAGAGAGCGCGCCGAAAAGCGGCAGAAGAATGAGGCCTGAAAGAAGATGTGACATCAGTGCGCTCCGCCGAACATGTACCAGGTCAGAAAGCCCGCAAGCCCGATCAGCATGGCGAAGGCATAATGATATAGATAACCGGTCTGCATCCGAACGGTCCAATCGGTCACATTCAAGACTCGCGCCGAGACGCCATCCGGACCCAATCCGTCAATCACGCGACCATCGCCCTGCTTCCATAAGAAGCGACCAATGCGCTTAGCAGTGCGAACAAAAATCACATCATAGAGCTCATCAAAATACCATTTGTTGAGCAGGAATTTATAGAGCAAAGGCTGGCTTGCTGCGAGTTGCGCAGGCCATTCTGGCTTGCCAATATAAAACACCCAAGCCAAAGCAAATCCGCCGAGCATCATGATGAAGGGCGACTGCTTCACCCATTCAGGCACTTCATGCATCGTGTGCAGGATATGGTTATGTTCGGAGGTGAAGAGCGCACCCTTCCAGAATTCGCTATACCCCTCACCGATAAAGGCCGGGGCAAACACGATACCCGCAAATAGTGCACCTGCGCCCAATAAGATCAACGGGATCGTCATCACCAAAGGAGATTCATGCGGCTCATGCGAATGGCCGTGGCCGTGATCATGGTCGCCATGCGCATGCGCGTGATGGTCATGATCATGGGCGTGCGCATCATGGCCCCAACGCGGCTTGCCGAGGAACGTAAGGAAGAACAGACGCCATGAATAGAAGCTCGTCATACCAGCGGCAAGAACCAGCAAGATAAACGCATAGCTCTGGGCAGCGGAGTGCGAAGCGAACGCTGCTTCAATGATCGCGTCCTTTGAGAAGAACCCCGCCGTCATCGGAAAGCCTGTCAGAGCAAGCGTACCGACAGCCATCATCGTGCCAGTCAACGGGATCTTTTTAAACAAGCCACCCATATTGCGAATGTCCTGCTCGTGATGCATCGCGTGGATCACGGAGCCCGCGCCTAAGAAGAGCAGCGCTTTGAAGAAGGCGTGGGTGAAGAGATGAAAGACGCCTGCGCCATAAGCACCCGACCCAAGCGCCACGAACATATAGCCGAGCTGCGAGCAGGTTGAATAGGCAATCACGCGTTTGATATCGTTTTGAACGAGACCGATGGTGGCTGCAAAAAACGCTGTCGTTGCGCCAACAAACATCACCACCGTCATCGCGGAAGGCGACGCCTCAAACAAAGGCGAAAGACGCGCCACCATAAACACACCAGCCGTAACCATGGTGGCCGCATGGATCAAAGCGGAAACAGGCGTTGGGCCTTCCATCGCATCCGGCAACCAGGTGTGCAGCAAAAACTGCGCCGATTTACCCATAGCGCCTACAAAAAGAAGAAGGCAGATAATCGTCATGGCATCCCAGTCAATGCCAAGGAAATCCACTTTCAAATTCGCCAAGTCACCAATGCGCGAGAATACCGCGTCATAAGACACCGAACCCGTCAAAACGAACACAACGAAAATGCCGAACGCAAATCCGAAATCACCAACGCGGTTAACGATAAAGGCCTTCATGGCGGCAGCAACCGCTGTTGGCTTTTCGTACCAGAACCCGATCAGCAAATAGGAGGCTAGGCCAACGCCTTCCCAACCAAAGAACATCTGAACCAAATTGTCCGATGTGACGAGCATCAACATCGCAAAGGTAAAGAGCGACAGATAGGCAAAGAAACGCGGGCGCGATGGATCTTCGTGCATGTACCCGATCGAATAAAGATGCACGAGTGCCGAAACCGAATTGACAACAACGAGCATAACCGCCGTCAACGTATCAACCCGAAACGCCCAATCAACCGATAAAGTGCCCGAGGTAAACCAATTGCCCAATACGAGCGTCTTGCCACCCTCGCCATAGCCCGTCTTGATGAACACCAACCAAGACATAACAGCGGACGCCATCAACAAACCCGTTGTGACGATTTCGCTGGCGCGCGCGCCAATGACGCGGCCAAAGAGACCTGCGATGAGGAAGCCAAGAAGTGGGAAAAGGACGATTGCCTGGATCATGGAATATCTCGCGGGGATTAAGCCGCTCAGCCCTTCATCATGTTGATGTCTTCAACCGCGATGGATCCGCGATTGCGATAATAAACGACAAGAATAGCAAGTCCGATGGCCGCTTCTGCCGCAGCCACCGTTAAGACGAGAAGAGCGAAAACCTGACCAATCAATGTTCCACCAAAACTCGAAAACGCGACAAAATTGATGTTGACGGAGAGCAAGATCAACTCAACCGACATCAGAATAACAATGACATTCTTGCGGTTAATAAAGATCCCCAACACGCCAAGCGTGAACAGGATCGCAGCAACGGTGAGATATTGCGAAAGACCAATCATTTCACTCACTCCCCTCCAAGACCATGGCCTGGCGTAACCTTACGCACTTCCATCGCCGTTTCCTTGGTCCGTGCCACTTGATCCGCAATATTCTGACGCTTCACACCCGTCTTATGTTGCAAGGTCAAAACGATGGCGCCGATCATAGCAACAAGCAGAATGAAACCGGACACTTCGAAATAATAGACATAGTCGGTGTAGAGTACGCGGCCCAAAGCTTCCGTATTCGACATCGCATTATCGGACGCCTTAGGAGCTGTAACAACAGCATCCGGTGCCATGAAGTAAGTCAGCACCAAGGAGAACAATTCGCCAAAGACCAACAGGCCCAGCAACGCGCCGAGCGGTAAATGCTTGGCAAAGCCTTGGCGCAATTCGGCAAAATCGACATCGAGCATCATGACTACGAACAGGAACAAGACCGCCACGGCACCGACATAAACGACAACCAAAATCATCGCCAAAAATTCAGCGCCCATCAGCAGAAAAAGCCCCGCTGCATTCACGAAGGCCAAGATCAAAAAGAGCACCGAATGCACAGGATTGCGCGAGGTGATAACCATAAAGGCCGACCCGACCAAGACGGCCGAGAAGAGATAAAAAAAGGCCTGAGCAGCGCTCATGTTTTCAAGTCCCCAACGCGATCCGGCCAGGCCGGACACAATCCAAAATCCAAACGCCGATCAGCGGTACGGCGCATCCTGCTTGATATTGCGAGCAATCTCCCGCTCCCAACGCGCGCCATTCTCTAACAAGCGCTCCTTGTCATAGAACAGCTCTTCACGCGTCTCGGTCGCGAATTCGAAATTCGGTCCTTCGACGATGGCATCCACTGGGCAGGCTTCTTGGCAGAAGCCGCAATAGATGCATTTCGTCATATCGATATCATATCGGGTCGTGCGGCGCGTACCATCATTGCGGCGCGGGCCAGCCTCAATGGTAATCGCTTGCGCGGGGCAAATCGCTTCGCAGAGTTTGCAAGCGATGCAACGCTCTTCGCCGTTCGGATACCGGCGCAGCGCATGTTCACCCCGAAACCGCGGTGACACCGGGTTTTTCTCAAACGGATAATTAATCGTTGCCTTAGGCTTGAAGAAATAGCGCATCGACAGCGCAAACGCCGAGATGAACTCTCGCAACAATAAGGATTTGGCGGCCTGATCCAGTCTCATGGTCGTGATCCTCTCAATGCCCCGGTGCCCAGCCCGTATATTGCAGCACACCGGCTACAACAACGACCATGAACAACGAGATGGGCAAAAACACTTTCCAACCAAGACGCATCAGCTGGTCATAACGATAACGCGGCACAAAAGCCTTCACCATCGCGAACATAAAGAATACCGCGCAAACCTTAACGATGAACCAGACAGCGCCCGGTACCCATGTAAACGGCACAACATCAAAAGGTGGCAACCATCCGCCTAAGAACAGGATCGTGGTCAACGCGCACATGGTCACAATGGCCACATACTCGCCGAGCATAAACATCATGTAAGGCGTGGAACCGTATTCCACCATAAAGCCGGCGACGAGCTCCGACTCCGCTTCCGGAAGATCGAACGGCGGACGGTTCGTTTCAGCCAAAGCCGAGATGAAGAAGATGATAAACATCGGAAACAGCGGCAACCAGAACCAGCCAAATAGGCCGTATTTGCTATGTTGCGCGTTCACAATATCGGAAAGGTTCAACGAACCAACGCAGAGCAACACCGTGATGATCACAAAGCCGATCGAGACTTCATAGGAAACCATCTGCGCGGCAGAACGCAGCGCACCCAGAAACGGATATTTCGAGTTCGATGCCCAGCCGCCCATGATAACGCCATAAACACCCAGCGACGAGATCGCGAAGATATAGAGAACGCCGACATTGATATTGGCGATGGCCCAACCATCCATGACCGGCACTACGGCCCAAGCGGAGAGTGCCAGCGTTGTTGTTACCAGAGGTGCCAAAAGGAAAACACCCTTATTCGCACCTGCCGGAATGGTGGGTTCCTTCAACATGAACTTCAGCAAATCGGCGAAGCTTTGGAACAGACCGAACGGGCCGACGACATTCGGACCCCGACGCAGCTGAACCGCCGCCCAGATCTTGCGATCAGCGAGCAGGATAAAGGCCACAAAAATCAACAGAGCAACGACGAGCACGACACTTTTCAAAAGTGTCAGTCCCAAGGCCAAAGCCCAACCGTAAGAAGCGATGTCCGTACCCAACGTCTTCTCCTTATTCCGCTGCCATCGCGTGACGCGATGACGCCAGAGCCGAGCAATCGGCCATTATTTTAGAGGCGCGCGCCACCGCATTCGTCAGGTGGAAATCCTTCACGGGCGAATGGAAACCATCCTTGCCCAAGGAACCACCCAAGTTTGCTAAAGCTGCAATCGAGGATGCATCGCCGGCCGCTACACTGCCCAGCACCACAAAATGCGGATGCGCCTCGTACAACGCCTTACGAAGAGCGGTGAGTGAGTCAAACGGCAAGGCCTTGCCTAACGCGGCCGAAAGCGCGCGCAGGATCGACCAGTCTTCGCGTGCCTCGCCGGGGGCGAAGATCGCCCGGTTAGCCAATTGCACGCGGCCTTCGGTGTTCACATAAAGCCCAGACTTTTCGCTAAAGGCTGCACCCGGTAAAATAACATCCGCACGGTGCGCGCCCTTGTCGCCATGGGTGCCTTGATAGATCACGAAGGCACCGTCCGGCACGTCAATTTCATCCACACCGAGCAAGAACAGCACATCAAGCGCGCCTGCCTTGGTCATCTGCGCCGTGTCTAGCCCGCCCTCGCCCGGCACAAAGCCGATATCGAGCGCACCAACCAGGGAAGCTTCGGAATGGAGAATATTGAAACCGTTCCAGCCGTCTTTAACGACGCCCAACTCTGTAGCGAGTTTGGCAAGGGTCGCCAAAACCGCTTCGCCATCGGCGCGGTTAAGCGCACCTTGGCCAATGATTAACATCGGCTTTTCTTTGCCTGTAAATATTTTAGCTGCTGCTTCGGCAATGCTTTCTGGTCCTGCGCCAAGATAGGTATAGGGATAGGACAAATCCGCCTGCTCACCCACAACACCAATGGCCGCACCACCCTTCAAATAACGCTTGCGAATACGCGCATTGAGCACAGCCGCTTCGCGCCGCGGATTCGAGCCTATAATCAAAATCGCATCAGCCTCTTCAATGCCGGCAATACCCGAATTGAAAACATAGGAGCTGCGGCCATGCTTCGGATGAAGCGGCGAACCAGGATAGCGCGCATCAATATTTTTGGAACCGAGCGAAGCCATCAGGGCTTTGAGCGCAAACATGTCTTCGACACTTGCCAATTGTCCGGCTAAAGCACCCATCCGTTCAGGCGCAACGCCTTTCACCTTCTGAGCAATTGCGGCAAACGCTTCTTGCCAGCTTACAGGCGTAAGCTTGCCGTTTACCCGAAGATACGGGCGGTCCAGACGTTGTGTTTTAAGCCCGTCAAAAATGAAACGCGCTTTGTCCGAGATCCATTCCTCGTTCACCGCCTCATTGAGGCGGGGCATCACGCGCATCACTTCATTGCCGCGGCTATCGATACGCGTCGCAGATCCAACGGCATCCATCACGTCGATCGATTCCGTCTTGGTCAATTCCCAAGGCCGCGCTTTAAATTCGTAGGGCTTGGAGGTCAGCGCACCAACCGGGCAGAGATCGATAATATTGCCTTGCAGCTCGCTGGTCATCGCCGCTTCGAGATAGGACGTAATTTCCACATCTTCGCCGCGACCAATCAAGCCAAGATCGGTAACGCCTGCCACCTCGGTCGAGAAACGAACGCAACGCGTGCATTGAATGCAGCGCGTCATTGTTGTCTTAACGAGCGGGCCAATATGCTTGTCTTCCACCGCGCGCTTGTTTTCCTGATAACGCGAGGTATCGATGCCATAGGCCATCGACTGATCTTGCAAATCGCACTCGCCGCCCTGATCGCAGATCGGGCAATCGAGCGGATGGTTGATCAGCAAAAATTCCATCACGCCTTCGCGTGCTTTTTTGACCATTGGCGAGGTCGTGAGCACCACAGGCGGCTCGCCATTCGGGCCAGGGCGCAGATCACGCACATTCATCGCACAAGACGCTGTTGGCTTGGGTGGGCCACCCTTCACTTCAACGAGGCACATGCGGCAATTGCCCGCAATTGATAGCCGCTCATGGAAGCAGAAACGTGGCACTTCAGCGCCCGCCGCCTCACACGCCTGCAACAGCGTGTAATCGGCTGGAACGTCAATCTCGGTGCCGTCGATGATGATCTTGCTCATGACGTCCTCTTACTCCGCCGCCATCATGCGAACGGGATCGGAATGCGGATTAGCCGAATATTGGTCAATCCGCTCTTCAATTTCATGCCGGAAATGCGCGATCAGGCCCTGAATAGGCCAAGCCGCTGCATCACCAAGCGCGCAAATCGTATGGCCTTCGACCTGTTTGGTAACTTCCAGCAACATGTCGATTTCACGCTTCTGCGCGCGGCCCTCGGCCATACGCATCATCACGCGCCACATCCAGCCGGTGCCTTCCCGGCACGGCGTGCATTGGCCACAGCTCTCATGCTTGTAGAAAGCCGAGAGACGCGCAATCGCCCGAATAATATCGGTCGACTTATCCATCACGATAACGGCCGCAGTGCCAAGGCCCGAGCGCAGCTTCGAGAGGCTATCGAAATCCATCGGCGTATCGATGATCTGCTCGGCAGGCACCATACGCACCGATGAGCCACCCGGAATTACCGCCTTCAGATTGTCCCAACCGCCGCGAACACCGCCGCAATGGCGATCAATCAGCTCGCGGAAGGTGATGCCCATGACTTCTTCAACATTGCACGGCGTATTCACATGGCCGGAAATGCAGAAGAGCTTCGTGCCGACATTATTCGGATTGCCCATCGACGAGAACCAGCTCGCACCACGGCGCAAGATTGTGCCCGCAACCGCAATCGACTCGACATTGTTCACCGTCGTTGGATTGCCATAGAGGCCCATATTGGCCGGGAATGGCGGCTTCAAACGAGGCTGGCCCTTTTTGCCCTCAAGGCTTTCAAGAAGGGCGGTTTCTTCACCGCAAATATAAGCGCCAGCGCCGTGATGCACATAAAGATCGAACGGCCAGCCATGGACATTGTCCTTGCCGATCAATTTGGCCGCATAGGCCTCATCAACGGCCTTTTGAAGTGCCACGCGCTCGGCAATATATTCGCCACGGACATAGATGTAGCAGGCATTGGCACCCATCGCGAAGGACGCGAGCAAGCAGCCTTCGATCAAAAGATGCGGGTCATGCCGCATGATTTCGCGGTCTTTGCAGGTGCCGGGCTCGGATTCATCGGCGTTAACCACGAGATAATGCGGCCTGCCATCGGAAACCTTCGGCATAAACGACCATTTGAGCCCCGTCGGGAAGCCAGCGCCGCCACGTCCGCGAAGGCCGGACGCCTTCATCTCGTTGACGATCCAGTCGCGGCCCTTATCGACAAACAGCTTGGTGCCATCCCAATTGCCACGCTTCAGCGCCGACGGCAGGTCCGCGCCATGAAAGCCGTAGAGATTGGTGAAGATGCGGTCTTTATCAGCGAGCATCGGGCTTATCCTTTCGCCGCTTCAGCTGCAGCAGCGGCTTTTGCCGCCTCTGCCGCCTTGGCAGCTTCCGCTGCAGCAATAGCTTTCTTAGTCTCGTCCGCCTCAAAACGCGCTTTCCACGAACCCACCACGGATCCGTCATAGAGCGCCTCATCGGTTAGGGTCTTGGCGCCGCCGAGCGGCTCCGAGCCCTTGCGGCTATTTTGCGGGCCGACCTTAACCGGACGACCGGCTGCCAAATCATCAAGCAGATTGCCGAAATTCTCCGGCGTCAGATCTTCATAATAATCATTGTTGATCTGGGCCATCGGCGCATTGCAGCACGAGCCCAAGCATTCAACTTCCAGCCAAGCGAAATTGCCGTCAGCCGACACATGGCGTTGCTCGCCAATCCGCTCTTCACAGACTTTGATGATCTTTTCAGCGCCATTCAACCGGCACGGCGTGGTGCCGCACACCTGGATGAAATGCTTACCAACGGGCTCCAGATTGTACATGGAGTAGAAGGTGGCAATTTCCATCACGCGGATTTTGGCCATGCCGAGCATTTCGGCAATATATTCAATCGCCGCGCGGGGCACCCAATACTGATGCTGCTCTTGAGCGCGCCACAACAGCGGGATTACAGCTGAAGCCTGACGGCCAGCCGGATATTTGGCGATAATGGTTTGAGCCCACGCCAAATTTTCAGGCGTGAAAGCAAAGCTTGCAGGCTGCAAAGCGTCTGGTGCGAGGCGGCGGACGGACATTAGCAGTCACCCGTTCTGGTCAAAATAAGGAGCATTAGCGGTCAACCTCGCCAAACACGATATCGAGCGAGCCCAAAATAGCGGAAACGTCAGCCAACATATGGCCACGGCACATGAAATCCATCGATTGCAGATGGGCAAATCCCGGCGCCTTGATGCGGCAGCGATACGGCTTGTTGGTGCCATCCGAGACGAGATAGACGCCGAATTCGCCCTTAGGCGCTTCAACAGCGGCATAGACCTCGCCCGCAGGCACTTTGTAGCCCTCAGTATAGAGCTTGAAATGATGGATCAGCGCTTCCATCGAACGCTTCATCTCGGAGCGCTTGGGCGGAACAACCTTGCCGTCAAGCGAAGAGATCGCACCCCTGCCCTCGGGCTTCCGAAGCTCAGTTATGCACTGCTTCATGATACGGATCGACTGGCGCATTTCTTCCATGCGGATGCAATAACGGTCGTAATTATCGCCGTTTTTGCCGATTGGAATGTCGAAATCCATCTCCGCATAGCACTCGTAAGGCTGCGATTTACGCAAATCCCATGCAGCGCCTGAGCCGCGCACCATGACGCCCGAGAAACCCCAAGCCCAGCACTCATCCAAAGAGACCACGCCGATATCGACGTTACGCTGCTTGAAAATGCGGTTCTCGGTCAAAAGCGTCTCAAGATCGTCGCAAACCCGTAAGAACGGATCGCAGAACGCTTCCATATCGTCGATCAGCGCTTCCGGCAGATCCTGATGCACGCCACCCGGACGGACATAGGCCGAGTGCATACGCGCGCCAGAGGCCCGCTCATAAAACATCATCAGCTTTTCGCGCTCTTCAAAGCCCCAAAGCGGCGGCGTCAAAGCGCCAACATCCATGGCTTGCGTCGTCACGTTCAAAAGATGCGACAGAAGACGGCCTACTTCCGAGAACAGCACGCGGATCAATTGGCCACGACGCGGCACGCTGATGCCCAGCAATTTCTCAACCGCGAGCGAATAAGCGTGCTCTTGGTTCATCGGGGCAACGTAATCGAGCCGGTCGAAATAGGGCAAAGCCTGCAAATAGGTCTTGGATTCAATCAGTTTCTCGGTGCCGCGATGCAACAGACCGATATGCGGATCGACACGCTCGACGACTTCGCCGTCAAGCTCGAGCACAAGGCGCAAAACGCCGTGGGCGGCAGGATGCTGCGGGCCAAAATTGATCGAGAAATTTCTGAGCTGATGTTCGTTCATGACTTCGCCTTTTCATCGCCCGGAAGCACATAGTCCGTGCCTTCCCATGGCGAGAGGAAATCGAAATTTCTAAATTCCTGCACAAGCTTCACCGGTTCATAGACAACGCGCTTCTCTTCGTCGTCGTAGCGAACCTCGACATAGCCCGTCGTCGGAAAGTCTTTGCGGAGCGGATGCCCCTCAAAACCGTAATCGGTCAGAATACGGCGCAGATCGGGATGGTCGGCAAACAGCACGCCATAAAGATCGTAAATCTCGCGCTCATACCAATTAGCCGCCGGAAACACCGAAATCGCTGACGGCACCGGCGTGCGCTCATCCGCCTCGAACGTCACGCGAACGCGATGATTGTGCTTTGGCGACAGAAGGTGCCAAACGAGATCAAACCGCTTTTCCCGCGCCGGATAATCCGCACCCGCCAAATCGGTGAAATTAATGAAGTTGAACCGGCTATCATCCCGCAAGGTCATTAAAACCTTAAGGGTTTCCGATGCTTCGGCCCGCACATTCAGCTCGCCATAAGCGATCTCAAAGCCCGTCACCGCACCCGGAAGGGCCGCAACAATCGCCTCGCCCAAAGAGTTCAACGCTTCAGTCATCGGATCAGAACCCTGCTTTACCGTTCAATCGTGCCGACGCGGCGGATCTTCTTCTGGAGAAGAAGCACGCCATAGAGCAGCGCCTCGGCTGTTGGCGGGCAGCCGGGGACATAGATATCCACCGGAACAACCCGGTCGCAGCCGCGCACAACCGAATAGGAATAATGGTAATAACCGCCGCCATTGGCGCATGAGCCCATGGAAATGACGTAACGCGGCTCCGGCATCTGGTCATAGACCTTGCGGAGCGCGGGAGCCATTTTGTTGGTCAGCGTACCAGCGACGATCATCACATCCGACTGGCGTGGCGAGGCGCGCGGCGCAAAGCCGAAACGCTCGACGTCATAACGCGGCATGGAAAGCTGCATCATCTCAACCGCGCAGCAGGCCAGACCAAAGGTCATCCACATCAGCGAGCCGGTGCGCGCCCAATGGATGAGATCATCCGTTGACGTTACCAAAAAGCCTTTATCGCCCAATTCGGCGCTGACTTCGGTAAAAAACGGATCATTCGCACCAATCGGCTTGCCCGTTGACGGATCAAGAATACCGCGTGGCGCTTCGGCAACCAAAGTGCCGGATTGTGGGGTCAATCCCATTCGAGAGCACCCTTCTTCCATTCATAAACAAAGCCGATGGTCAAAACGCCCAAAAACAGCATCATCGACCAGAAACCGAAAAGACCGACGCTTTTGAACGCCACCGCCCAAGGAAACAGGAAGGCTACCTCAAGGTCGAAAATGATAAACAGGATCGAGACCAGATAAAACCGCACGTCAAATTTCATGCGCGCGTCATCGAACGCATTAAAGCCGCACTCATAGGCCGATAGCTTTTCGGCATCGGGCTTCGAGTAAGCGACAAGGAAGGGAATTACCAGCAAAGCGATGCCAATCACCAGGCTAAGCCCGATGAAGACGACAAGCGGCAAATAGTCGACGAGCAAATGGTCGATCGTCTGTCCCATGCTGTTCCACTCCGTTTTGGCCCTTAGCGCGTCTAACCAAATAAACGCCACTTTGGCTCTCGTACCGGATCCTTTATCGAAAAGCGGTTAAAATACCCCTTAACCGTTAGACTCAGAACGCCGATCATCCGTGTCGGCAGACGATTAGCCCACCCTTTGTTGCAGCGCAAGGTGACATCTTGCCCATTTTGCCCCTGAATTGGCGGTATTTCCACATAGGCTTTCGGGTTGATGCAGACGCACATACCCGCTGCCGTCCCTCTTGTCGTAAGCCTCAATTCACGCGATACACCAAAGAAGTGATCCATAAATTCCATTGGGAGACGAAAAATGGCAAATCAGATCGATGCTAAGGGACAATTCGCCGTCGTAACCGGTGCGGCGCAAGGTATCGGCTATGCCGTCGCCGCCCGTCTTACCCAGTCCGGCGCGCGGGTTGCGCTGTGGGATCGGGATGAAAAGCTGGCTCAGGAAGCCTCCAAATCATTGGCGGGCTCAATCGTCGTCAAAGTCGAGCAATCCGATGCCTCCTCCGTTGCTGCTGCCGCCGAGGCGACCGTGAAAGCGTTCGGTCGGATCGATATTATGGTGAACAATGCCGGTATCGCAGGTCCCAATATGCCGGTCGCCGATTATCCGCTCGATGCTTGGCACGATATTATCAATATTAATCTGAATGGCGTCTTTTATTGCTGCAAATATGTCGTTCCGACCATGAAATCCCAAGGATATGGCAGGATTGTCAATATTGCCTCCATCGCCGGTAAAGAAGGCAATCCGAACGCCTCGGCCTATTCGGCCTCCAAAGCTGGCGTCATCGCCTTAACAAAATCCCTCGGCAAAGAGCTGGCCGGCCAAGATATTGCCGTTAATTGCGTAACGCCTGCCGCCGCCAAAACGGCCATTTTTGACCAGATGAAGCAAGAACATATCGATTACATGCTCTCCCGGATCCCGCGGGGTCGCTTCCTTCAGGTCGACGAGGCTGCAGCGATGATTGCCTGGCTGTGCTCCAAAGACAATTCATTCACGACAGCCGGCGTGTTTGATTTGTCCGGCGGACGCGCCACTTATTGATCTTAACCAGATCTTTTTAAATTGCCGTTACGTCAACTAACGCCCATAAGGGGGCGTTAGTGAGGATAACGTGACGCTTTTTCCGTCTCTAAAAGACGCATCCATTCTCGTAACAGGCCATTCTGGCTTCACTGGGGGTTGGGTTTGCCATGCCTTGAAGCATTTTGGCGCCCAAATTCACGGATTGGCCCTCCCCCCATCCACCCATCCGTCCATGTTCGACCTGACCCAGGTCGAGACGCGATTGGCTAGCCAAAATTGGATCGATATCGCCCACGATAAGGCTGTGTTGGACCATGTCGCCGATATTCGACCGGATGCCGTCCTGCATTTGGCCGCACAACCGCTCGTTTTGCCATCTTATGCTGATCCGATCGGCACCTTCCGGACCAATGTTTTAGGCACGGTAAACCTACTGGAAGCCGCGCGAAAAACCGATTCCGTCAAAGGGATCGTCGCCATTACAACCGACAAAGTCTATGCCAATTCGGAAATTGGCCTACCCTTCAAAGAAGAGGCACGGCTTGGTGGCCACGATCCTTATTCGGCGTCGAAAGCTGCGGCCGAAATGGCGATTGACGGTTACCGCCTTTCCTTGCCCTCATGGCAGCGGCAAATGGTGATCGATACCGCGAGAGGCGGCAATATTATTGGCGGCGGTGATTGGTCCGATCACCGCCTCATTCCCGACTACGCCCGCGCTGTTTTACACAATCAGCCCATCACCATCCGAAATCCGCGTGCCTCGCGCCCTTGGCAACATGTGCTTTGTCTCGTCCATGGCTATCTCATTCTTCTGGACCGCATCCTCTCGGGCGAAACCGCCCAATCGGCAGAAAACCTCGGTGAAGCGTGGAATTTTGGACCTTCAGCCACCGATTGCGTATCAGTTCAAACGATTTTGGAAAAAATGGCCCATTATTGGTCGCCCGCCGATATCCGATTGGAGCCGACTGAACAGCATGAAGCCGCGACCTTGATGATCGACTCATCCAAAGCCGCGCACCGTTTGGGCTGGCGCCCACCCTACTCCCTGGATCAATCTCTCGCGCTAACGGCCGAATGGTACAAAACCTATCAGCTTAATCCGAGCGAATTGCATGCGCTCACGCAAACGCAACTCCTTCAATATTTTGCGAAAATCCAACAGTCGCCGCTGATTTAATAAAATTCGAGCCAATATTTTTTAGCTTCGCAAAGCAGTTTCATTGAGGATTTTCTCATTCTTTTCTTATTAATAATCGTGATATGACGTAACGTCACTTAAATTGCGTTTTATAGCAGGATTGTGTGCTTGATGATCGACACGGCGGTGATACTCGCTGGCGGGTTTGGAACCCGCCTATCCGAAGAAACAAGCCTTCGTCCGAAACCGCTTGTCGAAATCGGCGGTGCGCCGATCCTGTGGCATATTATGAAGATTTATCACCACCAGGGGGTGAAGAACTTCGTGATCTGCCTTGGATATAAGGGATATCTGATCAAGGAATTCTTCGCCAATTACCTTCTGCATCGCTCCGATGTTACCTTCGATTTTTCAGGCGATACAATCCATTACCACAATCGCCGCGCCGAAGACTGGAAGGTCACCCTTGTCGACACGGGCGACGCTACCATGACCGGTGGGCGGCTGAAGCGGATACAACCATTCGTCGAGAAAAATCCCTTCCATATGACCTATGGCGATGGGCTGGCCAATATCGACCTTCAACGCCTTGTCCAACACCATACCGACACCAATCGGAAGGCAACGGTAACATCCGTCCGCCCGCCAGGACGTTTCGGCGCGTTGGATCTTGATGCGGAAGGCAGTGTGAAGGGATTTGTCGAAAAGCCCAGTGGTGACGGCGGCTATATCAATGGCGGCTTTTTTATTCTCTCTCCCGATACGCTGAACGACATCGACGGAGACATGACCGTTTGGGAGGGTAAACCACTCGAGACTTTAGCAAAGTCCGGTCAACTCGCGGCCTATCGCCACGAAGGGTTCTGGCAGCCGATGGATACGCTGCGGGATAAAATCTATTTAGAAGAATTGTGGCAATCGGGCCAAGCGCCATGGAAAAATTGGCCATGAGCGCCATTCCTCGCCCTCCGCCTTTATGCCGCCATTGTTCTGCGTCTCTTGATCATGTGATGGCTGATCTTGGCAGGACACCTGTCGCGAATGATTATATTGAGCCTGATAGGCTTAATATCGCGGAACCGCGTTATCCGTTACGCGCTTTCGCCTGCCAATCTTGCTGGCTCGTTCAGCTCGAAGATTTCGTTAAACCGAATGAGGTGTTTTCGCCTCATTATGCCTATCAATCCTCGATGTCAGAAAGCTGGCTTGAACACGCGCGGCGCTATGCGGTCGATATCATTGAAAAATTAGCGCTCGGCCCGCAGAGCCATGTTGTCGAAATTGCCAGCAATGACGGCTATTTACTGCAATATTTTAAATCAGCGGGTGTGCCCATTACCGGGATCGAGCCGGCACACGACGTGGCTCGTATTGCACGAGAAAAGCGCGGCATTCCGACCATTGAAACCTTTTTCAGCGAGATCGAGGCAAAGCATCTTCTTAAATCGATTGGCTCTGCCGATCTTATCATTGCCAATAATGTACTAGCCCATGTGCCGAACATTAATGATTTTGTTTCGGGCGTGCGGACGCTTTTAAAACCAAACGGGACGGTTGCGTCCGTAAAGTGCTGTAAATTCTGAGGTGGGCAGCCACCCCTTCGGCTCGGTAAAAGACGGTTCTGAGACGTTTTTCACCGAAGGAGCGAA
>Ga0214202_1000086_pt1 | contig 44301 bp, 51 predicted proteins | sample TroBogEpilimnion_9_FD_153040 | JGI IMG/M metagenome (GOLD analysis project Ga0214202, IMG submission 153040) | Freshwater microbial communities from Trout Bog Lake, WI - 03JUN2009 epilimnion | ecosystem: Environmental > Aquatic > Freshwater > Lake > Epilimnion/Euphotic zone | place: Trout Bog...
AGACAACGCGAAGAAAATTATTCATATCGACGCATCAGGTGCCGACCGCAAAGGTCGTGGTGAAGCGCAAGCGATGCTCACCGCCGCACTTGTCCCGATTGCCACAGGTACTCGAGTCAATATCTCGTTAGATCTCGTTATTTCTGGTGCTGCAGCACAGTTCGGTCGCGGATTGGTTGCCGACGTAACCGCAGTCTTGGTAAATCAAACTGCCGGCAGTATGAAGAGTCGCATGAAGGCGATTTCAATGGGTCTAGATCCAAATTCAGTAGGTGGACCGAAGGCGGCCAGCGGAATTTCTATCGGAATAACCGTTGTTCAGAGAGCAGCTTTCCGTATCTGGTCTCGCTTCATGTTGCCTTATCAACCCGTTGCACGTCGATAGCCTGAGAGATAGAGAGGAAAAATCATGAGCCTTTGGGGAATCGGTAACTTAGTTCTACTTATTGTTATCGTTCCAGTTCTCGTTACATTGCTCAATCTGGTCCTTGGACCACTAGAGCGAATTCGTGGCGCGGCTGACGATGCACTTGCCGGAGGAGTCGCACTGATCGGCGAACTCAACACAACTCCAGAATTGTTGGCTAAGACCGACAATGTGATAGCCGAAGTTGCTAACGGTGCTGTCCGTTACGCCGGACCAGTTTCTAAGTTGCTTGGATAAGGGGAACCATAAATGCCAACAGAAGCAGTTTATACTTTGTACTTAGCTACGCTGATCATCGCCGCCGCAGCACTCGGATTAATTCGAGTCATCCTGCACCTGCGTGCAGTAGTTAAAGCACTCGATGCCCTTGACGGTGGAGTTCAAGTTATTGTGGCGAAGACTTCAACGGTAAAACCAGTTGTCGATTCGGTCAATGCCAGCCTCAAGCCGGTTCGCGACTTCGCGGAATCGATCTAAGGGGGATATGAAATGAACTTTACTGGACATAGCGGATGGCTCGTGGGTTACATCATCGCGACTGTGGTCGTGCTTGTAGTTGTAGCACTCGTGGTTCCAATCCTCCTCTTGGCTCACAAAATTGGTGGCCAAGCAAAGCGAATTAATGCAGGTCTTGAAGAGGCGGTCGTTACAACTTCTGGCCTCAAAGGACTCAATAAAACTATCGAATATGCGTTAGCGGTTATCGCGGGCTTAACGCGTGGCCGTAAGAGACTGGGAGGCTGAAGAAGATGTCATCACAAGTTCATACACTCTGGCTCGTCGCAGATATCCTTGGAGCAGTTGTAGTCGTTGCAGTTGCAGCGCTACTTACGATCCTAGTGGTGCTGGTTCGAACCATTGATATTCGTGTCACCAAAATAAAGGCAACCTTGACGGCTGCGAAAGCAAACACGGCCGATACTGCTCTTATTGATATCACAGCTGGTGGGGTCGATGCTGTTCTTGCCGAAGGTCTAGAACATCACCTGTTCTTGGGCCGTGTACTAGATAAGGTGCGCTCATGAAGGGTCTACAAATATTCAGCGTAATCGACGTCGTGGCTCTGATCGCTGGTCTTGCCATCTATCTCTTTATCGTTGGTCGCCAACTCAAGACAGTTGCCGGCAAGCTTGAAGAAGCTGCTGATTTGGTCTGGGAGATCAAAAAAGATGCCGACATCATCGAACCAGGACTTGAGCGTATTAATACAACTGGCGGCATAGTTGCTGGCGCGTTGCCTCTTCTCTATACATTTGCAGAGGCCATTGTTACCGGTGCTACATATAAGCCTACGGAAAATCCTGACGATCGTCCGCCAAATTTCCCGGCGATGGGTACCCGTCGCTCACGTCAATTAGACGGAGTCGGCTTTATCGGAAAGTAGTTTAAAACTATGTGCGATTATTCGGATCGCGAGTAGTTGTCAATGGATCGGTGAATGCATTTGAGTATTCACCGATCCATTCGTCTTTCCACGCTTGATCGTATTGTTCGACATTACAGCTTGGTTGATAGACCGCCATTAGCTCGCGTGCAATTTGTTCGCGATGACGTTCGGATCCACCAGGAATTTCGTACCAGCAGATATATAAATTGAACTTGTTTCCGGCGCGTGCAACCCATGCAGGGGAGCGAGGATGCTTAAAAGGGAATCCTTCGGTCGTCAGGTCCGCACTGTGACCGACATAAATAGTGGAAAATTCTTGTGGTTTATTTACTGCATCGTTTAATGACATGATCGTATAAACGGCCGCAACTTTGACTGGCGTCCAGCCAGCTAATGCGCGAGGGCCTTCAAATGGATAACCTGCAAGGGAACCTAAACGGATCATTCGAAGGCGTCTTCCCAATCCTGATCCTCAGTCATTGTCTCTGCCTTGGAGACCGGCCAATCTGGCATCTTCGCGATGACAGCCGCATTGGCAAAGATCTCAATCGCCTTATCGACGGCGATATCAGAGTTAGGTGCCTCGATCACGAGTTGGGCTCCGTATGTCATTGTTCCGGCGCCTGTTGCTATGCCGCTATACATCGCGACTGCATCCGCAAATTCCACGACTTCGGCGAGCTCGATTTCGCGATCACCTTCTGCATATAACGAGACACTGAATTTCATGATTACTCCTAACGAATTGCCGTGAGCTTCCGACTGAATTCTTCCAGACTCTTCAAATTATGTCCTGATACAACCTCGTCAATGAATGGATCCGCGATCATCATTCCCATCGTGTTGGGTACGAACTGTAGAGCATCTCCTTTGTGTGGGTTCATCCATAGGACTCGGTAAGCGATCCGAGCCAGCTCTTCCATCGCCTTTGCCAGGACAGCGGGATCTCCTCTATCTAACCCGTCAGAACAAATGATCACGATCGACCCGCGTCCGACCCGCGTCCGACCCCAATCCTTAATAAAAGTCCTTACCGAGTCGCCTATTCGTGTTCCCCCATCCCAATCCAATACCGAAGCGCCAGCTTGCTCCATTGCCTCATCAGGGCTGCGCTTGCTCAGTAATTTGGTGATTCGAGTAAGTCGGGTTCCAAAGCAGAAAACTTCTACCTTGGCATTGGCTCGCCGCGCAGAATAAGCCATTTGCAAGAGATTACGTGAGTAATCAGCCATTGAACCAGAGACATCGAGAATAAAAATAATGGTGCGTAGTTTTTCTTTCCGTTTGTTGTAGAAAAGTTCTCGGGGTTCGCCATGCGCCCGCATTGTTTCTCGGACCATTTTGCGCATATCTAATCGCGTGCCCTTTGAGACAGATTGCAATCTGCGAGTCTTACGAATTGGGGGAGAGAGTCGAAGGGTAGAAATCATTTTACGGAGCGATGCAAGCTCTTGCGGTGTACATTCTGCAAATGCTTTGCTGCGCCACAAGTCATTTGTGGCCGCCATAAAACCCATTTTGGATTCTTCTTCGCTGTCGCCCGGTTGGCCTTCTTCGACGTTGGGGACTTCTAGTGTTGCGGTAGTACTGACAGAAGCTTTAATTTTGACCTTGCGTTGATCGGTTTCTGTTTCACTTATATCAAGAAAGAATTCCTGGAACTTTGCATTATATGTTGGGATATTATCGCGCCGACGGATCAGAGTGGTTCGCCCACTCCAGTAAATGTCCATGACATCGGTCGGATCTAATTCGGCGGCAGCCTGACAAAATGAGATTACGTCATCAGAGCCGATAACCAGACCGACGCTACGTAATTCTTGGCTAAATTCGACAAAGAGTTCGTCGAAGCCATCAGACACCGGAGACAATCTCCGTAATATTGTTATTGACGTAATCTAAATCGTCACGACCTTTGATGACTGCGCCTAATGTTTGTGCGGCGTTATCTTCACTTAGATCACTTGCACCAATTGCATCTAGTGATTGAACCCAGTCGATTGTCTCTGCAACCCCGGGGGATTTCTCTAAGTCCATGGCACGCAATTTATTGACAGCCCCAACAACCTTTGCGGCAAGTTTTTCGCCAATTCCAGGAACCCGTGATTGAACTATTTCTATCTCTTGGGCCGCGTCAGGGAATCCAATCCAGTTGTACAAGCAGCGGCGCTTCAAAGCGTCGTGGAGTTCTCTGGTGCGATTTGAGGTCAAAATAACGATTGGCCTTGATGCTGCTTTGACTGTTCCAATTTCTGGAATTGTGATCTGAAAATCAGAGAGGAGTTCGAGTAGGAATGCTTCGAATTCGTCATCGGCTCGATCCACTTCATCGATAAGTAGAACGCATTGATCACCAGCACGAATCGCCTGTAGAAGCGGACGTTCGATCAAGAATTTAGGGCCAAATAAGTCATCAACTGATGTTTCTGTTAGTTGATCCCCGCTCATGGTCCGGATCTGAAGCATCTGTCGAGCATAATCCCATTCGTATAAAGCTTGATTTGTATCGATACCTTCATAACACTGCAATCGGATCAAAGTGCGGCCATACATCTGGGCTACGGTCTTGGCGAGTTCGGTCTTGCCCACGCCTACCTCACCTTCTAGCAAGATTGGGCGGCCTAATTTCATGGCAATGAGTAAAGAGGTGGTTAATCCACGATCAGAGATATAACCGTGGCCGCGCAGATCGGCGCTAAGTTTTTCGACGGTAAGCGAAGTGAAGTCAGAGTTATTGCTCAAAGAAAATTACCAACCCTTACCTTTGATTAATTGTTTTGGGTGGTTCCAAGAACTAAATCGCGGATCGATCCACCAGATGTGCTGAGCTTGCCTTCGCGCTCTAGCTTTTGGCGCCAGGCGCTCTTAAGGTCCGAACCTTCTGGTGCGAAACCATCAAAGGTTACTTCCTTCATGTTTCTGCAGACTCGGTTTGGATTGCACTCTTCGTCAAGTTCTGCGACCGGATCCCCCTGGGATTCCCAGACAGAGCGGAGCACTTGCTTGGCCTGATCACTTTCAATAGTCATGAATCGCCTTCCGCGTAAAAGTCTGATCTAAAGCATACCAGCGGTGCTAATTTCTGGCACTCTATGTATATGGGAAAGCAGACCGGACGTTTTCGAGTATTCGCCTCGGCTTTCCTTGGAATCGGCCTCATAACGACCCCAGCAATCACCTTTGCCGATGGTGGGTCCAAGACCGTGACCGTGTTTGCGGCATCAAGCCTTACCAAGGCGTACACGGCCCTCGGCGCTGCGTTTCAAGCAGCCCATCCAGGTGTCACTATCAAATTTTCTTTTGGTTCATCAACCACCTTGGCAACCCAGATTAATTCTGGCGCACCAGCAGATATCTTCGCGTCAGCAGATGTTTTAGCGATGACATCTGTCTCTGCGCAGATCCCAGCTCCTTTTAACTATGTTTCAAATCAAGTAGTTGTTGCGTTATCCAAGTCGTCAAGTATCTCCACCGTGGTGGGCTTGAATGGTTCAACCAAATGGTTGCAGTGTGGTCATACCGTGCCTTGTGGAATCGCCGCTGACGCTGCGTTGAAGGCGCAAGGAACAGTAGTAACTAATCCAGTCTCACTTGAAAGTTCTGATGCAAATGCACTAGCAAAATTGTTGGCAGGTTCTGTCGATGCCGCTATCGTTTATAAGACAGATGTCATTGCCAATTCGACAAAATTGAAGGCAATCTCTTTCAGTGATCCGGTGGCAGCATCGACTCAGTACCAATTGGGGATATCCCATTCGAGCGCAACCGCGAAGAACCACTGGGCCAAGACGGTCTATGACTACCTAAATGGGCACAATGCGAAGAAGTTCTTGGCGGCCAGTGGGTTTATGATTTCACAATGAGACGGCGCGGCACTGACCCCATAAGTCGCGTTCTTTCATGGATGGCAATTGCCGTCATTGGTCTGCCGATTATTGCTTTGATTGTAAAGGTTCCTTGGTCAACATTTTTTGTGAGTATTAAGGGCGATGGTTCGCTCACTGCCGTAAAACTTTCGCTGTGGACTTCTGTGTTGGCTGCAATAATTTGTTTGGTTCTCGGTGTTCCACTTGCTTGGTGGCTGACTCGCAGCTCTAACCGGATTAGCAATATCGTGAGACCAATTGTTCTAGCGCCAATTGCTCTGCCACCTACCGTCGCGGGCTTAGCCTTACTGGGATTACTGGACCGCAAAGGGTTATTGGGGCAGCCAATTTACAAAGCCTTTAATTGGCAGATGCCATTTACGGTTTATGCGGTGATTTTTGCTGGAGTATTTGTGGGCCTACCTTTTTTAGTGTTGGTAACCGAATCAAACTTTAGACAACTGCCAAAAGATATTGAAGATGCCGCGGTAATTGACCGAGCATCTGACGGACAACTCTTCCGCCTGATCGCCATTCCGCAATCGCAAAGCGGAATCGTCACCGGGTTGGTCTTAGCTTGGGCGAGAATTCTTGGAGAGTTTGGTGCGACCATGATGTTTGCGGGGTCACTACCTGGCACAACGCAGACTTGGACCATGCAGATATACCAAGAGCTAGATATCAGCCCGCAGACGGCCTACGCCTTAAGCCTGTTAATGGTTCTCATTGCGGTGAGCGTCATCTTCTTCCTACGCAGACCACTGCGGGAGTCATTTAAGTCTTAATCGCATAAGATTGCCCAATGAGCGACGGATTGACGCATATCAATGACAAGGGCGAAGCCCACATGGTGGATGTTTCGGATCGCGCAACAACGGTTCGCACCGCAACGGCTTCGGGCAAAGTTATCTTGAGTAAAGAAGTTTTGGCCCTGATTGCTAATGGGACTGCTCCTAAAGGAGATGTTCTTGCTACAGCAAGAATTGCTGGCATCATGGGGGCGAAAAAGACGCCAGAGTTGATTCCATTGTGTCATCCCATTGCCTTGTCGAACGTATCAGTTGACCTCGAGGTTGTTGCTGACGGCGTTCGAATAGTTGCAAAAGTTAAGACAGCGGATCGGACTGGCGTCGAAATGGAAGCCCTAACCGCTGTTTCTATTGCTTCACTCACTATCATCGATATGGTCAAGGCGCTTGATCCCGCAGCCACAATCATCGATGTAAGAGTGGATGAAAAAGATGGTGGCCGAAACGGTCTTTGGCAGCGTCAATGAAGCGCGCTGTTGTCATTACTGCCAGCAATCGTGCTGCGACCGGAGTTTACGAAGATAGTTCGGGAGCACTTTTGGTTGAAGGTTTAGCAAAATTGGGTTACGAAGTTGGGCCATCAAAGATATTGCCAGATGATATTGAACAGATCTCTCATGCAATTTCACAAGGAATTTCTTCTGGTGTAGATCTGATAGTTACAACAGGTGGTACTGGTGTTTCCCCGATGGACGTGACTCCAGAAGCAACAGCGCCGTTGATCAAGAAAGTAATTCCGGGTTTTGCTGAAGCGCTTCGAGCCTATGGTCGTTTAAAAGTTGTAACATCTGATTTATCGCGTGGCTTGGTTGGTCTGAATGGAAAGACGTTGATAATCAATCTTCCTGGATCGCCAGGTGGAGTTAAAGATGGGTTGATTGTTATCGGGCAATTGGCAAGCCACATACATGACCAGGTTGAGGGCCATGATCACAGCCCAAGTAACTGACCAGCCGATTTCTGTACCTCAGCTGACCGCTTTGATAAAGAATCCTGCAGCTGGCGCCATCGCTAGTTTTTCTGGGGATGTCAGAGATAATGATGGCGAGAGGAAGGTGCTCTCATTAACCTATGAAATCCATCCTTCTGCTCCAGCAGTGATCGAAGAGATTGTTACTCGATTGGCCGCAAAGCACGAAGTCTTGGGAGTGGCCGTAGCGCACCGCTACGGATTGATCCCAATCGGCGAGAGCGCATTTGTAGTGGTAGTGTCTGCGAAACATCGAGGGCCAGCCTTTGCCGCTAGCCAAGAGATTGTTGAAGTGGTCAAGGCCGAACTCCCTATCTGGAAGCACCAAGTGTTTGCAGATGGCACGGATGAATGGGTAAACAACGCATGACGCAACTAGTAGATACGTACGGTCGTGTCCATCGTGACTTGCGCGTTTCATTGACAGATCGCTGTTCTCTTCGCTGCACCTATTGCATGCCCCACGATTTTGCGGCTTGGTTACCTAACGAAAGCCTTTTGACGACTGATGAGTTAATTACTGTTATCGAGGCTGCTGTCTCGCAGGGGATAGAGGAGATTCGTCTGACTGGTGGCGAACCGTTGCTTCGCCCCGATATTGTCGAAATCGTGGCTCGCATTAATGGGATCAAGAATGCTCCTAAGTTGTCGATGACAACCAACGGACTTGCCCTGGCAAAACTTGCCAAACCTTTGGTAGATGCCGGACTTGAGCGGATCAATATCAGCTTGGATACGCTTAGCAGAGAACGTTTTAAAGAGATGACTTTCCGCGACCGGATCGACGATGTATTCGCAGGAATTGCTGCGGCCAGAGCGGCCGGTCTTAAGCCGCTAAAAATTAATTCAGTTTTGCTCCGCGGCATTAATGATGATGAATCGGCGGCGCTACTTAAGTGGGCGCTCTCGGAAGGTTTAAATTTGCGATTTATTGAGCAGATGCCGCTAGATGCAGGTGGAATCTGGAGTCGTACGGACTTGATTACTGCTGATGAGATTTATGCAGACTTGCAGCAAGAGTTCACATTGAGTCCGGTTGATAATCGAGGCTCCTCGCCTGCCGAAGAGTTTTATATTAACGGCGGACCGGAAATTGTTGGAATTATCGGCAGCGTGACCCGGCCGTTCTGTGGAGCATGTGATCGAGTGCGGTTGACATCTGATGGACAGATCCGTAACTGCTTGTTCTCAATGTCAGAGACCGATTTACGGTCAATTCTACGTAATCCTGATATCTCTCACGATCAGAAATATGAAGCGATCACTGCAGCTTTCCACGAAACAGTTATGGCCAAGTTGCCTGGACATGGCATCAACGAACCAAACTTTATTCAGCCATTGCGTCCGATGTCCGCTATCGGCGGATAGTTTATTAGCCTCCAGCAAATCGGGGGAGCACATCAATCTGATCGCTATCAGAAAGTAATGTCGAGCTATCTTTACAAGCCGTTCCGTTAAGCAAATAAGAGCATCCAGGTAAGACCTTGCCCAGCGCGGGGAGGCTCTTGCCAAGATTTGTGACTAACTCTCCTAAGGTCTGCGCACTTATTTCTGCTTGCGTGACACCAGCAGCTGCGCGAGCGGCGGCATAGAACAGAACTTTTGGCATGGGTTAAGAGTACTCAGTTGCGGATCTGTCCGGCACAGCTATCAACGGGTGCAGGTTTTGGTTTTGGGCTGATACTTTTCGAGGGAGAAGGAGTCGGAGTAGCACCCTGCAGGACCGTAAAGATGATGGGGTATTGCGATGGCGCTTCGGTTCCACTTTGATCGACGTAGTTGATTGTCCCGACATAGTCACCAGCGGCTAGACCAGTAATTTTAAGTGTCCATGAGCCAGATGAGTCCCGAGTGAGTGCCTGGGTCCCACTGGAAACCACACTAGAAGCAGATGTGAAATTTATGGTCCCTGTTACAACCGGAGAGATATCTGGGCGATATACATTCACCTTGATCACGACCGGATCATTTGTAGTCTTTGAAGTCTGACTCATAATATTCATAGTCGTCGCTTCATTAAGCGGCAGCATATCTGTGGGATCGGGTTGCCATTGCCCACGAACCAATTTTAGGAATTGATTGTTGTTTCCGTAGAAAACATTGAGATCCACGCGGCTGCCAGGTACGCCATATTTACCTGCGATTCCACACGATGTGTACTGCCAGATCTGCCACTGGGTCGTGCAATCTGCATTGGACCAGGAATCTGCATAACAACCGACACCCTTTGCATTTGGCTGTGAAGTCGTCAAAGCAGGATCTAAAGAATATCTGGCTAGCCACAGCGGGTATTGTCGTAACGCACTCGAACGCGACATCGCACTCTCTAGAAATTGTGGATAGCTGTACATAAAAGGTTTCTTGCCAGTTGTGGCAGCAAGGGTATCTAGCCAAGTTTGAGCCCACAAGGAAGCATTTGCCGGGCTGGCTGACCTAGAGCAAGCCCCATTGGTATTAATGGCGGTGCAATTATTTTCAAGATCAAGAGCAACTGGAAGGTCTCGTCGGTTATAGCCACCCAAGGAAGCAATCCGCCAAATCACCTTCTGTGCTTGGGCTTTGGCATCAGCGATAATGGTCGTGGAATCTGTCGCATTGGGTAAGCGGGCGTAATAATAAAATGAGGTGTACATATGCGCTGCCTGGGCAGCCTTTCGATCAACGGTCATGTATCTGAGTGACTGCGCATCGTATTTATCAATGGAGTCGCCACCCTTGATAATTATAAATCTAATACCTGCGTCATACATCTTATTAAAATCAATGGGGGCCCCTCCGGGATGTTGATAAACACTGATATCCATTCCTGCGATTTTATCTCCTGGACCCAAGGCATCGATCTTCGAGAAAGTGGTAGCAGAGGCGCTATTGGCAGTAAGACTCAATGAAAGTGCCAGGACTGCAAAAATTTTTTTCATTTTTCCTGGATTACGAGCTTTTCACCGAAGATTCTTTCTATTACTTCTTGAAGCATTCCGATGTGACGAGGGTTGCGAGTAATAGAAAAATCATGGTCGCCACCAAATTTTTGTGAATCTGAAAAATTGATCGTCAAAATATTCTGATTGAGTGAGACCAGACGGGCGTCGAAGAAGGCCAGCCAGACGATCCTGTCCTGTGCTAGCAGTTGGTCCAGGACCTCGTTCCATCGAGTTTTTAGGGCATCAATCGTCAGGGTCGCCATGTGGCAAGACTAGCGAAATAAAATTATTTGGCGTGCAGATCGTGAAGATAACGCTCTCCACGAAGCGCACTAAATACTGCGCCAACCAAAGCCATGACGAGTGCCATTGAGAAGACGATCACAAGACCATGGTGGAATGGCTGCGAAATCAGATTTGGGAAGAAGTGTTTTCCTGTGAGAGTCCGCCATTGCGAATCAGAAACATGCGCTGCAGATTGCGATCCCAATAGGCTTTGCAAGGGGTTGTATCCAAGAAATGATGCGAAGAGGCTTCCCACGACCGGTAAATTGGCAATTCCATGAGCCTGCGCGGCCGAAACGCCATTGGCAGTTAATCCATTGAATAAAGAGGTTGGAAGCGAATTGCTGAGGCCGATGATCATCAAAGAGAAGAAGAGACCAATTGATAAGACCATGCCAGAGTTCATGAAGGCGGATTGAATCCCTGCGGCGGCACCACGATTTTCGGCAGGCACGCTATTCATCACCGCGGTGGCATTTGGGGCAGAGAACATTCCACCACCGATTCCGTTGAGTAATACCAGAATGGCAAACCAGAGATAATGAAAATTAGTGGGAACTATTAAGAGGCCAATAAAACTACCACCGAAGATAAGCAATCCCGATGTCGAAAGCAGTCGTGCGCCGTGTTTGTCAGAGATCCAGCCAGAAATTGGCCCTGCGACTAAGAAACCAACAGTGAGTGGTAGTAAGTAAATACCAGCCCATAATGGGGTGGATGTGTATGCATATCCATGAATTGGCAACCAGATTCCTTGAAGCCAAATTATCAACATGAATTGCAATCCACCACGCGCTGTTGCTGCCAAAAACCCGGCATAACTACCCATTGCGAAGGCTCGAATCTTGAATAAGTGGAGATTAAACATCGGATGCTGAGTGTGAAGCTCTATGTAAAAAAAGAGTGCTAAGAAAATAATGGCAAGGGCAAACGAGAAGAGAACTTTGGGAGCCATCCAACCCATCGAGGACGTACCGTACGGCTGAATGCCAAAGACCATTCCGATGAGTAAAGCGGTAAGACCGATTGCAAAGGTAAGGTTCCCCCACCAATCAATGGTCGCATGTGCACGTTTGCCATTATCTTTGAGGCTGATGTAGCCCCAGACGGTGCCAAAGAAACCAAATGGGACAGAGACCCAAAAAACTAGTCGCCAATCTCCGATTGATAATAATCCGCCAGCGATGAGGCCAATGAAAGATCCTCCGATTGCTGCTACTTGATTGATGCCGATCGCAAGACCTCGCTGAGCTACGGGGAAGGCATCGGCAATGATGGCGGAAGAATTCGCGAATAACATTGCGCCACCAACTCCTTGAACAAGTCGGAATATCACAAGCCACAATGCACCCTTGCCACCCTGATAGGGGTCTAACGCCAAAATTATGGATGCTACTGAGAAGACCAAGAACCCAAGATTATAAATTCGAACTCGCCCGAAGATATCGCCGATGCGTCCCAAACTAATAACGAGTACCGCAGTCACCAACATATAGCCCTGCAATAACCAGAGAAGATAACCGACATTTCCAGGGGAGAGTGGGTTGATACCGATACCACGGAAAATAGCGGGGAGTGAGATAAGAATGATCGATGAATTGATCGTCGCCATGAAGATGCCAAGAGTCGTATTCGTAAGAGCGATCCATTTGTATCTGGGAGAAACTCTTTGAAAATTGCTTTGGGTCACCATTGCAGGCTATCAAATGAAACTGAGTTATGAGGTGATTTTATCGCCCACACTTATGACGCCAGGCTTGATGCAATAGGCATAGATACCAAAATTGAAACCAAGGCCAAATTCTGATTCTTGGCGGCCGCGATAATCACCGATCAATTTAAGTGTCTTAAGGTCAACGATTCCAGTTTCTGGATTACGAGTAGTGGCTACACACCTTTGAACTGGCCCACCGGCTTTGATGACAGCCGTGCCAATTGTAAATTCGCGATTTAGCCATGTGTCTTCATCATGGGCATCGGCGCCCTCTACTTCGATATTCATTCGGAAACGTCTGCCATCTAATTCAGATAGTTTGGCCGAGGATTGCAGTGCTGCAAATGAAGCATCGCTGACTAAAGTGAGACGACCAACGTCTGTCCCCGAACGTTCTGGGCCAGCTTTAATCATTTTTACCGGACGTCCAAGTCGTTCCGAAAAGATCTCTTCCCACGGTCCTAGTATGAAGTGACCGGGAATATCCCAAGTTGAGAAAAATTTGCCGCAAGTTGGCTCGCCTAATTTCACATCAGCTTGTGCAATGACGACTCCATTTTCAAAAATCGTGAGTGTTGACTGAGGTTCCTCGTATACGGCCGAGAATCCTGAAAGTTCGCCGGTCTTTGCAGGAGAAAACATATCGCCAGACTCGTCCGTGAGAAAGAATTCACGATCACCGACTACTCCACGATCGGTTATGTGGACAGATTGAGGATGGTGAAGCTTGAGCCCCTTAATTGGGGTGGTGGAAAGCCGTGATACCTTCATGTTTTGAAGCCTATCCCTAAATTTTTGAGTGAGGCAAGTAGGACTCGAACCTACGACGACCGAATTATGAGTTCGGGGCTCTAACCAACTGAGCTATTGCCTCTTACAAGTGGGTACTTTATAAGAGTCATTGACCCCGAGCAAACAGCCATATATTCCTTAATATTGCGTAAATCTGAGTTAATGCGCTTGTAAAATCTTTTCGGCAATGCGCAAAGCATTGGCCATGACGGTTAGCGCTGGATTAAATCCGCCATTTGTGACATGGACAGAAGCATCTGCTACATAAACGTTCTGAGTTCCAAAAACAAGTCCATTAGGGTCAACCGCACCTTCCTCTGGAGTGCGCCCAAATCTGCAGGTTCCTGCAGAATGTTCGTGGCCTCGACTACCACCAGACATCACGGTTGACAGAATTTTTTCACCACCTGCTGCTTCTAACCATTTCTCACAAGCATCAGCGATGTATTGCGTGGCGATTGCTGTTGCCGGATTTGCGACTGCATAAATTCTCGCAGCAGGCATCCCTGCAACATCTTTTACTACCGGATCTAGTGTGATTCGACTTCTTGCATCAGGAATCTCTTGCACCATGGAGACTAAACCAATTGATTTGTTGCCAGTTCGCATGAGTTGTTTGTGGCGATGCCCAAATTGGGCAACGGTACGATTTCGTTCAGCCAAAATAAGTGGATTATGCAAAGGCATATCAAATATGACGCCGCCGCCATAGGCCTCACCATTTCGATGGACATAGTCGATGCTCGCTACAGAATGTCCGGGCCCGGTCATATCTTGCTGAGGGGCATTTTTGGTTGGAATCGACGATACGACACCATGGGTCTGATGGTTGCGACCTACCCACGAGTTGCCGATACCCGAAGCCAAAAGCAGTCGAGGGGTCTCGATAGCGCCCGCTGTTACAACAATCTTCTCAGCTCGAATAAAAATTCTGCGCGGCTCGTCACTATCACTGAGGTAGATATGGATTCCTGTTGCCTGGCCGTTAGCATCGTGCTCAATCGAAGTAACTTGAGCTGATTGGATGAGATCGCAGTTGCCCGTCGCCAGTGCTCGTGGGATAAATGTGTTGTGAGTACCGTTCTTGGCATTAACCGGACACGAGTGCCCGACGCATTGGTTACACATTACGCAAGCGGGTCGACCGTCCCTCGGAACCGAATTTAAGGCCAGTGGGACCGGGGAGACTTGGCCACCTAATTTTTCGATTGCACCTTTCAGAATTATTCGGGATTTATCATCAGGAAAGGCGGGCATCGGAAATGGTTTTCTACCCGGGTGTGCTTTTGCAACGGCGCTTTGCGAATCGCCGGCAACTCCCAGTTCCCATTCAATCCGATCGTAATATGGTGCTAGTTCTTCATACGTGAATGGCCAATCTGCCAGAGTGCTGTTCTCTGGAATTCCGTAAGTAGTTGCCATGGTGAAATCTTCTGGAAAGAAGCGCCATGACATTCCTTGCCATAACCGGGTACCTCCACCAAGTGTGACTGCGGTAGCTGCATAATCTGCGGCGCTATCCTGCGCATTGAGGATTTGCGTGCTTCCATCGTCATTCTCAAGGACGCGCGGGTGGCCAGCACCAAGATTTGCAGTGACGTTGTACATCTGCTCGCGCTTACCTTGCAAAAGATTCCCACGAAGCTCCGATGGGTGATGTGGTCTGGATTGCTCAACTAACAAAACTTTCTTTCCCGCTTTTGCCAGCTCTGCCGCCACGACGCCACCGCCTGCGCCGGATCCAACGATAACGGCATAATAACTATTTAATAGCTGGTCGGTCGGTGTGCTTGGGATGGGCGCAGGTTCGACTAATTGCACATCGCCATTTAATAGTTTGAATCCGGCCACTTTCCATCCTGCAGGTTCGCTGGTGCCGCCGTAAAAACCTTCGTAAGCGACTCTGACGATGGTATTGATTGGCGCCAGAGAAATCTGCGCCATTGATGTGGGCGAAATTTCTGGAACTTCGAGTTCAAGCGCTTCGCCAAAGAGAACTTCTCGCTCCGTGGGGTTAAGGGCTAGGAAGCTCTTCCCAAACTTCTGGGATGAAGTGGCGTCAAGAGTAGAGACTGCTCGCTTTAGAGGGTCGACGGACCACTTCATGAAATCGTTGATGTGCTCCTCCAGTAAGGAGCAAACCCCTCCTTCCCAAGCGCCAGGATCTTCATCCTCAGGGATGACTGTGTTAAATGCCGCGACCAGTGTCTGTAATTCTGATTCCGAGAACACCTGGTTCATTCGGATGGGCATAAGAAATCCTATTCGAATATATCCACAAGTAACCAGAATTTCCCTAAAAATCTAATATTACTCCGGACAAATGCGTATCGTTTGAGCATGCAAGTGACCAAGAGGGCGCTCTATATTTTTATCTGCCTTATGTTGACGGCGAGCACCCAAGTCGTGCATGCAGCATCCACATATAAATTTCCGGTCCAAGGGTGCAGTTATTCGTATGGCAGATATCATCATGATTATCCAGCTACCGATATCTTGACGAAAGTCGGTTGCCTCTTTGTATCGCCAGTATCTGGCGTGATAGATGAGGTGAATCGGATAGATAGATTTACCTGGAAGACTGACCTTGGCGCGGATCGGGGCGGACTTTCTGTTTCGATCGTGGGCGATGATGGCGTTAGGTATTACGGATCACATCTTTCTTATATCTCTGCCAAAGTAGTCCCTGGCCTTAGGGTTGCATCTGGCGAAGTTATTGGTCGCACGGGGGATAGCGGTGATGCAAGAGGCACCGCACCACATTTACATTTTGGAATTTCTTGGCCCACACCTGCAGGAATCTGGTGGGTTAGGCGTGGCGAACTTTATCCATGGAAGTTTTTAGATGCCTGGAAAGTTGGGAAGAATTTATCGCCAACCTCTTCGGTTGCAGCGCTAGAAAAAAAGGTGGGAGAAGTTCCGGTACATACGGGATATTAGGAGTTAATTGGAATTGACATTAAAAAACGCCCCGCTCAAGGAGCGGGGCGTTTTGACTGCTAGTGGTTTTATTTATGCAGGGTTAACTGCATCAGCCTGAGGACCCTTTGGACCCTGTACTACTTCAAAAGTAACGGCTTGACCCTCTTCTAGAGACTTGTAACCATTGCCTTGGATTGCTGAGTAGTGAACGAATACATCTTGTCCGCCACCATCAACTGCAATGAAACCAAAACCCTTTTCAGAGTTGAACCACTTAACTGTGCCTGTTGCCATGTAGATATTTCCTTCGGTATGTGAGTGACACTGAAGATTTCCTCAGTATCGGTCTTCCTCTTTTACAGCGATACCGAATCCATGAAACGGGTACTGCCAAGCGTCCGACTGTTCACAAGTGTAACCGAAAACTTGAGGGTTGAAACCCCCTGAAAGCACTTATTTAAGCCTCGTACGAGCGGAAAACAAGCACAACGTTGTGGCCACCGAAGCCAAAAGAGTCATTCAGGGCAACGATCGGACCAGCGGGCAATGGCCGCGGCTTATCACGAACCACATCGATCTTTACCTGCGGATCCAGATTGTCAATGTTAATAGTTGGTGGCGCCATACGATGATGAAGGGCAAGTACACAGAAAATAGTTTCGATAGCTCCCGCTCCACCAAGTAGATGGCCAGTCATAGATTTAGTGGCAGATACAGCAACATGATCGATATCAGCGCCTAGGGCTGCTGCAAGTGCATTCGCTTCGGCAATGTCGCCCGCGGGTGTGGATGTCGCATGAGCGTTGAGGTGCACAACCTCTGACAATTTAACCCCACTATCTTCTAATGCAAATTTAACCGCACGACTAACTCCCGCACCATCTGGATCTGGCGCCGCGATGTGATAGCCATCGGATGTGAGGCCCTGTCCAACAATCTCTGCATAAATCTTTGCACCACGCTTGAGCGCATTCTCTAAAGTTTCTAGAACTATTACTCCACCACCCTCACCCAAGACAAAACCATCACGGTCAAGGTCATATGGGCGTGATGCTTTTTCTGGCGCATCGTTGCGAGTCGATAGCGCTTTCATGGATGCAAAACCTGCAATAGGAAGCGGATGAATCGCTGCTTCTACTCCGCCCGTAACAACTACATCGGCTCGACCTGTACGGATCATCTCCATCGCATATCCGATTGCTTCTGCGCCAGATGCGCAGGCACTAACCGGAGTATGAACTCCGGCTTTGGCTTGCAATTCCAATCCAACGTTTGCAGCAGGACCATTAGGCATCAACATTGGAACTGTATGTGGGCTGACAGAACGAGGCCCTTTTTCGCGCAAGATGTCGTATTGATCCAACATCGTAATAACGCCACCGATTCCAGAAGCGACGACGACTCCGAGGCGTTCCTTCTGGATCTCAGGGGAGCCAGCGTCTTTCCATGCTTCACGCGCCGCAATCAATGCAAATTGTTCGGATCGATCAAGGCGCCGCATTTCAACGCGCTCCATGACTTCACTTGGTTCGACTGCTACCCGCGCAGCAAACTTTACGGTTGAAGCTTCGGTCCACGGTTCATCTAATGTGCGGACTCCACTTTTGCCGGCAAGTAATGCAGCCCACGTCGATGGCACATCTCCGCCGAGCGGAGTTGTTGCGCCAAGACCTGTAACTACAACGCGGGGCCTGCTGGACATGATCTTACTTAGAAGCTGAAACGATGAAATTAACGGCGTCGCCGACTGTTGCCATCTTCGTTACTTCCTCATCAGGAATCTTTACGTTGAACTTCTCTTCTGCGGCTACGACAACTTCAACCATGCTGAGTGAGTCAACTTCTAGGTCATCACTGAAGCTTTTGGACATTTCGACCTTAGATGCGTCAATGCCTGCAACTTCAACAACGATTTCCTTGATTCCTGCTAGTACTGCTTCTTGAGTTAGTGCCATGTCTTATTCTCTCTTTCCTAGTTTTTTGGTACAGGTGGCAACTCGACGACTTGACCGGCGTAAACCAGTCCAGCCCCGAATCCTATGAGTAGTGCATTCTTGCCATGTAATTCTGGGTGTTCGGCTAGCAGTGCATCCATTGCGAGCGGTATTGATGCTGCCGAAGTATTTCCGGTCGTGCGGATATCTCTGGCCACGATCACAGAATCTGGCAATTCCATAGATTTAGTTAAAGATTCGATGATTCGCTCATTTGCTTGATGAGGGATGAAGGCATCAATGTCCATTGGGGTAAGCCCAGATTTTGCAATGATCTCCTTACCGACCTTTGCAATCTCGTACACAGCCCATCGAAAAACTTTTTGACCTTCTTGATGAAGGACTGGCCACATTGTTTCTGCTGAATTAACGCCAGGCTTAAAATCAATCCACGATGGAAGCATGGCGATCGCTTCACGGTTTTGGACATCTGAGCCCATGACGGTAGGTCCTATTGCGACGTGATCTGATGGTCCAACAACCACAGCGCCAGCTCCATCACCGAAGATAAAAGAGGTTCCACGATCGTCTAAGTCAAGGAAGTCAGAGATCTTCTCGCCTCCAATAACCAATACATTTGTTGCAGATCCAGAGCGGACCATGTCGCTTGCAAGTCCAACGCTGTAAGAAAATCCAGCACACGCTGCTCCGATATCGAAGGCTGCTGCATTCTTTATTTCTAAACGCGCAGCGACTTCGGTAGATGCACTTGGCGTTTGGTATGGATAGGTAATAGTCGCAAAGATGACTGTGTCTATATCTTGCGGAACTAAGCCAGCTCGCTTGATAGCAATTTTGGATGCCGCTACAGCCATATCAACAACTGTTTCTTCAGGGCCCGCCCAGTGGCGGGTTTCAATTCCCGTGCGTTGACGAATCCATTCATCAGATGAGTCAATGCGATCTATAAGTTCTGAATTAGGGACAACGCGTGCTGGGCGATGGGCGCCAACAGAAAGAATTCGGGAATCTCGGGCAGGAATGTTATTGATGATCGCCATTACTTGCCCCCATGGATGCGGGCGAACTCGCGCGCATCGATTAGATCATCCGGGGACTTAATTGCAAAGAGTTCGATCAATGGTTGGGCACGCTTGATTAAACCGGTCAGAGTCCCGCCAGGCGCAACTTCGATAACACCAGTGACACCGTTCTTAGCGAGCGTATCCATACATAGATCCCAACGGACTGGGCCAGCAACTTGGCCAACGATTCGAGCAACGAGCTCGTCGCCATTGGTAATGATTTCACCATCTCGATTAGAAAGCACCGGGACATCCGGATTATTAACCGCAATCTCGCGAGCAGCATCAGCCAGCTTGGTTACTGCGGGCAGCATCACGCTGGTATGAAAAGCGCCTGAAACTTGCAAGGGACGGACTCTGGATCCTGCAGGTGGGTTTTCTGCCAATGTAGCCAATGCATCTAATGATCCAGCGGCCACAATCTGCCCGCCACCATTCTCGTTTGCAGGAGTCAACCCAAGTGAGGTAAGTGCAGCAACAACGAGGTCGCGCTCGCCACCAAGAACAGCTGACATACCCGAGTTACTACCAGTTGCCGCAAGAGACATTGCGCGAGCACGCACGCTGACAAGGCTCATTGCAGCATCGCCATCAAAAGTTTGGGCCAAAGAAGCTGCGGTGATCTCACCGACGGAATGGCCAGCAAAATAGTCGACTGATAGATCGTGACCGGCAAAGAGCTGCATATAAGAGAGGAGGCCAGCAGCGACTAGTAACGGCTGGGCATTAGAAGTTTCTCGGATCTCCTGCGCATCTGCAGTAGTACCAAGGCGCAACAGATCCAGATCAATCTGCTCAGACCAGGTCTGGATAAGAGAGAGTGAGATGGCATCCTCTACCCACGGGCTTAAAAATCCGGGGGTTTGAGCGCCTTGACCGGGCGCGAGGACTGCGAGCATTTAAAAAGTTTATGCGCGCAGATCGGTTACTACCGAGTACCCCCTCGAATTAGGCTTGCGAATATTTCAATTACGACACGAATCGACTCCAAGGCCATCAGAATGAGGGCTACCGGCAGGAGATCTACTGAGCGCTTTAAGAACCAAGGCGCACCTCGTCGAATCAGCCAGATTATTTTCTCTGCTTTGCTTTCGATGTCATTATGAGTAATTTCGGGTAGATCTAGTTCCCAGCCTCGTAACTGCAATTCATTTGCCATTTCACGAGCCAAAATTTGATGGCCGTAAGGTCCAGGATGCATGCGGTCGATATGCCAGTTTCGAAGACTATGAACATCCGGGATCTTTCGGGTATGAATTAAGACAATATCCAACTCGTCGGCAATTTTATAGTAAACATTATTGACTGCATTTACTCGTCTTCTTATCACACGTTTGAGTAATCGAGGTACACGAAGAATCTGGCCAGGGTCATGTAACTCGATCATAATAATTTCGGTTCCACGGGACATAAGTTCTAGCGTCGTGTTCTTTATGTTTTCGTAGAGTGCCAGTGGATCAAAACCATTGCGCAACATATCGTTACCACCAACAATTACGGCGCAGATATCTGGATTAGTTTCGATTGCACGTGGTAACTGTATTTCCTTTACATCTGCGGATTTGGCGCCTGGTCGCGAGAAATTAAAATAGTGACAAGGTGCCTCAAAAGCTTGGGATAAATAATGCGCCCAACCTCGTGGGTTTCCTTCGGCGTCAAAATCACCGGTGCCGAAAGCAGCCGAATCCCCAATAACAGTGAAAGTTATAGCAATGCTAGGCAACTTTAAGTCTCCGCTTGGTTACTGCCGACGGTGCCTTATCGCCAATTCCTTCAATGCCATGGAGCAACATCATGAGATGAATCGTCTTATCCCAGGGAAGGGATTCCGCCGCTTCGCGAGAAGTTTGACGCAATTTAGGTCGGTCAAGCAGACTCATTACTGCTTTAGCAAAATGTCTACCTGTGTCATAAGCAACAGCCCCAGCTGGATTTTTCCGATCAAGTCTCAAGAACTCTCCAACCGCGCTGCTCGCAGAAGCTACTACTGGGGTTCCGCTTGAAATAGATTCCAATGCAGATAAGCAAAAAGTTTCTAACGGCCCTGGTGCAAGAGAGACATCCGCGCTAGACAATATTGCCGCAACCTTCTTGCGATCTGCGATGTACCCCAAGGTATCAACGGGAAGTCCCTTCGCCTTTTGGCGCAATTTTTTCCATAAGGGTCCATTGCCAATTATTACAAGTCTTGCATCGATTCCGCGATGGCGAAGTTCGATCAGCGTTTCAATCGAACGCTGCGGTTCTTTTTCTGGAGAGAGTCGGCCGCAATGCACCAGCAAGACTTGAGATCCCTTGAGTAAGTCCCGGCGCAACCGCAAGGAGCGATTTGCAGGTGCAAAATTTTCTAAGTCAACGCCTAATGGAATTTTGACAAGATTTTGTGTACCTATGTCTCGAAATTCTTTAGCAGCGAATTCGGTGGTGGCGATCACATGATCAAACTTGCTCGCCAATCTTTTGTTGTGCCAGTTAACCATCGAATTTCTGGGAGTCCAACGAGGTAAAAATCGATGTGCGAGGCCACGCAAGGTCTCATGGCTAAAGACAACAACGGGAATATTTCGCGCACGAGCAAATTTGCCTAAAAAAGTCAGGGTAAATCGATCAGAAATCTCTAGCCGATCTGGCTTTAGATTCTCCAGTAGATTCTTGAGGGCCTTGCGGGATTTGATGATTCGGTAAGAACCACTGCCAGGCAAGATATGGCTAGGTAGAGAAATCTTTAACCCGTACGGTGTTTGTTCCCGGAGAAATTGCGTACCAGGAACAATGTAAATGAATTCGTGTCCGTAGCGTTGGTACCCCTTGCCAAGTTCGTGCAGGGTCGTTTTGATGCCACCAGAATTAGGACCGTAGAAATTTGCGACGTGGACAATTTTCAAGCGACTGCTCCTTCATTTTCAAGATATTGATTGTGGGGATTTTCCGGTTTTTTAGCTAGTTCAGAGATAATGCACGTGTAATGCTCAAGTAATTGCTCATTGATTGATTGCCAAGAGCGAGTTGCGACAGAATTCCTGGCCATGACTCGCATTTCTTCCCGATCGGCTCGGTTTATGAAATGATCGACTGCAGACTTCAATGAGTCAGGTCGTTCGGTATGCAATATGTAACCAGTGGCTTCTGTAGTAACTAAATCGGCGGGGCCGCCCGTAGTAGGTACGATGCATGGAGTGCCAGATGCCAAAGATTCCTGAACCGTCTGGCAAAATGTCTCGTTAGGCCCAGGATGTACAAATAGATCGAAACTTGCATAAGCAGCTGCTAAATCTTCACCAGATTTAAAGCCGGTAAATATTGCATCCGGAAGTTCGCGTTGTAATTTTTCTCTTGCCGGACCTTCGCCAACAATAACTAGCTGAATTCTTGGATCCCGATCAAGCACTGCAAGGTCGGACACACGCTTCTCGTTTGCAAGGCGCCCTACATACCCTACGATCATTTTCTTTGGAGCGCCCCAAGAATTTCTCAGGTAGAGATCGCGCTTTGATGGATCAAACAATGTAGCGTTTACGCCACGCCGCCATAAATGAACATTAGTAACACCCAGATCACGTAAGTCCTTGCAGGCGGCAGTAGATGGCGCAAGGGTGCGTGAAGTATTGGAATGAATCTTGCCAACGATCTTACGAAGTGAATTATGCGCAAGATTAAAACCATAATGACTAGCAAAACCCGCAAGGTCTGTTTGATAGACCGAGAGCGATGGAAGCCCCAATCTTTTCGAGATTCGTGAGGCATAGGCTCCGAGCGCAAATGGAGACGCAAGGTGCATCACATCTGGATGGAATCCATCAATGATGTATTCGAGTTTCTTGTTGGGAACTCCCACGGGCATCCCGATAGGCAAGACGGCATGCAAGGGAAGAGCCGGCACACGCTTGATCCGGTGCCCGTGGTATTCCGATGGTCCGCCAGTCGACTCCGGGGCGATCACCAGAGCTTGATGGCCCCGGGTTTCTAGGAACTCAAGGATTCGAAGGACAGAATTAGTAACCCCATTGACCTGGGGCAAGAAGCTCTCTGTCACGATCGCTATTCTCATGACCTTAGGGTCGCTCGGGAAAGAAGCCTAAAGTAGTGGTTGAGGTTATGTGTTGGTGAAGGTCAGGTGAACTCACGCCATGCTCGTTACCTAGACTTAGACCATGAACATCTACTTGGACCATGCGGCTACAACGCCAATGATCCCAGAGGCCATAGCCGCCCTGTCAGAGCAGATCTCTCAATACGGAAATGCTTCTAGCCTTCACGCCACGGGGCGAGCGGTCCGCAAAAAGGTTGAAGAGGCCAGAGAGAGTATTGCCACATGCATAGGTTCAGATGCCAGCGAAGTAATTTTCACGGGGTCTGGAACCGAGGCAAATAATCTGGCAATCAAGGGTTTTTACTGGAAAGCCGTTGAAGAGGATCTGCAACGTAATGTGATTGTTGTCGCGGCATTTGAGCATCACGCCATTCTCGAACCCATTGAATGGCTCGAAGAACACGAAGGCGCAACGGTCATTTATATTCCGGTTGCGGCACACGGAATTATCGAACTAGATGCGCTCGCTGAAATAATTAAAACCGAAAGAGATTACATCGCGTTGATTTGCGTGATGCATTCGAATAACGAAATTGGCACAGTTCAACCGGTGGCTGAAGTCGTTAAATTAGCTGGAGATATCCCGGTGCATACCGATGCTGTACAAAGTTTTGGCAAGGTTCCAATCAATTTCGCCGCACTAGGAGTTACCTCTGCAACGATCAGCGCACACAAAATTGGTGGTCCCTTAGGTGTAGCAGCGTTGGTATTGAAGCGAGGCGTAGATATCACGCCAGTCCTACATGGTGGCGGACAAGAGCGGGATATTCGTAGTGGCACAATCAATGCACCATCGATTGTCGCTTTTGCCGTGGCGGCGCAGCGCGCGGTTGCTAATCGAGAACTCAATTATTCGAGAATTTCTGGCATGAGATCCCTGTTAGCAAAGAAAATTATCGATGCTGTCCCGGATGCTCGGATCAACGGCAGTAATCTAGAAATGTTGCCAGGAATTCTCAACATGACTTTTCCGGGTACAGAAAGTGATTCACTCCTACTGATGTTGGACAACGCTGGGATTTCTACTTCAACCGGATCTGCGTGCAGCGCCGGCGTTCAACGCCCTAGTCACGTCCTACTGGCTCTGGGCATGAGCGAAAAAGATGTACGGGGGTCACTCCGATTCTCCCTTGGAATCACCACTTCGGAAGAAGAAATTAATAGCGTCGGTGAAGTTATAGCAGACGTGGTTGCGAAAGTTAGATCTGCGTATCTGGGGGCAACCAAATGAAAGTTATTGCAGCGATGAGTGGCGGAGTAGATTCGGCGGTTGCTGCCGCGCGTGCTGTTGAAGCCGGGCACGAGGTCATTGGCGTGCACTTAGCACTATCTAATAATCCTCAAAAGTATCGCTCTGGTGCCCGCGGTTGCTGCACCATCGAAGATTCCCATGATGCTCGCCGGGCTGCAGATGTGATCGGAATTCCGTTCTATATCTGGGATATGGCAGAAGAGTTCCACGACGGAGTTGTAGAGAATTTCATCGAGGAATATTCCAATGGCCGCACCCCTAATCCGTGCTTACGATGTAATGAGAAGATTAAATTTGCAGCGGTTTTGGACCGCGCCAGTGCGTTGGGATACGACGCGGTCGCAACAGGTCACTACGCTCAGTTGAACGAATCGGCAATTGGGCGCACGATGCATCGCGCGGTAGATCCTCTGAAGGATCAGTCATACGTTTTAGCAGTATTGAATTCCAAGCAAATTGCTGGAGCGATGTTTCCACTAGGGGATACGCACAAAGAGGATGTTCGGATAGAAGCGAAGGCTCGTGGGCTTTATGTAGCAAATAAACCCGATAGCCACGATATCTGCTTTATTCCATCAGGAAATAATGCGGGATGGTTGCGAGATCGCTTGGGTAGCGAAGTTGGCCCAATTGTGGACGAAGCAGGAAATAAAGTAGGAGAGCACCAAGGTGCGTATACATACACGATTGGTCAACGTCGCGGTCTTGGTTTGAGCGTTCCGACAGAAGGTGGAACACCGCGCTATGTTTTAAAGATCGAACCGAAATCAAATACCGTGGTGGTCGGCAGTAAAGAAGCTTTAGCGATTAGCACGATTACCGGCGAAGATCCCATCTGGTGTGGCCACGCACCTGTTAAAAATACCGAGCATCGTGGTTTTGCCCAGATCCGAGCACACGGCGCTGCGCTGCCATGCATGTATATCGCGACTGATTCTTCAATAACTGCAAAGCTGGATGAACCTCTATTGGGCTTGGCTACTGGCCAGGGATTAGTAATTTATGATGGCGACCGGGTAGTTGGATCGGCCACCGTCAGCGCGACTGAGTAGTTTGCGGATATGTCAGAAAAGATAGCGGCGCAGATTCAGGAGCTTGCTGAGGAGCTTCGTGATCATCAATTTCGCTATTACGTTCTGGATAAACCAATTATTAGCGATGCGCAATTCGATCAGAAATTAAGGGCGCTTGAGACTCTAGAAAATAAATATCCGCAATACCGATCTGCGGAGTCCCCAACGCAAATTATTGGCGGCGGTTTTGCCACCGGTTTTCAAGCCCGAGACCACATCACGAAGATGATGAGTCTAGATAATGTCTTTGGGATCGAAGAACTTGATATCTGGTTTGATCGGATTAATAAGGCCCAAGTAAAGAATTCTTGGCTGTGTGAAGTAAAAGTAGATGGATTGGCAATCAACCTGTTGTATCGCGATGGAAAATTGGTCCAGGCACTCACACGCGGGAATGGTGTGACCGGGGAAGATGTCACCCTCAATATTAAAACGATCAGCGCAATCCCACACGAACTTCACGGAGCCAAGGTTCCATCCGTGTTAGAAGTTCGGGGAGAAGTATTTTTCCCAATTGCTGCATTTAATGAATTCAATGAAGAGGTTCAAGAGTCTGGCAAAGCAGCTTTTGCCAACCCACGTAATGCTGCGGCTGGATCACTACGCCAGAAAGATCCACGAGTAACTGCAAGTCGACCATTGTCGATGGTTGTCCACGGCATAGGTGCGATCGAAGGGCATACATTTTCTACACAGGCAAATGCCTACGAACTCCTTAAGGAGTGGGGACTTCCAACTAGCCCTCGCTATAAAGTGGTTGAGTCTCGCGCCGAAGTCCAAGAGTTTGTTAATTACTACGAAAAGCATCGCAACGAAGTTGAACATGAAATTGATGGCGCTGTAATCAAAGTCAATGAGATCGCTGTTCAAGAACAACTTGGATACACCTCCCGGGCGCCTAAATGGGCAATTGCCTTCAAATATCCACCAGTAGAAGTCACAACCAAGTTGCTGGATATCAAAGTAAGTGTGGGCAGGACCGGGCGAGTGACCCCTTTTGCATTTATGGAACCTGTAGTAGTCGCTGGATCAACTGTCACAAATGCAACCTTGCACAATCAAGAAGAAGTGCTGCGCAAGGGAATCTTGATTGGCGATACCGTCGTGATTCGTAAAGCAGGCGATGTAATCCCAGAAGTTTTGGGAGCTGTCGTTGAAAAAAGGATGGGCACAGAACGCGCTTTTGTGATGCCGACACATTGCCCGGATTGCGGAACGGTCTTGAGAGCTATTTCCCAAGGTGATGTAGATATCCGCTGTCCGAATACAAGATCTTGCCCGGCCCAACTCCGAGAGCGAATTTTTTATATCGGTTCACGAGCAGCTTTGGATATAGATGTGCTTGGGTACGAAGCAGCGACGGCCCTCTTAGAGAGTGGATTGATAACTGACGAAGGCGATCTCTTCGACCTAAAGGCTGATGATTTAATGCAGTCAGAATTCTTCACCAAGAAAGATGGAACTCTTGGCGCAAACGCGGAGAAATTCCTATCCGCACTAGAAGGTGCAAAATCCCGTCCGTTGTGGCGCGTATTGGTTGCGCTTTCGATAAGGCATGTTGGACCCACTGCGGCCCAAAGCCTTGCAAAGAATTTGGGATCGGTGGCGAAGATTTCAGAAGCGCGGATCGAAGAACTTTCGCAGATCGATGGTCTGGGTCAAATAATTGCCGAATCTGTCAAGGAGTGGTTCGACGTAGATTGGCATAAAGCGATTATTCGTAAATGGCAGAACGCAGGTGTTTCCATGGAGGAAACTTTCGTAAATACCAATCCGCAAACACTAGCTGGCCTCACTCTTGTAGTAACGGGTTCTCTTGAGGGGTTTACACGCGATGGAGTTGATGAAGCGATCACATTGCATGGTGGCAAGAGTGCATCAAGTGTCTCTAAGAAAACCGACTTTGTCGTCGTGGGGGATTCGCCCGGTTCTAAGGCTGCTAAAGCTGAAGAATTAGGAGTAAGAATCCTAAACGAGGCACAATTCGCACTGTTACTGGGCCACGGCCCGGATGCGTTAAAGTAACGCCATGCTCAAGCACATACTTGCCCGGGAATCTCACGCAATCGTTCGCCCGTTACCTGCCTCACCGGTCTTTTTTGGAGTTACCGCCTTCGTCATCCTTGGAGTGCTCTTGTTTCTAGTTCTCCGTTTAGATCGGGACTAAGCAGATCGCAAAAGTAGGCATTCTGGGTGGGAGTTTTGACCCCATCCATCGAGGTCATCTTCACATCATCGAATCTTTGGCTAGCCGTTTTGATTCAATCATGGTTGTCCCGGCGGGGGATCCATATCTGCGCGAAGTGAAACCCGAAGCAACAGGATTTGATCGAGTCGAGATGTGCACATTGGCGCTCGATGATTTACCTGATGCATTGCAAGAAAAAGTGGTGCTTACAGATCTAGAAGTGAGACGGCAAGGTCCGACCTATACCATCGACACGATTTCACAACTAAAGCCTTTTTTCCCTAAGGATTCCTTCACGCTGATTCTGGGTAGCGACGCGGCGGCAGGTTTTAAAAATTGGCATCGCGCCGACTCATTACGCAAAGAGGTAGAGATCTTGGTTGTTCGCAGACCGGGAGAAGATAAGTCAGAATTTCCTGAAGTAGAGATAGATGCCCTTGATATTTCGGCAACGAAAATTCGCGAGGTCATTGAATCTGGTGGAGATGTATCACAGCTCGTGTCAGATTCGGTTTTAACTTATATCAAGGAGCGTGGTCTCTATGGCAGCAAGTGAAAAAGTAACAGCTTTAGCACAGTTAGCAGCAGAAGCAATTAATGAAAAGCTAGGCGTCGATATTGTGGCAATTGATATGACCGAACAGATGGTTCTCTCTGAAGTCTTTCTCTTGGCTACTGCAGCAAATGAGCGTCAGGCTGACGGTATTGCTGATGAAGTTTTTAGGAAGTTAGCAGAGATCGGCGAAAAACCAATCCGAAAAGAGGGCAAGGGCGCATGGATTCTGCTCGATTATTCTGATCTCGTAGTCCATATTCAGACTCAGGAGCTTCGCGGCTATTACATGCTTGATCGACTCTGGAACGATTGTCCGCGTTTGCCTTTGTCTATTGTTGAATTAAGATAAGCATCTCGGTGTCTCACCGATAATCGGGAAAATTGGGGCTGTGGCGCAGCTGGTAGCGCACTTGCATGGCATGCAAGGGGTCAGGGGTTCAAATCCCCTCAGCTCCACTTATGAATACTGATAATGAATCTCAGCCCTCATTGGCATCTGGCTGGTCTGTAGCGGACATTCCTGATCAAACTGGGAAAAGATATTTGATCACAGGCGGGACGAGCGGTTTAGGTCTTGAGAGCGCGAAGGCATTGGTGAGTCGTGGCGCCCATGTCACTATCACTGCTCGCTCTGAGTCCAAAGCAATTTCGGCGATGAAGTTTAGTGGGGCACAAGATTGCATCGCACTAGACCTGGCAGATCTTTCTTCTGTGCACGCTGCCGCAAAACTTGTTACATCTATTTATGACGTAGTTTTTCTGAATGCGGGGATAATGGCTGTTCCGTATGGGAAAACCAAAGATGGATTTGAAATGCAGTTAGGAACAAATCACCTTGGACATTTCGCTTTTGCAGGACTCATCCAAAAATATATTGGTCAGCGCTTGGTACTCACAAGCAGCCTTGCCTCATACTTAGGAAATTTTGGGGATCAGACTCGATTAGAGATTAAAAACCGGTGTTTAGGAATCGGAAGTTATTCCCCGTGGATCGCGTACGGGGATTCTAAGTTAGCCAATCTTTTATTTGTCCACGAACTAGAGCGTCGACGCATTACGCGTGGCGATGGCTTCATTCCGATGGTGGCCCATCCTGGTTGGGCCCGTACAAATCTCTTCTCTCATTCCAGGAAATCGCAACCAGTCGCGATCGCTATGGATCTGGTTAGTGGTGCATTGGCTCAGAGCGCCGCCAATGGCGCTTTGCCACTTCTTTGTGCAGCGACTCTGCCTGGAATTAACCACACTGGATTTATTGGACCTGATAGCGCGTTTGGTATGAAGGGCTCACCTAAATTTACTCACGGAAAGGCCCTGGCTTACGATCAAGAACTCGCTTCAGATTTGTGGCAGGTATCGGAAGAACTCACTGGAGTTACATGGGAGAATTCTGCTCATGCATGAGGCCTATGATTTTGAAGCGATCCAAGAGAAGTGGCTTCCAATTTGGGATCAGATAGAACCATTTAAATCTGGCCGTTCCAGCGATGTCAGACCGAAGAAATATGTCTTGGATATGTTTCCCTATCCATCGGGTGATCTTCATATGGGACACGCAGAGGCGTATGCGCTCGGAGATGTTATTGCCCGTTACTGGGTTCAAAAGGGCTTCAATGTCATGCATCCAATCGGCTGGGATTCTTTTGGATTGCCGGCAGAGAATGCTGCAATCAAACGAGGCACTGATCCCAAGGCCTGGACCTATGAAAATATTGAGATGCAAAAATCTTCGATGCGACGATATGCATGTTCTTTTGATTGGGATCGAACTCTTCACACATCTGATCCTGAATATTACAAATGGAATCAATGGCTCTTCCTCGAACTCTATAAAAAGGGCCTTGCCTATCGTAAAGATTCTGCCGTCAACTGGTGTCCGAGCTGTCAGACTGTTTTAGCTAACGAGCAGGTTGTTGCCGGGTTATGCGAGCGATGCGATACCGCAGTGACCAAGAAGAAATTAAATCAGTGGTATCTCAAGATCACTGACTATGCAGATCGACTGCTAGATGACATGGCGGATCTTGAAGGTAAGTGGCCGGAAAAAGTTTTAATGATGCAGCGTAACTGGATCGGTCGATCCACTGGCGCAGAAGTCACCTTCGAAATTGAAGGTCGAGCAGAGCCGCTAACCGTTTACACAACCCGCCCAGATACCTTGCACGGCGCCACATTTATAGTTGTTGCAGTTGATAGTGCACTTGCTGCAGAACTTGCGGCTGGTTCAAGCATTCAAGGAAACTTCACCGAATATTTGGAGAAAACTAAGGCGGCAAGTGACATTGATCGATTGGCTACTGATCGTCCCAAGAGTGGTGTGTTTCTGGAGCGTTACGCTATAAACCCCGTTAACGGTGAAAAATTGCCTATCTGGGCCTCAGATTATGTCTTGGCTGATTATGGTACCGGTGCAATTATGGCTGTACCTGCGCATGATCAGCGTGACTTGGACTTTGCACGAGCAATGCATTTGAATGTTCGCACAGTGGTAGAAACTGGCGAAGATGATCCAAGCATTAGCGGAATTGCCACCATAGGTGATGGAATCATTGTTAATTCTGGTTCACTCAACGGGCTCAGCAAAGAGAAGGCGATTAACAAGATTATTGAGGAGTTATCTGCCAAAGGGTTGGGTAAAGGTGCGAAGAATTATCGGTTACGCGATTGGTTAATCTCTCGTCAAAGATTCTGGGGAACCCCGATCCCGATTATTCATTGTGAAAAATGTGGAGAAGTTGCGGTCCCAGAAGCGCAGCTCCCGGTTCAACTTCCAGATGCCACTGGAATGGATCTCAAGCCAAAGGGATCCTCTCCCCTGGGAGCAGCAGATGCCTGGGTAAATGTAAAGTGCCCACAATGTGGCGCGGATGCAAAGCGCGATGCCGACACGATGGATACATTCTTCGATTCAAGTTGGTACTTCCTTCGTTACACAAGTGTGCAATTTGATGACCGCGCCTTTGATCAAGACGAAGTTAAGTCATGGTTGCCCGTTGATCAATATGTTGGTGGAGTCACGCACGCAATATTGCATCTTTTGTATTCACGATTTTTCACCAAGGTGTTACATGACCTGGGTTATCTAGATTTTGAAGAACCCTTTACACGCCTTCTCAATCAAGGAATGGTCCAAATGGACGGCTCTGCTATGTCAAAGTCCCGTGGAAATTTAGTTCGGTTATCTGATGAATTAAATACACACGGTGTGGATGCGATCCGGTTGTCATTGGTATTTGCGGGTCCACCTGAAGATGACATTGATTGGGCGGATGTATCTCCAAGCGGTTCCTTTAAATTCTTAAATAGAGCTTGGCGTGTATCAGGTGATGTCACCAGTAATCCTGGTGTCGATTTCTCTACCGGCGATCTGGCGCTTCGCAAAATAACCGCGAAAAGTCTCTTTGATATCTCTTTTGCTGTTGAATCCTTTAGGTTCAATGTGGCCGTAGCCCGCATTATGGAATTAGTGAATGCCACGCGTAAGGCAATTGATTCTGGGTGTGGGGGAGCCGATCCCGCTGTACGCGAAGCGGCGGAAGCAATAGCGATTTCTTTATCTTTGGTAGCTCCATACACGGCCGAAGATATGTGGGAACGCTTGGGACATAAACCTGCGATTGCGTTAGCGGGTTGGCCCGCAATAGATAGCGCCTTACTCGAAGCGGATTCGGTAACTGCGGTATTGCAGATTAACGGAAAAATTAAGGATCGCATCGAAGTTTCTCCAAATATATCTGATGCAGATTTAGAGAAATTGGGATTGGCAAATGAGGCGATCAAGGCAGAACTTGGTGGAGCAGAGATCAAGAAATTGATCGTCCGGGCCCCAAAACTTGTCAACATCGTTATTTAATACACACCCGTTAGAATTGTCTCGGCAATAGAACAGGCAACTCTTTATATTCCATTCATGTTCCCTAATTTCAGTGATATTCAAAAACGTGCTATTTATTTTGCTCTTGCCACAGCAATTGCTGTAGGCGCTATCTTCTTCTCACTCTCGCAAGGCAATGCCGCTCCAACGCCAAAGCCATCAGTTGTAATTCCATTTACTCCGCCGCCAACAATTGCCGCAACAATTGTGGTGGATGTTGCCGGCAAAGTGGCGCATCCCGGCGTCTACACGTTACCCCAAGGTTCGCGAGCAGCAGATGCGATTAAGGCGGCTGGTAATCAACTCAAAGGTGTTGCCCTGACAGATATTAATCTGGCAGAAGTCTTGACTGATGGACAGCAGATAATTGTGGGGGCACCCGTGATGTCATCTACCAGCTCTTCAAAGTCGAAGAAATCAGGTGGGAGCAAAGGAAAAATTACATCGGGAACGATCAACATCAACACCGCAACCGTTGCGCAATACGAAGAATTGCCCGGTGTTGGTGCCGTCATGGCTGGTCGCATCTTTGCCTACAGAAAAGCACATGGGGCATTTACGACGATCCAAGATTTGAGCAAGGTGAGTGGAATGGGTAAGAGCAAATTCGCGAATCTGAAGAGTTTCATCCGCGTGTAAAAGGGAGATCCGATCTTCATCTTCTGATCGTTGGCTTATCGATCTGGCTGGGTGCGGCAAGTGTTGGGTTAGTTGATCGCATCTGGTTAATCATGGTTGTGCCATTAGGTGTCTGGCTGATTGGTTGGCATCGGGCGGTCTCGGTCCTGCTCATTGCTTCAGTCATTACTGGTGGTGGTCTCATGGCTATCAGGGAGAGAGCGCTCTCGCATAGTTTTATCGCCCCGTACCTAGATAAGAAAATAAGTCTGCTTTTAGTCGCTTCGGTACGAACAGATCCAAAACTAGGGCAACCAAAGCAGATGATTGGTTATCTAAAACCTGCATCTACTACGGCACTGGTATCCGCGATCTCCATTGAAGTTGGTGGAAAGGTATACAAAGCGCATCTGCCATTTCGATTGACCACGGCTTCCAGAATTTCTTTTTTACCAGGAACAGTTATTTCAGCCCGTGGGATTTTGTACTCAACATCTGAAAAACGAGTTGCCGCTCTATTTGCGCAACGAGGCGTCATCACCGTTATTCATGGCGCGGGCGCAGTTGGCCGATTGACAGGCCAGATACGTTCAGATTTTAGGCAAGTTGCCAGAAGTGTTGGGGGAGAAAGTGGTGCTTTGATTCCGGGGTTAGTGCTCGGGGATACCTCGTTAGAAAGTCATGACTTCGTAAATAATATGTTGTCTGCGGGCCTTACCCACTTAACCGCGGTAAGTGGTGAGAATTTCGCGATTCTTGCCGCATTCATGTTCTGGTTTCTGCAGTGGTTTGTGAAGTCATTTCGAATACGACTATTGATCAGTGCGCTGGTATTAATCGCTTTCATATTTCTGGTGAGGCCATCACCATCGGTCCTGAGAGCAACCGTGATGGTGAGCGTACTCATGATCGCAAAGGCACGCGGAGTTAAAAGTTCGGCGGTTCCTGCACTGGGGTTAGCGATCGCGGTATTGATCTTGATCGATCCATTTGAAGCGATCGATCCGGGCTTTGCGCTATCGATTGCTGCGACAGCAGGTATTTTGCTGTTATCGCAACCTATTGCTCGCTGGATCTTTGGGTATCTCCATCGTGAAAAACTGGCACAACTGCTTGCGATCCCCATCTCTGCAAATGTGTTGTGCACGCCACTGGCAATCGCGATTTCTGGTCAATTTAGCTTTATGTCGCTGCCAAGTAATCTGCTTGTCGAGCCTGCGGTGGGGCCAATCACGATTGTGGGTTTTGTGGCGGCCCTGCTGAGTCCAGTCTGGCCAGGGGTCGCGTACCTGGTGGCCCTGACCCAGAAGCCATTCGCTGCAGAAATAGTTTGGGTAGCGCACACGTGTGCCAAAGTTCCAGTGATACACCTTAGTAAGGGGTTTTTGGGGGCAGGAATTGGATTGCTTGTCACTATGTGTGGGTGGATCGCCATAAGATGGCGCTCGTGGGGCTCACATTAATTCAAGGCGGTGAAGAGTTACTTGCCGACCGTGCAATTGCAGCCGCTATTAGTGAGGGCAATGGAGCAACAGTCACCTCTTTGCATTCAGAAACCTTAGAACTTGGCGGAATAACTGATGCGCTAGCACCATCACTTTTCGGGGATGCGCGAGTAATCGTCATCAAAGAGATCCAGGATCTTGCTTCAGATTTGGCAGAAGAAATCTCGGAATACTTAGAAAACCCAGATGATGGCGTTCATCTAGTTCTGTGGCATAAAGGCGGAGTCAAAGGGAAAGCGCTACTCGATAAAATTAAAAAGGCCAAACCCACGATTGTTGAAGCTGATGTAATAAAAAAAGAGAGCGATAAGACTGATTTTGTTAAGTCGGAATTCTCGCGCTTGGGAAGAAAGATTTCGGTCGATGCAGTGCAAGCGATTGTTGATGCACTGGGTTCGGATATGCGAGAACTTTCTGGTACATGTTCACAATTGGCTGCGGATGTTATTGCTGGGAAAGCGATCACGATCGAAGATGTTGAGAAATTCCAGCAAGGTCGAATCGAAACCACCGGATATGACGTGGCTGACGCAGTATTAGATGGCAAAACAGATTTAGCTTTAATTACCTTGCGACAAGCGCTAGAAACTGGTGTCGATCCCGTACTGATCATTACTGCGCTTGCCGGCTCTTTGCGGACTTTGGCCAAGGTATCTGGGGCCAGCAGAGGGGCTAAATCATTTGATCTCGCCTCTTCACTTGGATTGCCTCCGTGGCAGATAGATAAGGCCCGTAGACAATTGAGCGGATGGACGCCATCGACTCTGGCAGGGGCAGTTGTCGCTCTGGCTCAGGCGGATGCGGATATCAAGGGCGCTGCGGCAGATCCGATTTATGCGCTCGAACGGACCGTAATTGCCATTTCTCGGAGTAAAAACCCAGTTTGAGCCTAACGGTCGCGGACTGTTACCCTTCACCTCTGCTCGCCACCACCGTGGCTAGCTCGGACCGTAGAATTCAGAAGAAAGCAGTCATATAAGTGGCAAATATCAAGTCTCAGATCAAGCGCATCAAGACCAATGAGAAGGCTCAGATTCGTAACAAATCTGTTCGCTCATCGCTCAAGACTGCAATCCGCCGTTTCAAGGATGCTGCCGCTAGTGGAGATGCCGCGAAGAGCGCCGAAGAACTTCGTAGTGCTTCTAAGGCACTCGACATTGCTGTGTCAAAGGGTGTTCTTCACGCTAACGCAGCAGCAAATAAGAAGTCTGCAATGGCGAAGGCTGCCAACAAGACTTCAGCTCGCTAACTTTTCGCACTCGGCGCTAAGCCATGCCAGCGATACCACTTACTAAAGCGCCACAACCCTCGCAGACTAAACCCGAGCAGATTCGTAACTTCTGCATCATTGCGCATATCGATCACGGCAAATCTACGTTAGCCGATCGTATGTTAGGCATCACCGAAGTCGTCGAACTTCGTAATATGCGGGCTCAATATCTTGATCGGATGGATATTGAACGTGAACGCGGAATCACCATCAAATCGCAAGCGGTTCGTCTGCCATGGCGCAGCGGTATCGATGGTCAGGAATACATCTTGAATATGATCGACACACCAGGGCACGTCGATTTCACCTACGAAGTTTCGCGCTCGCTCGCCGCCTGTGAAGGTGCCGTACTACTTGTTGACTGTGCTCAAGGAATCGAAGCGCAGACCCTTGCCAATCTTTATCTAGCCATGGAGAACAATCTTACGATCATCCCAGTTTTGAACAAGATTGATCTACCAGCAGCTCAACCAGAAAAATTTGCGGAAGAACTTGCGAAATTAATCGGCTGCCAACCCGAAGATTGCTTACGTGTATCAGGTAAGACCGGGGCGGGTGTAACCGAGCTTTTGGATCAGATTGTTAAACAGATCCCTGCCCCAGTCGGAGATCCACTTGCCCCCACCCGCGCCCTTATTTTTGACTCGGTATACGACACCTATCGTGGCGTTGTTACATATGTGCGCGTAAAGGATGGACACCTTTCTACACGTGATCAGATTCAGATGTTCTCAACTGGTGTACGTCATGAGATGCTGGAAGTTGGCGTTATTTCACCCGAACCCATGGTTTCTAAAGGACTTGGCGTCGGGGAAGTTGGTTATGTTATTACGGGCGTAAAAGATGTTCGTCAATCTCGTGTTGGTGACACTATTACTACGTACAACAACCCTACTAAGGTTGCATTAAGTGGCTATAAAGATCCTCGCCCGATGGTTTTCTCCGGACTCTTCCCGCTAGATGGCGCGGACTTCCCATTGCTCCGCGAAGCGCTTGATAAGTTGCAACTCAATGATGCCGCTTTAGTTTACGAACCAGAGAGTTCTGCAGCACTTGGATTCGGATTTCGGTGTGGCTTCTTGGGGCTTTTACATATGGAAATTGTTCGTGAACGACTGGAACGTGAATCAAACCTCTCCCTCATCTCTACCGCGCCAAACGTGGTTTATTCAGTGACTACAGGTGATGGAAAACTGTTAACGGTCACAAATCCTTCAGAATATCCAGATGGCAAGATTGAAAAAGTTGAAGAGCCAATTGTTCGCGCGACTGTATTGGCGCCATCAGAATTCATCGGGACCATCATGGAGTTGTGCCAGGAACGTCGCGGAATTCTCATGGGGATGGATTACCTTTCGGAAGATCGAGTAGAAATCCGTTATACATTGCCATTGGCAGAGATTGTTTTTGACTTCTTTGATCAGTTGAAGAGTCGTACTCGTGGTTATGCATCTTTGGATTATGAACCAATCGGAGAAGCAGAAGGCGATCTGGTAAAGGTAGATATCTTGCTCCAAGGGGAGAAAGTCGATGCTTTCAGCGCCATTGTTCATAAAGATAAGGCATATGCATACGGCACGATGATGACCGGTAAATTACGCGAACTGATCCCTAGACAGCAATTCGAAATTCCGATCCAGGCGGCAATTGGTGGTCGAATCATCGCCCGCGAAAGTATTCGAGCAATCCGTAAGGATGTATTAGCAAAGTGTTACGGTGGCGATATATCGCGTAAGCGCAAACTTCTGGAGAAGCAGAAGGAGGGTAAGAAGCGGATGAAGATGGTGGGCCGGGTTGAGGTCCCACAAGAGGCCTTCGTTGCTGCCTTAACAACTGACGCCGACATCGATAAGGCGAAGGCAAAAGCTAAAGAGCGTGAATGAGTAGCCTGGCGTTCTACGTACATATTCCATACTGTGTTCGCCGTTGTGGCTACTGTGATTTCAATACGTATACCCCGGGGGAACTATCCATTGACCTCAATTTCAGGGATGTTTCTCGTTCCTATATAGATTTACTGCTGCAAGAGATTAATTTTGCCCGGCAAATAAGCACGGCCGAGAAAGTTCCAACTATTTTCTTTGGTGGAGGTACTCCAACACTGATGGAGCCGGTCGACCTCGGACGTGTGGTTAGCGCAATCGGTGAGAAATTTGATCTGCTGCCTAATGCAGAGGTTACGACCGAAGCCAACCCAGATACAGTCACGCAAGAGAAGCTAGCGGCATTACGAACCGCTGGAATAAATCGAATCTCTTTTGGGATGCAATCGGCCACACCGCATGTCTTAGATACCTTGGACCGGACACACAATCCAGAGAATGTTCTAAAAGCTACCCAGTGGGCTAGGGAAGCTGGGTTTGACGAGATTAGCGTTGATTTAATTTATGGAACTCCTGGTGAATCCATCTCCGATTGGCAACGGAGTATAGATACAGCGCTCTCGTTACCAATCACGCATATTTCTGCTTATGCGCTGATCGTTGAGTCCGGTACCAAACTTGGAGCACAGGTTAAACGCGGAGATATCGTTATGCCAGACGATGACGAGACGGCTGATAAGTATTTACTAGCGGATGAAAAATTTGAGGCGGCGGGTTTTCGGTGGTACGAACTAAGTAACTGGTCTAAGCCTGGATCAGAATCGCGCCATAACCTGGCGTACTGGAACGGGGATAATTGGTGGGGAGCTGGTCCCGGCGCGCATTCGCATATCGATGGCAGGCGGTTTTGGAATGTAAAGCATCCAACTGCATATGCTCAGAAAATGGCTAACGGTGGAGACCCCAAGCATGAAGAAGAGTTCCTGACGGATTCGCAGAAGGCCAGTGAAGAAATTATGCTTAAGATCCGGTTGGCGGATGGACTGGCATTTGATTCCTTAACTCCTATCCAGATCGATACGCTAGAAGGCTTCAAGAGCCAGGGTCACCTGATCCTGCAATCCTGGTCTGAAAAAAGAGCCGTTTTGACTCGAAGCGGGCGCCTTATTGCAGATCGAATCGTCCGCGAAATCTTGTTGTAGTAGATTTAGGAAATCATGCAAGAACGCCAATTAGAGATCCTACGTGCGATTGTGGACGAATATGTCGCAACGCAAGAGCCTGTCGGCTCTAAAGCGATTGCAGAGAGACACTCCCTGGGGGTATCACCAGCCACAATTCGAAACGATATGGCGCTACTTGAAGATGCTGGCTTGATTACACAGCCGCACACGAGTGCTGGGCGTATACCAACCCATACCGGTTACAGAGTTTTTGTTGATAAATTGGCAGCGGTAAAACCACTTTCTACAGCCGAACGTCGGGCGATCGAAACTTTCTTAGCAAGTTCTAACAACCGAGATGAACTTTTTATTCGTACCGCAAAAATTTTGGCCCAACTGACTCAGCAGGTCGCAGTATTACAGTATCCAGATGAGAACAAAGTTGTGTTGGCCGGAACCGCTAATTTGGCAAAAGGCAGTTCACATGAACTAGCGGGAACTATTTTTCCAGTTCTGGAAGCTTTGGAAGAGCAAGTTGTTCTGTTGCGTCTCTTGGCCAACGCTAATACTCAAGTTCGCGTGCTCATTGGTGAGGAGCAAACAGAATCAAGCCTCAAGACAACATCTTTGGTTAGCGTTGGTTATGGCGTAGATGGCCATACAACTGGTGCTCTAGGCGTTATAGGACCGACCCGCATGAATTATGCTAGTACGATCGCTACGGTGAATGCGGTTGCACGTTACATCGGAGAGTTTTTAGGGGACCCGGCCAATGGCTGATCTGTACGAAACTCTAGGTGTGAATCGGGATGCCTCTTCTGATGAGATCAAAAAGTCTTATCGCAAATTAGCGCGTGAACTTCACCCGGATGTAAATCCTGATCCGCATGTTAAGGATAAATTTAAAGAGATTACCGCCGCATACGAAGTGTTAAGTGACCCCGCAAAGCGTCAAAAATATGATCTGGGTGGGGATCCATTCTCGCAATTTGGAGGATCGCAGAATTTTGGTTTTGGTGACATCATGGATGCATTCTTTGGTGGCGGTGGCGGAAGTCGTGGTCCACGACCACGTGCTCGGGCTGGCCAAGATGCTTTGATAAGCGTCGAGGTTGATTTGTCAGAAGCCTGTTTTGGTTGCGATCAAGAGTTGAATGTAGAAACCGCAGTGCGGTGCGAAAAATGTAACGGTAGTGGATGTGCTGATAGCTCAAAGCCGCAAACATGTGGAATCTGTAAAGGTCGCGGCGAAATCCAACAAGTAACGCGTTCGTTTATTGGAAATGTTATGACCAGCCGACCTTGTAATAACTGTGGTGGGTACGGCTCTGTTATAGCGAATCCATGTGGCGAGTGCGCCGGAGATGGTCGCGTTCGATCTAGAAGAACTATAAATGTAAAAATCCCTGCTGGCGTAGAAACAGGCAATCGGATACAGCTGAGTGGTCAGGGAGAAGTTGGACCAGGTGGTGGTCCCGCTGGAGACTTGTATGTAGAAATTGTTGAAAGAGCACATGAGTTCCTGATTCGAGAAGGCAACAATCTCCATATCTCGGTTTCGATTCCAATGATCTCGGCAGCTCTTGGAACAACCATCACTATTGATTCTTTAGACGGAAGACAAAAAGTTGAGATCAAGGCGGGTTTTCAATCAGCAGATACTGTCATCTTAAAAGGACTAGGTATGTCTAGATTGCGTAGCGGTGGCCGTGGAGATTTGATCGTGCATGTAGAAGTGGCAACGCCACAAAAGATGAGTAAAGACGAGCAAGAGCTACTCCATAAATTTGCGGATTTGCGCGGCGAAAAGCGCGATCACGTAATTATCCATAACCGTGGAAAGAGCGATCAGGATTCTGGCTTCTTCTCGCGTTTTCGTGATGCTTTCAACAGATAATTAGATGCAGAGCCTGTTCTTTCTCCCTTCACTGGGTGATTTAGAGACCATAACGGTTATTGGCGATGAGGCTCACCATGCTGTAAAAGTTGTGAGAATCCAGATCGGTGAAGAGCTATTACTTGCTGACGGAACTGGCGCATGGGCACGTGGCGCGGTGGAATCAACTGGGAAATCTACTTTTACGGTTAAAGTTCTGGAACGAGGTCCGGCATCAGAAGCCGGAGTGGAACTGATTGTCGTGCAAGCGCTCATGAAATCTGAGCGTGCTAAAGAGGCCATAGAACTTTTAACGGTTGCTGGAGTTAGTCGCATAATTCCATGGCAGTCCGAACGGAGTATCGCAAAGTGGCAGGATGACTTATCCGAAAAATGGCGGAGTACTTCTATGGCTGCAGCAAAGCAGTCACGACGTTTTACCTTGCCACAGATTGAGCCGCCGATCTCAACATCACAGATCGCTCAACGTTATGGGTCCCCATCTAATCTCTTTATCTTGCATGAGGCTGCAACACTCAAGATTTCGCAAGCGGTAAAAGATATTGGAGTTGGGCCAATTGTGCTTGTTGTTGGCCCCGAAGGTGGTTTGACTGCTGCGGAGCTTGCAACTCTGGGTGCGTCGGGTGGGAAAATTGTTTTATTAGGCGAACAAGTTTTTCGATCGGCTCATGCTGGGTTTGCGGCACTTTCAGCGATTTCAGCGCTACTTGGTCGCTGGTAGGAATAGGCTCTCATCATGTGCATATTTTGCAAGATTGCCTCCGGCCAGATCTCGGCAGAATTACTCTATGAGTCCCCGACTGTGGTCGCTTTCAATGATTTAGAGCCACAAGCCCCAACTCATGTCCTAATAATTCCAAAGGCACATTACGAAAATGCCGCCGAAGCTGCCAGTGCCGACTCAACGACTTTTGCAGAGCTCTTTACGGTTGCCAAGAAAATTGCGGCAGAGCGGGGTTTGGATGGCTATAGGATGACATTCAACACCGGCGCAAGCGCTGGTCAGAGCGTCTTTCACGCGCATCTTCATCTCTTGGGCGGGCGAGCATTCGCCTGGCCACCCGGTTAACCGTAAGATTTGGGCTTAATGGAGATTCCTTTAATTACCGTCCCGGCCGCCATACCGATGGTTGCGCTGACTGGACCACATGACGCTTATTTGAGTTTGTTCGAAAGCACCTTTCCAGATCTAAGAATTACCTTTCGGGGAAATGAAATCTTTGTTAAGGGTGACCCTGAGCAAGCATCTCAATGCGAACTCCTGATTAAAGAACTCCTCGTCTTGATCCGTGCTGGTCAATCGCTAAATACTGATTCCATTCATCACGCAATTAGCATGGTGAAGCATGTGCCGGTAGATCACCCTGCAGAAGTTTTATCTTTAAATATTTTGAGTAACCGTGGCAAGACAATTCGTCCTAAGACCGCTAATCAGAAGCGTTATGTAGAGGCTATAGACGAGAACACGATTACCTTTGGAGTAGGACCAGCTGGTACCGGAAAAACATACCTTGCTATGGCAAAGGCGATTCAATCACTTCAGGCTAAAGAAGTTAATCGAATTATTTTGACTCGCCCCGCCGTAGAAGCAGGGGAGCGATTAGGTTTCTTACCGGGGACTCTGCAGGAGAAGATTGATCCTTATCTACGACCATTATTTGATGCCTTACATGACATGATTGATCAAGAATCGATTCCACGATTGATGCAGTCAGGCATCATCGAAATTGCGCCATTGGCTTATATGCGCGGACGAACACTCAATGACTCATTTATTATCTTGGATGAAGCGCAAAATACCTCAGCAGAACAGATGAAGATGTTTCTGACTCGATTAGGTTTTGGTTCAAAAATGGTGATCACTGGTGACGTCACTCAAGTTGATTTACCAAGTGGGACTCAGTCTGGCCTACGAATTGTCGGTGAAATTTTGGATGGAGTAGATGATATTTGCTTCATGCAATTAACCGCAGAAGATGTCGTGAGAAACCGACTCGTAGGAGACATAGTTAGTGCTTATGGACGTTGGGATGCAGAACGACCAACGGCATTTAGGCCACTGCGCTCTCAATCATGAATATAGAACTCTCTAATGAGTCTGGTTATGTTGTTGATGAAGAAGAAATCATTAGCGTCGCACAATTCACGATGAGAAAAATGGGACTCCATCCTGATTGTGATCTAGCTATATCTATTGTCGATGAAGACCGAATGTCAGAATTGCACGAAGAGTGGATGGAGTTGAAAGGTCCTACTGACGTGCTCTCTTTTCCGATGGATGAAATGAGACCGCATAGCCCGGATCCTGGAATCGTCGGCGATATAGTTTTGTGCCCACAATTTGCAGAGAAGCAGGCCAAGCTCACTCTAGCGGCCGAACTTCATCTGCTTACAGTTCATGGCGTCTTGCACTGCTTGGGTTATGACCATGCCGAAGCTCAGGATGAACGAATCATGTTTGATCTTCAGGAAGCAATTTTGCATGAGTGGCAGGCCTCTTAATGCTTGACAAGCTACTGAGACGATTGAAGAAATATGGGATTGTTTTGCCGACAATTTTCTCCGATGAGTCTGATCTTCGTAAGTTGGTCGATCAGGCAAGTGAACGACGGATTATCGCTGAATCACAACGAGAGATGATGCAGTCAGTTCTGGATTTAGGTGAAACATTAGTTCGCGAGCTAATGGTTCCCCGGACAGATATCGTGTGGATCGAAGGCAGTAGAACGCTTCGGCAAGCACTTTCACTTGCACTTCGTTCGGGATATACGCGTATCCCGGTTATTTCAGAGAATCTCGATGATGTCCTGGGTATCGCATACGTTAAAGATTTAGCTCGTCGGGTTCACGAACATCACGAATCAGAGCATAGTGAGACCGTCCGAGAACACTTGCGCCCGGCAACATTTGTTCCAGAGAACAAGACCGCAGCAGATTTGCTGAAGGAGATGCAACGCGACCAAATTCATATGGCGGTAGTAATTGATGAGTACGGTGGGACTGCAGGGCTGATCACTATTGAAGATATTTTGGAAGAGATCGTTGGTGAGATAGCTGATGAATACGACGATGAAGCCGAAGAAGTGGAATGGCTAAGTGAGGATAAAGCACGCGTATTAGCTCGATTGAATATTGATGATTTTGAGGATGCTTTTAAGATCACGCTCGATCCAGAAATGCGCGAAGACGTCGATAGCGTTGGCGGCTTATTGGCAAAAGAATTGGGACGTGTTCCAATTCCAGGTAGTGAGATAACCCTGGCTGGATGGCATTTGGTGGCTGAGCGTCCCGTTGGGCGGCGTCATAGAATTGCAACAGTTCTTGCAACAAGGTTCGCCCCAACGGTTGATGAAGGCGCAGTCGAATAACAAGATAGACTTCACGGATGCGTATTGTTCGATTTACGCCGAATGAATCAGTCGGCATAGGCACAGATCCTCATTTTGGAGTGCTCAACGATAAAGATGAGCTTCTCGTGCTTAAGGGCGATCCTCTTTATTCGGGATATATCCCAACCGAGACGGTGGTGCCGCTAAAAGATGTGAAGGTATTGGCTCCCGTACTTCCGCGGAGCAAGGTTGTCTGTATTGGCAAAAATTACGCGGATCATGCCGCAGAAATGAACTCGGAAGTCCCCGAAGAACCAGTTATTTTTCTTAAACCAAATACTTCTGTAATTGGTCCCAACGACATCATTCAGTGGCCTCGGATGTCAGAGAGAGTGGACTTTGAAGGAGAGCTTGCCATAGTAATTGGAAGAATTTGCAAAGATGTTCCGGCAGAAAAATATGCTGATGTTATTTTTGGATACACCATCGCTAATGATGTAACAGCCCGTGATGTGCAGAAAAAAGATGGTCAATGGACCCGCGCCAAGGGA
>Ga0214202_1000089_pt1 | contig 42616 bp, 52 predicted proteins | sample TroBogEpilimnion_9_FD_153040 | JGI IMG/M metagenome (GOLD analysis project Ga0214202, IMG submission 153040) | Freshwater microbial communities from Trout Bog Lake, WI - 03JUN2009 epilimnion | ecosystem: Environmental > Aquatic > Freshwater > Lake > Epilimnion/Euphotic zone | place: Trout Bog...
ACCCACGACCCCTTGGTTCGTAGCCAAGTACTCTATCCAGCTGAGCTACAGCCGCAACAGCCATAATTATGCCATGGAAGAGAAGAACTACATCACCCCTGCTGGTCACGAACGCATCAAAACCGAGCTCCTGCAGCTCTTAGACCTTGATAGACCGGAGGTCGTCAAGGTTGTCCACTGGGCCGCTAGCAACGGTGATCGGTCTGAAAATGGGGACTACATTTATGGAAAAAAGCGTCTCAGAGAGATTGATAGAAGAATTCGCTTTCTTAATAAACGCCTGGAATTAGCTATTGTTGTCGATAATTCTGCCCGAAAATCAGGTGAAATCGACTCTGAACAGATCTTCTTTGGAGCCACTGTAAGCTACTCAGCCCTTGAAGGACCAGAAGCAAATAAAAAGATTGTGATCACAATAGTCGGTGTTGATGAGGTGGATCTGGACAAGGGTTATGTCAGCTGGGTCTCACCAATAGCCAAGGCTTTGATCAAGGCTCGAATCGGGGACTGCGTGTTTATCCAAACTCCTACAGGCGCTACTGAAATAGAAATCCAAGACGTTCAGTATCTATAGTTTTTAGAAAACTTAAACTGCGCGGGTCCTTGTCACTCTCATAACATCAGGGTTAGAACGCAGGCTACGCATCACTTTTGAGAGATGTAAACGATCATAAACTTGAATCGTAAAGCGGATAGTCACCGAATCCTCTTTAAAGCGATCTTCCATGAAAACATTCATGATGTTGGAGTCTGCTGAGGTGACACTACTTGCCACTCTAGCTAATACACCCTTGCCTTGCCTTGTATCAATTGCTAGATCCACCTCAAACTCACGATTGAGCTCTTTACCCCACTCAACTTCAACCCACTTATCACTGTCTTTGGAAAGCATACGCAAAGCAACAGAACAATCATTCGTATGAACTTGTAATCCCTCGCCTTTGCCAAGATAACCAATAATATTATCTCCAGGAATAGGATGGCAGCAAGTTTGGAAGTGAATAGAGTTACCTTCTCGACCATCAACCAAGATAGCTTGGCGTTGATATTGATGTTGATGATGACTGGACTCTTGGTTTGGCGAAACCCAATCAGCAACGCCTAAACGCATTTGCTCAGATCCACCTACATCATCAATCAAAATCTTGAGACGAATCGCCAGCTCTTGTGGTGAGCGCCTACCGAGAGCGATATTGACACATGCTTCTTCACGGGTTTTATCCCCCGTCCAATGCATCAACCTCTCCCAGATATCGGGGCTTAGTAAAGCTGCATCAACGCCCTGCTGACGCAGCGCATTAGCCAAAAGACGCTCTCCTAGCTGTAGCGATTCTGAATAATGCTTAGTCTTAAGCGAATGGCGAATAGAGGCCCTAGCTTTACCAGTTCGAACAAATGCCAACCATCCTGGATTAGGTTGCGAGCTAGCTGATGTAATGACTTCAACAATGTCGCTGTTCTTTAGCTCGCTTCGCAAAGGCAATTGCAAACCATTGATCTTCACAGCAACGCAGGTATTTCCGAGATCACTATGAATAGAGTAAGCAAAGTCCAGTGCAGTGGCCCCTCTTGGCAGAGCCCTAATCTGACCAGTTGGTGTAAATACATAAACAGCGTCAGGGAATAAATCAATTTTGACGTGTTCTAAAAATTCTTGGGAGTCGCCACTGGTGTCTTGAATATCAATCAAAGACTGTAACCACTGATGGGCACGGTTTTGCACTTCACTCATATCAGGAGAACCGTCTTTATAAGCCCAGTGAGCAGCAACACCTGCTTCAGCCACTGCATGCATTTCTGTTGTTCGAATCTGAAACTCTACTGGCACCCCTGATGGGCCAAGTAAGGTTGTATGCAAAGACTGATAACCGTTTAATTTAGGAATTGCTATGTAATCCTTGAACTTGCCCGGCATCGGTTTATATAAAGAATGCAAAATACCCAAAGCGCGATAACACTCATCAATTGATTGGACGGTTACACGGAAAGCATACACATCCAAGACCTGAGAAAAACTTAAATGCTTGGCGCGCATCTTGGTGTAGATGCTAAACAATGTCTTTTCACGACCTCGCAGATCTACGCCTAGGTTGGCTTTGGCAAATGCCATTCGAGAAGCTTGCAGAATCTTCTCGACCATTTCCTTACGATTACCACGCGCCCGCTTTACAGCACCTTCGATAACCCGAAAACGCATTGGCATGGAATAACGGAAGCTCAGATCTTGCAGATCACGATAAATCACATTCAAACCAAGACGATGGGCAATAGGCGCATAGATCTCAATAGTTTCAGCGGCAACTCGGCGACGCTTCTCCATCGGAACCGCATCTAGCGTACGCATATTGTGGGTACGATCAGCTAATTTGACCAAGATGACACGGACATCACGTGCCATAGCCATAAACATTTTGCGAAAGCTCTCTGCTTGCGCCTCAGCATGACTTTGAAACTCTAATTTATCGAGTTTGGTTAAACCCTCAACTAGTTCTGCCACCTTGTTGCCAAACTTTTCAACCAGGTCTGCTTTTGTACAGCCAGTATCTTCGATCACATCATGCATTAATGCCGCCATGATCGATGGTGCATCCAAACGCCATGTGGCACATAACTCAGCTACAGCAACTGGATGGGTAATATATGGTTCACCGCTATGTCGATATTGCCCCAAATGCGCAGCGTCCGAAAACTGGAATGCTTTTTTAATTTGCGCAATTTCTTCGGGCTTAAGATAAGAGAGCTTTGCAAGCAATCCCTCGATAGAAACTACTTGGTGTTTTAAGGGAAGACTAGGCGCAGATGTTGGACCAAATAAATGGCGACTCGATTGTGCCAACAAACTGGCAATGATGGATTTTTTACCGCCTTGATTTGAGCTGTCAGCATCAATGTCCAACAACTGTGCTTGATCTAAGTTATGGGCTGAGCCATCCGAAGCATCTTTAGGCGAGATGCTTCCTACTTTTTCCGATGTTTTAACGATTCCTAAAGGGAGCTCCACACCGGAACTCCTAGATTAGAGTGGTACTTTGGTCAGCATGTCACGGTCAGTCACACCGGCAGCTACTTCACGCAGCGCAACTACAGTAGCCTTGTCTCTGGACTCAACGCGTGGGGAGTGACCTTGTACCAATTGACGCGCACGATAAGTCGCAGCCAAAACCAATTCGAAACGATTTGGAATAGTTTTAAGGCAATCTTCTACAGTAATTCGGGCCATGCTGAACTCACTTAATTTAGCTTCAATACCTATAGGATAACTGATTAGACCCCAAGTCGCTTCAAAAGGGCTGGATTTCTGGCCATACTGGGTCCAGAACGCAGTCGACTAGTAGCCAAGATATGCTTTAGATCGATCAATGCTTGATCAAATGAGTCATTCACCACAATGTAATCAGCCTCATGAGCATGCATCAGCTCAATATGAGCCGCAGCCAGGCGACGTGTAATAGTTGCCTCATCATCCTGACCCCGTTTGCGAAGACGCTCTTCTAATGCCTCAATGGAGGGCGGGAAGATAAAGATCCACTGCACTGACGGGATTAACTTCCGAATTTGTTGGGCTCCTTGCCAATCTATCTCCAGCATGACATCACTGCCTGCTTGCATCTGAGATTCAATCCAAGGTTTTGATGTGCCATAAAAGTGACCATGGACTTCTGCCCACTCTAAAAAATGGCCTTGATCTCGCTCTTGCAAAAAATCTTCTTTATTTAAAAAACGGTAATCCTTACCATCAATCTCACCAGGCCTTGGTGTCCGTGTAGTAGTCGATAAAGATAATTTGAGTCCAGCGTCGTCTTTTAACAAAGCATTGACTAAGGAAGACTTGCCTGCACCTGACGGAGCAACAATCATCAACATACTGCCTTGATAGGATGGAGCAATAGAGTTAGTCATAAATCTATCAGATGGATTACTCGAGGTTTTGAACTTGTTCGCGCATTTGCTCAATCAGAAGCTTAAGCTCTAAGGCTGCCTGTGTACACTCCTCAGATACAGACTTCGAACTTAAGGTATTGGCTTCGCGGTTAAGCTCTTGCATCAGAAAATCGAGACGCTTACCCACTGGACCCTTGCCAGCAAGTGCTGTATCTACAGCCTGCAGATGAGTCTTTAGGCGCGCAAACTCTTCGGCGACATCAATGCGTACTGCATAGAGAACAACCTCTTGACGAATTCGTTCCATTAACTCTGTGCCTGCTTTAGCTTGCTCCTGGGCAGCCAGCGCCTCAGCCAAACGTTCAGTGAGTTTTTCTTGATACTGCAAAACGTACTCAGGCACCTTAGGTTCGATCACTTTCACGATTTCACGCATCCTGCTTGTAATGCAGGTGAGAACGCCAACTAGCGCCTTACCTTCAGCATGACGACTCTCCATCAGAGTAGCAAGAGCCGCACGCCCCGCTTCTACTGTGGCTGTAATCCAGCTATCTTCCTCGCCACGTGGCTCAGAGACAACCCCAGGCCAACGAAGCACTTCAGCAATACTTAATTCTTGCGCTTTTGGAAAGGATGCTTGGGCTTTCTCTTGAAGGATATAAAGTGCGTCCAGACGATCACCGTTAATGGCGCCTAAGGCATGGGGATTGTTTTTTGCCGTACCGGCTGCAGCGCTATTGACCCGCCAAGCAGCTCTAAACTCGACTTTGCCCCGTGAAAGGCTTTGAGAAGCCATTTCTCGTAAGGTAGGCTCAGCCCCACGACACTCATCCGGAAGACGAAATCCAAGATCTAGAAAGCGGCTATTCACAGCCCTACATTCCACCTGCAGATCTGCAACTACGCCCGCCCCTAGGGAAACTTGGCGAGAAGCGCTGCCATAACCAGTCATGCTCGATATCATATGGACATTGTAGATTCATTATTGAACTAAATCAGATTCATACTAAAACAACAGGACCCTATTTCCATGAGTAAAGCAAACCCTGCCAATATTGCCCGTCCAAGCGGGCGTAAGCCAACCGATTTGCGCCAAGTGACGATCTCTAGGGCTTTTACTAAGCATGCCGAAGGCTCTGTCTTAATCACTTTTGGGGACACCAAGGTTCTCTGCACCGCCAGCATCCTTGAAAAAGTGCCGCCCCACAAAAAGGGTTCTGGAGAGGGATGGGTTACTGCTGAATATGGCATGCTCCCCCGCTCTACCCATACCCGCAGCGATCGTGAAGCTGCCCGTGGCAAACAATCAGGCCGCACCCAAGAAATTCAGCGCCTTATAGGTCGCGCTATGCGCAGCGTGTTTGACTTAAAGGTTTTAGGCGAAAGAACCATTCATCTCGATTGCGATGTTCTGCAGGCTGATGGCGGCACACGTACTGCATCTATTACTGGTGCTTATATTGCTGCCCGTGATGCAGTAAATCAACTGCTCAAAAGTGGCACATTAACTATAGACCCAATTATCGATAGCGTTGCCGCAATCTCGGTAGGCATTTATCAAGGTATACCTGTTCTTGATCTAGATTATCCAGAAGATTCCTCTTGTGACACCGACATGAACGTAGTCATGACTGGCAAAGGCGGATTGATTGAAGTTCAGGGCACTGCTGAAGGTGCAGCTTTCTCTAGAGAAGAGCTAAATGCACTCCTAGACTTGGCTGATCAAGGCATTAAAGAGCTCACCCAAATGCAAATTGATTCGCTTAAATAATCTTAACTTTCATCTTTATTTCATCAATGCAAAAGCTCGTTCTCGCCTCCAACAATGTCGGCAAAGTTAAGGAATTTCAAGCGCTTTTAGCGCCACTGAACTTTCAGGTGGTCCCTCAAGGTGAATTAGGCATTCCTGCTGCAGATGAACCACACTTCACCTTTCTAGAAAATGCGCTTGCAAAAGCGAGGCATGCAAGTACAGAGTCTGGCTTGCCTGCATTGGCCGATGACTCTGGAATTTGCGCGCATGCATTAAATGGGCAACCTGGAGTCTTATCAGCTCGCTTTGCTGGTGAACAAGGTGATGATGCTGCAAATAATCAGAAACTGATTCGAGAATTAAAAGATCAGATGGATCGAAGCGCACATTATGTTTGCGCACTGGTTTTCGTTCACAGTGCAAATGACCCAGAACCCCTTATCGTCCAAACCCGCTGGTATGGTCAGATTGTTGAGCAGGCCGTTGGTAAAAATGGCTTTGGCTACGACCCCCACTTCTTTCTCCCCGAGCAGCAATGTACCGCAGCTCAATTAGATCCAGTCCACAAGAACCTGATTAGTCACCGTGGTCAAGCATTACGTGAATTGATCGCTCAACTTAAGTCACGTGTTTAATTCAAATCTCAATAAAGTGAGCATGACCGCATTGCCTCCATTGGCTTTGTATATTCACTTTCCCTGGTGTGAAAAAAAATGTCCTTATTGTGATTTCAACTCCCATCAAATTAAAGATGGTGTTGCTAAAGCAGGCTTTGATGAGGATCGTTATATCAAAGCACTCATTGCCGATCTAGAAACTGAACTTCCTAATATATGGGGGCGGCAAGTTCACAGTATTTTTATCGGTGGCGGTACACCCAGTCTGCTCTCAGCCACAGGCATGGATCAGCTACTTTGCGCCGTGCGTGCCAGGGTTAACTTAGAGCCTGATGCTGAAATTACCATGGAGGCAAACCCAGGATCTATCGAGGTAGATAAGTTTTCCGGCTTTGCAAGGGCAGGTATTAATCGGGTTTCGATCGGGGTTCAGAGCTTTCAAGATGAGCAACTCAAAGCCTTGGGTCGCGTCCACAATGTCGAGCAAGCCAAGCGCGCCATTGAAATAGCGATGCAGCATTTCAAATCCGTGAACTTGGACCTAATGTACGGTTTACCCAAGCAAAGCCTAGAGGCGGCTAAAGCAGATATCGAAACAGCGCTATCGTTTAAAACACCGCACTTGTCTTTTTACAATCTCACCTTAGAACCAAACACCTATTTCGCCAACTTTCCACCGCAATTGCCCAGCGATGATGAAGTAGATGCCATTTTTGAGCAGAATTTAGAACTACTTATTAAGGCAGGCTATCAACGGTATGAAGTTTCTGCCTATGCCCAGAAGAATCAAGAGTGCAAACATAATCTGAACTATTGGCGTTTTGGTGATTACATTGGCATTGGTGCTGGTGCTCACGGCAAGATCTCTTACCCAGACAAAGTTACTCGCCAGGTAAGGGAAAAACATCCAGAAATGTATATGCAAGCCATTGAGACTAATGGCTGCGCCATCATTGAATCCAAGGCTCTTGAACCCAAAGATCTTCCTTTTGAATTCATGCTGAATGCTCTAAGATTAATTGATGGAGTGGGAACCAACACATTCAGTGAGCGTACCGGCCTGCCCTTAAGCGTTATTAGCAAAAGCTTAGCTGAAGCCAGTAGAAAAAAATTGCTAGATGAAAATCCCAGTCAGCTCAAAGCTACTGCGTTAGGAATGCGTTACCTCAATAATCTTCAAGAGATGTTTTTGAATTAAACACCCTACTTACCAGACCAAATGGGTACTTTTCCATTTAAAAATGCAGCAACACCACTCTTAAAGTCATTGCTACCATAAGTTTCACAAATCAAATCACTGCAATCCGGCAATTGATTCTGAATCAGTCTTGCAAGAACGAGCTTGCTTGACTTTTGGGTGATGGGAGCCAATTTACTGAGTCGTTCGGCGAGCTTTTCAGCTTCATGTCCTAATTGATCTTGTTCGTAGGTTGCCAAAAGATATCCCTGCCCCAGTAATTCTGGGGCGGAAATCATTTCTGCTAGCAACAACATCCGCTTGACGATATTGATGTTCAGATGCGCCACTAACCAAGCAATGTTTTCGGGAGATAAACAGTTGCCAAGTGTTTTAGCAATAGGCACACCAAATTTGGCATCTGGTGTTGAAATACGAAAATCACAACAAGATGCGATCGCTAAACCACCTCCCACTGCCATACCATCAATCACCGCAATGGTTGGAATAGGCAAAGTAGCAAGTGGGGTGAGATAGTCATCGATCTCTCGCTCATAGCGAACACCATCGTGACCATCTTTAAAACTAGAGAACTGTGCAATATCGCTGCCAGAAACAAAAGACTTGCCGCCAGCCCCGCGAAATATTGCAACACGTACAGCTGGGTTGTGAGCAAGTTCAAGACAAGTCAACTTCAGGCTTTGATACATCTCCACTGTCATGGCATTACGCGCAGTTACATGATCAAAAGTAATGTGGGCAACATTGCCACGTATCTCTAATAAAACTTCTGCAATCTTGCCCGTATTATTTTTTTGCGTATCTTGATTTGTCATAAATTATTTATTCGGCCTTGATGTTCAGGCTCTTCACTAAACGCTGGTACTTTGCTAACTCGGCAGTCAGGAACAAACTAAACGCAGCAGGTGTTGCAGGCCCCTCAGGCTGCAAACCCTGAGAGTCTAGGGTCTTTTTAATTTGTGGATCAGCCATAGCCGCTTTAACAGCCTGGTCAATTTTGCTTACAACTGCTGGATCCATTCCCTTTGGACCCATGACAGAGTACCAATTAGTAACATCAAAACCAGTAATTCCCACTTCGTTAAAAGTCGGTACATTTGGGAGTATGGCTAAACGTTTCGGGGTAGAAATCGCCAAGGCCTTGAGACTCCCATCTTTAATTTGCTGCAAGTTTGGCGGCAAGGTATCAAAGTTCATGGTGATCTGACCACCAAGCAAGTCAATAATGGCCTGACCACTACCCTTATAGGGAACGTGATTGAGTTGGATACCAGCAATCTTGGCAAATAGAGCGCCCGCTAAATGCTGAGTACTACCAATTCCGGAGGAACCATAAGTCATCTGACCAGGATTTGCTTTCGCCAATGAAATCAGTTGCGATACCGAGTTCACAGGCAAAGAAGCTTTAACTACTAGCACATTAGGTACATATCCCAAATAAGTGATGGGTGTGAAATCCGTTGCGGGATTGTATTGCACGTTGGTGAGTACGTATGGTGCAATCGCATTGGAATTGGAATGACCTACCAGCAAGGTATAGCCATCCGGATTTGCCTTGGCAATTTGATCGGCTGCAATAGTTCCTGCTGCACCCGATTTATTTTCAACAATCACACTTTGACCTAGAATCTCACCCATTTTTGGCGCAAGGGCTCGAGCAACAATATCGGTACCGCCACCAGGCGCAAAACCGACGATCAGTCGAATGGGTTTAGTTGGGTAAGACTGCTGTCCGAAAGAAAAGAAAGAGCTCGTTACCAGGGTAATTGCAAGCGAAATACGAATGGCCCACCGTGGCGATTTAAGCAACATAAAGTCTCCAAAATTGTTTTTATTGTATTTGTTAGTATTGGAGGGTAATTCTAAACATATAAGAACCCGCGAGACAATGACGAAAACACCTATAAATGATGCCTTAGATGGTGCAAATACTGCACCATCTAGACCGCTGCCCCTATCTGGAGTTCGCGTTCTTGATGTAAGTCAGGTGATGGCTGGTCCTTACTGCTGCATGTTGTTAGCAGACTTGGGCGCAGATGTCATCAAAATCGAGCCTCCAGGGACTGGTGATCAAACCCGTAGTGCGATGGGATTTAAGATGAAAGGCTCAGATAGCATGGGCTTTTTGAATATGAATCGCAATAAGCGGAGTCTTACCCTAAATCTGAAAACTGAGGCAGGTAAAAAAGTATTCTTTGAATTAGTAAAGACTGCCGATATTTTGGTAGAGAACTATCGCCCAGGTGTTATGAAAAAACTGGGAATTGATTACTCTTCTTTAAACGCTATCAACCCAGGTCTTGTGTACGCCAGCATTTCGGGCTTTGGTCAAACCGGTCCATGGGCAGATCGTCCTGGTTTTGATCTAATGGCTCAAGCAATGTCCGGCGTCATGAGTGTTACTGGCTACCCCGACGGGCCCCCTGTAAAAGCTGGTGTTCCAGTAGCCGATATTGGTTGCGCACTGTTTGCGGTCTACGGCATTTTGTCCGCCTATATTGGCAAGACTAAAACTGGCAAAGGTCAATTTATTGATGCCTCACTCTTTGATTCTGCTTTAGCATTTTCTATTTGGGATACAGCGCAATACTGGGGCACTGGTGTTGAACCTTACAAACTGGGTACAGCCAATCATATGAGTGCTCCCTATCAAGCTATGAAAGCCTTGGATGGTTACTTTGTGATGGGTGCGACTAATCAAAAGCTCTGGAAATTACTTTGCGACAAGATTGATAGACCTGAATTGTTCGAAGATGCTCGCTTCATAACCAATCCCTTGCGTTTAGCGAATCGCTTGGAACTTGCAACAGAGCTTGAAAAAACGTTTGTCACCAAAACTGCTGATGAATGGGTGGACACCTTACTGGCTGCAGGCATTCCAGCTGGGCCAATCAATACCTACCCAGAAGCATTTGATAGTGAGCATGGCCGTCATCGCAAGATGCGCATGGAAATTGACCATCCCATTGAAGGTAAGGTTCCGAATATTGGTTTTGCAGTGAAAATGAATGGCACTCCACAACAGGTATACCGTCACCCTCCCTTACTAGGCGAACATACCAATGAACTACTTGCTGAACTCGGTATTGCTGGCGAAGAACTCAAATCGCTGGAAGCGGGTGGAGCATTTGCCCACTAAGATACAACTAGTCCTCGCTTGATAAGACAAAAGGACTCTGCAGAGTCCTTTTTTTACAGGAACACTAAAAGGCTTAATTACTCGCCTGCAGTAATTGCCATCTCCTGAGCCGCAAATGGATCTTTAGCCGGAGTCTCTGGTTTAGGACTAGCTTTTACCTTGGTGCCTGGCATTAACTCAAAATCTGGAACAAAAATGCTTAAGGTACTTCTGAGTTGATCAAATACTTTTCGATCACCATCAAATTTTGCCTTACCTTGGGTTTGCAACTGATCAAAAGTTGATTGACCTCCCATGACTTGCTCAAGATCACTACGATTGAGAGTAATAGTTAAATTGGGATTCTTGGCCTGCTGACCTTTAATGTTTGTTAATGCCGAATTACTCATCTCCACAACAAATTTTTCCCCATTATCTGGCGTAGAAAGATTGATCACAAAGTTCATACCAGCCGCTTTTTTACTATCCATACTGATTGCTAAGGCATTTAACCAAAGCTCTGTAGTCATACCTTTAATCATGTCAGGGCCATTTGATTTTGGTGAGGCCCCAGTTGGCATACCATGACGCAGCTCATAAGCAGCGCCTAAGAAACTATTGCGCATACTTGGGCTTTCTTTTTGGTAGCCAATTTGCTCAAAAATGTCGGCTAGCAAATCTTTCGCAGCAGTGCTATTGGGTTGTGCATAAACTAATTTATTGATAATCTCCATCGCTTCGCGGTACTTACCCTGCTTATAGAGATTTCTACCTTTAGCAAGAATCTTGCCGGAGCCACCCATCATTTCTACATACAGTGGTGCGGAATCTCTCGGAGATAAAGGAGCCAGAGTTGCGGGATTGGCATCCCAATAACCTAAATACCGGTTAATAACAGCGCGGCTGTTGTGTTCTTCAGAGCCATGGTAGCTATGCGCTGCCCATTGTTTTTTCAGGCTCTCAGGTTGTTTGTAAACGTTCTGGATTTCATTAATAGTCACGCCGTTGTTTGCTAAATGAAGCACCTCATTATGCAAATGCGCGTAACTATCGCGCTGGGTACGCATAACTTCCTGAATGCGCTCATTCCCCCAACGTGGCCAGCTATGCGAGGCAAACATGACATCACTCTCATTGCCATAGCGATATAAGGCGTTATTAATATTCTTTGACCAAGCTAAAGAGTCCCGCACCAAAGCACCGCGTAAGGTATAGATGTTATGAATAGTGCCAGTAATATTTTCTGCTGCCCAGAATGCTTTGAATTGCGGAAAATAGGTATTCATCTCCGCTGGGGCTTCTGTACCTGGTGTATTTTGAAACTCCATTTCCACACCATCTACCGTCATTTTTTCATAAGGCTGATTGATGTAAATATTTGGCTCAATAAGGCCTAGATTACCGGAAGCAGTATTTTTTCCAATCGATTGATCTACGTGCCCAAATGGGCTACGTGGTAAAAGAACACCGTACTGGAAATACATTCTGCGTGTCATCGCATTACCGGCATAAACGTTTTCAGCAATGGCGTGATCCATAAAACCAACGGGTGCGATCACCTTAACTTTACCGCTCTTCACATCCGCCTCATCAACCACTCCACGCACACCACCAAAGTGATCTCCATGCGAATGCGAATAAACCACAGCAACCACTGGTCGTTTGCCTAACTTTTCATTTACTAGCTCTAGTGCAGCGCGCGCAGTTTCTTTAGCAGTTAAGGGATCAAAAACGATCCAGCCACTATTAGTTTTAATGAAACTGATGTTAGCCAAATCAAAGCCGCGCACCTGATAGATCTTGCCCGGAACTACCTCATAGAGTCCATAGCCCATATTGAGAATGGCTTGACGCTGCAATGAGGGATGAACACTATTAAAATCTTTGCCTTGTAATAAAAATTCATAGCTTCCCATATCCCATGCCACGTTCCCAGCATCGGCCATGATAGTTTTATAGGGGGGTGCAGCAATAAAACCTTTTTTAGATTCTTCAAAATCACGTTGATCTTCAAAAGGAAGCATTTTACGAAATCCGTTTTGTAATTCAACTGTATAACTTGATGGCGCCTTACCTTTCGCGTCAAAGTGCTTACCTTGCATGGCACCAGAGTCAGTAACAACACCACCGCCGCTAGCAGCTAACGCAAGAATTGAAGTCATTAGTGCAACTGCAACTGAAATTTGTGTCATCTGAATTTTCATAAACGCCCAAAGAAAGGATGATGTAAAGGTAATTTAAATATTTCAATGATATGTTTGGGCAAATCAATAGCAATTAGCCCAACAGCCAACTTTACCCATTAATGCAGTTATTAGATTGCGTATTCAGCAACTAGAGGTAGGCTTACAAAAAAAGTAGTTCCCGTTCCAGGCAAGGACTCAAACCAAATGGATCCTCCATGCCGAACAACGATATGTTTGCATAACCAAAGACCAATACCCATCCCTGAGCCCTTAGTAGTTGAGAGAAGTTCAAATATTTTCGACTGAACCTCGGGCGCTATTCCTAAGCCGTTGTCTGCAATAGAGACCTTGACACCAGAGCTGCTGTGTTCACCACGTATAGTGATTTGTTTATTAGCCTGGTCTCCTAATTTCAAAACATCAATAGCATTATTGACCAGATTAAGAAACACCTGCTGAAGCTCACCTTTATTTGCAGTGATAAATAGTCCGTCATCTAGCTTTAATACTATTTGAATATTTTGTTTGGAAATTTCAGGGCGCGCAATTGTGAGAACTAAATCAATTAATTGGGCAAGATCTACTTGTGTAGATGTTAATTTTTCATCAGCAAAAACAGATCTTAATGATCGAATAATACTTGCTGCACGTTGATTATCGGATAGCAAGGAATCCAAAATCTCTTTTTGCATTATAGGATTTAGCTCACCCTCAGATAATTTTTTTTGCAAGAATTGTATATTCAAACTGGAGGCTCCCAGCGGCTGGTTTAGCTCATGCGCAATAGATGCTGATAGGGCGCCAGTACTTGCTGTTTTATTGGCCTTCAGAAGTGATCCAATGAGAATATCGCGCTCTTTTAAGAGCGATTTAATCTCTAGATTCTCATAAAGAGATTGCGCATTTGTCTTAGCAATTTGCTCAGCCCAGTAACTGCCGATGGCAATATAAGACAAAGTATTCATTACAAACTGTGTAATGGTAAATAAGATCAATATCTGAGGTATTTGATCAACTTGTCGAATGGTAAATGTAGAGGCAACTACAATAAATAACCGACCTAAGGCAAAAATGATTTCTCCCCCAGTAGTGACCTGAAGATATAGCAACTGACTCGATGGCGTATTTTTTCTTTTAATATTAACTTCAATAATTTGCCAAGTAAAAAATGTACAAGCTAACACGCACATAAATGCCGTACGAATTTCAAATGTGGCTAAATTACGCATCGACTCAAATACAAAGAAGAAAATAACAACAGAAATTAGAAACAAAATCTTTTTTGTTTTGCCAATTGATTGATTTAAGGAATGGCAGAATAGAACCTGAAATACAGCCCCAATATAAAAAAGTGTATTGGCGACTGTAAAATTGAATTCAGGATTAGCGATATCCTGAACTGTAAGAATGCTTGACCCAAATAGAAATAAAGCTGCTACGCTAGTTGTCAGCGATGCCATCCAGTAGATACTAGGCCTAATCGCGTTTTGAGATCGATAATAGTGATAGATGCCGACTAGAAGTCCCAATTGAATGACGGCTAATATAAAGAAGTAGATGGCAATAAGCAGCTTCATATTTGCTATATTACATTCGCCCGAATGTTCCTGATTTGAATCCTCAAAAAATAAAAACCACCCGAAGGTGGTTTTTTAGAGTCTGGCGGAAGAGGTGTGCGGCGAACTTGAGTTCATAGATGTTCACCAAACTCTACAATAAGCCTTTAAACCCAATAAATATGGGTACTTTAAGTTATAGGACTTCATAGCACTACACCAGAAGCTACGATAAAATTGGGTACTGATGTGGGTACTGGAGATCCTGATGGCTGCTGAAAAATTACTAACTGAAGCTTCATGCAAGGCTGCGAAGCCAAGAGATAAGCTTTACTATTTAAATGATGGTGCTGGACTGCGCTTACGCATCCGTCCAGACGGTAGCCGAACCTGGATATATCGCTACAGACTCGCTGGCAAGGAAATGACATCTGGCCTCGGCGCCTACCCAAAGGTTACGTTACAAATTGCGAGAGCAAAACTTGAAGAGGCCAGACAGCATGTGTCCAAGGGTAATAACCCATCTACCGCCAATCGAATAGCAAAGGCAAACCAGATAACCAAGGGCGAGGCCACTTTCGGAGCTATTGCAAGAGAATGGCTGGCACACAATCAGTCTGGATGGAGCGCACACTATTACGAGCGAAACACTGGACTTCTAAAGCGTTACTTATTGCCAGATCTTGAGCGATTGCCGATTGATTCAATTAGAGAGGCATACCTCTACACGATTATTAAAGCGGCTTATGACAGAGGTACAAAAGAATCCGCGCGTAGGGCACGCGGGATAGCCGCTCAGATATTCACGTTCGCAAGAGCGACCCATAGAGGAACTGTAAACCCAGCCCGGGACATGGCTGACAATCCATATTTTAAAAAGCCCCCTGTTAAGCATTTTTCTGCCTTACCCCAAGACAAAGTCGGCGACCTTATTAAGGCGCTTAATGTAACTGGTGTTAAGCAGAAGTTAGACATCAAGACTGTGTGTGCCCTAAGGCTAGCGTTATACACGGGCCTAAGGGATAACTCTATTCGTGGCGCCCGATGGAATGAAATTAATTTTAAAAATTCCACCTGGACAATACCGAGCACGAGAATGAAAAGTGGCAGAGAGCATCAAGTTCCGCTCCCTTCGCAGGCGATCTCCGCCCTCCTTACAATTAAACCGCTAACTCACTCTGGAGATAATAGCTACATCTTTCCAGGTAGAGGCAAACATAAAATTATGTCTGAGAATACATTACGACTTGCATTACATAGACTTGGATTTGTAGTGACAGCTCATGGCCTACGTTCCTTAATTACTGATGTTTTAAATGAAAACAGATTTAACCCTGATGCCATCGAAAGACAGTTAGACCATGCGGAAAAAAATAAGATCCGTAGAGCCTATCTACGCTCCAATTTCATGGATGAACGAATCATAATGATGCAATGGTTTGCCGATTGGTGCGACGCCAAGGCAAAGGGCAAATCTTTGAACAACGTAACCCAATTAAGAGTAGCCGCATGAGTACATTACCCGCACGCCAAGATGCAATTAATAAGTTATTTGATGACTTCCAGGACAGTGGGCATGAAGATGAATCCCTGGATGAAATGTTTGAAGCCTTTGACGAAGTTGTATATCTGGCTTTGCTCGAAAAACTAGGCTACTCCAATAGTAGCGAGGAACAAAAGAAGCTCGTTCGCTTAAAAATGAGCGAATTCATGCTAAATATGGACTTTAACTCTCCAGCAATTGCTCATGCCGAAAATATGCTTAACTCGATTGGGGCTGGTTCATTTGCGAAAGCTGCTAGCTATTTGGAGCAACTATATGCCACGCGCTCACAAGCGTTCAGTGAAATTCAGAGAAAAAATGCGCAGAATCCAAGAGACAAAGATCCTTTATCAAAAATTTTAGCCAAGTTGGTATCTCGGAAACCGGATATCAGCGCGGCAGAAGCAATAGAACAAATCGAGAGTGGTTTATACGATGATGTTGTTGTCTATTTTGACGAATACGTAATTGAATATACCCGTACAGATGGGCACACAACTTCTGTTAATAAGTCAGCTATTCCCTCCCGGCTAAGTCGCCTAAGAAAAAAGTAATAATTTTCTATTTTCGCTAGCCGGCTAGCGAAAAAGCTCATTTTCTAATACTCCTAGTGCGGTTACCTAACTGCACATCACTTAATAAGGAGTATTAAAAATGGCTTCAATACGAATTTATCGAATCAAAGATGTTTGTAGTCTGACTGGTCTAAAACCATCGACGATATACAAACTTATTCGGGAAAATTCTTTCCCTAAGGGTATTCACCTGACCGCAAGATCAACAGGCTGGCCAAGTACTTTGGTCGAGGACTGGATATCTTCACGCATCTCTGGGGGCAATAAATGAACAAGCCCCATCAAAGCCTTCATATGGGGCCTGCAATGAACGCAAGCAATCAACCATCTACCACGGAGAATTCCATGAGCAATACAGCACAAGAGCTAGTTTCGAAAATTAGCGCCCTACGTTTACCTGACAATTTCACAACAAACATTGGTGGAGAGAAGCTACCTCTAAAGCCAATTTTTGGGAAATTTAGCAAACATCGATTTGCTCGTGTGCACCCAGATAAAGAATATATGTTTATTTGCCTGACAGTGGACGATAAAGATCTTGGCGAAACCTACATAGTGACCCCAAATATGCAAGCCTACTTAGGTTCTCATGCTGTACCCAAAATCCTAAGACTAAGTGTAGATACAACTGGGCTACCGAAAATTATTGCTCAACCCGTTATTGACCAAAATACCCGGCCTAACATCTGGCACACATCTCTAATACGAGGCATTCTTCTCGCAGAAACATCTTGGGTGCGTCTTGAAGCAAATATGAGTGCCGGCCAGTACAACGTAATCGTCTCCAAAGATGACCTAGGCGAGCCACAATGGCCCTCTCAATCTATGGATGAGCTAGTACAAGAGGTATTCAGCAATAACATCATCGCGGACGAAAATCACCCCTACATACGCCAAATTCAAGGGAGGATCTAATATGAACGGCCTTAATCTCGAACAATGCAAATTCATATTTGTAGATTTTGAATTCCGCCCAGTAGACCGCATTGAGGGCAACCCCATAGAGGTGATTTGTATGGTTGCTTTTGATTCATTTTCTGGCAAGTATTACAAACTATGGAAAGAAGAGCTTTACGGGCTAGTGGCGCCACCTTTTGAGATCGATAAGGACACAGTCCTAGTTGCCTATTTTGCAAGCGCTGAAATGTCTTGCTTTGAAGCTCTAGGGTGGGCCATGCCTGACAACATCCTAGATTTGTTTGTGGAGTTTCGCAACTTGACCAATGGAATATTCTTACCAGAGGGCAAGTCTCTTCTTGGTGCATTGAAGTACTTCGGACTTGAATCTATATCTGCAGAACATAAAGATGACATGCGGGACCTCGCATTGCGTGGCGGGACTTATACAGAGATTGAAAAGGGTGAACTTCTCGAATATTGCCAATCAGATGTGGACTCGCTTTACCCGCTCTACCAAGCCATGAAAAAGTATCTTGATCTACCTCGAGCTCTTTTGAGGGGTCTTTATAGCACTGCTTTAGCTAGAATGGAGTCTCTTGGGAGTCCAATAGATTACCCAACTTACAAGGGGCTGTGTCTTCACTGGGATGCTATTAAAGCAAAGTTGATTGCTGAAGTTGATTCTGCTTACGGCGTCTACGAGGGTGGCGTATTTAAAGAGACGCTATTTGAAAAATATGTCCAGACGCAAGGCATCAGATGGCCGCGGCATGAAAGTGGACGTCTCAAGCTTGATGAAGATACTTTTAAGTTAATGGCCCAGCTCCACCCAATAGTTGCGCCATTGCGGGCACTCAGAGATAGTCTTGCGAAGCTACGCCTTAGCGCCCTTCAAGTAGGCACAGATGGAAGAAATCGCTGCATGCTGTCGCCGTATCAATCCATTACTGGACGAAACCAACCATCCACAACTAAATTCGTTTTTGGTTTATCTAGGTGGGCGCGAGGGCTAATTCAGCCTAGGGAAGGCTATGCCATTGCCTATATTGACTGGTCCCAGCAAGAGTTTGGGATTGCCGCCGCACTATCAAACGATCCCAAGATGAAAGAGGCCTACCTTAGCGGCGATCCATATTTAGCCTTTGCAAAACAGGCTGGAGCAGTTCCACATGACGCTACCAAGAAAAGTCACCCTGCCGAGCGAGACCAATATAAGCAATGTGTCTTAGCTACGCAATACGGGATGGGAGCGGATTCTCTCGCGCAAAGACTAAAACAACCTAAGTTGCGTGCCAAGCAGTTGCTAGACATTCACCGAAGGGTTTATAAGCAATTTTGGGATTGGTCCGACAATGTTTTCAACAACACCATTAATAAGAATAGACTCAATACACTATTTGGTTGGCAAATTACGGTACCCCCAGACCTGAACCCTAGAAGCTTACGGAACTTTCCTATGCAAGCCAATGCTGCTGAAATGTTAAGAATCGCATGCATTTTGATGGTTAAACGCGGCATACAACTTTGTGCGCCAGTTCACGATGCCGTTTTGATCGAAGCTACCGAAAAAACTATAGACGAGCAAGTAAAAATTGCCCAGGAATGCATGGAGCAAGCGAGCCGCATAGTACTTGAGAACTTTACCCTTACAAGTGATGCAAAGATTATTAAACATCCAGGACGTTTTTTAGAGGACGATGCTGAGCCATTTTGGAACACTGTCATCGCCATTTACGAACAAGTCAAAGCTGAAGCTGGTGAAAATCTTAACGCCAACATGTTGGAACATTTAACACCTGCTCATTCTTATCTTTCTAATTAAGAGACCTATATATGCATCCCCCAAATAACCAATATAAATTTTCAATTGCTAGTATTGACCTAGATAAAGAACTTGGAAGAGGAAAATTCGAGACAATACAGCCAGAACAATCGATTCAGCCAAAGCCAGCATCGCGTCTCTTTATAAAAGGTCCTATACCATTTGATTGGCTTCAGAAAGCTAATTCGCTTGGGGGAAGCGCTGGAACGATTGCTATCGGACTATGGTTTTATGTTGGAATCAATAGCTCCAAATATTTTAAGGTTGATAGCAAGTTGGACCGCTTTACAGGTGTGTCAAGGCAAACGCGACAATCTGCCCTTCAAAAACTCCAATCGGCTGGGTTAATAAAGCTCTGGTGCCGTCATGGTGGCTACCCTTTTGTGGAGGTTCTTGCAAGCCCATGATGTAGGGCTTTGCATAGGTATTGCGAATAATAAAAATTATCGCCATCCAAAGACCCCCTACACACTATGTTTACATCCGTCTAAATTTTTAATATGCCACTACCAAGCGTCCTAAATGGTGCCAATCAATGTCAAGTATTGACAAAGCGCACTAGACAGCAGTGCAAAAATCCTGCAGCCTTTGGTTGTACCAGCTGTCGAATGCATGGCGCGCACAAGTCAAAGAATGTTTTACGGGGCATAGACCATCCGCAGTACAAGACGGGTGAGCAAACTTTGGAGGCAAAAGCTATTCGCTCAGAAAAAAGTGAAATGCTTCGATATTTGACAGACCTTGGTAATCACTGCAAGCTTTTTTATAAGGATATAAAAACGAGGGGGCGACCTCCTTCAGGTTATGAAAAATTAGACCTAACGGACCCAGAACAATTAGCGCTTGCCATAATGAAAACGTTAGGAGGCAAGTAAGCATACATAACCACGCGACACCTTATGCACATAATAGATAAGATTGTGCATAGTATGGAATGGACACTCAAGCCGACGGCGCACAAATGGAAAATCAACCAAATCAGACTTTGGAGTACATCACCAAAACCCACTCTATAGGGGTACTTATTCGCTCATACATATATACGTATATATGTCATAGATCACATTTTATTACAGCAAAGTAATGCTAAAAAGAGTTTTACTTTCCGCAAGTGCTGATACCCAATATTAGATAAGCTGGGCAGAATCTAAATAGGCCTGTTGCTAAGGGAACAATACCAATCCAACCCCAAATACCAACAGTTCCTGATGCGGCCAATCCAATCAATACTAGGCCAACTAACATACGCAGAATACGATCAATACCGCCGATATTACTTTTCATATAAAACTCCTTTGGTTATTTACTACAGTAATTTTGATACAGCACATTCATAACATCTAAAGCTGGGCTATTGGCCAAGGAATAGTAAATTTGCTTACCCTCACGCCTTGTTTCCACCAAATCCTCATTCCTCAGAACAGTAAGCTGCTGAGACAAGGTAGGCTGATGAATATCCAGGACTTCTTCTAACTCCCCCACACAAATTTCACCTTGGCTTATTTGACAAAGGAGCATCATCCGATCTCTATTTGATAGCACTTTCATCAAGCGGCATGCATCATCTGCCGATGACTGCATCTTCTTAAGATTTATATTGGCTTTAATGGCGGGCATAAGTGACTTTCTATTAATTCAGAGGCACACCAACCAATGGGCGACCTTCTAGAGTCCAAAGATATAAAGAGCCATCATATAACTTGGTAGATTTGTTACCCACAAGTTCTGACATCACAAACCAGCCGCCAGCAGCTAAGTGACCCGTATTGCAATAGGCAATAGTTTGACCCTTGCTATTTAAACCATTGGCTGCGAGTAATGCGTCATAGGTCTTCTTTTGCCAAAAATACAATGCACCATTACTTGATCTAGCCAATAACTCAGGCGCCAATTCTTTCGAACCTGCAATATGGCCAAAGGTCATAACATCAGGGCGCTTTGCAAGACCTAAGTATTGAGCAGGCTGACGAGCATCCAATAGTTGGGGTTTACCGCTCTTTGATGCTGCAGCCACCTCATCTGAACTAGCAATTAACTCCTTGCGCTCAGCTTTTGCTAACCAATTACCAGTCGCCTTCGGAGTAGTGGCAGTTGTAAATTCACGGCCTTCACTTAACCAGCCGGCAATACCGCCATCCAATACCGCTACTTGATCCTCGCCATATACTTTAAATGACCAATATGTTCGAAGTGCCTCATCTATATCAGACATATCTTGCCCAATAGGAACGAGAACAATCGGTTTATCAGAATTGATACCTAAGGATTGAACCAACTTCTCAAAGTCAGGCTTTTCAGGAATTAGAAATTTAATTTTCTTACCACCCACCAAGCGATCAACGCGCACCTTCTTAAAATCCAAGAGTGTTGAACTGACAATATGACCACCCACTTCTACTAGAAATTTCTGACCCGTTTTTTTGTCAGTATCAAACTCAGGGTTTCTAAGATAGCTTGCTATATCTGTTCTGACCTCGATAACCTGAACTTCGGACATATTATTTGCCAACCAGTCGGCACTGACTACCGGCCCAGGCAAATTGATTGCTTGGGCCAGGCTTACTAAGCTAATTAGAGCGAAGGCCAAAAACCATTGAATCTTTTTCATTTCTGTTCCCTTGTGAATTTACAACTGACAAATGGTCTGAGAGACGTTCTATCAGATCAATCTTGCATTCTGTTAATACATGATGTTTTTTAGAATTCATTACGAGCCCTCGACCACCCATCGCTGCTACCAACTGAGCAATCTTTTGGTCTCGCTCTAGAATTAATCCTTCAATCTCTACAGAAAATAATGTGATCAAAGCACTGACCCATCTACTCAAAAGAGCCATGCGACCTTTTTTAGCTATCTCAAATCCCCGCATGGACTTGATCACCATCGTTGAGTCTTCCATCTCTTCCCCAGTAACCCACTGGTTGGTGGTAAACAGACGTATTGGCAATCCCTTTGGGTTTAATGCAATTCCAATCAGGTGATGAAAGCCTTTTAAATCACGCTTAATCACATGGAAATGGCCATGCTCACCATGAGGCATTTCATCAGCAGAATGTGCGTGGTAATAAAACTCATAACCACTTACCTCATCTACTAAGTCATTAATAGGATAGTGTTGCCACTCAATAAAATCTTTGGCGCCGCATAAAGCAGCTTCACTCAAAGTACGCCCAGACTCTGCGTACCGCATTTGAATATTTGCCAGCTCTTGAGCAGCCAACCAAAGATTAGATTGAATCAGCATTTTTACAATTACTCTGTAGCTTTACGCTTTTTAGGACCGCAAGGATTTGCAGGGCCACATGGGTTGGCTGCTTTTTTCTTTGCAGGACCGCATGGATTAGCAGCTTCCTTTTTGGGCCCGCAAGGATTCTTTTGCTCTGCACCTGCTGGCGTTGTAGGTGCATCAGCAGACTTCGCTATTGGTGCCGCTGCTAAACCAACTAAGGCAATTGCTAAGGCTGCTACAGTAGATTTCTTAGACATATGTTCCCTTTTAAATAATTAAACTTGTGAACTCACGGGACCTTTAGATTTGCTTTCCATCCAAGAGCCCAATACAAATACACCGACTGCTGCAATGACCATACCGATATCGATAGATAAGCTTGATATATTGAAGGCCTCAGGCAATGCATCCGCTTTAGCGTATTCACCTAAAGTGGTTAAGAACTCGATATTGGGATAAATGCCGGCAAACAATACTGTGCCAAGCAATAAACCTAGCAAGAATATCGCTGCATCAATTCGACCAGACATCAAGCCGACTACGGAGGTTCCAGGGCAATAGCCACCGATCGCAAAGCCAGCCCCAACTAATGCGCCGCCTAGAGCTGCAGCTCCTAAAAACGCTGGTGGCACAAATAAGCTGCCTGCATCTACCAATCCAAACCGCTCTAAGACCATCAAACCCACCGCGGCGAACACAATGGCAGTGAACATCACCTTAAATACAGACCAGTCTGTTAAACGGAACTGGCCCGTTAACTTATTGGGGTTACCAAATCCAGCCCGCTCTAATACAAACCCAAAGCCTGCACCCAAAAAGAGCCCTGAAAGAATTTCATTCATCTTATTTCTCCTCTTTCAAGAATCGACTAGCTAACAAACCTACAGCGAAGAATGTTCCCAAGAAGGTAAATCCAGCCAAACTCAAAACTGCTGCACCAGATAAACCAAGACCACTGGTGCAACCTGCAGCTACCCGCGCTCCAAAGCCTGCCAAGATGCCGCCAAATAAAGCGGTCATCGGACGCTTAGAACCACCCAGAAACTTTTTCCCATCTAACTGAAAGTGAATTCTTTTTGCTAAAAATGCGGATAACAAAGCACCTATGGCGACACCTAATACCTGCCAAGTAATCCAAGCATTTAAGGGCTTACCCTCTTCTACCATTCCACCAAGATAGTCGTTCGCGTTGGTTACCACTGGGGCAACATGCATGCCGATCCAGGCAGCAAGACGTGTTGTAAAGCCTGTCGCTCCTAAGCCGTGACCAGTAATTGCGAAGGTCATTAATAAAACCAATCCGAGCAGAAGACCGGCCAGCAATGGGTTCAAATATTGCTGCTGAGATAGTATCTTTTTTGCATTAGACATTGAGATTAACCGCCATTAATATATTAATTTACAATATATCATATAGTATACTGTAAATCCATAAATTATTTGTACACCCCTAAAACTGGGCATTAAGAAAGTATTTCGTAACAAAAAGGGGCCAAAACAAAACCCAGAGGGGTTATCTGCTATCTAATAAATTTATAGAACTGTCTATTTAAATAGGCGACCACATCTTCCTCGTCTTCAGGGAAAAGATCTAATCGTAACTCCGTATTACACACGGAAACCATAGAGCGGAGTCTAGCTAGATTCTTAACTTTGCCATCTGTTCGGGTGTAAATCATATCGCCATTACCCAATCCAGATTTATTTGAATGGCATGAATAGCACTTAGAGTCATCAATACTCTTTCCATTTTCAATATTAGGCGAGGCAAAAGTGACTCCTATAAACCCCAGAGAAATTAGAGCGGCTAAGATCCAGCTATGACAGTTCATCTTCTATTCACTTTGGATGGAGAGATATACATTGTATGCATTCATTCTATTTGCAGATCTAAATAACGGCATACCTTCATACTCACCCCAATCCGTATTGGCGTAGACATCGTCAAAAGAATCCATATTCCTAGCTGCATCACCCATTGAGTCTCGCAAGTAGATTAAGTAGCCCTTAGTAAATTCAATATCATGTACGGGATCGGGTGAATAAGCCCCATGACCAGGAATGATTATTTTTGGCTTCAGGGCGCTAATCTTACCTAAAGAAACTAGCCAACCCTTACTATCAGCATTGCCAACAAATGGAATGCGCCCTTTAAAGACTAAATCTCCTACAAACAACACATCCTCACTGGGGACATAAACCATCAAGTCCTCTGCTGTATGAGCAGGGCCAACCTTGGAGATGAAAAAATTTACCCCGCCAATTTTTATTTTACCCTCACCCTGAATCCAATAATCAGCAGGGGTAAGCACAGTTTCTTGATTGATCCATGGGGCAAAATCAATTTTTGATGCCTCGAGACGCTGACGTGCTGTATCTGAATTTAAATAATCTTTACCTAGCTCTTGAGCGTATATTTTTGCTCCTAACTTCTTAAAAACCTGTAGTCCATAAATGTGATCAGCATGGTAATGGGTAACAATTACAGCAACAATTTTATGAGTCGTAAGTTTATTAATCTCGTGAACTAGTTTTTGAGCCATAGCTGGTGAACCAAGAGCATCAACTACCACCACCCCCTTGGGAGTGATTACGAATCCAGCATTAGAGATGAAATTTTGATTCTTACTTGAACCGATCTCTGGGAATCCCTGAACAAAATATGTATTGGGCGCAACCTTTATAGATCTGAGCTCAACAGGGCCTAAGGAATCAGCAAACGCGTACTCAGACAACAGAAGGCTGACAAGTGCAATAAAAAGATATTTCATTGCTAAGAATTAATCACAAAATAAAGTGTTGACTACGGCTTAATATATGCAAAGTGATCTTTGGCCTGTAAGTCAGCAATTCGAACAACACCCGAAGGTGTAAAGTCGGCATCCAAGATGAATGAATCTTTTTTAAGACCTCTAGTTTTAATGGTGATTTCACACACCTCAAAACGAACGCCACGCGATTTAAGTGCGCCGATCAGCGGGGCATATTCAACATTATTTTTCTTATCTTTCGCACCCTCAAGCAGCATGTCTATGCCATTTGCATGAGTAACAACAATAATCTGCGTGGTAGGCGATACGTCCAAATGATTTCGGATATTTCTCAACCCTTTTAAACCCTGTGATTCAGAGTCATCTATGTGATAAACCACTTTAGTTGGAGGAGAAGCATTTTGCCCTTGAGCTATTTGAGACAAACCCACAAAAGTAAATAAGACTACAGCCGACTGTACAGCTAGTTTCTTCAAAAATTTCATTTCTACTTTCATGGAGGTATGAGTAATTTAAATTGGAGCGATTCCTGGATTCCCAGAAACACCCTTAATTACAGGCTCGTTTAGTTTAATTGCCTTAACGGTTTTAATATCCTTAAGGTGGCGTGCAACAACATCCCAAATAGCCTCGCCACCAAGGTTTTTCGCTGCTTCACCAACAGGCGCCCAACCAGCAACCTTATAATTTTTATTTGCGTCTATTAGCTCTCCATTTAAACGCATTTCAGAAATTCTTTTACCCATTGATGCGGCCGGATCAATGGCATACCGCAATCCGCCAACACGCACCATATCTCCACCCTGCTGATAGTAGGGGTCTGGGTTAAATAGATTATCTGCAACATCCTCAAGAATTGTCTTGATCGTTTCGCCCGACATCATATTCACAGTTGTATATGGATAGGTAATTGCTGTTTGGTCTAATAAATTTTCCATCGTTATGGCCTGACCAGGCAACAAGGTGGTACCCCACCTAAAGCCAGGAGAAAATGCAATTTCAGCATTTTTTTGCGCCATTAATCCATCTAATATGACCTGATCAAAACTACCATTGAAATTCCCGCGACGATATAGCAGGCTATCAGTTACAGCCAGTTGTTCTTGGAGCTTTGATTCAAATGGCTTTCTGATCTTTTGAATTAAGGCCGTCATCGACTTATCTTCTGGAATTAGATTGGAGAAAATTGGCATTAACTTATATCTAAAGTCGACAGGCTTACCCCCTTTGACATCAAAATCAAGTACGCCTAGATACTTACCATTAGAGCCGGCATTCGTTACCAAAGTCATTCCACCAGGATTTTTGACCTGAACAGGTATCGGAACACCATCATGAGTATGACCGCCAAGAATGGCATGCAGGCCACTAACCCGAGAAGCCAGCTTCAAATCTACATCCATGCCGTTATGAGACAAAAGAACAATAACCTTGGCGCCTTTGCCCTTGGCTTCATTAATTGTTTTTTGTAGATTTTCTTCTTGAATACCAAATGTCCAATTAGGGACCATATACCCAGGGTTTGCAATTGGAGTATATGGAAATGCCTGACCAATAATTGCGACAGGAATACCGTTCATTTTGCGAATTGTGTAGGCCGGGAATACGGCATCACCAAAATCAGCAGTTTTAATATTTTGCGCAAGAAATTCAATTTTTCCTTTGAAGTCTTTATTGACGATTTCCATAACACGCTCTTCGCCAAGCGTCATTTCCCAATGCGCCGTCATAATGTCAACACCCAGGGCTATTGCAGCATCTGCCATATCTTGACCATTTGTCCAAAGAGCAGTTCCGGAGCCTTGCCAAGTATCACCACCATCCAATAATAGAGCGCCTGGCCGTGAGGCCTTCATCTGCTTAACGATAGTAGATAGGTGTGCGAAACCACCTACGCGACCATAAGTTTTTGCCGCTTCAGTAAAGTTCAAATAGGTAAAAGCATGAGCCTCTCTTGTACCAGCTGGAATCCCATTGGCTTTTAAAAAATATTCACCAACTAGGTGTGGCGTCTTACCCTCTTGAGCCCCAATACCAAGATTAACGCTAGGCTCACGAAAATATATTGGCAATAATTGCGCATGGCAATCAGTAAAGTGCAATAAATGTACATTACCAAATTTAGGCAGGTCATAGAACTTTCTTGCAGATTCTTGAGCTAGAGCAAAACTTGAATTTAGACCAAATCCGCCAGCCGAAGCCACTGCTAGAGTTTGTAAAAACTCTCTACGATTAATTGACATAATTTGAATCCCTATTGGTTAACTGGTGAAGCAGGGTCAAGCAATAAAGCCATTAAGTCCTGTATTTGCTGCTCGTTTAAAAGCTTAAAATGAGCAAACCTAGGCATGTTGCTGCATGCGTTGTAAGCTTTAGAATTATTGATTCGATTCCAGGTATACACGATCAACTCCTGAGAGTTACCTCGCATCTTCCCGTAATTCCATAGAGAGGGGCCAATAGTTCCATAAGAAATTTCTTTCTTATCAATTTGATGACAGTTATAGCAACCGCCTCCAATTGGAGTATCGGCCTTATCAGTCCAAGTTGCACCGCGACCACTCTGCGCAATTGCTTCGCCCTTTTTCCAGTCGCCAATATACTTTCCATCAGAAGGTTGCCTAATGCTATCCATATTAATTTTCTGAATCTTTTCACGCATTGCTTGGCCTTTTTCGCTGCCTGCGAATACGGGGTCTGAACAAAACTTTTGTGTTTCATCTTGCTGAATGCGATCCAAACCGGCAATACCTTCAGCCCTAAATCCCTCCTTCATCATCTTGTTGAACTTAGGATCATTTTGTTGCTGAGCCATAACGTCGCAAGCGGGGAGAACTACCGCTATTAGAAGACTCGCGCAGGCTAAGAGGGATTTAATGTTTTTATTTTTCATTTTGTCTGCCTCTTATCTATTAACGCTTTAATCCTGGTGTCTCGACAGTGCCACCGTTAGCATTCTTTGCCATGTACATAGACAAGGCAACAGTTAAATCAGATCCATATATGGGAAATGGGAAACGCTGCTGACGATAACAATCATTAAGGCGTTGCTGCATAGTCCAAAATTGACCACTTGAAACGCGGTATGCTGGCCAGTAACCCCAACCCAAGGTAGCTCCCTTTTGGGTTGTTAAGTTAGGGAGGTCCTGTAAACGTATTCGCTTGCCATCTTCACCGTGGCAAGAGGCACATGAGAAATCCATTGGACCACCTTGGAAATAAAATGCACGCTTACCAAGCTCGTACATCTCCTTCTCCTTTGGGTGATTGGTGCTAACCTTAATTTTCTCACCCTTAGACGCGGTCACAATATAAGCAACGATCGCCTCTATATCTTTCTTGGGCCCAACTTGAAATGGAGCATCCACCATCTCCTTTGGATTTCTGCCTTGCAAGGTCTGCATACAAGTCATTAAGCGAGACTCAAGATCTTGAACCTTATTGGTATCTTTAAAGTAGCGTGGCAACTGCGCAGCAGCGCCTTTTACAACACCCGGCCCAAGGCCTAGATCACACTTTTTAAGCGTGGCGTTCTTTGGACCGGCAGGTTTTTTCCAAAGATCCTCGCCAGCTGCCTCATATAACTCTGAAGGGTTTCCATCAGCGATCATCTCTCGGTATTTTGCGATCTCATCTGAGGGAGTTTGTGAGAATACCGAAGATGAAAATGACAAGCTCACCGTTAATATTCCTATGGCAGAGCCAAAGGCGAATTTACGTTGCATTTGTTTCCCTTTCAAAGCTATAAGGTAATATTGATAGGCATTAATTAGGAGGCAGTTGCCTCATCAGTGCGCTTATCACCTTTGTTGTCGACCCAACTAACAACAATTTTGTCGCCTTTGGCACCTTTGTATTTGAAATTCAAAAATGGATCCTTCGAAACTGCTGGACCAAATTGACCATTTAATACATCTCTACCATTAGCTTTTACATTAACTGTAGTGATGTGCCATGCAGGGACTAATTTTCCAGCTGCATCTTTTCGCTGACCTGACTCCATATCATGCTTCATCAAAATTTTTACATCTACAATTCCACCATTTTCGGCTGCTCTTACACGCATTGGATCTGACATATGTTCCTCTTGTAATCTAGTAGTTAGTTAAATATTTTGCTCAGACAAGTTGGGCTTAACCGCCACAACCGCCTAAGGTCACCTTTACTTCTTTAACAGCCATGCTCCATTTACCATCAGCCTTAACTAAGGCGTAAATATTGGAGGTTTGCCCCATCTTGATACGAGTAGTTATAAAAGGTTCGGTACCTGCAGGAATAAAAAATTGGGCAGCCAATGAACTTGGATTCTTTTCGACCAAGATTGCCATCTGCTCAGCCTTGAGACTGGTTGTCATGCCAACAGGAACTACAGCCCCGTTTTCTGCAATATCCGGCGCATTTAAAGTAATGGCGCCTGATTTATCTGGACTACCGGCACCCAATATTTTAAAAACATCATCCAAACTTTTACCTTCAAAAGCGGCTTTATTCCATTCCTCCGCTTGAGCCAAACTTATAAGCCCAGTAGAAGCCATCAAACCAAAAACGGCTGAGTACTTTAATATGCTGCGTCGCTGCTGATTCATACAAACTCCTTTATTAAGCTTTTTACGTAACTACATTAACTTTTCAACAAACTAAATATTGCGTTTATGAATTTATTCTTATTTGCCTCCAGAAAGCACCCAAGTGACTAAGGTCTTACGATCTTCATCAGACAGCTGAGATTGTGCAGGCATTGGAATTTGCCCCCACACCCCAGAGCCACCATTCTTTACTTTTGCCATTAGCTTATCTAACGCACCGCTTTGTCCTTGATACTTTGCAGCAATATCTGCAACCGATGGACCAACTAATTTAGCGTTCATTGCATGACAAGCAGAACAATTCTCACTTTTAAACATTGCCGATGGACCTTTGCTGATTGCATGTGTCTCGGAGGCATGCGCCAATCCCTCACCTGAAGTACCAGGTAACTTGGTCAAAGGGGGCTTGGTTGAGTCAGAACCACGGAAAGGGCCATATTGACGATTCTGCTCTGCAATATTGCCGTGCGCATTTCTTGCATAGTCAGGAAGTTCAGAGCCAATTTGCACAAATTGGACGCAATTATTCATACAAGCGGTTGCATGAACATCTGGGGTGCCCTTTGCACTCCACATTCCGTGCTTCAAAGTCATGCCGTTCCGATTCGGCATACGCTTTTGTACTTCCGCAATATTGGTGTTACTCAGTACAAAATCATCCGGCACCACTTCAGCCATGCTGAGTAAATAAGCTACCAGCGCAAAAGTATCATCCGGTGTGAGTGAACGAGGAGCATTCCATGGCATTGCTCGGTAAATGTAATCCCACAATGAAGATACCGTAGCCACCTTCATAATAGTCGTTCTTTGAGGCTGCTTTCTATCCGACAAGGAGGCAACTCTTCCAGTCTTAATATCGTCAGCTGTTGTGCCGCCGATGATCGGAGTAAAGATCTCATTTGACTCACCAAATGTTCCATGGCAAACAGAACATTTTGCTTCCCACAGTTGCTGACCTTTTTCTACCGAACCAGAGCCTTTAGGTAAACCTTTAAAGTCCGGCCGAACATCGATATCCCAAGCTGCAACCTCTGCAGTTGTTGCATCTCTTCCTATGCCAGGAAATCGTGTGCTTGAATTTTGCGCACACACAGAACCAGCTACTAGAAATGTTGCGCCCACTAACAAGGCAGAGTTTGCAAATTTAGCCAACTTGAACATTGCTAACCTCCCCGTTTGTGCCCACTTTCCATGATTGGATTGCATTGTTGTGATAAATGGATCGAGTGCCGCGAGCATCTCTAAGCATCTTAATTGGCGGCTGAACATATCCCGTGTCATCGATAGCGCGCGATTGCAAGATAGCTGGGGAGCCGTCCCACACCCAGTCAATATTGAATCGAGTAAGGGCTTTACTTAAAACAGGAGTTTCAAGACGAGCGGTTTTCCAGTTATTACCGCCATCAAATGAGACATCAACTCGCTTAATCTTCCCTCTTCCTGACCAAGCTAATCCGCTAACGTTATAAAAACCTTTATCGAGTAATTGCTGACCGCCAGATGGAGTTGTAATAACTGATTTACATTCCTGAATCGATGTGTACTGACGCGCCATACCATCTGGCATCAAATCGTTATAGTGCACCGCCTCGTCCTTTGTTGCGTATGGCATGTCACCAACCTCTAGGCGGCGGAGCCATTTAACCCAGCTAACACCCTGAACACCTGGGACAACCAAGCGTAATGGGAAACCATTCTCGGGACGCAACATTTCACCGTTCATGCCCCAAGCAACAATTGCTTCATTAAGAACGTCGCTTAAATTGATAGTTCTGGTCATTCCGGATCCATCCCCACCCTCAGCCAACAAATATTTACCTTTTTTAAGGTCTGCTCCGCACTCTTCTAAAAGCACCGCCAGAGGCACGCCAGTAAATTCACAGCAAGAAAGCATGCCATGTGTGTATTGCACTGTTGGAACTGCAACGTTACCCCATTCCAATCCAGTATTTGCACCACATTCAATAAAGTGAATGCGCGACACCGATGGCAAACGCATTAAATCATTCATTGTGAAGACGCGGTTATGTTTAACTAAACCATTCACCATCAAGCGATGCTTTTCAGGGTCAACGTTGTACCAGCCCTGATGCTGTCTTTCAAAATGCAGGCCATTGGGTGTAATGATTCCGAACAAGCCCTGCAATGGCGTGAAGGCGACAGATGCCGCCGATACCCTTGTTAGACCGGGAGATTCGCGGCGAATTAAATTTGCCTCATAGATCGATGGCGTTCCATAGGGCATCGTAGCGACATTTTTCCCCAGTGTTGTTTGCCATACTTGCTTCTCTAAAATAGCAGGATCTCCCTCACCAGCTGCCAAAGCATTTAGAGATGAGCCCAAACCAACCGTCCCACCAAGTGCAGCCATAAACCCTGAGCGCATAAAGCCACGACGGGCATCATCCATGCCATTTTGATTAAGATCAGCAATCAGATCTTGAGAAATAAAGTTCTCAGGCGCTTGCTTGATTTGACCTCTACGTTTTTGATCTGCCATTACAACGACGCTCCTTCAATTGAATTCTTGCTTACATTCTTAAACCGCGTTCACTGGTATCTTGAGATATGCAATTCCGTTTTCTTCTTTTGGCGGAAACTCTCCGGCGCGAATATTGACCTGAATCGCAGGAAGAATCAAAACGGGCATCTCTAAAGTTGCATCACGCTTTGTGCGCATTTCAATGAATTGCCCTTCAGTAATTCCATCATTCATATGAATATTTGACTTTTTTTGTTCCGCAACGGTAGTTTCAAATTGAACCGGACGATTATTAGGGGGGTAGTCGTGACACATGAATAAACGAGTTTGAGGCGGAAAACTCAAAATTTTCTTCATCGATTGATAAAGGACATGGGCATCTCCGCCGGGGAAATCGCAACGGGCCGTTCCGACGTCTGGCATAAACATCGTGTCGCCCACAAAAATTGCATCGCCGACTTGATACGCCATACAGGCTGGGGTGTGGCCGGGCACAAAGATCGCCTTGAAACTCAAATTGCCAAAATGAATCTCCTCGCCATCTTTGAGAAGATGATCAAATTGAGATCCATCTATTGGAAATGCGTTTTCCAAGTTAAATATACCTTTGAAAACGCCCTGTACTACTGAAATGTGGTCACCAATGGCAACCTTACCGCCCAGCTTAGACTTTAGATAGGGCGCTGCAGTAACGTGATCTGCATGAGCATGCGTTTCTAGAATCCACTCGGTTCTCAGATCATTCTGTTTTACAAATTCAATGACCTGATCCGCCATCTTGGTATGGGTTCGCCCAGACTTAGGGTCATAGCTCAATACTGAATCGATGATGATGCATTTTGAACCCGCTTTCTCGTAAACAACATAAGTAACCGTCCAAGTATCTGGATCAAAAAAGCCTTTTACAACTGGGTTCATCTTTCATTCGCCTAAGTAATTTTTCTAGGTGCAATTATTTAATAATGCTGGTAAAAAGACACTTATTACTAACCCTTATATAAGTATTACTTTTAGTTATATAAAGAAGTTCGCTATATAACCATTGGATAGAAAGAGAGAAAAGATGAGTCATCAGCCACAGAATGCAGTCTTTGATGTCCTGATCGCTGGAGGCGGAGCGGCAGGATTAGGGCTTGCTGCAAGTTTGAAAAATCGTGATCAAGCGTTAAAAGTCGGCGTTATAGAGCCATCTGAAGTTCACTACTATCAGCCCTCTTGGACCTTGGTCGGCGGGGGCGCATTTAATGTCAGGGATAGCAAGAGAAATACTAAAGACGTAATACCAAAAGGCGTCACTTGGATTAAGGACAAAATCACTGGCTTTAATCCAGATGTCAATGAAGTTAACGTTGCACGTGGCGAGCCTATCAAATACAAATATCTTGCTGTAGCAACTGGATTGAAAACAAACTGGGATGCCATCCCTGGTTTGATAGACACTATTGGAAAAAATGGTGTGACATCAAACTACAGTTATGACTACTCTCCCTATACATGGGAACTAGTCATGAATATGAAATCTGGCAAAGCTATCTTTACTCAACCACCAATGCCAATTAAATGTCCGGGTGCGCCACAAAAAGCAATGTATCTGTCTTGTTATGAGTGGGAACAACAAGGCAAACTCAAAAATATAGAAGTTGAGCTCAATAATGCTGGCGCAGCTCTATTTGGTGTAGCAGATTTTGTACCACCGCTAATGGAGTACGTTAAAAAATATAACGCCACATTGAATTTCAATTGCAATCTCATCTCAATTGATGGGCCAAACAAAAAGGCAACATTTGCCGTGAAGGATGCCGATGGCAATTCTACGCAAATAGAAAAATCATTCGACATGCTGCACGTTGTTCCGCCACAAGGACCACAAGACTGTGTCAAAGGTAGCCCAATTGCTGACTCGGCAGGTTGGGTAGAGGTTGATCAATTCACCTTACAACACACACGTTATCCAAATGTATTTGGTCTAGGTGACTGCTGCTCATCACCTAATTCGAAAACAGCTGCCGCCGCTAGAAAACAAGTTGTTGTGGTTGCTGAAAACTTATTGGCCCACAAAAATCAACAAGCAATGCCTCTTAAATATGACGGTTATGGATCTTGCCCCCTCACTGTTGAAAGAGGAAAAATTGTGCTTGCGGAATTTGGTTTTGGGGGCAAACTTTTACCTACCTTCCCATGGTTAATCAATCCTTTAAAGGCGACCAAGCTTGCGTGGATCTTGAAAAAAGATGTGCTTCCTTGGCTCTATTGGAATGCCATGCTCAAGGGTAGAGAATGGTTAGCTAGACCATTTGAAAACTAAGTAATGGAGCATTTTTTTCTCGCTCCAGCCTTAGGCATTTTTATTGGTATCTTGATGGGGTTAACCGGTGCAGGCGGTGGAATACTCTCGGTTCCATTGCTGGTATTTGCTTTTCATATGCCGATTTCTGAGGCTGGTCCAATTGCTCTTAGTGCCATAGCCCTGTCAGCGGGCGTCGGAGCCCTGATTGGCTTAAAAGAAAAGGTACTACGCTATAAAGCAGCAATGTTTATGGCTGTATTTGGCCTTATTCTTTCCCCTATTGGATTATGGGTGGCGCAACGCGCGCCAAACACTCCGATGCTATTAATGTTTAGCGCCGTATTAATTTACGTTTCCACGAGAATGTTTATACAAGCAACGCAGACTATCGCTGGAAATGCGCCTGTTTTACAAAAGCCTCCTCCATGTCAATTGGACATGTCAATCGGTAAATTAATCTGGACCGTTCCCTGCGCTAGGTCTCTCATGTTTGCTGGTGCATGCGCTGGATTCCTGTCGGGGTTACTGGGTGTTGGTGGGGGCTTTATCATCGTTCCTTCCCTCAAAAAATTTACCGACCTTCCGATGAAGGCGATAGTGGCAACATCATTAGGAGTGCTGGCTATTGTCTCGACTGGAGGTGCATTTGTATCTTTAGCCACTGGTATATTAGATTTATCAATTGCTATCCCCTTTGCGTTTGGCTCACTAATGGGTTTATTAATTGGCAAGGTATTAGAGAAAAAAATTAGTGGGCCAAGAGTCCAGCAGATTTTTTCTATCTTTACATTTTTAGTTGCACTTAGTCTTATCTATAAATGTTTTATCTAACCTGGAGAAATATATGAAACCAACCCGTCGTCAATTTATGATTTTGTCTGCTGCTGGCGCCTGCACCTTAGCCTTGAACGGTAAAGTGCAAGCTCAAGCAATGGTTGCTGAAACTGATCCACAAGCTGCCGCTCTGGGATATAAGTCCGATGCTACCAAGGTAGATAAAGCAAAGTACGCCAAATACGCTGCTGGTCAACAATGCAGCAACTGCGCATTATTCCAAGGCAAGGCTGATGCTGCCGCTGGTGGCTGCTCATTGTTTGCTGGCAAGCAAGTTTCTGGTAAAGGCTGGTGCTCTGCTTACGCTAAAAAAGCGTAATTAAGTCCTTTTAAATATTAAGGCTGCTTCGGCAGCCTTTCTTCTTTTGAAAAATTAAAGGCCGCGTTCCGAAAATGTACGTAGTACATCAATATTTGGAATTTGGACCGAAAGTCTGGTGATATTTGATATCAACCCTTGTTCCGACATTGACGCCAATGCCCTGCTAATAGTTTCAAACTTAACATCCATCATTAATCCCATGTCTTCGCGCTTGAATAGTGGAGCAATAGCAAAAGGGCCTGATTGTTTGGCTAACTTCAAAAGAAAACGGGCAAGTCGCACTTCGATTCTTCCAGTATTAATCTCTGAGAACCATGATTCTGATTGAGATAATGCTTCACCCCACTTCTTGACGATTTGTCGATGAAGTCTTGGAGACTCCTCACCCAAAGAAGAGATAATTGATTTAGGGATTTTGCATAGATGAACGTTTGTTAGTGCAACTGCAGAATGCTCATAACGCTCACCCAGTAAAGCCTCCATACCAAAAACGTCACCAGGCGAAACTACTCTAATAATTCGACTTGATCCATCTGGATTAACATGGAGTAACTTGATATACCCCTCGCGAAGAGTATATAAATTTTGTGCGCTATCCCCTTGTGCATAAATGCTGGAATAAGACTCAAAGCTCAAATCATCTATGGGAGTATGAATTTTTGCAAAGTCTTCTTCATTAAGCTCAGCAAATAATGCAGAACTCCTAATAGAGCAAGCCTCGCAATTACTATTGCCGTTCCAAGCACTTTTTATTTCTATAGTCTTCATTAGCATGGGATTAAGTAGGACTTTAGATAAGGATGTTATTGCCTATTTTACAGTTATGTCGTTTTACGAGGGCCAAAAAATAAAGCCACCCCCAGGGGGTGGCTTTAATCAAACAGAATCTGACTAATTACTTCAAATCAACCTGTGACCAAACACTCTTACGAATGTAGTTAGTTGTTGCATCAGGCATTGGCACATAGTCCAAATCTGAGGCCATTTGTTTGCCGTCCTTAAAACCAAAATCAAAGAACTTGATAGTTTCTGATGCGGTAGCTTTATTTTCAGGCTTTTTGTAAATCACTACAAATGTAGCACCAGTAATTGGCCAAGAATTGGCGCCAGGTGCATTAGTGATGAATGTATTCATGCCTGGAAATTTAGACCAATCTGTGCCTGCAGAGGCTGCCGCAAATGAAGCCGCTGTTGGCTCAACAAACTTATCATCAGCATTCTTCATTTGTGTGTAACTCATATTATTCTTTTTAGCGTATGCATACTCTACATAACCAATCGAATTCTTAATACGAGCTACGTTTGCGGACACTCCTTCATTTCCCTTGCCGCTAACTGTTGATGAAGCTGGCCACTTAACGGCGGCACCAAAACCTACAGCATCTTTCCAGCCTTTATTTACTTTTGAAAGGTAATTAGTAAAGATTGCTGTTGTGCCAGAGCCATCAGCACGAGTAACAACAGTAATATCACCTGTTGGAATTTGTAAACCAGGGTTAAGCAATTTAATACGCTTGTCATTCCAATTGGTAATAGTTCCTTGGAAAATATCGGACAGCACATCACTTGATAGTTTTAACTGGCCTGGCTTGATGCCTTCAATGTTTACTACTGGGACAACGCCACCAATAATTGCTGGAAATTGAACCATGCCGCTGGCTTCTAATTCTTCAAAACTCATCGGAGCATCAGTAGCACCAAAATCGACTGTTTTAGCTTTAATTTGCTTAATGCCACCACCTGATCCAATGGATTGGTAATTGAGGTTATTACCCGTCTTAGCTTTATAGGCTTCTGCCCACTTTGAAAGCACTGGATAGATAAAGGATGAGCCTGCACCAGTAATTTCAGTTGCCTGGGAAACGGGTGCAAATAGCGATGAGCAAGCAACTAACATGCCCACAGAGATCATTTTTTTCAACTGCTGATTCATAAAAATTCCTTATTAAATTGAAAGTACTCAAAATTATTTAACCCCGTGATAGGGGTATCCGGGGATATAAATCTAAAAGATGAGGCTAGACTGAGCGTGGCGGCCTAAAAATACGACTAGAAATAATTTCCAAATAAGGATTGGAATAAGCTGAGATATTGACGATCTTAAAACCAGTATTTTTTAAATCTAGCCCTGGAGCGCCCTCTAAATAGCCAAGTACATGCGATGAAAAATGAAAATGATTGCCGCCTTTAACTTCCTGAGTAGCTGATGTAGACAAATATATGGCTTTTGATGGAGTAACGCCAATGTTATGGGCACGACCCAATCCATGCTGAACAAAAGCGGCAGCTGATGCACATTTAAAGGCAACAATAAAGAGACAAACTAATGTCACCAGAAATTTGGATCGGTCATACATTGGCATTGACTCTAGTTTGCATATATGACAGCTATGTGACAACTTAGGGCAAGTCAATAGAATGCTCTATTGAGCGCCTTAAATCATTTGTATATGCAAGAAGGCGCTCATAAATTTATTCTTTAAAAGGACAAATTTATGAGATGTTCTTTCTAATGAGCAAGTTAGCCAATTGATCAACTACCTCTGACCATTCCGAATCATCAGCTTTCGCCTCAATTAAAAATGCTTTTTGCTCAGGGCCCCAGTAAATGGCATTTTCCAAAATAGAGTCTGGCTTTAGTTGATGCCTCTCAATGAATCGCTCCATGTGAATCGCTTGGGATGACAATCCTAACTGCTCGAATAGTTCTTCTAGGGTTCTGTTATTAACGCCCATCAAAATTCTCCTTTACCAGTCTTTAAAGGGTCTTTCAGCATCTACATCTCCACCCAAGGCTCTCATCTTCATTTGGCAATGGGGGCAAGTAAGCCCATCCCACTCAGACAAATAATCCCTTGAGTGGCAACCTGTGCATACTGGCCTAATACTAATTTCAGAATTAATACTTCCTGGGTTGGCAACCGTATAGGTGTCAATGACCGAGCAGGATTTACAGGCCATAACCACTTGGGATGATTGAAGCCCAACCTTTCTACCAATGCCGCTAATGCAAACAAACTTGCATGAGCTACATACAAATTTATATCTCACCATAGATCAATCTCACTTATTCAGTTTGGATTGAATATCGAGACGCTTCATACGAGCATCTTGAATGAGCAATTGCCGCTCTTGATTGGCAACGCCAATAGTGATCTTTTTAGAAATGAGATCTGCATAGAGGCCATCAATTTTTTTAAAGAATTCCTCATACACAGTCGTCATTTCAGGACTCAAACCCTCTAGCGCAATCGGGCGACAAGCATTGGCTTCGACTAAGTAATTAGCTAATGCCTTCGCTTGTTGGTCTGTTAACTTTTCTGAAGAGCTATAAAGAGCCTTTGCATGAGGATTGTTCCTGGTAACAGCGATGATCTGGCTATCAACCAACAAAGCATCAGCGCCTTGATTGCTTTTAACAATACAGTCATTAAGGCGCTTAGCCACAGGACCAGAATGAACTGGAATTGGAGCTGGCGAAGTCATTGGCGATGGAGTTTTTGCAACCTGTACTGAGTTATTAGGCGCAACATTAGTCGCACAGCCGCTTAAAACAACAATTCCCAATAAACCAAGTTTAAATATATTTTTCATTGATTTTTCCAATTCGTTTATTGATAGACAAAATCAGCGCGGCGGTTTTCTTTAAATGCTTCTTCCGTTTGAGCTGGGTTTGCTGGCTTTTCTTTTCCAAAGCTCACAGCTTCTACCTGAGATTCACTAACGCCCTGCGCAATCAGAGCTTTCTTCACGGCTTCAGATCTTTTTTGGCCTAAGGCTATGTTGTACTCAGCAGTTCCACGATCATCAGTATTGCCTTGAATGATCACAGTAGCTTTTTGCTTTTGAAATGACTTCAAATAAGAAGCATGAGCAGAGATAGTAGAAGCGTATTTTGGATCCAATGTATAGCTATCAAACTCAAAATAGATAGAACGCTTGCCATAAACGCTAGACTTGGGATCGCTGATTGGATCATATGACAAAGAGCTACCGGCATTAACAGTAGCAACGCCATTGGTATCATCTAACTTCACGCTACTACAGGCAGAGACAAATAAAACGAGGATTGCCAAAGGCAATACTTTTAAAAACTTATACATGGTGTAATTCCCCAAATGTGGCTATATCAATAGCTAACTAACAAAAAGAAGGCGACCTAAAGGCACCTCTTACCTAAGAAATTTAGGCGTTAGCTTTGGGCGGTTTAAATGCTGAGTCTGGGAAGTTTTGTGTAAACAAAGATTCGTTCGTCAGAACAAATTTATGCTTAGTTATTTGCGGAATAAAAACAGCAATTCGAGTTTCGCTAATATTTGCCGTTACATGACTCATCAGATACATGGTGTGTACCTGCTCTTTGTCGTCAGCCGAATCGGAGCTATTGTGTGCTTGCTGGGACATTGAAGCATTGCTGTAGCTACCAGCAAGCTCTGCCCTCTCAATAGCCGTTTGGATAAAAATACTACCCGCAGCCGCCTTAAATGCAATCAAGACGAGACATATTAAAAGAATGAGGGTTTTACTACGAGGCAGCATGGTTCAAATTCTATACCCGATTGGTAGATTTGTCGTTTGAAACGACATTGCAGGTAACCACCCCCATCATAAGGGGTGGCTAATCCTACTGGCTACTATTAAATCCTCACAATTTTCCAAGCACCATTTAAGAAGCCATCACCAGTTTTATCTCCTGGCTTGGTATCTTTAACCCAGAAGTACAGAGGCATACCTTTATAAGCCAATTGCTTCTTGCCATCATCACGAGTAATCACAGAGTAGTCCCCTGATACTGCTGGGCCCCCATCAACCAAAAGTGGTGGCCAGTTTGCGGCACATGGCCCATTGCACATTGACTTGCCTGATCCAGCCGTATCCTTGGCAAAGATATAGAGGGTCATATTGTTATTACCCACCAAGATACCGTCGTTTACTTTGGTGTATGGCGCCATTGCTCCACCCATCATCGACGCACACGCGGCTAATGTAGCAGTCGCAATCAAGCCAATTAATACGCTCTTAATACATTTCATTTTGACTTCCTATTAGAGTTGTCTGATCACTTTACTGGTAATTTAGGTTTGTCGCATTAAGTTAGCAAAAATGTGGGCTTTATATGAAAAACCACCCAACGGTGTTTTGATGTCTCTTGATTACTCAGGGCGAAATAGACCAGAGTCGAGGAGCTATGACCCTATTCCATCCTACAAAAGCAATATAGAAATTGCTGAGTACCACCCATTGGGGTTTTGTGAAGCTCTGTTGAACTATTAATTAACTTGAATACCTTACCAAACTGCCCATGAAGGCTTCCAGAATCATAGCGAACCACATCCAAACCACTACAATTCTCTGGGCCCTCAGGACCAAAGGTTGACATAATTACATAGCCACCATGTTTTACTGAGTGCATCACCTGCTCTATATACCTCTTACGCTGTGACTCTTCTGTTAAGAAATGAAATACCGCCCTATCATGCCAAATATCAAAATAGTTTTGAGGCAATGTTGCTTGGGCAATATCGGCGCAATACCAATGGACCTTATTTGCTTTATTGCCAATTCGAGCCCTGGCGACATCAATTGCTTTTTGAGAAATATCGAGAACACTAATGTCTAAATAACCCGCAACAATAAGGTCATCTACCAAAGTGGCCTCACCTCCACCAATATCAATAATGGCGGAACTCTTATCTAAGCTGGCTTGATGAATGAGGTTTAATGAAGTCTCAAGGTGTGGCGTATACCAACTCACTGCATCTGGCGCCTTAGTACTGTAGACTTTTTCCCAATGTTCCTTGCTATCCACTAGATCATCTCATCGAATAGAAAATTACTTTAATTGATACCCAGCATGGCAAGCTACGCAGGTTTGAGTAATTTTACTGAGGGCTATTAGTGCTGGTTTGACATCTCCAGTAGCTCCAGAGTTTTGAACTTCAATGGCAAACTTGCTGGCACTACGGTGCATTTGGTTGCCAATATCCTGCATGCCCTTTGGCATGAACTTGGAGTTTTCATAAGCATTGTGAGCTTTTAAGGCTGTTTGACCTAGACGAGCCTCAGCAATTTGGGCGGCCTTGTCATATTGCCCATTACCCATGGCCTCTTGTATTTGACTAATCGCCAGCAAGTGATCTCTCATGCTGGCCAAGGTATGTTCTTTCATGGCAGTTGGATACTCAACAGCCACTCGAGTATCAGTAGTGGGCTCTCCATGGCCATGGTCATGTTGACCTAGGGCAAGACTAGAGATCAAAAAGAAAGAACAAAGAATGGCTTTTAATTTATTCATGCTGTAACTATATTCGCACGCCAGTGATGCCCCAAAAGAAAATAACCCCAAAAAGCGGGCTATTATGATTCTTAGTTATCCGGGACGAAATCAAACCAGGACTGAGGATGCCGAACCTTATTTCCTATTGGCCCCATAAGTCTTATTGAGATAATCCACAATGACTGGAACTTCCTCATCAGTAATCGGCGCCTTAAAGACATTCTTCATCCTTAAAACTTGGGCATTCCAATAGCCTACACCTGTGTTGGGTGGTTGATACTCGGCATAGTGGGCTGAATGGCAAGCAGAGCATTTTTGTAAAGTCAGCTGGTAGCCCGGCAAATCTGATGGTCTCCATAAGACAGTATCAGCTGGTAACTCAATTGTTTTAGCTTGAGTAATTTGTGTAAAAGCAATGCTGGCCAGAAGAAGCATAGTTTTTTTCATATTCTTCTCCTTAAACCGCAGTGACCTTAACGGTCTCGACAATATTTCGCATATATCCAGCAGGCATCCAACTTGCGGTCATTGGCTGAACTTGACCAGCATGATTAAAGGCTCTGACCCTTAAGTCCAATGTGCCTTTTTGTTTTGGCGTAAATTCAATGCGCCATTCTCTAAATGAGAAGCGCCCAAGGTCTTGGCCTAATCTTGCCTCAGTCCAATTTTGTCCATTG
>Ga0214202_1000096_pt1 | contig 42128 bp, 36 predicted proteins | sample TroBogEpilimnion_9_FD_153040 | JGI IMG/M metagenome (GOLD analysis project Ga0214202, IMG submission 153040) | Freshwater microbial communities from Trout Bog Lake, WI - 03JUN2009 epilimnion | ecosystem: Environmental > Aquatic > Freshwater > Lake > Epilimnion/Euphotic zone | place: Trout Bog...
TGGCGCACGGACGCTAAAATACTCTTCGATGTCCCGCCACAAGCCTTCAACCCGCCACCCAAAATCATATCGTCGGTCGTAAAATTAACGCCTAAAATCAATCCATTACCGTGTAATGTTCAATCACTGTCTAAGGTCACTCAGCATGCCTTCGGGCAAAGGCGTAAAATGCTACGGCAAAGCCTTAAAGGCTTAGGCATCGATCCGATAACGCTTTGTAATAACGTAGGAATTGATCCCACTGCTCGGGCGGAAACAGTCCCTGTCGACAAATTTGTCGCGCTGGCTAACCAACTCGATCAACAGTAATCAATCGACTTCCGCAATTAATTGACCAACAAATTGGTTAAGGCCTGTCTGTCGCTCGCGACGAAGTCTTTCTGCGGCAAGAATAATGCGCAAGCGGGAAAATGTTCGGTCTAAATCATCATTGACCAATACATAGCTGTATTCGGTCCAGCGAAGGATTTCCTTCTTGGCATTCAAAAGGCGCTTTTCGATGACCTCTTGGCTGTCTTCAGCGCGCCTTTCTAACCTTGAACGAAGTTCTGCCATTGAAGGTGGAAGTATAAATATACTGACAACATCGTCCGGAGCATTGGCAACCAGCTGTCGGGTGCCCTGATAATCAATATCGAAAAGAATATCCTTGCCGGATTCAAGGGCCTTTTCTACCTCTCGACGCGGTGAACCATAATGATTGCCGTGAACTTCTGCCGATTCAAGAAGATCACCCCGTGCCTTCATCGACGAAAACTCATTCTCGGAGATGAAATAGTAATGAATACCTTCAACTTCGCTCGCCCGACGCTCGCGCGTTGTAACTGAAACGGACAAAGAAAGACTTGGTTCTTGTTCGCGAAGTAACCGGGTCAACGTCGTCTTACCAGCTCCCGACGGAGACGATAAAACAAACATAAGTCCTCGCCGACTAACGGTTTCATTCGCAAGATGGGCAATCATTAGGTCGTTAATCCTTCATAGCGTTAAAATACAAAGCGCTATACGCTGCTCTGATCATTTATTCACGTTGATTGAGACCAGTTTTAATCGGCAATATTGGGTTGGTCTACCGCACCATCGGCCCCAGGCTTCTTTTTAGCTGCCGGCTTAGCCGCCTTCACCTTAGGCGCAGCGGTCTGAGGAGATACCGGCACTTTTGAGGCATCCGAAGGCTCAACAGGCGCGGCAACTTTAGGCGCCGCAATTGCCGTTCCCTGCCCTGTATCAGCCGGCTTATCCGATTCAATTTGACGCCATTTCAAGACGTTCTTTTGATGTTGTTCCAAGGTCTCGGCAAATACGTGCCCACCGGTACCATCCGCAACAAAGTATAGTTCTTTTGTTTGTGAAGGATTAGCGACAGCTTCAAGCGCCGCTCGGCCAGGATTGGTAATTGGACCAGCCGGCAAACCTGGAATTAAATACGTATTATAGGGCGTTGCTTGCTGCAATTCGGCTTTCGTAAGCCCGTGCCCTAACGAGCCTTTTCCACCGACAAGGCCGTAAATCACCGTAGGATCAGATTGTAACGGCATCTTAACACGCAGCCGGTTGAGAAAAACGGCGGCGACACGGGGTCTTTCGTCCGCTTTGCCCGTTTCTTTCTCCACAACCGACGCAAGCGTGACCAAATCCAGCGGACTTGATAACGGCAAATCCGAACTGCGTTTCGCCCAAATTTCGCGAACAAGCTTCGCTTGATCCTGCGCCATATGATCAAGCATCTGAAGGCGCGTCATGCCACGGGCAAATTTATAAGTTTCCGGCAAAAGTGTCCCTTCTTTTGGGACATCTTTGATATCACCCGACAATTCGCTCGAATTTCGTAAAATATCGACAATCTCATCGGAGGTGCGGCCTTCCGGGATGGTCACTGAATGGAGAATGGATTTACCTTCGATCAGCGTATCGGTAATTTGTTCAAGGCTTGCTTCTTTACGGAATAAGTATTCGCCGCCTTTAATTTGCGAACTTTTTCCCGTCAGCTGCCAGTAAAGCGTTAACAAAAAGCCCTTGTCCGTCACGCCTTCTCGTTCAAGCTGGTCAACGACGTCCGCCATACTTCCACGAACAATGACGACCCGATCAGCGGTTAGCGTACCGGGCGCCGAAATCTGACGCTGTGCAAAAATAAAAGTAGCAACCACAATAAACAGGGCAATAACCAAAAACGACAGCAAGCCGCTCACAAAATTTGTAATGGGGCGTTCAGGCCGCTCTTTCTTTTCCGGTTCCGGCGGAAGCGGTACGGATTCCGGGTGAATAGCCGCAGCCGGGCTCTTCAATACGCTACGACGCATAAAGCCACGTGCTTTTGGCCTCTCAACAGGCACGTCGTTTATGGGGGCGCTACCGTTTTCTTCCGACATCAAGCGAAACTTTCCAACGATAGGCGAATAGGACTTGGCGCGCTCACTTTACGCGCGTCGATGTCACTAATGCTCGAATTTTCGGAAAACGAGAGATGCATTGGTTCCACCGAATCCGAACGAATTCGACAATGCCACATCAACCTTTCGCGCACGAGGTAAATGTGGGACCAAATCAATCGACGTCTCAACGGACGGATTGTCTAAATTCAAGGTTGCCGGAACAATTTGGTCTCGAATGGAGAGAATTGAGAAAATCGCCTCAATCGCCCCTGCGGCCCCCAAAAGATGCCCGGTCGCGGACTTCGTCGACGACATCGACACATGAGCCGTGTCGTTCCCCAACATCCGCTCAACCGCTCTCAACTCGATTTCGTCGCCTAAAGGCGTCGACGTTCCATGCGCGTTGATATAGTCCAGATCATGCGATTGGAGTCCCGCCCGTTTGAGCGCCGCCATCATGCACCGATAAGCGCCATCGCCGTCCTCAGCCGGTGAGGTAATATGGTACGCATCGCCAGACATGCCATATCCGATAACTTCGGCATAAATTTTTGCTCCGCGAGCCTTCGCGTGCTCGAGTTCCTCGAGAACAACGACACCTGCTCCCTCTCCCATAACAAAGCCATCACGGTCTTTGTCATATGGGCGAGAGGCCCGCAGCGGATCATCATTAAACCCGGAGGATAATGCCCGACAGGCTGCAAAACCCGCCAAGGACAGGCGGTTAACCGGCGATTCCGTACCGCCCGCCACCATCACATCGGCATCACCCAGCATGATGAGCCTTGATGCATCGCCAATTGCATGAGCGCCTGTCGAACATGCGGTCACAACGGAATGATTTGGGCCCTTTAAACCGTGGCGGATCGATATCCACCCTGAAGCCAGATTGATAATTGCACTGGGAATAAAAAAGGGCGAAACGCGGCGTGGGCCTTTTTCGTAAAGCGTTACCGATGTTTCATAAATTGTTCCGATGCCGCCAATGCCCGAACCGACCATGACACCCGTCCGGTAGCGTTCGTCCTCAGTCGTTGGTACCCAACCTGAATCTTCGAGGGCCTGTGTCGCAGCTGCTAGACCAAATATAATGAATTCGTCGGCCTTCCGCTGGTCTTTCTTATCCATCCAATCATCAGGATTGAACGTGCCATTGGAGCCATCCCCCCTCGGCACTTCGCAAGCAATTTGCGAAGCCAAATCCGAGACATCAAAGCGGGACACTTTAACGGCCCCGCTTTGGCCAGCCTTCAGCCGAGACCATGACGTCTCAACTCCGTTTCCCAATGGGGAAACCATGCCCATACCTGTAACGACGACACGCCGCATGGAGTGACCCCGATATCCTAAAAGGAAAAGGAAGGTTGCTTAATGAAATTAAGCCGATTTTTTCGAAATGAAAGAAACGGCATCACCAACGGTGCGGATCGTTTCGGCCGCATCATCAGGAATTTCGACACTAAACTCTTCTTCGAATGCCATAACGAGCTCAACCGTGTCGAGGCTGTCGGCGCCAAGATCATCGATGAAGTTCGCTGTATCAACCACTTTATCAGCTTCTACGCCGAGGTGCTCGATAACGATCTTCTTAACACGTGCTGCGATGTCGCTCATAACATGTCCTCACTGTCTTCTATCTGGCGGGCACAAACCTATTGGCGTAACCGCGCGTTCCTAAATTAAATCTCTTTACCGAGGTATGCTCAATCAGTTCGAAGCCAAACCAAAGAGGACCCTAAATCGATACCGGTTCAAACGATGCCGCGGCCGCTACGTCAAGCCCCGTTCGCCAAACTTTAACACTCGTTAGCACAGAAATAATAGCTTTGCGAGTGCACAGCTACATTATTTAACACTTTTAAAAAATGTTATAAGGCATTCAAATCATTGCCATTCCACCGTTTACGTGCAATGTTTGTCCCGTAATATAGCCTGCCTCACGGCTACCTAAAAATACAGCTGAAGCGGCAATCTCATCCGCCGTTCCAAGTCGTCCCATTGGCACTCTCTGCAAGGTCGACTCACGTTGTTTTTCATTCAACACGTCCGTCATAGGGGTCTCAATGAAGCCCGGGGCGAGACAATTGACCGTAATATTTCGGGTTGCCACCTCAAATGCCAATGATTTCGACATCCCGACAATTGCCGCTTTCGCCGCCGAATAATTGGCCTGTCCCGGATTTCCCGTTGTGCCAATAATCGACGTAATCGAAATAATACGACCATAACGGCGCTTCATCATCGATTTGGCGGCCGCTCGCGAAAGGCGAAAGGTCGCTTCAAGATTAACACGCATAACATCCTGCCATTCCTCATCCTTCATGCGGACAAAGAGATTATCCCGTGTAATGCCTGCATTGTTCACGAGGATATCAAAACCACCCATAGCCGCTTCAGCGGCCGGAACGAGTGCCTCAACGGATTCCGCATCGGAGAGATTGGCTGGCACCACAAATGCTCGATCACCCAGCTCATTTGCCAATGTTTCCAATGCTTCCTTGCGGGTTCCCGAAAGCGTTACCGTCGCCCCACGCGCGTGGAACGCTCGCGCTATCGCGCCACCAATGCCACCCGTCGCGCCCGTTACAAGGGCCGACTGACCCGTTAAATCAAACATTGGAATCTCCTATATTACAGAACAACTTGAGTACGAAACGAAACAACATCATCAGGATTAGAGACCGAAAATCCCTCGGCTTCCGCCGCGATCCGCTTAACAAGTCCGGTAAGCACCTTACCTGATCCGACTTCGATAAATCGGTTGACGCCTTGACCCGCCATCCATTCAACGCTTTCGCGCCACCGCACAGTGCCAGTGACCTGAGCAACCAATGCCTCACGCAGTGCCGCCGGATCTGAGCCTGCCTTTGCCGAAACATTGCCTACGACGGGAACGATAGGTGCGGAGATTGAAACCTTCGCTAAAGCCTCCGCCATGGCGTCGGCCGCAGGTTGCATCAAAGAACAATGAAAAGGAGCAGAAACCGCAAGCATAACGGCTCGCCGCGCCCCTTGAGCCTTCGCAAGCTCCATCGCCCGTTCGACCGCGGCCTTTGAGCCTGAAACAACCACCTGTCCGCCGCCATTGTCGTTGGCCGCCTGGCAAACTTCTCCTTGGGCGGCCTCAGCCGCCACACGGGCTGCAATTTCGAAATCCAATCCCAAAAGGGCTACCATTGCGCCAACACCCGGAGCCACAGCGGCTTGCATCGCATTACCCCGAATGCGCAACAATCTTGCCGTGTCCGCCAGCGTTAGACTGCCTACTGCGGCAAGCGCCGAATATTCGCCGAGCGAGTGTCCCGCAACGAAAGATACGTGCTTCTTTAAATCTAGTCCCGCTTCTTGCTCCAAAACCCGCAAGGCCGCCAAACTAACAGCCATCAGCGCTGGCTGAGCGTTTGCCGTAAGCGTAAGCTCATCTTCCGGCCCTTCGAACATAAGCGTTGAAAGGTTTTGGCCTAAGGCCTCGTCAATTTCGGAAAAAACATCCTTTGCGACCTTAAACTGACCGAAAAAAGCCTTACCCATCCCAACACTTTGGCTGCCCTGCCCCGGAAATGTCAAAGCTATAGTCATATTCAAATTTCCCTTTATCAACGGCCTATTCGGCGCTCGTGAGACACAAGCACAGCCGATAAGTCAAGCTTATTCCTCATATCTAAACGGTCCCAAATGATTTAAGCAGACTGGCGCGAAGGCTGTTAAGCGCCTAAATTTCCAGGTGATTCACCGATCTTTTGAAAGCTAATCCCATGCGCATAGCAACCTGGAACGTCAATTCAATACGCCAAAGGGTTGACCATTTGGTAGCTTGGATCAAAGAAACAGCGCCCGATATTTGCTGCCTTCAGGAATTAAAATGCACCGAAGAGACGTTTCCGCGCCTGGAAATCGAAGCCTTAGGCTATAATATTGAGCTTCTTGGACAAAAAACCTTCAATGGCGTGGCAATTCTTTCCAAATATAGGATCGATGACGTCGTCCGCGGCCTGCCCGGCGATGAGAGTGATGAACAAGCACGGTTTATCGAAATTGGCATTTCAACCGATAAGGGCGCATTGCGGGTCGCTTCAATTTACGTACCAAACGGAAATCCGCTCGGTACAGACAAATTTCCTTACAAATTAGGCTTTCTAGACCGATTAATTCGGCGAGCACGTGAGCATCTAGCGAACGAAGAAGACTTCATATTTGCCGGCGATTACAACATCATTCCAATGCCAGAAGATGCCGAAAATCCTGCACAATGGGTCAATGACGCGTTGTTCCAGCCTGAATCTCGCGCAAAATGGCGGGAATTAATGAGCCTCGGACTAACCGATGCGATCAGGGCTACAAACGCAAATAAGCAACTTTATACATTCTGGGATTACCAGGCGGGCGCCTGGCAAAAGAACAATGGCATCCGGATAGACCACCTGCTGTTATCGCCCCTCTGCGCCGATAGGCTGGCTGGTACATGGGTTGATAAACATGTTCGCGGATGGGAGAAGCCATCCGATCACGTCCCAGTCAGGATAGATATCAATCTTTAACGGGCAAACGACGATAGAACTTTGCTAAGATCATCGCGTGGTTTAGCTGCAATCATCATTGCCTCTTCCGTGGTAATAATCTGCTCTCGCTGTAAAAGCGCCAATGCAGCTATCACGGGATTAACGGAACTATCCACAACAGGTACTCCTGCCGTTGCTGCAACGGGAGCGGGCTTATCGTGACCATCCAGCGTCTCGCCAAACAACAAAACCATAATAGTTTTTCCAACGATGTTCATCAAAATAGAGAACAAGATCAACCCCGAGAACATCGTAAAGACAGCAATTACCCGCCCGATTAATGTGACGGGATACAAATCACCATATCCCGTTGTCGTTAGTGTAACCAAACACCACCAAACGGCAGTCGGAATGGATTGAAAAAAGCGTTTATCCTCCGGGATTTCAACGCCCGTAATAGGATCTTTCGGCACAAACACCTCAGCCTGTTGGCCTGTTTGAACCGCAATTTCATCCAATGCGGCCTGTCCTTCAGAGATTGTAGAAGGCGCGTATAAAACCCCTTCCGTATAATACATCAAACTTGATGAAATCATCGTCACGGCAAAAAGCGTGATGAGGTAAATATTCAAATTTAAAATCAAAGGGTTTCGTTTCTTCGTAATCTGCGAACCCATCATCTCCATCGCTTGGCGAGCCAGCTTTAAAACACGCATGACACGGAGAACGCGCATAACGCGTAAAATTCGTGTTCCGCGCAGTGCAGACATGTTCAGGAAAAGAAGCAGTGAAGGCAAGATGGAAAGAAGATCGACCAAGCCCCAGAAACTAAATACAAATTTCAATCTGTTCTTAGCAAAATAAAAATTGCCAATATATTCTAGGACGAAAATTCCCAATGTGAAGTTTTCAAAAATTGCTACCGCATGTTCATGATGCTCAACAAAGTCGGACAATGTTTCAAGAGCAATGCCTAAACACGAAACAAAGATAACGAGAGCGATAAAGGTTTGGAAATGCCGATGCCAAACAAAAGTATGGTCCGTGAACATCCGATCAAGGAAATCATGAATTTTACGCATTACCACTCACCCCACTTTTACGGGGCGATTAAGCGTATCTGCAAAAAGCTTGTCAACGACTGAGCGGTTAATTTTACAAAAAATATATAAATTTAATGGGCTTATCGTGGAAAAAGCTACTTTGTTCGCCTTTTCCGCTGAGCAAGATACGCGTTTGCTGCTAAACGATCTGTTTCTGTTGCTTCCGACAACGCGGCATCATTGGCTTCTATAATCCAACTCTCACTGACAGGATCAGCGGCATCACTTGCCAAATTTAACCACATGAGCCCGCGTGCCCTCTGTTTGGCACCAACTTCGCCGTTGAACAACAGCTTACCCAGCTCGGCCTGTGCCAATCGATTACCCTTCTCTGCCGATAAATTGAGCCAGCGAAGCGCCTGTTTCGTATCTTTAGCTCCCCCAATTCCATCTAAATATAAGCGAGCTAGTACAAGTTGAGCTTCAGGATCTCCAAAATAACTCGCTGAATAAGCAAACATTTCCCGTGCCTTTACAGGATTGGCTTTGACCGAGCTATTTGGAATGCCATTCAGATAATAGGAGCCAAGGGCAATAAAGGCAGAAGAAACAAAAGGAGCTGTTGGAGATTCCGGCGCCTCATCCGCGTGCCGATCGCATACTTGAGAAAAATTCTCAAATGCGCGTAGCTCGTCGCGCGGAACGCCGTCTCCCTCGGCATACATCCGCGCCAATTTCCATTGCGCCGGCGCATGCCCTTGATCAGCCGCATAAGAAAGTGACTTAACGGCGTCTTCTTTATTACCTGCCAGATAAGACCGAATGGCATCCCGTGTGGCATCAACAACCCCACCAATCGCCTTCAGAGGCGCATTGGCAACGTCCAAAACGCCGTTTCCCTTGTCAATTTGCTTATTATCGGATGTATCGTCTGGCAATTCTTCCGTATGCCGATCTTTGTCATCGTCCACTATTGGCGGCGTTTGCGAGCCTGAAATCGGCGCCGCGGCATTTCGCTTTACTCCCGCTTCACGTTCAGTCGACGGAGCATCAAGTGAAAATGCGGAGTTTATGAAAAGGAAAAAAGCAAAAAAGCTCAACAGGCCCTTGATCAAAGTCGATTGGTCAACCCGATGGATATGCATCAAATATTTTTTCACCTGATTGCCCGGGCCCATTTCCTGTTCCGGATGAGATAAAACTGATCCGGAATAAACTCATTTTAGTAAGCCAAAATCGAATTATTCCTTAAGCTTAATCAAGGCTCATATTGTGGCCGATTTTCGACAATGGGGTCGAAATTGTTAGATGCCCCGCTTCATTACACCGGACTGTTGCTTTTTCGTCACACTCTTTTGGCACCTCTAGGCCTTTTCATTCACATTCATTTCTTAGATATTGCGAACAATGTTTTCGAATTCCAAATCTGCGTCAGAATCTGACCGATTACGCCATGGTGGCGTTCGGTTTGATCGTAATTGGCCAATTTGGCGAAGGATTTTAGCATTTTTTGGTCCGGGCTATTTGGTGGCGGTCGGCTATATGGATCCAGGTAACTGGGCCACCTCGCTCGCTGGCGGCTCGAAATATGGCTATCTGCTCTTGTCAGTTGTGCTCATTTCAAGCCTAATGGCTGTTATCCTACAATCGCTTGCGGCAAGATTAGCAGTAGCGACGTCACGCGATTTAGCCGAAATTTGCCGTGATATCTTTCCAAAATATACCAATTACGGCCTTTGGGTGATGGCTGAGCTCGCTATCATTGCAACGGATATAGCGGAAGTGATCGGAACGGCCATTGGGTTGGAATTGCTATTTGGATTTCCGCTCACCGTTGGAATCGCTATTACGACCCTCGACGCCCTGCTCCTGATTGCATTGCAACGATTTGGCTTTCGAACGATAGAAGCCCTCATTATCGGCATTCTAGCCGTGATCGCGGCCTGTTTCACTATTGAACTGGTATTGGCGAGGCCTGATTGGGGCACCGTCTTGGCCAATCTCCTTCCTAAGCCAGAGATTATTACGGACCCAAATATGCTCTATTTGGCCCTCGGCATCCTCGGCGCAACCGTTATGCCCCATAATCTCTATTTGCATTCGAGTATCGTACAGACCCGACCTCTCGGCACATCAGCTCGCGACCGCCGGGAAAGCTTGACCTTCGCAACGCTCGATTCAACGCTGGCTTTGACTTTCGCCTTTCTCATCAATGCGGCGATTATTATTCTGGCAGCCGCCAGTTTTCATGCTTCGGGTAGAACCGACGTCGTCGAATTATCGGATGCTTATTCTCTTCTTTCTCCGCTTTTAGGCAGTCAATTAGCCCCCACCCTCTTTGCCATTGCGCTGATCGCGTGCGGCCTAAATGCCACCGTTACAGCTACATTGGCCGGTCAGATTGTGATGGAAGGCTTCCTCGGCCTAAAATTTTCACCTATTATCAGGCGTTTAGCGACCCGCTTACTTGCCGTCGTCCCCGCCGCGTGGGTTGCCATTGCCTATGGAGACCAGGGGGCAACCAGCCTTTTGGTCTTCAGCCAAGTTGCACTGAGCTTGCAACTTCCCTTTGCCGTCATACCATTGGTTGTCTTTACGGCTCAAAGTCAGCGAATGGGGGCCCTCGTTGCGCCGCGTTGGCTCACCGGTTTCGCGGCGATCATTGCCCTCACAATTGTCATTTTAAATGGCATTTTGGTGCTGAACCTGACCTTTTTAAGGCAATAGCCCTTGCAATTCCAAGCCGTTGGCTCTATCCAGCAGCTCTTCATGCGGTCGTTTGGCCGGTGGCTGAAAGGAAAGTCCGTTTAATCGGATAGGATTTTAAATAGTCCATTTCCCTTGTCTCCGCCTTCGATACCTTCCGTTTCGGGCCTTTCCTAAAGGCTCGGAGGGCTTGGCGCCAAAAGGCCGCGCAACAGGAAAGGACGAAGGCATGGCTCTTTATGAGCACGTGATCCTTGTGCGTCAGGATGTGACGTCACAACAGGTCGATACCATTAATGAACAATATAAAGGCTTGATCGAAGCCGCTGGTGGCAAGGTCACAAAAACGGAATATTGGGGCGTCAAAACCCTCGCTTTCCGGATCAAAAAGAACCGTAAGGCCCATTTTACGCTTCTCAACATTGACGCCCCTCATCAGGCGGTGGCGGAAGTCGAGCGTCTGGAAGCCATTAGCGAAGACGTCATCCGCTCCCTCACCATCAAGGTTGAGGAATTGGAAGAAGCTCCTTCGGCAATGTTGCAAAAGCGTGACCGTGACGAAGATCGCACCGATCGTCCAAGTGGCGGTCGTGGCTTTGGTGGCGGCGGTGGTCGCTTTGGTGGCGGCGCAGGCGGCGGCTTTGGTGGTGGTTCGGGCCGTGGCCCACGTCCGCCCCGTCGTGACGATGTAACTGGTGAAGAGGAGAGCTTCTGATGTCGACAGCTGAATCCGCAAGCTCCGGCGCTCCACGCCGTCCTTTTTATCGTCGTCGCAAGTCTTGCCCATTTACGGGTCCAAATGCGCCAAAGATCGATTATAAGGACACACGTCTTCTTTCACGTTACATTTCAGAGCGTGGCAAGATCGTTCCGTCCCGTATTACGGCCGTATCGGCGAAAAAGCAGCGTGAACTCGCTCAGGCGATTAAGCGCGCTCGCTTCTTAGGCCTACTGCCTTACGTGATCGCGTAATCATTAAAGAAGATCTCCCGGGGTCAATTCAGATCCCGGGAATTCCATTTGGTCAACCGGCTCCAGTGAGCCGGACGGGTTGGGGCGGAATATCTGTCTCTAACCGCCCCTTCAATGGGTTTGCGGGACAGCTGGACGATGAAACTGGTAAATTTAGCATTTGGAGCTGGATGCGGCGCGGTCTCTGCGTTGCTTTTTGCCGTCATTTCGACTGCCTCCCCGCTCGCATTTCCACTTTACCTCATTGCACCCTTGCCGATTTTGATCGCCACTTTGGGCTTCACCCAACAAGCCGGGCTTGCCGCGACATTCATAGCGTCTATCGCCACAGCGCTTATATTTTCACCCCTCGCCGGGCTTATTCACGCGGTTTCTATCAGTCTACCCTCATGGTTTATCGGCTATCTCGCATTATTGGTGCGACCGACGGAAGGCGCCGACAATGACAATCATGTGGAATGGTACCCGTTAGGTCGGCTGCTCTTGTGGAACATCGCCCTATCCGCCGCATTGACGATTGCCGGCGTTTGGATGCTCGGAAGCGATTATGCATCCTTTGTTGAAGCCTTTGAAAAGCTGCTCAATGAGTTGGTGATCTTTGAACCAACGATGTTTGCGGGACTGGTCGGGGCAGATACAGCAAGTTCAATTTCAACCATCGCCAATATATTGGCCCTCATTGCCGCACCGATTAGTGCCGCAATCAGTACCGCTATAGCGGTATTATTGCTTTATCTTGCAGCGCGTATCGTTAAAGCATCCGATCGTTTGCCACGGCCTTGGCCAGATATAGCGGCTACGGCAATGCCCAAAATCGCTTTGCCGATATTTTTTGTCTGCCTAATTCTCGTGGTATTCGGCTCTGACTTTATCGGTCTTTTTGGCCGGATTGGCCTTGCTTCTCTGCTTGTTGGATTTTGCTTACAAGGCCTTGCAGTCCTTCACAGGATAACGAGACCCCTTAAATCACGACGAGTGATGCTGGTCATGATTTATAGCGTTTTTATTCTACTCCCCGGGTGGCCTATTCTTGGATTTGCCGCATTGGGAATTGCCGATTTCTGGTTTGATTTTCGATCCAGATTTAACAAGTCACCCACAACCCAATCCTAACCTTACAATTTTCTACCAACTTACTAAGGAGATACCAATGCAAGTCGTATTATTGGAACGCGTACCAAATCTTGGACAAATGGGCGATGTTGTTCGCGTAAAGGACGGTTACGCCCGCAACTTCCTGCTCCCTCGCCACAAGGCGCTTCGCGCAACGAAGGCCAATCTGGAACATTTCGAGAAGGAACGGGCTCAGCTCGAAGCGCGCAATTTGGCCGCTAAGTCGGATGCAATGTCGGTTGCTGAAAAGCTCGACGGACAGTCCTTCGTGATCATTCGCCAAGCTGGCGAAATGGGCCAACTTTATGGCTCAGTTGCGACACGCGATATTTCGGAAGCCATTACGGCGGGCGGTTTCTCCGTTGATCGCAATCAGATCATCTTGAATGTTCCGATCAAGAACATCGGCATGCACACGGTGCCTGTCCATCTTCACCCTGAAGTTGACGTCAAGATTAGCGTAAATGTGGCGCGCAGCCATGAAGAAGCTGAACGTCAGGCTCGTGGCGAAAGCGCAACCGTTCGCGAAGAACTCAACCTTGACGATCTCGGCCTTGAAGTCGGCGCTGCGTTGGCCGAAGCCGGTGGTGAAGAATAAAATCTGTTGCTTTTGCAATAAAGTGTTGGACCCGGTGCATCGCGCCGGGTCTTTTTCTTAAAGCAAGCGATTTCTTGTCAAGCTTCAAATTGCAGCTCGGCCGCGGCTGTGGGGAGTGTGGATAACGGGCATGGGTTAGAATAAAATCCGAATCGGCTGCGGTGAAGCGCTAAGACTGCGGAACCGACACTGGATACGACCATGGCCCTTGCTCAATCACTCGCCCGTCTTGCTGAAATCGAGACAAATTATCGCGTCCCGCCCAATAATGTTGAGGCGGAACAAGCGTTGCTTGGCGCAATATTGGTGAACAATGACGCCTATTACCGTGTCTCAGATTTCCTGGAAGCGGCCCATTTCGCCGAGGAAATTCACCGCCGAATTTATGATATCGTTCAATCGCTGATCCGGGCTGGCAAACTTGCCACGCCTGTGACCCTAAAGTCATTCGTCGGCGATCAAGACCTCGGTGGCATGACGGTCCCGCAATATCTGGCCCGCCTTGCCGCAGAAGCCACCACGGTTATTAATGCCGAGGCGTATGGGCGAACAATATACGACCTCGCAATGCGTCGCCAACTGATCACAATCGGCGAGGACATGGTGAATGTTGCATTTGATGCACCGGTTGATGAACATCCTAGAAAGCAGATCGAAGAGGCCGAGCGCCGCCTATATGAATTGGCTGAATCAGGGCGCTACGATGGTGGTTTCCAAAGCTTTTCTGCTGCCCTTAAAACGGCCGTCGACTTGGCTGCAGAAGCTTATAAGCGCGATCGTAAATTATCAGGTATATCAACGGGACTATCTGACCTCGACCGAATGCTCGGTGGTTTGCAATCGTCCGACCTCGTTATCGTTGCAGGTCGACCAGGTATGGGCAAAACGGCACTTGCTACAAATATCGCGTTTAATGTTGCGCGCGCCTATTCACATGACAAAAATCCTGATGGAACGATCAAGCGTTTGGATGGCGGTGTCGTCGGATTCTTCTCTCTCGAAATGTCCGCGGAACAATTGGCTACCCGTATCATCGCCGAACAGTCGGGTGTCGCCTCGTATAAAATTCGTCGTGGTGAAATCCAAGAGAATGAGTTTATGAAAATTGCGGATGCCGCCCGCGAGATGGAACGCATTCCATTTTATATCGACCAAACCGGCGGCATTTCGATTGCTCAATTAACGGCTCGGGCTCGGCGCTTAAAGCGTCAAAAGGGTCTCGATGTCCTTGTAGTCGACTATTTGCAGCTACTTTCAGGATCATCCAAAAAGAGTGATAACCGCGTTCAAGAGCTTACTGAAATTACAACGGGACTTAAGGCACTTGCCAAAGAATTATCGGTGCCCGTCATTGCCCTTTCCCAGCTCTCTCGTCAGGTAGAGCAGCGCGATGATAAACGCCCTCAACTTTCTGATTTGCGTGAATCGGGTTCCATCGAGCAGGACGCCGATATCGTCATGTTCGTTTTCCGCGAAGAATATTACCTCAAAAATAAAGAACCCAAAATGGGTACCGAGGAATATTTCAAATGGCAAAATGAAATGGAGCAAATCCACGGACGCGCCGAAGTTATTATTGGGAAGCAACGCCACGGACCGACCGGCACCGTCGTTATGCAATTCGATGCAGAAGTAACGCGGTTCTCTAATCTTACATCGGACGATCGCTTGCCAGAACGGATGTAATCGAATGATGACAGCGGATCGCAACCCCTCGATCCCGATTTCCAGTGGCGGCGTATTAACGATCGATCTAAATTCGCTGAAACGGAACTGGCATTTACTCGCGTCTAAAGTTGGTCCTGCTGCAACGGGCGCAGTCGTAAAAGCGAATGCGTACGGCCTGGGCATCGAAACGGTTGTACCGGCGCTTTTATCGATTGGTTGCCAGCATTTTTTTGTTGCTCATCTTTCAGAAGCCGAACGTGTTCGCGCTTTAAGTGCAACGGCAGAGATTTTCGTTCTCAACGGTTTCCTACCAGGAAACGGGCGCATCTATCGAGACCTTAACCTGACACCGGTATTGGGATCGCTGGCGGAAATCCATCATTGGAAGAATTTTTTTGGCGATCATAATGACGCGCCCAGCGCCGCCTTACATATCGATACGGGTCTCAATCGTTTGGGAATATCTCCATCTGAAGCCGTGACGATTTCACAAGCCAACCTCGATGGTACTTTAGGGTTCTCATTGTGCCTTTTAATGAGTCACTTTGTTGAATCTGAAATTGATGGATCAGCAACCACTAAAAGACAAATTGAAGCTTTCGATCACCTTCGTCGAATGTTTCCGGATATTCCTGCAAGCCTCTGCAATTCTTCCGGTATTTTCTTGTGTACCGAAAGCTATTACAATCTTGTACGTCCAGGATACGCTCTGTATGGCGGCCATCCACTATGGTCCAGTCACGATAACCCAATGGAACCTGTTATTCGGCTAGAGGTGCCTATTGTCCAAACGCGGCACATCGGTGTCGGCGAACATGTCGGTTATGGTAGCCTTTGGAGTGCAAGCCGACCGACACGGCTAGCCACGCTCTCCATAGGCTATGCCGACGGTTTACCGCGGGGAGCTGAAAGTAGCCAAACCAAAAAAGGTGGCGATGTTTTAATCGGCGGCACAAGATGCGCAATGTTAGGCCGCGTATCGATGGATTTGCTAATCGTTGACGCCACTGATGCACCGGATGAGGCCTTAAAGCCTGGCTCTTATGCAACGATCATTGGTGATGAACTAACCATCGATGCAGTAGGCGACAGCGCAGGAACCATAGGGTATGACATTCTGGTGTCTTTGGGCACACGCTATCAGCGTCGTGTGATCGGATAATCGGAAATAATATGGCCAAACGTTCCCCAAGCTTTGCCTGCCAAAATTGCGGAGCCGTTTATACACGCTGGCAAGGCCGATGTGATGCCTGCGGCAATTGGAGCACGATCGCCGAAGAAGCTGCGGAAGCACCCCTGCCCGGCGGAACCGCGCTACCAAGAAGCAAGAAAGGTCGGGTGTTTGCCCTAGAAGGCCTCATCGGAGATGCCCCCGAGGCACCAAGGGTTTCAAGCGGAATCGATGAACTTGATCGAGTAACTGGCGGCGGATTTGTTCCTGGCTCGGTTATTCTAATAGGTGGTGATCCGGGAATTGGAAAATCGACTTTGCTCATGCAGGCATCTGCAGCATTGGCGATGAATGGCGAACGGGTTGTTTATATTTCTGGAGAAGAAGCGACAGGCCAAGTTCGCCTGCGGGCCGATCGCCTCGGGCTGTCAAAAGCACCAGTTGAACTCGCCGCCGAAACCAATGTCGAAGATATCATAACAACCCTATCAAAGGGTCCCGCGCCGACGCTGGTGATCATCGATTCCATTCAGACGATGTGGTCCGAAAGTGTCGAATCGGCACCAGGTACAGTCACCCAAGTACGCGGGTCTGCCCAAGCATTGATCCGGTACGCCAAAACCAGTGGCGCGAGCGTCATCTTAGTCGGCCATGTGACAAAAGATGGACAAATTGCAGGGCCAAGGGTTGTTGAGCACATGGTCGATGCTGTTGCATCCTTTGAAGGCGATGGTGCCCATCACTTCCGGATCTTGCGTGCCGCAAAAAACCGTTTCGGGCCAACAGACGAGATTGGCGTATTTGAAATGACTGGATTGGGATTAAAGCAAGTCTCAAATCCCTCGGCACTCTTCCTTGAAGGTCGGGACACCTCATCAGCAGGAACAGCCGTTTTTGCAGGCATGGAAGGCACACGCCCCATGCTCTTGGAGTTTCAGGCACTCGTTGCGCCATCCTCCTTAGGTACACCACGGCGAGCCGTTGTGGGATGGGATCCGAGCAGGCTCTCCATGGTGATCGCGGTTCTCGAAGCGCATGGTGGCCTCAAGCTCGGTAATCACGATGTCTATCTGAACGTTGCAGGCGGTCTCAAAGTGAATGAACCGGCGGCCGATCTTGCGGCTGCAGCGGCCTTGGTTTCATCCTATTCCGGACATGCCTTGCCGCCAGACCGGGTTTTCATGGGTGAAATTGGATTGACCGGTGCCCTTCGACCAATTGGACAAATAGCCGTTCGCATGAAAGAAGCCGCAAAATTAGGGTTCGCATCAGCTGTCATCCCCAAGCCGGGACTCGATGCTGTCGGAAAAACAACGCTCCAAACGCATCCAATGAGTGATGTTGCGGACCTCGTCGCTACGATTATCAGTGGACCGAAACGGCATTCCGGCTCATAGGCAGTCAAATGGACGTGACGACAGCTCGCCATATGATTATAAGCGCCGAAGCCGAGTGGCTAAGGTTAAGGCCCTAAATATTCAGGACGGACATTTTATATGAGCAATCTTCCGGTCAGCATTCTCGACCTGTTGGTCATTGGTATCGTTCTGATCTCTGGACTTTTGGCTTCCGTACGTGGTTTTGCACGCGAAGTGTTGGCTATCGGTTCTTGGGTAGCAGCCGCTGTTGCAGCCTACATGTTCCATCCAAAGGTGTTGGTTTATTTGGAGCCCCACATTGCCAACCGTCAGGTAGCCCTAGCGGCTGCAATAGCCATATTGTTTCTCGGCGTCCTCGTTTTAGCGACCATGATAACGGTCAAGATATCCGACATTATTCTCGATTCGAGCATCGGCGCGCTCGACCGCACCTTGGGGTTTTTGTTTGGTGCTGCCCGCGGATTTTTAATTGCCGCCATCGCGTTCCTGTTTTTTGATAAACTCGTCGGTGAAAAACAATATCCGGATTGGATTCGCGACGCGAAATTGCGGCCTATTTTGAAGCAATCGGGCGATCAAATTATAGCCCTATTGCCGGCAGACCCCGGCTTTTTGGACAAACTGAAAGCCAAAGCTGCGGGTACGGATGCCTCTACAGGCACCACAGGCGATGGAACGACGCCTCCTAAAACCCCATAATTATGGATCTCTCTGTTGAAGGCTCTCCGAATCCGTTGAATTTAGTTTAGGAGAGGCGCATATGTCGGCGGTAGCAGGCGGGGTGTGTGCAATGACCAATGAGTTATTTGATCTCGACGCAGATCGTCTGAAAGAAGAGTGCGGCGTATTTGGCATTTTTGGCCATGCTGAGGCGGCAGCGATCACTGCACTAGGCCTCCATGCCCTTCAGCATCGTGGACAGGAAGCGGCTGGCATAGTCAGCTTTGACGGCAAACGCTTTCATTCCGAACGTCGGATGGGCCTTGTTGGTGACAATTTCTCGGAACGGGCCGTCATCGAGCGCTTGCGCGGTAACGCCGCCATCGGCCACACCCGATATTCGACAACAGGCGAGACAATTCTTCGCAACGTTCAACCGTTATTCGCTGAATTGGACGGCGGTGGTTTTGCGGTAGCCCATAACGGCAATATTACCAACGGAATAACCCTGCGCCGTCAACTGATCCGCTCCGGCGCGATTTATCAGTCGACGAGCGACACCGAAGTCGTGCTGCATTTGGTTGCCCGTAGTACGCGACCTAAATTTGTTGATCGGTTTATTGACGCGATCAAGGAACTTGAAGGCGCCTATTCCTTCGTTGGCTTAACGAACAAGAAGCTCGTCGGCGCGCGCGATCCTTTGGGCATCCGTCCGCTGGTACTTGGGGAATTGGACGGGTGCTATATTTTGGCATCAGAAACCTGCGCACTGGATATTATCGGCGCCCGCTTCGTTCGCGATATTGAAAATGGCGAAGTGGTTATCATCAGTGAAACAGGCATTGAATCAATCAAGCCTTTCGGCATTATACCCGCCCGTCCCTGCATTTTTGAATATGTCTATTTCGCAAGACCTGACTCGGTCGTGCATGGAAAATCGGTCTATGCCGTTCGCAAAGCCATGGGTGCGCAATTGGCAACCGAAAGTGGAATTGACGCCGATGTGATTATCCCAGTGCCAGATTCAGGCGTCCCTGCGGCGCTTGGCTATGCGCAAGCATCGGGCATTCCTTATGAGCTTGGGATTATTCGTAATCATTATGTCGGGCGCACCTTTATCCAACCGACACAGTCCATTCGCGAATTTGGCGTCAGAATGAAACATTCCGCCAATCGGTCAGTTGTCGAGGGCAAGCGTATCGTTCTCATTGACGATTCCATTGTACGCGGAACTACATCGATCAAAATCGTTCAGATGATGCGGGATGCCGGTGCACGAGAAGTTCATTTCCGCATTTCCAGCCCGCCGATCAAATTCCCGGACTTCTATGGAATTGATACGCCCGAGCGTAATAATTTACTCGCGGCGACCCATACACTTGAAGAAATGCGCGCCTTTATCGGATGCGACTCTCTCGCCTTCTTATCAATCGACGGCATTTATCGAGCGATGGGGGAGAATGGCCGCAGCGAAAGCCAACCGCAATTCACCGATCATTGTTTCACAGGCGATTATCCAACCGGCTTAACCGATCAATCCGGTGAATCGCCTAAACAACTCTCCCTTCTCGCTGAAGCAGGTTAGACGATGGCAGGCAAACTTGAAGGGCGTGTCGCTCTTGTAACCGGAGCCTCACGCGGCATAGGCCGCGCGACAGCGCTTGAATTTGCTAAAGAAGGCGCCCACATCATTGCACTGGCCCGTACATCTGGGGCCTTAGAAGAATTGGACGATGATATTCGTGCGGTGTCACCGCACGGTGCGACGCTGGTTCCTGCCGATCTAAAAGATATGGACGGCATCGATCGCCTTGGCGGCGCGATTTATGATCGTTGGGGCAAGCTCGACATCTTTTTCGGCAATGGTGCGATTTTAGGGCCTATTTCGCCGATTGGTCACGTTATGCCCAAAGAATGGGATGACGTTATGACCGTCAACGTTACCGCAAACTGGCGCTTACTCCGAATCCTTGATCCGCTTTTGACGCGTTCTGACGCAGGACGCGTGATCTTGATGAGTTCGGCAGCCGCTTGGAAGCACCGTCCCTATTGGGGCTGTTACAGTGTTTCAAAAGCCGCCCTTGAAGCGCTGGGGCACACCTATGCCCAAGAAGTAGCGACGACGCCAATCAAGGTCATGATGGTCGATCCCGGCCCGCTTCGGACCGACATGCGAGCTACCGCTGTGCCGGGCGAAGACCCTTTATCTTTGCGCGAGCCTTCAGCATTGGCACCCCATCTGGCAAGCATGGCCGCCGCTGATTGGACAGAAACCGGACGAATTTTCGACTTCTCTGGCTCTGAACCAAAACTTACCGATTTCGGACGGCCGGTTTAGTTAAAAAACTAGATAAGAGACAATTGCAGCCTCTTATCCTTTATTTTCTTTATCAAACGGATTTTGCGTCTCACGCAATGACACGCGAATTGGTGTACCCGGCAATCCGAATGTTTCGCGAAGCGAATTGATCAAATAGCGCGTATAGCTATCTGGCAATCCCGATAATTGATTACCAAAAATGGCAAAATGTGGCGGGCGCGATTTCACTTGGGTTGCGTAACGCATTTTAATTCGACGTCCCGACACAGCCGGTGGCGGATGCTTTTCAAGGACGCCCGCAAGCCAGCGATTGAGCTGGCCTGTCGATACGCGCTTCGACCAAATTTCGGCAGATTTTATGCAGGCCTCTATCAACTTATCGGCCCCCTCGCCTGTCAAACCTGACAAGGGAAGTATCGTTGCGCCCTTCACATTAGAAAGCAGGCGCTCCGTATCATCGACCAATTTTTTGAACCGGCCCGGATCGCCAGCAACCAAATCCCATTTATTCACGCCGACAACGAGAGCCCGGCCCTCCTTCTCGATCACCGAGAGAATGGCCAGATCCTGTTTTTCAAACGGAATGGTAGCATCGAGCAGCAACACGACAACTTCGGCAAATTTAACAGCTCGCAAGCCATCCGATACGGCTAATTTTTCTAATTTATCGTCGATCCGCGATCGTTTACGCATTCCCGCGGTATCGTAAAGCTTCATAGGTCGGCCACGAAAGTTCCATTCGACACCAATGGAATCGCGCGTTATCCCAGCCTCCGGCCCCGTCAAAAGGCGCTCTTCACCGAGCAATCGATTAATCAGCGTCGACTTACCCGCATTCGGTCTGCCAACGATGGCAATCCGCAAAGGTCGGGCTGGGTCATTTTCTGCCTCGTCATCGTCAGCGAGTTCAGGCGCAAACTCGTCTACTTCCGGCTTTTCGGTGTGCAGGGGAAGGGCCAGGCGAATTGCGTCATAAAGGTCTGCCAATCCCTCGCCATGTTCTCCGGAGAACGGAATAGGATCGCCCAAGCCGAGCCCAAAGGCTTCATACGACTCCATCATACCAATCTTACCTTCAGCCTTGTTGGCCAAAAGGATCACGGGCTTACCCGCGCGTCGTACGAGGGTGGCAAAATGCCGGTCCGATGGCGTTAAACCGGCCCTGACATCAATCAGAAAAATAATCGCGTCGGCGTCCATGATGGCCGCTTCGGTCTGACCACGCATCCGACCTGTAAGTGAGGATTCCGAGCTTTCTTCCAGACCTGCGGTATCGATCACCGTGAAATCGAGATCGCCCAGACGCGCTTCTCCCTCACGGCGATCACGCGTGACGCCGGGTTGATCATCGACCAATGCGAGCTTCTTGCCAACGAGACGATTAAAGAGCGTCGACTTGCCGACATTCGGCCGGCCGACGAGCACGACCGTGAACGACATAATTAATTCCAATCTTTACTGAGCACCCCCATTATGGGAGTTTGCTGCCTGCCTTTACAAGGGCAAGATAGATCTGAACGCGCTGCTTCAACGTTGCAGGCGCAATATCATCCGTCATAATCTCATCAAATAATTTACCGGCACCGGCAATATCGCCGGCTTTTAGAGCTTTCAAGCCAATCAGCTCCCGCGCATTACCCGCCCAAGTTCCACCTGGAACAATCAAAGGCTGCAATTTTGTCTGAAGCTCTTCCGACGAAGCCGTATCCGCAACAAGTGTGGCCGACCTCACGCGGGCTAGACCACGTAATACGGGTGGAAGCGTTGCATCGGAAGCCAATACATCAAATAATTTAGCCCCCTCGGCCTTATCCGTTAATGAACGTTCAACGGCCAAGCGAAAACGCGATAAGAGCGCGTATCCAACGTCACCATCGGCTGCAATCGCTGAAAATTCCTTGGTCGCCTCGTCGGCTTTACCTGCCGCCGACGCCTCAATAGCGGCTTGAAACCGGGAACCTAAAGCTTCGGCCTTTTGGGTTTCGTAATACGTGTAAAACCGATATCCGGCTGTTAAAGCGACGAGGATCAACCCAAACGCAAAAAACAGTGGTCCATATTTCTTCCAGACATCAATTGCCTGATCACGGCGGATATCGTCGTCAATTTCGCGAAATATGTCGGACATGGTAGCCAATCTCAAAAACCGAGGAGGCTCTTCTATAAGGAAACGCCACGCCTTAGTTAAGTAAAAAATCCATCAGCCCATCAAGCTGACACCAACAATAAGCGGATGGAGGTGAATCATGCCTATATAGGCAATAATACCGACCACAACGGCGATAATATCCCCCAAAATACGCGGAGCCGGAAGATCAACCGCTGCATTTGGCCGCCATTTGAATGAAATTCGATCAATAACGGCCCAAGCAAGCAACGCTCCGAACAGAATCATTCCACCCAGATCGCCATTCGCCAAAAAATGTCCCAATGCCCATGCCTTAATGCCAACCAACATCGGATGTTTAAGCCGCATCTTTAGATAGCCACGCGGCGCGTAGGCTGCCGCCAAAGAAATAAAAGAAATCAGCATGAACAAGTAATTCAGATGCTTAAGCGCAACCGGCGGCTCCCAAATTTGGATAAGCCCTGTGTCCCGATAGGCGGCAAAGCCATCAAATAAGATCACAAGTCCGATGAGCGAGAAAACGCTGTAAATGCCCTTATAGACATTAGGGCCCAACGACCGGACCAAAAATCCATGAAGCCGCGGGACCATGCCGATCGAATGAAAGGCAAGAAAAATAATAAGTCCGAAAATAAAGTAAATCACGACAAGCATCCAAATGAATTGATCGCATCATTTAGAACGCTTTATGTTTGAACGTCGAGCGCAATTTAGTGGGCGGGTGACACATTATTGAAATACCGCGGAATCTTATTCCCACTCAATCGTGCCAGGCGGCTTTGACGTCACATCATAAACGACGCGATTAATTCCTCTGACTTCATTAATAATACGGTTGGCCGCGCGTCCAAGGAAGTTCATATCAAAGGGATAAAAATCGGCCGTCATTCCATCAACCGACGTAACGGCACGCAAAGCGCACACATTGTCATAGGTCCTGCCATCGCCCATCACGCCCACGGTGCGCACAGGAAGCAGAACAGCAAAGGCCTGCCAAATCGTGTCATAGAGCCCTGCACGACGAATTTCCTCCAAATAAATTTCGTCGGCCTGACGCAAAATATCGCATTTTTCTTTGGTAACTTCGCCCGGAATTCGGATCGCTAACCCTGGCCCTGGGAATGGATGGCGCCCAACAAAGGCATCGGGCAAACCGAGTTCACGACCCAACGCCCTAACCTCGTCCTTAAACAATTCGCGCAACGGCTCAACCAGCTGCATCTTCATCCGTGCAGGCAACCCACCGACATTGTGATGCGACTTAATCGTCACCGAGGGCCCACCGGTGAAGGAAACGCTTTCGATCACGTCGGGATAAAGGGTACCTTGGGCCAGAAAATCCGCCCCACCAATCTTTTTGGCCTCGGCATCAAAAACGTCGATAAACAGCCTACCAATTGTTTTGCGCTTTGCTTCCGGATCACTAACGCCAGCGAGTTCTTTCAGAAATAACTCTTCTGCATCAACATGTACCAGTGGAATATTATAGTGATCTTTAAAAAGAGAAACGACCTTTTCGGCCTCCGCCATCCGCAGCAATCCGTGATCGACAAACACACAGGTCAATTGATCGCCTATCGCCTCATGGATTAACACAGCCGCTACGGCTGAATCGACACCACCCGACAAACCGCAAATCACTCGACCTTTGCCAACTTGCGCGCGAATACGGGAAATCGCTTCTTCGCGGAACGCTTTCATGGTCCAGTCAGCGTGACATCCCGCAATATTACGTACGAAATTACGGATGAGGGCCGCACCATGTGGCGTATGAACAACTTCGGGGTGGAATTGCGCCGCATAAAAGCGCCTAGCCTCATCGGCAATAACAGCAATTGGCGCGTTCTCTGAGGTTGCAACGACGGCAAAACCTTCAGGCAATACAGTGACGCGGTCGCCATGGCTCATCCAGACAGGATAGCGCTGCCCCTTTTCCCACACACCTTCAAACAAGGCGCAATCAGCCGTTACCGTTACTTCCGCCCGCCCGAATTCGCGATGATGTCCACCTTCAACCTTGCCGCCCAATTGCTTGGCCATGGTTTGCTCACCATAGCAAATGCCAAGAACGGGAATTCCCGCGGTAAAAATCGCCTGCGGTGCAGATGGCGCATTTTGATCAAGAACAGAGGCCGGACCACCTGAAAGGATAACGGCCTTAGGAGCGAGATCAGCAAAGGCTTTATCGGCGGATTGGAACGGAACGATTTCGCAGTAAATTCCTTCTTCGCGAACCCGCCTCGCAATGAGTTGCGTCACCTGACTGCCAAAGTCGACGATCAGTATCTTTTCATGCGTTTCCGTCATCTCGCTCATCTCGCGTCACGCTACTTTCGTTAGGATCGAAATATAAAACCCATCGGTGCCGGTCCGTTTGGGTGTCAACTGAAGGCCAAATCCATTGGGAGAAACGAAACTGGCCAAAGCCTCAAGGCCTGCATGTTCGGCAACACTGGCCGGCTCAATCACTTCGAAATCCGAATGCCGATCTAAAAAGCTAGTGATCGCTCCATCATTTTCACGCGGCAGCAGCGAACACGTAATATAGGCTATCCGCCCGCCACTTTTGACATATTGAGAAGCTCTATCAAGTACTTCCGACTGCTCTTTAATTCGATATTCGAGCGCATTTGGACGTACGCGCCATTTTGCATCAGGGTTGCGGCGCCATGTACCTGTGCCCGTGCAGGGAGCATCAACCACCACTAAATCGACGTGCCCTTCCAAGCCCTCTAACGGCTCGTCCTCTTTCCCCTTAGGGGAGCGAACCTGAACATTTCGAACGCCTGCCCGTATCATGCGATCAAAGATCGGAGCCAACCGTCTTTTATCATTGTCGGTCGCGAAGATTTGCCCGCGATTATCCATCAAAGCTGCTAGAGCGAGCGTTTTTCCACCACCGCCGGCGCATAAATCAATGATTTGCATGCCCGGATCGGGTGCAGCGAGCATCGCCGCCAATTGCGATCCCTCGTCCTGAATTTCATAGGCCCCTTTTTGAAAGGCAGGCTCCGATTGAACCGATACGGCACGCCCGTCTTCGAGTGGCATAATTCGCATTCCAACGGGCGAAAAATCTGCCGTCTTCACATTCAAATGCGATAACTGTTCGAGAACAGCTTCTGGCTCCGCCTTCAACGTATTGACACGAATATCAACGGGCGCGCGGCTTGCGAGGGCCGATAACTCCTCCACCCTGCTATCGCCAAATGCGGTTTGAAATTCACCATCAAGCCATTCGGGATAATCGCCCGCAACCCATGCGGGCGCTCCATCAAGCGTGCCCGACCCTAAAGCCAGTCGCTCGTTGTCAGACAAAGGCTGAGGCGCAAAGCGACTTCCGTCACAGAGGGCCGAAATCGCATTTACATCGAGGCCGCGCGATAGCTTTAACGTTCCCAACAGCATGGCGCGTGAACTCTCACCACCCATGATAAATCCCGCCGAAGCACGGCGGCGCAAGGCATCATGGACCAATGCGGATATACCGGCGCGGTCACCCGAACCGGCAAACCGATGGGAAAGGCCCCAATCTTTTAGAACATCATTGGCCGGGCGCCTGCGCGCAGCAATATCATCCAAAATCTCGATCGCAGCCGATAACCGGGCAGAAGGTGTCATTTCATATCTTTCAGCGCGCCAAACGGACGCGTTACGCCCGACTTTATGTCGGATAATTAGGGCTCTCGCGGGTGATTGTCACATCATGGGCATGGCTTTCGCGCAGACCGGCTGATGTAATGCGGACAAATTCCGCACGCTCGCGAAATTCAGGTAATGTTGGGGAGCCGACATAGCCCATCGCGGCTCGCAAACCACCCGCCAATTGATGTAATACGCTACCAACAGGGCCCTTATACGGTACTTGTCCTTCAATCCCTTCAGGAACCAGCTTTAAAGCATCTTTGATATCTTGCTGGAAATAACGGTCTGCCGAACCGCGGGCCATCGCGCCTACCGACCCCATCCCGCGATAAGCCTTATATGTACGGCCCTGATACAGGAAAACCTCCCCGGGACTTTCGTCCGTACCCGCCAATAAGGAGCCAATCATGGCCGTTTCGGCACCAGCGGCCAAGGCTTTGGCCAAATCGCCTGAGAACTTAATGCCGCCATCGGCGATCACCGGAACATCCGCTTTTGATGCCACCGAATACGCATCCATAATCGCCGAAAGCTGCGGAACGCCAACGCCGGCAACAATACGCGTGGTACAGATCGAGCCTGGACCAATACCTATCTTTACAGCATCAGCGCCGGCATCAATCAAAGCTTGGGTTCCGCCAGCCGTTGCCACGTTACCCGCAATGATTTGAACGGCATTCGACAATTTTTTGATGCGCGTTACGCTCTCCAGAACGCGCTGGGAATGGCCATGGGCCGTATCGACGATGATCACATCGCAGCCAGCATCAATTAAGGCTTCGGCCCGTGAAAACCCATTATCGCCCACCGTTGTTGCTGCGGCAACGAGCAGCCGCCCACGGGCGTCCTTTGACGCATCGGGATGCGAAACCTGCTTTTCCATGTCCTTAACAGTGATCAGCCCGATGCAGCGGAAGTGATCATCAACGACAAGTAGTTTCTCGATCCGAAATTGATGCAAAAGACGCCGCGCTTCGTCTTGGCTAACACCTTCACGGACCGTAATAAGACGGTCCTTGGTCATCAACTCGGAAACCTGTTGTGTCGGGTTATTCGCAAACCGAACGTCACGGTTGGTCAAAATACCAACCAGCTTTCCGGCTTTGTCCCCCGCTCCGCGCTCCACAACGGGAACACCGGAAATCTTATTCCGCTTCATCAATTCAAGCGCGTCAGATAGCGTCTCGTCCGGATAAATGGTCAGCGGATTAACGACCATGCCGCTTTCAAATTTCTTGACCGCACGAACCTCGTTCGCCTGTTCCTCATTGGTCATGTTCCGATGCAGGACGCCTAGGCCACCTGCCTGAGCCATCGCGATCGCCAGTCGGCTCTCGGTTACCGTATCCATAGCAGCGGAGATGATGGGAAGTTTAAGCGAAAGATTGCGGGTTAGCCTTGTCGTCACATCGACTTCCCCGGGCATAACCAGCGAGTGGCCGGGTTGAAGCAACACATCGTCGAAGGTTAGCGCTTCACGGATTGCGGGCCTAATAGTCGATGATCCGTTCATGGCCAACTCCTTGCCTCTTTGAGGGAATTTTCATATGCGACGCACCGCGTCATTGAAATATGAATTGGCACTGGGACCTATCACGGTCCCTTGAAAACTAAAAGTCAGAGAGTGAAATTTTTGAAAATATTCATCAAATGACTAAACACTTCGCGGGATAACGGGCCCTCAAGTGTCAAATTCATCATCATTGGACGTAAGCGCACCTCTTGATCCGCGATATCCGGTCGCAACAACGTAAAGCTCTGCCGAATCGGCCCGACTTGCCGCCGGCTTATAGTGCCGAACCACAGCGAAATCGCGTTTCAAATTGGCCAAAAGCTCCCCCTCGGTGCCACCTTGCAACACCTTTGCGAGGAAAACACCGCCGGGGGCAAGGACTTCACGAGCGAAATCGGCAGCTAATTCCGCCAATGCTACGATCTTCAAATGATCGGTTTTCTTATGCCCGGTCGTATTGGCCGCCATATCCGACATAACGACATCAGCGTCACCACCGAGCATCTCCTTTAACCGCTCGGGTGCATCCTCGAGAAGAAAATCCATGACCTGAAAGTCAACGCCCGCGATCGGCTCGATTTCTAAAAGGTCAATCCCGACGACTTTGCCGCGCCCTTTGTCCGAGCCAACGATCTTTGCCGCGACCTGCGCCCATCCACCGGGGGCTGCTCCCAGATCAACAATTCGACCGCCCGATTTGAACAATTTGAATTTTTCATTGAGTTCAATGATTTTGAACGCGGCTCGCGAGCGGTAACCCTCCCGTTTGGCCCGCGCCACAAAAGGATCGTTTAACTGACGCTCGAGCCATCTGGTTTGCGAAACGGTTCGCTTTTTCGACGATTTAACGCGTTGCTTTAACGAGCGCCCGCCTTCACGGCCTGAACTATTTTCGGAAGTCATGCTCGACCTGCCCGTGTCTGCGGCCAAACGCCATCATCCATCATGAGCTGCATGAGTATGCCCTCACGCAAGCCTCGGTCCGCCACCCGAACGCGATCCGATGGAAAAACCTGTCGAATCGCATCGAGAATGGCGCAGCCCGATAAGACCAAATCGGCCCGCTCGGTACCAATACAGGCGCTAGCTTCGCGCTCCTGATAGGTCATTTTGAGCAATCGCTCGACGATCACGCTAATCTCACTGCTTTTCATCCAAATGCCATCAACCGCCCGCCGATCATAACGTGGCAGCCCCAAATGCACCCCAGCCAAAGTTGTAACGGTGCCCGACGTCCCAAGCAGATGAAAATTTATCGGCCGCGTGGCGTCTCCCAAGGCTTGAACAAAAGGCTGCAAAAGCTCAACAACCTCACCTACCATAATGTTATAGAGCTCTGGCGTGACATGGCGCCCACCGTGTCGCTCAGCAAGGCTCACGACACCTACCGGCAGCGAGGACCATTCCCGTATCCGATGGCGTACGGTTTGCTTCGCCTGACTTTCTTGATCCAACCAAACGATCTCGGTAGAACCGCCGCCAATATCAAACAAGACAACGCTTTCCGCCGCCGGATCCGCCAAAGCCGCGCACCCTGACGCCGCCAATACGGCCTCTGTTTCGCGGTCTATGATTTCAAGCCTTAAGCCGGTTTCATTTTCGACCCGGGCGATAAATGCTTCGCTGTTCTTCGCTGCCCTGCAAGCTTCCGTGGCAATCAACCTTGCGCGGGTAACGCCACGGTGATCCATTTTAGAGCGACAAATTTTAAGGGCTTCAATTGTCCGCAGAATCGCAGCTTCGCTCAATTGCTGGGTTACGCCCAACCCTTCCCCCAAGCGAACAATGCGGGAAAATGCGTCGACAACACGAAACCCATCCTTAGACGGTCTCGCCATGAGCAAACGACAATTATTGGTGCCAAGGTCCAGCGCGCCATAAATAGTAGACGCAGCTCCACTGTGGGTTCGGCGTTCCATCGAACGCGATCCATTCAAGCCCATTTCATTCTTACGCTGGACAAATGCCCGCGACATCCCGATCCGACCAAAATTACTGTTCGGACCGATGGTAACACCATGGAAGCAGCGCTGCAAAGCATCATATCGGCTTGCACAACTTCCATATGATCGACAATATCGTTAATTCAACGATCTAGCCTGTGATAATTGTTCCATAGCTTTCGCCAAACGGGCCGGAATAACCGGTTTTGTTATTAAAGCGTCAAATCCGGCATTGCGTGCCTCATCAACGAGAGCCCGTGTTGCCCGCGATGCAACAAGGACGGATCTAGGAATCTTCGATGAGGATTGGCTCAATTGAACCATACGACAAATCTCTGCCGACGAGAGTACAGGCATATTTTCATCAATAATAACGAGATCAACACTCAATTGGCCTAAACAATCAAACATTGAGCGCAACGAATCGGCCGTCCAGATGGCGGCATATCCATAACCCGACAGTATTTCGACGAGTAGTCCGCGAAAATATCGATCAGGACTAACGACAAGAACGCCAAGCCGCTTGGCTGCAGGTGCATTTGTTTGGTTCATCGCGACTAACTGGGGCTGCACTAAAATGGGATACACCCCTAATCATGCACCACCAATATGAAGCGAGACCAAAGAATTTCGTTAAAATAACACTATTTCAGCGACAATCCTCGTTATTCCGCAGGTAATATCGCAGTCTCGGTCAACTCGGCTCGAGGTTTTCCCTTTAAGAACGTATCGATCTTGTCGAGGTAAATATAAACCACCGGCGTAATAAACAAAGTAAGGATCTGCGATACAGCTAGACCGCCGACCACAGCAATACCCAAGGGTTGCCGCAATTCCGAACCCGCTCCCGAGCCCAGCGCGATCGGCAAGGTACCGAACAAAGCGGCAAAGGTCGTCATCATAATGGGCCGAAACCTAATCAAAGCGGCCTCACGAATGGCCGCAATCGCCGTCGCGCCCTCAGCCCGCTTTTCCAAGGCAAAATCCACCATCATAATCGCGTTCTTTTTTACGATGCCGACCAGCATCAAAATGCCGATGATGGCGATCACCGATAGATCGAGGTTAAAATATTGCAGGGCTAACAGTGCCCCCAACCCGGCCGAAGGCAGACCAGACAAGATCGTAATGGGGTGAATAAAGCTCTCATACAGGACGCCCAAAACAATATAAATTACAACAACGGCAGCAAGAATAAGAAGCCCCTGCCCTTTCAGAGAATCTTGAAACTGTGCAGCAGACCCCGAGAAGCCAGGCGTTACGACCGCCGGTAGTCCCACAATCTTTTCCGCCCCTCGAATAGCATCGACCGCCTGGCCCAATGAAACACCCGGCGCCAAATTAAAAGAAATGGTAACAGCTGGTTGCTGCGATTGACGATTAATCGTCAAAGGCCCGATGTTTCGACGTATCGTAGCAACTGCCTGAAGCGGCACGGTTTGACCGGACGAACTTTTGACGAAGAGCCTTTGTAGGGCCGTAGGATCAGACTGATAATCCCGATTAGCTTCCATAATCACAGCATAGTCTGATGCCGACGTGTAAATCGTCGATATCTGACGGGTCCCAAAAGCGTTATAAAGCGTTTGTCGAATGGCATCAGACGAAACACCTAGATTGGCCGCCTTTTCGCGATCTAAATCGACCACAATTTGTGGATTTGCAATTTGTAAATCGCTTGTAACGTCGCGCAATTCAGGGGTCTTGGCCAATTGCTCACGCATTTTGGGAGCTGACCCAAACAATGCTTCAATGTCAGCCGACTGAAGTGTGTATTGATACTGTGCACGGGACAAACGGCCCGCATTCAGATTTAAATTTTGGATTGGAATAAATACTGAAGTGATGCCTGGAATATCCGAGGTTGCCTTTCTAAGCCGTGCAATGATCTTCGATACATCATCGCGCAATGCTCGGGGCTTTAACTGGATAAACATGAAGCCTTGATTGGTTGCGCCAAAACCTACGGCGGCGGTGAAATAATCAACCGCAGGATCCTTCGCCACGATCTGATTGATCTGAATTTGATGGGCCGACATCGCTTCAAATGAAATATCAGGCGCAGCTTCAGTTGACGCACGTAACAGTCCCGTATCCTCTTGCGGAAAGAAGCCCTTTGGAATGTCACCATAGAGCTTGGCTGTGAGACCTAAAGTTGCGATCGTTAAAACCAGCACAACGAGACGGATCTTTAAAATAAAATCAAGCGATACTTGATAAAGGTATAACACACCATTGAAGCTAGCATCGACCGACCGTGCGAACAGTCCTGGCTTCTTATGCGCATCATGAGATGATAAAACCCGTGCACAAACCATAGGCGTCAAAGTCAGCGAGACAAAGCCCGATACAAGAATGGCGACCGAGATCGTCGCGGCAAATTCGCGGAACACCCGGCCGACGACTCCGCCCATGAAAAACACGGGAATAAAAACCGCAACCAGCGATAGGGTGATCGAGATAATCGTAAAACCAATCTCACGTGCTCCGAGCAAGGCTGCAGCAAATGGCTTCATGCCTTCCTCAACATGGCGGACAATATTCTCGAGCATAACGATAGCATCGTCGACCACAAAACCAACAGATAGCGTCAATGCAAGCAGCGAAATATTGTCAATTGAATAGCCAAACAAATACATCGCGGCAAAAGTACCAACGAGCGAAACGGGCAATGCGAGCGCCGGAATAATGGTTGCTGATAGCGATTTTAAAAAGATAAAAATCACCATAATAACGAGAGCCATCGCTAAAATAAGCGAGAATTGAACGTCCGATACGGCCTCGCGGATTGGAATTGAACGATCCGTCAAAATGTCCATTGAAACAGAAGCCGGAAGCTGATCGCGGTAAAACGGAATTTTTGCCTTTACTTGATCGACAACATCAACCGTATTCGCATCAGATTGACGATAAACGGCAAGAAGAATTGAACGTTCTGATACATACCAACTCGCCGTTTGATCGTTCTCAACCGAGTCACGCACGGTTGCTATATCGTCCAGTTTTACCGGCACGCCATTCTTCGACGACACAACGATGGATCCATAATCGGAAGCAGACCGCAACTGTCCCGATGCTTCAATGGTGACAAGTTGTCGGCTACCACGAAGTGTACCGGTTGGCTGGTTCGAATTCGCGTCCGATACGCTTTTTTGGATATCCGCAAAAGAAAGCCCGCGGGCCGAAACCGCTTCGGGATCAGCAGCGATGCGAACCGCATATTTTTGCTGACCAAAAATTTGAACTTGGGCAACGCCATTAATCTGCGAAATTTGCTGTTGCAGAATTTGCTCGGCGTAGTCATTCACTTTGGATAGAGGAAGAGTCGATGACCGTAAGGATAAAAATAAGACGGGCTGATCGGCTGGATTAACTTTTCTAAAACTTGGAGGATTAGGCAAATCGGGGGGTAACCGTCTAAGCGATCCACTAATAGCCGCTTGAACATCCAAGGCCGCTCCATCAATATTCCGATCAAGATCAAATTGAAGCGTTATGTTTGTCGAGCCTAGGCTCGAAATCGACGTCATCGCGGTTACGCCCGAAATTGTCGAAAACTGACGTTCAAGAGGAGCAGCAACCGATGAGGCCATGCTTTCAGGGCTCGCACCTGGCAAATTAGCCGAGATACTTATCGTCGGAAAATCCACCCGTGGTAATGCAGCAACAGGTAGGAGCCTATAAGCAAAAAGGCCAAAAATAATGAACGACAGTGTAATAAGCGTCGTCATCACCGGACGACGAATGCAAAGCTCTGAAATCGACATTTACTGCGCTCCCGTGGAAGCGCCCTTAGGCTCAACCATAACGCCATCTACCAATTGAATTTGACCGTCGGTGACGAGCTTTTCACCCCCGGATAGTCCTTCAATTATTTCAGTTTGACCATCGACGGTACGGCCCACTTTGACGGGCGTAATTTTTGCTCTGCCATCCGATACAACAAACACCAATGACCCTTTGGGGCCCGATTGAACCGCCTCCCTAGGGGCACTCACAACATTATCTGGAACCTTCAAGGTAACGCGTACATTGCAAAGGGATCCTGGCCACAAGGTCTCCGTTGCGTTTTCAAAAACCGCACGAACCGTAACGGTACCCGACGACGTATCTACGGCATTATCCACGACAGCTATTTTTCCAATCGATACTGTGTTTGAGCCCTGAAAAGTAGCTTCAACCTTTGCCGAAGGATCATTTAATGCCGACTTAATATCAGGCAAGAAACGTTGTGGAACGCTAAAGGCAACGTAAATCGGCGATATTTGATTAATGATCGCAAATGGCACGCTTCCGTCCCCTGTCTTTGCGATATTGCCGACCCGAATGCCTGCGACACCAACCCGCCCGCTAATCGGCGCTGTAATGGTATAGTAGCTGAGCTGCACCCTCAAACTATCAAGCGCCGCTCGATCAGCCGCAAGTTGGGCTGAAAAGGTCGCAACTTGAGTTTTGCTGTTTTCTAAATTGACCTTCGATGCAAATTCATTTGCAGCCAATGCTTCATTTCGGACAACATCCCGCTGTGTCTGCTCGAGCTGCGCTAATGTTCGAGCAACCGTTGCCTCAGCCTGTCTGATTTGTGCTTCAATGCTCCGCTGATCCAAGCGGACGAGAACATCACCAGCATGGACTACCGCGCCATCTTCAAAGGCGACATCGATAATCTGCCCCTCGACGCGGGGACGAAGGGTGACGGAAGAAACAGGTTGAACGGTTCCGATTGTGTCTATTCTTATCGGCAAGGTGCCAAGTTTGGCCTCACCTAGTAAAACGGGAACAATACGCTCGGGTTGCCCCGTCGGCGCCGGAGTCTGCGCACTACTGACGGACGTTAGGAGGGTCGGCAAAATAATGGCCGCGACTGCGATAACAGAGCTATAGTTTTTAGCATCCAACATTTATTTTCCAAACCGTTTTCGTTCACCAATTGACGCGTCTTAGTCCCATAAAGCATAGGAATGCGTGACGCTATAACGACATATGACCTGCTTTTGCTATCGGATCACATGAAATTTTTGTCATGTTGATCTGTCAAATACTTGTCACGGACGCTCCGCTTCGATATGGAACCGTACCGGACTCGATCGTGAGACGAGTAAATATTGCATTTTCACCTTTATGGTGGGGGATAGTTCAACGGTAGAACAGCGGACTCTGACTCCGTTAATCTTGGTTCGAATCCAGGTCCCCCAGCCAAAATCGCTCAAATTTCTCCCGAAATAAGCAAATTTTGAGCAAAATCGATAAATTGCTATGGTTTTTGCGGAAAGTAGCTATATATTTGTATCGTTCGAGTACGAGCAAATGATGCCAAAGCGACAGCGATTTCCCTTACCGCCCACGGCTGATGACATCGCCGCCGCACCTCTCGTGGTGAAAGATGCGCTACGTGGGATACGCCGTAAATTGCGTAATATCTCCCCTGAAATTACGGAATCGGGCCTTTCGGGACAAAACTCGTCCCTTTTATCGCCCCTTGCCATTGCAACAGCGCTTTTCAACGAAACGCGAAAAATCACATCGTTCGGGGAAGATATCGCTCGGGATATCTTATTTCGGCATCGAGATGAAGCGAGGCTTGCAGCCTTTGGGTCGGCGGGTTTCGGTAGGCCGAGGCAAAAATTATCGGAAGGCCACCGCCATAATTTTGTTGCCTCACGCTACGCCGCTTTAAAAATATTGGCGCGCCAACTCGGAGCTGACGATCAACTTATCCTGGAACAACCCATCGATACGACCTATTTGAGGCTTTTGGCACGATTTTCTGACGTTTTATCGGCTTCGCCATCTCAAAATGAGCTAAATTTTGATAGAATTGCCATATCTGCCATAGAACTCGAAAAATCAGGCGCGATCCAGCATCCTAAATCAGATCATCGGACGCCCCATCGCGCCCAACTGATCTTCGCCGCTTTAGGATTGGCCGAGACCATCTTGAATCTATCGACCATTCATACGGTCGAGTCGACATTAGCCGCGTTAAACCTCGCCGCGGATGTTATCGTCTTGCGGAAGCCGTCAATTGCGGCAATATTCGGTGGGTTCGATCCGGAAGCTCAACTCTCTGCGGAATTTAGGCTGCTAGCCCCCCCTCTTACGGAGGCATAACCGATGCGTTTGCCAATGGTTGCCGAACTCAATGGCGAATCCGATTTACGGCACCGCATTCGCGATCTTCGTTTCTTCGAAGAATCGTTCCGGAAAAACGTACAACTTACCTTTCCAGAAGGTGCAACACGCTCAAAAACGGATCAAGCGAGGCTTAGATCGAGTTTTCTGGCATGGCTCGAATCGTTTCAGGCCAATCGGCATTTGGCCGGCATCGATCGTAAAGACTTTATCTGTTTTTCGGCCGGGACCATGTTGGCCGAATTATTTAGACACGATCCTTTATCTGTCTCATCAGAAGCAAAATCAGGTGACAGTGCCACAACGGTTTGGCCAGAAGGCTCAGCCTATGTGAGTTATTGTCTAGGCGTTGCATTGACCGTGCTCGAACAAGAATTTCACCTATCAGCCGAAATTCCAGAATACGCCAATGACCCACGCATTTGGCAAAGTTTCAAAGAAAATGTTCAGGACAATCCTGATCTTGCCATCCCGTTTCTAGATATGCTTCTCGGTCAATCCCCGAATTGGAACGAACCCGCAATGGCAGAAAAGCGCCCCGCGGTTAAAGAAAAATCATCTCCGGCACTCGGCAATTAAATTTGCAATTCAGGCAAATTCCGAAAGAGATCCAACGCTTCGGGATTGGCTAAAGCCTCTTTATTTTTAACGTCATTTCCATGAACGATGTCTCGAACCGCCAATTCGGTGATTTTCCCCGACTTGGTTCGCGGAATGTCGCTCACCGCAATAATTTTCGCCGGGACGTGTCTCGGGCTTGCGCCAGTTCTAATCTTTGTCCGTATGGATTGCTCAAGAGAAGCATCCAACGCGCTCCCTGCCCTTAATCGCACAAATAAAACAATCCGGACGTCATTTTGAAAATTTTGACCGATCGCGATCGACTCTAAAACTTCCGGAATTTGTTCAACCTGCGCATAAATCTCCGCCGTACCGATGCGGACCCCACCCGGGTTTAAAGTAGCGTCAGAGCGTCCATGAATTATCATTCCGCTATGTTGGGTCCATTCGGCAAAATCGCCATGACACCAAACACCAGGAAAACGATCGAAATAGGCTGCGCGATATTTTAATCCACCAGCATCGTCCCAAAATCCGATTGGCATTGATGGGAAAGCTTTCGTGCAAACCAGCTCCCCTTTTCCTGATGGGAGTGACTGCCCCTCATCATCCCAAACATCGACGGCCATGCCCAAACCCGGCCTTTGAATTTCACCCGCATAAACGGGCGACGTCGGATCGCCTAACACGAAGCACGAAACAATATCTGTTCCACCCGATATAGAAGCCAGATGCGCCGTGTCGCTAATGGCCTGATAGACCCACTCAAACGTCTCCGCTGCTAAGGGAGAACCGGTAGAGGCAATCGTCTTGAGCGAGTGAAGATCATGCGAATGTTTAGGCCTTAAATTTTCATTCTTACAGGCGTCTAAATATTTAGCGGAGGTTCCAAAAAAGCTGACCCGTTCAGCTTCAGCAAAATCAAAAAGCACGTCCTTCGTCGGTGAAAAAGGTGAACCGTCGAACAGTATCAGCGTTGCGCCTGACGCAAGCGCTGAAACAAGCCAATTCCACATCATCCAACCAAGCGTCGTGAAATAAAACACGCGATCGCCTTCACCGATATTGGAGTGCAGTTGATGTTCTTTTAGGTGCTGGAGAAGCGTTCCGCCTGCACCATGTACGATACATTTGGGCACACCGGTCGTACCGGATGAAAAAAGAATAAAAAGGGGATGGTTAAAGGGAAGACGCTTATAGGTGACATTCTCAGGCGAGAAATCTGAAAATGCGGTCGCAAGCGTAACAGCCTTTGGGACCGCGCGCGCCGTCTCTTCGCTGGCGCCAATTAACGAAATAATCAATACGCCAACAAGGCTTGGTAACTGCGCGACAACCTCATTCAGCTTGTCCGATAGATTGAGCGTCTTTCCATTATAATAATAACCGTCGCTCGCGATCAAAATTTTAGGAGCGATTTGTCCAAATCGATCCAACACGCCGCGCGGACCAAAATCAGGCGAGCACGATGACCATATTGCACCAATTGAGGCGATTGCGAGCATCATGGCAATCGATTCCGGCATATTAGGAAGGATGGCCGCGACCCGATCCCCCTCCTTAATTCCCATCCTCTTCAGCCATTGTTGTCCGCGTGAAACTAGGTCCGTTAATTCGGACCTCGACATACGTCTCTCAACCTTGTTCTCGGATCGAAAAACAATGGCATCGTTATTGTGGGATGTTCGAAGCAAATTTTCGGCAAAATTAAGCTCAGCGTCCGGAAAAAAGGAAGCTCCAGGCATTTGGTCATCGATGAGTAAGCGTGCGCCCTTGTCGCCAATAACCCCACAAAAATCCCAGATCGACGACCAAAATAAGCCTCGATCCTCAATGGACGCTTGGTGCAATGTTTTGAAGTCAACACATTCCCGTCCGGAAACCCTATTATAATAGGAAATAAACCGTTGAATTCCCGTATTTTTTTGTGCCAAATTATGTGGAGACCAAAGAAGTGAAGAAAACTCGTCCATAGCACACCAAATTCTGATTATTGAGGAGGAATTCTTGGTTTGAGACAACCCAGACTATCTTCCTGCGGCCGATAAGACCATGTATAACATTCCTTTAAATGAAGAGAAATTCGGCTTTTATGCATGATCGCGATTGAAAAATATCGACCCAGGATCCGCTGGCTGGCTGGCCTTGTGGTACTTGGGGCGCTCCTTACCTTTGTCGGGTCGATATCGATTCCAATAAACGGGGAAACCGTTTTCTCCGATCTAAGAACGACGATCTCGCAAGACTTTGGGTCTGTATCCAATCTTGATGGAAAAGCAGAGCTTCGCTTTTTACCGCACCCTTCAATTGAAATCGCCGGGTTAAAGCTGTCGTTCGATAATAAGGTGAGTCTCGAAGCGCCGCGGATCGCATTTAATCTCAGCATCCCTGCCCTCATTGCAGGACGCTATGAGCCAATATCATCAACGCTTGTTTCGCCACATGTCGTCATCCCAAGTGATTTGTTGCCAAATAGTGCCGAACAAATGGCTCAGCGATTTAATCATGTTTTAGACCATAAAACCCAAAACGGGGCATCCAGGAAAGAAAGTCATCTTGACTCGATTACAATCGAGAATGGTGTTTTTTCATTCTCAGAAAAAAATTCTACGGAAAGCCCACCTTCGACGATCAGCGGAACGCTCTATTTTTATAGCAATGGCGCGCGTCGATTAACGGCCACGGGGAATTGGCGAAAACAAGATGTCACTTTACAAGCCGAAATAGGCGCGAATACCAACAATGAAAATGACGACCGTAAGGTTGGTCTTGTTTTAAGCACCACCCTCGGGAGTATCAAATTAGACGGCGAAACATCGAAGCTAACAAATGCGCTTTATGCCGGCGCGTTATCTGTCGATGTTTCTCGCATTGATAAAGTAAGTGAGTGGTTAGCCCTTCAGCCGCCTGTTCCATTTACGACATCCCTCAAAATAGAAGGTAAGGCATCGATTACGCCACTTTTGATTGCTGTATCAGATGCACAAGTTCGTCTCGGCGCGGTTGCGATGACGGGCGGCGTGTCTCTCGATATGTCCAATCCACGCCCACTTGTGACAGGTACGTTATCCGCGGGCGATATGGATATAACCAGCTTTCTGACACCCATATGGCCCAAACAATCGGAGCAACCCGGCTGGAAAAACAACCCCGTCGATCCCAATGTTACACCCGATCAAGATTTGGATATTCGCCTTTCGGCCGAACGAATTAATCTTGGCATCGTACGCATTTCGAACGCGGCACTTTCTATCATAGCACGGGACCGGAACTTAAACATCACATTGGCTTCGTCTCACCTGTTTCAAGGCAGCGCTAAAGGAAAGCTTTCAATCCACCCGACCGATCAAGGATTTTCGTTTTCAAGCCACGCGAGTTTTGAAACGCTCGATATCGGTCAAACGACACTTGCGCTCATGGACATGCGAAAACTCGAAGGGAGTTTGAGCGGAAAATTTGATATTGAATCAGCAGGTCATTCAATTGACGATATGATGAAATCACTGTCTGGCCGTGCTGAATTTTCTATTGCCAATGGTACGCTATCGGGCGTGAACATTTCGACGATATTAAAGCGGATTGAAACGCGCCCTCTATCCGTTATTCGCGATATGCGGGGAGGTAAAACCGATTTCGAAACGATGCGCATTTCGTGTCGTATTGCGAATGGTATTGCCACAATTGACGATTCCGAAATGCTATTTGCGCCAAACACAATGAAGCTTAGCGGCTCGGTAGCCGTGGGTGACCGTCAGATTAATCTTTTAGGGGAAGCAACGGGACCTACGCCGCAAAATGGAGCTGAACCTGCGGTCTTAGCCTATACGGTAACCGGCGGTTTCGATGATCCAATTGTAACGCCTGACATCAACCGAATTTTGAAAAGGTCGAGCGGCACATCTGCGACGCCCGACTAATATCAATTCAATTATTGATCAGCTTGAACCGCCGTTACCAAGGGAACACCACCTAAGCCGTCTTTATTATATATATCATCACGGAACTGGACCAAACCATCAGGCGTTGCCCAAGCCGTTATATAAACCCAAAAAACCGGAACAGGCTTGGCAAGACGGGCGTCGACGCGCTGACCAGATTGAATGGCCTCATCAATTTGTTCCCGCGCCCACCCCGGCGTGTCCTTCAAAAGCCATTCTACATAATCGCGAACATTTTGAACGCGCATGCAACCTGAAGATACAAAGCGATAATCATCGCCAAAAATTCCCTTAGCCGGCGTATCGTGCATATAGACGCCATAGGGATTAGCGATGTTAATCCGAACAAATCCTAATGAATTAAATTCACCACCGGGATCTTGCCTAAATTGATAGCGGGTTGCTTCGTCACTCTTCCAATTGATTTTTTCAGAAGTGATCTCCTGCCCCTCATTGGTAAAAATCCGAATTTTATTTTCAGCCAAATAGCCAGGGTTTGCCTGCATTTTTGGTATCAAATCTTTTTTGATGATGGAGGCCGGCACGGTCCAGAAAGGGTTGAAATTAATGTCAATCACCTTCGTGGTCATAATGGGTGATTGACGATCAATTTTACCGACACCCGCCGCATGGCGGGTCTGAACAACATTGTCTTCAACTGTTTCGACGATCGCACCTGGAATGTTAGCAGCTACATAGCGCCTTCCCGGGCTAGCCGAATATGAACGCAAGCGGACGAGATTGACCTCAAGCTGCTTTAATCGAACATCCGCCGGTATATTCAAAGCGGTAAGGGTTTGGCCTGTGATAAGCCCCGTGGGACGCAAGCCATGCAATTCCTGGAAGCGGCGAACGCCGGTTTCTACGAAGGAATCAAAAATATTGGAAAGACCAGCCGACGCATCGAGATCACCCGACGCAATGAGGCGCTTCCGTAATTCAATAACAGCCGGATCTTGCATGCCGAGCTTCAACGGTACGCGCGGCATCAGCGGCCAACCACCACGGGCAATGACCTGCCTAAATGTCTCTACCGCTGCCTGCGTGGCATTTAAGGTCTCTGGCGACAGAAGAGGTGTCGTTGAGCGGTCAAGCGTTTTAGACGTAGCCGCATCGTAGCTTTGTACCCACTCCGCCTGATCCGCGGATTCCTCGTCTACGTTTTGAGCTAAAAGGCGCGATGCCATGAATGGCGCTGCAAATATGGCGGCCGTACCAAATAGAAATGCCCGACGCGAAAGGCTCGAAGAAAATTGCATGAAACTGATTCCACCTGAACTTTGAACGCATTATCGCTGAAGACGGTAAAGGAATGCTTTCGCACCCCTTAACGTTCAAGGGCGATAATGAGCCGTGGTTTTGTCAATTTCATGGCCGAAAAGGAAAAGGGACAGGATTGCGCTATAGCCTATATTTAACATTGTCATTGAGGAACCGTTCCAATCTCAGCAAGATTGTATTGGTCTGACGGAATTCGGTCTCTGAAATACCCCCAACCTGCTCGACCGTCCTCATGTGCTTGCTATATAGCCCATCGACAATGTCATGGATGTCTTGGCCCAAATGAGTCAATCGGATACGGACCGACCGCCGGTCCGTGCGAGACCTTTCATGGGACAAATATCCCATCTCAACGAGCTTTTTGACATTATAGGAAACATTGGAGCCCAAATAATATCCTCTGGACCTTAATTCTCCTGCGGTAAGCTCCTTGTCACCAATATTATAGAGCAGCAAGGCTTGCACCGGATTAACATCAGAGCG
>Ga0214202_1000099_pt1 | contig 41768 bp, 40 predicted proteins | sample TroBogEpilimnion_9_FD_153040 | JGI IMG/M metagenome (GOLD analysis project Ga0214202, IMG submission 153040) | Freshwater microbial communities from Trout Bog Lake, WI - 03JUN2009 epilimnion | ecosystem: Environmental > Aquatic > Freshwater > Lake > Epilimnion/Euphotic zone | place: Trout Bog...
CAGCTCCGACCTGCTTCTTCGAGAGTTCGGTGTCCTTCGCGATCTGCGCGAGAATTTCCGACTTGGTCGGTGCAGCGCTCTTCTTCGCCATGGTGAGTATTCTCCTGTGGTTTCTGTTCTTGATCCCGGACTTTTCTGCTGAATTTCCCGTTCAATTGCGACGTGCGGTCGGGCAGATATACGCCGATCGCAGAGCAAAGCTCGTGAAAATCAGCTCCAAGTGGAGATCATTTCGTTGGTTCGGTAAAGACAATAACATACCGAATTGCGAAATCCACTAGGTTTTACGTGCTTTTTTGAGTTTCCGGCGGGGGAAATAGACCTATCACGGCGGCGGGAATCACTGTGGGTGACGCAATTCGGACTGTTTTTTCCCGTCCCGTTAGACCGCGGACGATGTCGACGCGGCTTTTAGCGACGCCAAACTCGTGCGCGAGGAAGCGAACGATGTGTGCATTGGCCGCCCCATCCACCGGGGGAGCCGTAATGCGTAATCGCAGTCTCTCGCCATCCAACAGTAGTTCGTCACGACTCGCGCGCGGCTGAACGCGTAGCTGCAACACCCAGTCGTCGCCCTCGCGGTGTACGCAGACGCTCACAGATCGTAGGGAAAAAACAGCGGCGCCAAGCGCATGTTCAAGGAGTACAGCGCGAGTTGCAGCAGGAGTAAGGCAACTAATGGGCTCAGGTCTAGTCCGCCGAGCATCGGCAAATTGTTGCGAATGGGCCTTAGGATCGGCGCCGCAACATCCGCGAGAAGCCGTGAAAATGGGTTATACGGATCGGCAACCCAGCTGAGTAATGCGTACAGAAAGATCGCGCCAAGGAAAATCCAGAGCAGCATTCGAGCCAACACGAGCACGGCGCCGAGAATCACGATGACTGGATTGCCGATACCTGCGCCGTAGAGGGCGCCGACGGCAGCAGCGCGGATAAATGCCACGAGCAGCAGCGAGGTGACGGTTGCCGTGTCTATTCGGCCGACCGCGGGGAGGAATCGACGGAGCGGTAAAATGATGGGGTTCGTCAAACGGTGTAAGGATTGGACGATGGGGTTTCTGAAATCAGTCCGTTGAATGGCGAATAGCCATCGCAACAGGAACGCGCCGACGATGAGGTCCGCCAGCGTGCGGATGAGAAAAGTTAGTTCCGCCATCTCGAACTCCTCATAGGACGGACGTCATCGGGCCGACCCGAACTCCGTCGCGATTTCCCGCGAACGTTCCGCTGCCGCTGCGACGGCTCGAGCGACGATGGCCTGCAGACCGGCGGAATGAAATACATCTAGAGCGGCCGCTGTGGTGCCTCCCTTGGAGGTGACCTGCTCCCGCAATACCGCAGGTTCTTCGCCGCTGGCCTTCGCCAATGCGGCGGCGCCGGCCGCCGTGCCGACGGCAAGTTTGCGCGCTACGTCGGCAGACAGGCCTTGCGCGACGGCGGCAGCCTCCAAAAGCTCAATCAGCAAGAAGAAATAGGCGGGACCACTGCCCGACACGGCCGTGACCAAATCGATGTCCGCTTCGGAGCTGACCCAAACCGCGGTACCGACGGCCTCCAAAAGGCGCTCAGCCGTTGCGCGATCCTTGGCGCTGACATCCGGCGCTGCGTAAAGGCCGGTGACGCCCGCACCGATCAGTGCTGGACGGTTAGGCATCGCGCGGATCACGGCGGCATGCCCGCCGAGCCACCTTGAGAGGTCGGCCGCGCCGATGCCCGCCGCGATGGAAATAACCAACGGACGCCGCTGCTCGGCCAGCGGTGCCAATGCAGTCGCGACGTCTGCGAGTTGCTGAGGCTTTACCGCCATGATCCAGACGTCCGCCTGGGTGGCTGCGGTCGCATTTTCCGGGTGAAGCGCGATGCGCTGAAAGCGCCGCGCCAGCCAATCGCGTTGCGACTCCGCGGGATCCGCAATGGCGATGTTCTCGGGCGGGGCGCCCCGTGCCAACCATCCCCCGACTAAGGCACGGGCCATTTGACCGCCACCGATAACGGCCACGCGTGGCCAAGTTTCCGTCCGCTTCTTCATGTCGTCGTCCGTTCACCAAAGACCGCTGTTCCGATGCGTACGTGTGTCGCACCCTCCATTATCGCTGCTTCGAGGTCGCCGCTCATCCCCATCGATAGCGTATCGAGAGCCATGCCGTCGGCGTTCAGGCGTTCTAGCACCTGCCGCAGGGTCGCGAAATGACGTCGCTGGACGTCAACGTCGGTCGACTCCGGCGGAATACACATCAGGCCCCGCAGTCGTAAACGCGGCAGCGCCGCGACGGCCTGAGCCAATGGCAAGGCTTCGGAGGGCGGGAGTCCGCCTTTGGTGGGTTCGTCGCCGAGCCGTATCTGTAGGCACACGTTGAGCGGGGGACCGTGAAAGGATCGCTGTGCAGACAGTCGTTCCGCCACTTTGAGGCGATCGACCGTATGGACCCAATCGAACTGCTCAGCCACCGGCCGCGTCTTGTTCGATTGGAGTAGGCCAATGTAGTGCCACGTCACCCGCTCCCGATAGGGCTCCAAGAGAGCCATTTTGGGTAACGCTTCCTGGAGATAGTTCTCCCCCAGTTGGAGCAAGCCGGCCTGTATCGCCGCCTCGACGACCCCCGACGGTTGCGTCTTGGTCACCCCAATGAGCGTTACGCTGCCGGCCGGCCGGCCGGCCGCCAAAACGGCCGACTCGATGCGATCGTGCACTGCGGCAAGCCGAGAGGGTGAAAACTGCGTATTAGTTAACATATAGAGACACGCTACCCGTGACTATACTCCGCTCATACCGAATCGGAGGCTTGGGCTCCGGGAGTTCCTGATGCCCGTCGATATCTCACAACTGCTGGCATTCACGGTCAAGAACCGTGCCTCGGACCTGCACTTGTCAGCGGGAATGCCGCCCATGATTCGTGTCGACGGTGACATTAAGCGAATCAACATGCCCGCGCTGTCGCATAAAGAAGTACATAGCATGGTGTACGACATTATGAACGACAAGCAGCGCAAGGCCTATGAGGAGTTCTTCGAGACCGATTTTTCCTTCGAAATCCCGGGCTTGGCCCGATTCCGCGTCAATGCCTTTAATCAGCATCGGGGCGCTGGCGCGGTCTTTCGTTTGATTCCAGCCAAGATACAGACGCTCGATGAGCTCTACGCACCGAGGATCTACAAGGATCTGTGCATGTTGCCACGGGGCTTGGTGCTCATTACGGGACCCACCGGGTCAGGCAAATCGACCACCCTGGCGGCCATGATTGATCATTGCAACAACGAGCGACACGCTCATGTCATCACGATCGAAGACCCCATTGAGGCCGTGCACGAATCCAAACGCTGCCTCATCAATCAGCGCGAGGTGCACCGGGATACCCTCGGCTTCTCTGAGGCGCTTCGCTCGGCGCTCCGAGAGGACCCGAATATCATCCTAGTCGGCGAAATGCGCGACGCGGAAACGATTCGTTTGGCGCTGACCGCCGCGGAAACCGGGCATCTGGTGTTCGGAACCTTGCACACCTCATCAGCCGCCAAAACGATCGACCGAATCGTCGATGTGTTTCCGGGCAGCGAAAAGGACATGGTGCGTTCGATGCTCTCCGAAAGCCTACGCGCCGTGATTTCACAAATTCTGCTCAAGAAGATCGGCGGTGACCGAATCGCTGCGCAGGAAATAATGATGGGCACGCCGGCAATCCGAAATCTAATTCGCGAAGGCAAGATCGCCCAAATGTACTCTGTGATCCAGACAGGCCAGGCCGCCGGTATGCAAACGCTGGACCAATCTCTTCAAGATCTCGTCATGAAGGGGTTGGTTTCAAAGGATGAAGCCCGACTGAAGGCTCAAAACAAGGAGTCGATCTAGGCGCGAGACGGCGCTGAAGATCCCATCATGGAGCGCGATCAAGCAACCCGACTCATGCAGGATCTATTGCGCCACATGGTAGAGCGCAAAGGCTCCGACCTGTTCATCACGACAGGATTTCCACCCGCGATCAAAGTCGATGGCGAAGTAAAGCCCCAAGGAGAAAGGGCGCTAACCCAAGAGCAAAGCGCCACCCTAACTCGCGCCATCATGACTGACCGTCAGTTGCGCGAGTTTGACGCCACGAAAGAATGCCAGTTCGCGATCGCTCCGGCTGGAATTGGTCGATTTCGAGTCAGTGCGTTTGTGCAGCAAGGAAACCCAGGCTGTGTCATTCGGACAATCGCAACTCGGATACCTACGATAAATGAATTGGCCTTGCCCCCGGTACTCAACGACATCGCACTACTGAAACGTGGGCTGGTGATCGTGGTGGGGGGTACTGGATCGGGGAAATCAACGACCTTGGCGGCAATGGTGGATCACCGAAATGCCGAGACGCGCGGACATATCGTCACAATTGAAGACCCAATTGAATACGTGCATCAGCACAAGAATTGCGTGGTGACTCAGCGCGAAGTCGGCGTCGATACCGAGTCCTGGCATACGGCGCTTCGAAACACGTTGCGTCAAGCGCCAGACGTCATTTTGATCGGCGAAATCCGCGACCGCGAAACCATGGAGTACGGCATCCAGTTCGCCGAAACGGGTCATCTTGTGCTCGCGACACTGCATGCCAATTCGGCGAATCAAGCCCTTGACCGAGTCATCAATTTTTTTCCGGACGAAAAGCGTGAGCAGCTCTTGATGGATCTTTCGCTGAACATTCAAGCGCTCATCTCTCAACGGCTGATCCCTCGAGAGGGCGGTCGAGGGCGAATTGCCGCGATGGAAATTATGCTCCGTTCGCCGCTGATCGCCGACCTCATCTTTAAGGGCGACATCAACGGGCTGAAAGGAGTCATGTCTCGCTCGGATAGATTGGGGATGAAGACCTTTGATCAGTCGTTGTACGAGCTATATGAATCTGAGCTGATTTCGTACGAAGATGCGCTACGAAGCGCGGATTCAAAAAACGAGTTACGACTCCGAATCAAATTGGAGAGTAAGCGATTTGATCCGGTCGGTAGCGAGGAAGCCGCAGCGCTGAGAATCGTCGATGAGTCTTGATTCGATCGATCCATTGTCACCGACGCCGGAGTCTAAGACGCCCCCCGACGTCACGAACCTACGCTTGAATACCAAACCCCTGTTTCGGCTGATGGTGGAACAGCGCGCGTCAGATCTGTTCTTTACATCGTATTCCCCCGTAAAAATCAAAATCGACGGCCAAATCTATCCCGTTAACAAACAGATTCTGACCCCAGATATGGTTCGGGATGCCGCATATGGCTTGATGACAGCAGACCAGGCGGCGTACTTCGAAGACGAAATGGAGATTGATTTTGCCGTCTCCGAGCCGGGACTGGGCCGTTTTCGGGTGGCCGTCTTTCTGCAGCGGGGCTATCCGGCGATTGTTCTTCGATACGTGACCGCCGATATGCCGAAGCTTGATGCGCTTGAGTTGCCGGAGATTGTCCGGGAGCTCGCGCTTGCTCGGCGAGGCCTCGTTCTGATGGTGGGCGCAACGGGGTCGGGCAAGTCCACGACGCTCGCGGCCATGATCAATCACCGGAACGAAAATGTTTCCGATCACATCTTGACGATCGAAGACCCCATTGAATTCTTGCACGCGAACAAGCGTTCAATTATCAATCAGCGGGAGGTGGGACTCGATACCAAGTCGTTACACCGCGCGCTACGCAGTGCGATGAGGGCCGCTCCAGACGTCATCATGATTGGGGAGGTCCGCGATCGCGAGTCCATGCGAGCAGCAATCACTTTAGCCGGTACCGGGCATCTGTGCATTGCGACCTTGCACGCTAACAATGCGGCCGAGGCCCTCGATCGCATCGTCAATCTCTTTCCCAGAGACGAGCATGCGCAGATTAATTTGGACCTTTCGCAATACCTGCGTGCGATTCTCGCGCAGCGTCTCGTGCGCGGAGCAGAGCGGCGCTACGCAGCGGTTGAGGTGCTTCTGAACACCCCTCACATCCAAGACCTGATACGTAAAGGCGATACGGTCGGTGTCAAAGAAGCGCTCGCCACATCGAGTGAACGCGGAATGCAGTGCTTTGACGCCGCGTTAACGGAACTGGTTCGCAGCGGACGGGTCGCGATGGACGAAGCGCTTCGCAATGCGGACTCGCGCGCCAATTTGGAGGCGCGTATTAATTTTTGCTGATCCTGTCTTTGGGCGTTACTCCCCGGCGCCGTCGAGAGGCTCCATGGCATTTAAGCGTTCCGTAAGTACGCTGACCTGCGCCTCGAGAGCCTCTATTCGAGCGAGAAGCCCGGCGTACGACTCCGTAGGGCCGTGCTCCGCGGATAGACCAGGATGCGTGGAAGCGGCTTGAGTCAGGGCGTCAAGATCAGGTTCTCCGGTCAATAATTGACAGTAGCGTGCCTCGCGGGATCCTGGCGCTTTGGGCAGACGAACGACGTACGGTCCATCCTCACGCACAGACAACATTTCCAGGGTTGTTTCGATATCGCCCAAATCAGTGAACGACGCGAGCCGTTGCGCACGGGAGCGTAGTTCGCCGGGCGTCTGCGGCCCGCGCAACATCAGTTCGGTAATGACCGCGACTTCCTGCGGCGTCATTTGGATCGGATTGTGGTCGCCATTGCATAGGCGATGGCGATATTTGACCACCCGGCTGCCGAATCCGCTTCGCTCAAGAACCAGGTGCCGCTTCGACAGTCCATCCAAGGCCTGCTGAACCGTAGATTCATCAAGGCTCAGGACGGGGTCGCGATTCGTTTTCTGATTGCACGCATTAACGAGTGCGTTGAGCGACAGGGGATATTGATCCGGAGTCGTAATTTCCTTTTCAATGAGCGCGCCGAGGATGCGCGCCTCTAAAGGGCTGAGTTGGATTTTCATTAAAGCGGTCTCACATTGATTCCGGGAATACTTCCTGCGCATTGAACACAGGACCATCCACGCACACTCGCTTCATGTACGTCCCTTCCGTTGTGGTCACCGGCACGGCACAGCCGGCGCAACCGCCCACCGCGCAGGCCATGTATTCCTCAAGCGACACTTGCGCAGGAACGTTAAAACGGCGGGCTACACGGGCAACGGCTCTCAGCATCGGAGTGGGTCCGCACGCATAGATGGCAACCTGTTCAAGGTCACGAGGCCCGAGAGACTGCAGCCATTCGCACGCCAAGTCTGTGACATAACCCGCATAACACCCATCAAAGCCGGCGCCACTGCTGAGGCGACTAACGATGCCGAGCGCATCTAATTCTGGGTGCGCGTGGGTTACACCACTGGGTATGCCTGCCGCCGTATGCCGGGATAGGGTTGGATCAAATGGGAACGGAATTTCGGAACCCAACAGGACTATGGGGTCATGTCCCCCCGCTGCGTGGAGTGCCTCGGCCAGAAAGACCATCGGCGGCAGACCGACGCCGCCACCGACAAGGAGCGCGCGAGAGCGCTGAGGGTCGGCTGCGAAGCCGTTACCGATCGGCCCCATACACGATAAGGTTTCCCCAACCCGCGCCGCCGAAAGGCGGCGGGTGCCTTCGCCGACGACCTTGTAGAGAATCTCAATGGTTCCGCGGGTAATGTCGACCCGTTGCAGGGATAACGGGCGGCGCATCGGCAGGTGTGGGTCGCATGTCAGGTGCACGAACGCGCCGGCCTTCGCGCGAGCAGCGATGCGAGGGGCGTCCAGGGTGATTACATACTGCCCGCCTTCCCATGCGGTGTGGGACACAACGCGTGCGTCTTCGACCAGAATGCTGCCGCGATGCTCGGGGTGTTTGCTGCTCATGCGATGTCTCCGCGCATTCGGCGGTTGGTGATGATCGTTTCCAGTACCGCCATGCGCACGGCGACGCCATTGGTCACTTGTTCCCGAATGACACTCCTCGGACCATCCGCAACGGCCGAGGCGATCTCGACCTCCCGGTTCATCGGTCCCGGATGCATAACGATCGCATCCGGGCGCGCGAGGCGCAGTCGTTGCTGGGTCAGTCCCCAGCGCGCGTGGTATTCGGCTGAGTCAGGTATCGCGGCTTGTGTCATCCGCTCTTTTTGAACGCGCAGCATCATGACGACATCACAATGCGCGATTCCCTCCTCAATAGTGTCGAATCGGCGGGCATCTGGCATTTCGCCCTCAGCGGGCATGAGGGCTTCTGGAGCGACTATGCGCAACTCCCCGACGCCAAGTGCTGTCAGTACTTGATAGGCTGAACGCGCGACGCGTGAATGCTTCACATCGCCAACCACAGCGACAGTCAGGTCGCGAAATCCACCTTTGTGGCGAAAAATCGTCAACGCATCGAGCAGCCCTTGCGTGGGGTGTGACAGGTGCGCCTCGCCAGCGGATATCACGCTCACGTGGTCTTGTACGTGCTCTGCAACGAGTTGCGTGATGCCCGGCTCGGCATCACGGATCACAAACACGTCCACTGCCATCGATTCCAGCGTATGAATGGTGTCAAGGACAGTCTCGCCTTTCACGCGAGATGACAGTTGAATTTCTAAGTTGAGGACGTCTGCGCCTAGGCGCCGTCCCGCCAGCTCAAACGACGACCGAGTTCGGGTGCTGGGTTCATTGAAAATATTGCCGACCGTGATGCCTTCTAGGGAACGGCCGCGCATAGGCGTGCTCCCTAGCGGAACCAGAAACGATTGGGCGCGCTCGAGCAAATAACGGATCTCGTCGCCGGGCATGCCGTCGAGGGAGATCAGATGTCGGAGACGCCCAGAGGCATCGTATTGGTTAAAGGGGGGCATGATTTAGGTCCTAGGCAAAGGTCTGCTTTCGCGCAGCCATTGTTCAAGCAATACCGTGGCCGCTACCGCATCCACATCGCCACGGCTAACTCGGCGACTACGCTCGCCGCTCGATCGCCGTTGCCGGAGTTGATCCTCGGCTTCTCGCGAGGAAAGTCGCTCGTCGACCTGCACGACAGGTTTTTGATAGCGTCCACCCACAGTGGTCGCGAAAACACGTGCCGCTTCGGTCAGTGTGGTGGCAGTCCCGTCCATATTATAAGGGACACCGACGACGAGAATCGCAGGGTCCCAATCGCGAACATAGCGATCGACGATAGACCAATCCGGTGTGCCGTCTCGCGCTGCGATCGTTGCAATGGGTCGCGCTGCCTGAGTCAAGCTGTCGCCAGCGGCAATCCCGATGCGCTTTAGACCGAAGTCGAAACTGACTGCTACGATGGTCTGGGCGGGGGCTTCAGGCATGACCCGTCTGGCTCGAGAGTCGCTCGGAATCGATGCCCAGCAGTTTGACCGCGGCTCGCCACCGTTCGTGATACGGCGTGCGGTAGAGTATCGCTTCATCGACCGGAACATTGAGCCAGGCGTTGGAGCGTATCTCTTCCTCCAGCTGTCCAGCGCCCCAGCCGGCATAGCCCAGAGCGATGAGCGCGTGCGGCGGACCCTCGCCTCGGGCGATGGCGGCGAGAACATCGCGCGACGTCGTGACGTGCAATTGCGGTGAAACGGCGAGTGTTGCGTCGTAAGGGCGACTACCCTCTGCCGAGGGCGGGTGCAGGACAAAGCCACGTTCCGGTGCTACGGGGCCTCCCCGCAGAACGGGTTGGTCCCGCAGGCGTAAGTCTTGCGCGGCAAGATCTAATTGCTCGAATACGGCGCTAATCGCCATTTCCATCGGGCGATTGATGACGATGCCTAACGCGCCATCTTTGTTGTGTTCACAGACGAGCGTGACCGTTTGGGCGAAGTTGGGGTCGCCTAACGTTGGCATCGCGACAAGAAATTGGTTAGTCAGGTAATCGCCAGTCATGTGGCTAGTATCGGCCGACTACTGCCCTTGAACAAGGTGACTAGGGCGCATTCCCTGGAACGCGCACCGTGGAATCCCGCCATTCGCCGTCGTTGAATTGCCACTCGTAACTCAGGCGCAAGCTGTCGTGCACGGCCGCGAGGTCGGGAGGGAACGGTTCGAAGGGGGCGGCAAGCCGCAAAATATTCATGGCCGCCTGATCCAGAGCGACATGCCCCGAAGAGCGTATGACGATCGCGTCGACGAGTCGTCCGTCGGCGTCCACCCTAACTTCGACAATGGGGCTACCGGTTAAGTGGGCGCGCCGAATGATTTCAAGCGGGTAGTTTGCAGTCCCGATCCGCTCGATACGGTGACGCCAGGCGTCCAGATAGACCGCGACCCCCGATGCCCGGGTATTGGCGGTGACGACCAGCTCATTCCGCGGCTTCCCACGCAGAGCAAACGCATCGCCAGTGTCAAACGACGTGTCATCGGCGCTGGTGGGCGCAAGCTGCAACGGCGTGCGTTCCCCAGCTGCGATCGCGAGTGTGGCCGTCAGCGCTCGGTCGCGATGGCGGGTGGCGACTAAGTCGTTGTCGCCAGCCCCCTCCGCATGATCGTTGCCGCCCGAGGCCGTTCCATTGGCACCAGTGACCGGGGTGCCACCGGGTGTTTCGGCTCGCCGTACGTCTTCGGCCGTGCCAGCCCCCTGCTGGTTTACCTCAGCCAAATAGTCGGGCCGCGTATTCGCACGGGTGTCCGACACGGGATCGTGAACCAAAACCACCTCAAGGGTTGTGGGTTCCCCGTCCGATCGAACCGCGCTGTGAAACCCGACCCCCAGAAGAACTACGACGTGACAGGCGATGGCTAGGCACAAGGCGGTGGTGAGGTGATCCCTCTGTCGGGTTGGGCGATGAGCCCCAATAGCGTCGTCCGGCATCATTACAAACTGGGAGAATTAGGCGTTTTTAGCCGGCGTTCGATGGCGTTCATAAGAAGTTCCGCGATGTTTGTGCCGCACTGCTTATCAATTTCCCGAATCCCTGTCGGGCTTGTCACATTGATCTCTGTAACGTAGTCGCCGATCACGTCCAGTCCGACAAACAACATGCCCAGGTCGCGCAATTTGGGGCCAATCTGCTCCGCCAACCAGCGGTCCCGGTCGGTCAGAGGGCGTGCCACGCCGGTGGCCCCAGCGGCGAGATTCCCTCGGTTATCGCTGGCAGAGGGGATGCGGGCCAATGCATACGGCACCGGTTCGCCGTCCACCAAAATCACTCGCGCATCGCCACCGGTGACGATTTCGGGCAAATACCGCTGCACGATGGCATAGCGCCGGCCGTAATCGGTCAATGTTTCGAAGATGACTTGGGCGTTTTTGTCGCCCGGTTCGACCACAAAAACAGACCGTCCGCCCATGCCGTCTAAGGGTTTGCATACGATTTTGCCGTGTTCGCGTTGAAAGGCGTGCATGTCGCCCATGTCGCGCGTAATAAATGTCGGGGCGCAACATTCCGGGAACCAGGCGGTGTAGACCTTCTCATTCATGTCCCGCAGACCTTGCGGGCGGTTCACCACCAGTGTGCCGGCCAGTTCCGCCCGATCCAGGATGTACGTCGAATAGATGTACTCCATGTCGAACGGAGGATCCTTTCGCATAAGGATCACGTCGAGATCGGCGAGCGGGCGAACGGCCGCCTCTCCGCGGGTAAACCAGGTGCTCTCGTCGCTTTGGACCGTCAGCGGCGCGCATCGCCCGAACGGCACGCCGTCGCGGAGATGGAGGTGCTGCATCTCGGCGTAGTGCAACTCCCAGCCGCGGCTCTGTGCGGCCTGCAACATGGCCAGCGTCGAGTCTTTCTGGGGCTTGATGGACTCAATGGGGTCCATAACGACCCCAAGACGGACGGGACGATGCATCGGTCTGGCTCCAACAATGCCGCCCTTGGGCGGCTCAGTGTGAAATCTATCAACCCTTGTCAGGGCTGTTCATGGTACACCGGACACGCGCGGGTGCCGCGTCCGGTCACGGAACGTGGATAGCCGCAGACCGATATGCAAGAATCGGGAGCCGCCCGGCAGCGACAAGGTCGCGCCGAAACGGCAAAAATAGGTCCGTTGGGATCGTGGTTCGGTTGAGTCAGGGACAGCGATGGACAACGTAGGGCAGTTGAACACCAAGGCTCGTCTGTCAGGGCTCAAAGTCCTAGTCATTGACGACAGCAAGACAATACGCCGGACGGCGGAGACCTTGTTGACCAAGGAGGGGTGCGAGGTACATACCGCCATTGACGGCTTTGACGCTTTGGCCAAACTCGCCGACCACCCACCCGATATCGTCTTTGTTGACATCATGATGCCTCGGCTAGATGGCTATCAGACGTGCTCTCTTATCAAGCACAACAAGACGTATCGGGCGATCCCGGTCGTGATGCTGTCTTCAAAGGATGGTCTCTTTGATCGCGCGCGGGGACGAATCGTCGGCTCCGAGCACTATTTGACGAAGCCATTCACTCGCGAAGAGTTGCTCGGTGCGATTGAGCAACATGTCGGGGCGCATGACGCGCCGTCACACTGAGTTTCCGATATGGCACTCATACTCATCGTTGATGACTCGCCGACAGAGGTGCACGTCATCCGTCGGGCGCTCGAAAAGGTGGGCTACGAAACCGCCGTTGCCGCTGACGGCGCCGAAGGGGTTCGGATGGCGAAGACCATCAAGCCGGACCTGATTCTGATGGATATCGTCATGCCGGGCGTGAATGGGTACCAAGCGACCCGCGCATTGGCGCGAGATCCGGATACGCGCACGATCCCCGTCATCATGGTGACCAGTAAAGGTCAAGAATCGGATCGGGTTTGGGGCATGCGTCAGGGAGCTATCGACTACCTCGTTAAACCCGTGTCGGCCGAGATGCTAGTCCAAAAAACTCAGCTGGCACTCGCAGGTTAATGCTGTGACCGCTTTGCCGGGTCTGCGACTGCTGCGGGATCGCCCCTTTGAGTTGTTGCAGGAATTGGAACGGCGCGGGAGAGCTGTTGCCGGCGGTCGTCGTGCTGCCGATGGCCAAGAGTGGGTCGGCGTTGCTTTTCGACTGGGATCCGAGACGTTTTTGGTCTCTCGAGACGAGATGCGAGAGGTGATGTCCTTGCCGACGCAGCTCACGAGAGTGCCCGGTGCTCGTCCCTGGGTGCGGGGATTATCCAATTTGCGCGGGCAGTTATTGCCGGTGATTGACCTGCGACAGTTCTTAGGCAGTGGCGTCACCCCGTCGGCTCGAATTAGCCGGGTGCTCGTGTTGAATCACCGAGATATCCCTGCGGGGCTTTTGGTGGACGAAGTGCTCGGATTCCGCCGCTTTGCGGAGTCGGAACATATATCCACTGCGCCACCCACTTTGATTCGTTGTGAGCGCTTTTTAACCGGAGCGTTTCGCCGAGGCGGAGAAAGTTGGCCGGTGATCAGCCTCCGCCGATTGTTAGAACACCCGTCATTCCTGCAAGCCTCGGCTTAGGTCGGGATCGCGCGGGCGCAGACAGAAGGGTCGGCATCGGATGAGATGGCGACTCGAAGGGACAACGTATTTTTGCCGGATGGCGCCGTCTCACTGAGCGAGGTGGACGCCAAACGGCGATAGCCAGATTTCGCGGAGCCTGCCTGAGATGACAACGTCGGTCGAACACGATACGGGCATCGGACGCCTGAAGACTCTGCTTGCGGCGGCGCTCCTATTGGCGCTGTTGGCAGCATCGGCGATCGGGCTCAAACTGGCAGGAGTATTCCCCGGGGCTGACTTGGTCGCTATGGGCGTCGTTGCCGTGGTGGCTGCGTGCCTCGTCGGCGCGTTGTTTACCCAGCGACGTATTGCCGAAGTACAAGCAGCGTCCGTGAGGGATGCTGAACAGGGCGAAAAGAACCAACGCGCGATACTCCGCCTGTTGGATGAACTCTCGACCCTTGCCGACGGGGATCTCACGGTACAAGCGAGTGTTACCGAGGAAATCACCGGCGCGATTGCCGATTCGATCAATTATGCGGTCGAAACGTTGCGGGGCTTGGTAGCAACGATTCAGACGTCAGCGGTGTCGCTTGATGCCGCAGCAAAATCTACTCAGGCAGCAGCTGCGCACCTTGCCAAGGCGAGTGCTGGGCAGTCGAAGCAAGTGGCATCCGCGACCGAATCTGTTGCCGAAATGGCGGCCTCGATTGAAGGGGTCTCCGGCAATGCCGAGCGCTGTGCCGATGTGGCAAGACACGCTGTAGGCGTCGCGCATAAGGGCGGCGATGCTGTGCGTAGAACCATCGACGGCATGAATGCAATTCGCGAGACCATTCAGGAAACATCAAAGCGTATCAAGCGGTTGGGAGAAAGCTCGCAAGAGATCGGGAATATCGTTGAACTCATCAATGATATCGCCGAGCAGACGAACATCCTTGCCTTGAATGCATCCATACAAGCATCAATGGCCGGAGAGGCGGGGCGCGGATTCGCTGTTGTTGCAGACGAAGTTCAACGACTTGCTGAGCGTGCCGCCAATGCGACCAAGCAGATTGAGGCGCTGGTGCGGACGATACAGGCCGACACGAACGAAGCGGTCGTCTCAATGGAACGCAGTACGACGGATGTCGTCGGCGGAGCAATGCTGGCAGAAAACGCCGGAGCAGCGCTGGGTGAAATCGAGCAGGTGTCCCATCAAATTGCGAGCCTAATGCAGAACATTTCCGCCAGCGCACGTCAGCAGGTGGCTGTTTCTGCGAGTATCTCGGGCAGCATGCAAGTGCTTCGCGAGATTAGCGTCCAGACCTCAGAGAGTACGACCGGCATGTCGCAGTCGATTGCCCGACTGGCAGACCTTTCCGCTCAATTGCGTCAGTCGGTAGCGGGATTCCAATTACCCGCCCCGGAAACGCCCGCGTCGCGGGCCGCTGCGCGTGCCGCCTCTACGGGTCGGAGCTGATCCATGACGGCACTAGCCGACCAAACCTTGCAGGCGGTCGCCGCAGAGATCGGCGTCACACTGGGGCATGCCCGAGTGGCGCTCGAAAATTACGCGGAAACGATGTCCGACCCTGCTCCCTTGACGACCACGGCGACGTGTTTGCACGACGTCTTCGGGGTGCTGCGAGTCATTGAAGTGCCGGGTGCGGCGCTGCTCGCCGAGGAGATGGAGTTCGTCGCGCGTTTTCTCGCGAATGCCTCGGCCGATGTCCGTAACCAACCGGAAGGTCTCGATGCTTTGATGCGGGCGTTGGTGCAACTTCCCGCCTACTTGGAGCGCGTGCTTGCCGGTGGACGAGACGTGCCTCTGGTCCTGCTGCCGCTGTTGAACGATCTGCGCGCCATTCGGGGTCAAGCGCTGCTGTCTGAAGGCACATTGCTACTTTTGAATTTGACCTCCGATCGCCAGCCCGAGGTGCCGACCTCTGAGTCTGCAGACGGCGCGACATCGGTCGCGAACTGGGCTCGCCGTTTGCGCCCGAAGTTCCAGTTGGCCCTCCTCGGCGTATTACGAGGGGAGCGTTTGCCTCAGCATTTAGACGTCCTTGCTCAAGTCGCTGAGCGATTAGAGCGATCAGCGCAGCGTCAACCGGTCTTCCAGTTATGGTGGGTTGTTGGTGCCGTCATCGAAGCGCTACGCGCAGGCGGCTCGGATGGCGCTGCCACGCTCAAGCGGCTGCTAGGCCAAGCGGATCGGGAGATGCGCCGTCTCCATGAGCTAGGCGAAGCGCGCTATGCGGAGATGCCTCCCGTCGACCTGCTGAACAATCTGTTGTATTTCGTGGCTCGAACGCCGGCACAGGGAGAGCGCATCGCTGCGGTCCGGACGTCATTCCGTTTGCAGGAACTATTGCCTGTTTCCAGCGAGGTTGAAGATCAGCGAGCCAGCCTATCGGCGCCGTCGATCAAATTAATGGAAACGGTGGGGGCGGCAATTCGTGAGGATCTCGGGCGAGTAAAGGATGCCCTCGATGTCTTTGTACGTACGGGTGGTAGCCATATCGCCGATTTGGCCGGGCAATTGGAGTTATTGCGCAAGATCGGAGACACACTCGGCGTTCTAGGTCTCGCGAATTTACGCTTGAGTGTTCAGCAACAATTGCGTGAATTAGGTGCCATTGTTGAGGCTGGGATCTCCCCGGCGCCGGACGTCTTAGTGGATATCGCCGCAGCATTGATTCGAGTTGAGGACAGTCTCGAGTCTCAGTTAATTGGACTGATCCAGCCGTCTGAGATCTTAGACGTTCAAGAAGTCACCGACAGTGACTTCCGAAATGTTCAGTCCGCCGTATTGCGTGAATGCATCGTTAATCTCGCGCACATCAAAGAAGCCGTTTCGGCAGCGACCAGTGGTCAAGAGAATAACGGTCGCGAGACAGTGCCTGGCTTGCTTCGCGGCATCGTCGCCGGACTGATGATGCTCGGTCGGTCGCGCGCGATTGACGTCGTTGAGCGCATAGGGCAACACGTAATGGCTGCCGTTGGCGCGGGATCGGACGGTGCCGGGCAACGACTGGATCGTTTGGCGGATGCGATCGTCTCCATTGAGTACTACATGGAGACGTTGCAGAACGGCCGCAGTGAGCCCGTGTATATGCTGGATAACGCAGAGGCGTGTCTGCGGGTGCTTGAAAGTAGCCTGCAATCGCTATCTTCTGCGAAGCCGAGTGGACTTGCGTTGCCCGTTGTATCCGCACCGCCGGCGGCACAAACTCCGCAGCCGCCGGCTCTGCCGGCGACCACATCGGCTGTCAGCGAAACGCAGACTGCTCCGATACAACCCGAGGAAAGCGGCGTTTATCGGACAGTCGTGAAAGCGATTCAGCCTGTTCCGCCGGTCCCTGCGGCAACGTTCAGCACGGCGATCGCGGACGAGGTTGACCCGGATCTGATTCAGCTGTTTATCGAAGAAGCACGGGAAGAGCTTGGGAAAATTGGCGCCAATTTGGAGGCGTGGGAGCGCAACCCACTGGATGAAGACGCCTTGGGGCGCTTACGACGCTCCTTTCACACGCTCAAGGGTAGCGGCCGGATGGTCGGCGCGCGCTTGGTCGGCGACTATTCCTGGGCAGTTGAAGCCCTCCTTAATCGCCTGATCAGTGGTACGCGCCATCGCACGTCAGCGCTGGTCAGCTTGGTTCATGACGCCGTCGACGGCTTGCCGGCCTTGATCGATCAGTTGGAAACCCGGCAACCCCCCGTTTTCGATGTGACGGGCGTAATCGGGCGACTGCATGCAGCGGCAGAAGGAAACCTGGCCGAGCCCGAGGCCGAGCCCGATACGTCGGTGGACGAACCCCAAGGGGCCGAATTGCGCGTGGTCGTTGGACCGGAATCCGCCGCTGAGTCGCCTTGGATGATTTCGACGTCGGTGTTGATGTCTGAAGCCTCAATGGGCGAGCGTGCCGCGCCGGACGAGCGCAGCGCGGCCGATACGTTGGAGGTTCCGGATCGATTTGTTCGCGTACAGGATCCGCCAACCGTAGACGGTGAGCCCTCGCCATTGCCAGCACGGTCAACGACCCATTTTGAAGCGGCGGCGACCGACAGCGATCCGACCCTCGCCGAGATCTATCGCGCTGAGGTTGCCAATCATGTTGCCGCCCTCCGGGCTTGGGCGCGCTCGCGCGAAGGCAGGCAACCACCCCACATCGTCAGTGACTCCCTGCACCGCGCCTGCCACACGCTGGCGGGAGCGTCACGTATGGCTGGCGTTCAGGAAGGCGTCGCGTTGGCCGAACCATTGGATCAATGGGTTCGGCATTTCCACGGACAGGGTACGGGCTTGCCGGATGCCGCCGTGCCGTTATTACTTGACCTGGCGGCCGGTTTTGAACGAGTGGCCTCACCCGATGGGAAACCGCTTGGCGCCGAAGTGGTATCGACACTTCTGGAACGAATCCGCGCGCTGAGTGAGGCCTCTGTGTCCTCGCCGTGGACCGATGTCGAGCCTGATCAACCGGCGGTGGATCCGTTAGCGACCGGCAGTTTCGCGACGATCGAATTTGATCCAGAGATTGCGGCAATTTTCAGCGACGAGGCGGCCGAGTTACTCGAGTCCCTATCCCGCACTGTCGAGCGCCTTACTCGCCAACCGATGGATCAAGACGCAATGACGGCGCTGATGCGTTATCTGCACACGCTGAAAGGCGGAGCGCGGATGGCGGGTGTAGCTGCCATGGGCGAACTTGCGCACGAATTGGAATCGTTGCTGACCCGATCAGAGCATCGGAGTGCACACGGCTTGGTGCCTCTCCTCGAGGCCGGTCTCGACGCGCTAGAACAGATGCGTGTGGCGGTACAGCAGGGAAAACCGGCAGACGCCGTGACTGAGCTCGTCAATCGCATCCGTGCATTGTCGACGCCGACGCCAGAACCTCCACGACTGCGAATTCTGGCCGAGGAGCAACCCGAGCCGCAGATGGTGCCACCGTCTGAGCCCCTACCGCTGGGTCCCCCTCCAGTCGTTAGTGAAATTGTGCAAGGGACACTGCCGCCCGCGGTCTCTCATCCGTCGTTCCTCATCAAGACGAATACGACGGAGCAGTTGGGGCCGGAATTCTCGACAGCACCGAACTCTCCGCGTGAACATTCTGACGAGGCGACCCGTGAGCCGGTGACTGAAACTGAAGGCGTCGCAGCACCGAACGGCGTTCGCGAAGAGCGTCAGGAGCTCGCACGCGTTGACGCAGAGCTTCTAGATACTCTGCTGAATGGTGCGGGCGAAGTGAGCATCCAGCGGGCACGGCTCGAGCAGCAACTCACGGGCGTCGACGCCAATCTGAGCGAATTGTCCCGGGTTGTTAGTCGGCTTAGGGACCAATTGCGGAAACTTGAGATCGAGACTGAAGCGCAGATTCTTCATCGGCATGATGACGAGCGTCGCCGAGACGACTTTGATCCACTTGAACTCGATCGCTATTCCACGCTGCAGCAATATTCTCGCGCGCTTGCCGAGTCTGCGAGTGACGTAGCAAGTATTCAGGGCATTCTCGAGCATCAGGTACGCGATGCACAGAATCTCCTGATGCAGCAAGCTCGAGTAGTGACGGATTTACAGAACGGCTTGATGCGGACTCGCATGGTGCCGTTCCAACGGCATATTCCCCGTCTCAGTCGAATTGTTCGCCAAGCCGCGCTTGAAATGGGCAAGTCCGCCGATCTCGCTGTGACCGGCGCGACGGGAGAACTGGACCGGCAGGTGCTGGAGCGGATGCTCGCACCTTTTGAGCACTTGCTGCGTAATGCCGTGGTGCATGGCATCGAGGCGCCCGAGGTGCGCAGTGCTGTCGGCAAATCGGCGACCGGGCACATTGAGATGTCGCTTCGGCGAGAAGGTTCAGAGGTCGTTATCGTCGTACAGGATGACGGCGCGGGGCTTGATCTGGTTGCCATACGAGAAAAGGCGCTCGCCTTGGGTTTGCTTCAGCCGCGGCAAGCCATGTCCGACGCCGATGCCATGCAGTTGATTCTTGAGCCCGGCTTTACCACCGCGACAGTCGTCACACCATCCGCAGGTCGCGGAGTCGGTATGGATGTGGTGACGAACGAGGTTAAGCGCCTCGGCGGCTCGCTGCAGATCGATTCGACCGCCGGCCAAGGCACTCGATTTACCATCCGCTTGCCGTTCACATTGGCAGTGTCGCAGGCGTTGATCCTCCGATCCGGCAGCGAACTGTATGCCTTGCCCCTGCCCACCGTGGAAAGTGTCGTCCGGCTTCCGAAGTCGGTCGTGATGCAGCACTTGGCCGAAGAATCACCGACGTGGTCCTACGGCGGTCAAGTCTATGCCTTCCAACATTTGGGCTTATTCATAGGAGGTCGTCCCTCAGAATTGCCGATCCAAGACGTGCCCATTCCCGTGATTTTGATCCGAGCCGGAGATCGGTCCACGGCCATCGTGGCTGACGAACTGGTCGGTAGTCGAGAGATCGTGATCAAGAACGTCGGGCCGATTATTTCGTCTATCCGCGGTATTGCTGGCGCGACGATGTTGGGTGACGGCAGAATCGTCGTGATTTTGGATCTTGGCGCCTTGGTGCGGGGTGACTGGCGTTCTCGAGTCTACGGCGTGCCGGACGACGATCAATCGGATCGGAGAACATTTGCCCTCGTGGTCGATGATTCAATCACGGTTCGGCGAGTGACTCAGCGGTTGCTCGAGCGCAATGGTATGCGCGTCATGACGGCACGTGATGGCGTGGATGCCTTGGCAATACTCCACGATCATGTACCGGACATCATCCTGCTCGACATTGAAATGCCGCGGATGGATGGCTATGAAGTCGCCGCGCGAGTTCGAGCGGATGAGCGGCTGCGTCGGGTGCCGATCGTTATGATCACCTCGCGCGTGGGCGAAAAGCATAGAGCGCGGGCGATCGAGCTCGGCGTCGATGACTATCTGGGCAAGCCCTATCAAGAAAGTCAGTTGCTCGATGCCATAGAGCCGCTGGTCACGCGTGGTAGGACGGTGCCATGAAAGAGCCGGGTGACCAGGAGTTCTATGGATTGCTCATACCCCTAGCGGATGAGCGGTTGCTCTTGCCTCGCAGTTGCACTGCAGAGGTCATCGCGTGGTCCGCGCCGATGCCCATGACGGGTGCGCCACCTTGGTATGTGGGAACGGTTAGGTGGAATGGCCGAGTCATACCGGTCATTAGTTTTGAGGCTGCGCTCGGTCGTCCGGTGCCGCAACCAACGGGCAGGACGAGAATCGTAGTGCTACATGCCTTGGGAGATCGGCTCGCCGGTGGTCACTTTGGTGTACTCACTCAAGGGTTCCCACAACTGATCCGCTTGAATCCGGATGTGGTCAAACCGGATCCCACTCGTGATTTTCCTGAGCGGAGCCCGGTTCTGTGTGCATTGCGACTGTTAAACGAGAGTCCGCTCGTACCCGACCTTGAACACCTCGAAGGCATGATTGTGGAGGAGACATCCGCTGACGGATGAGTCTCGCTATCAGTTCATCCAGGGCTGATCTTCTAGGTCCTTGGCTTCATCGTCCCGGTGCAGCGCACGCAGCACGTCCGCCAAGAGGTGACCGGCAGCCTGACGCACGGAGACGTCGGCGGAGCCAAGCAATAACGCTCTGCGCGCACAATTTTCGGCCTGCTTCGTATCCCCCTCGGTCAGGCGCAATCGCGCCAATTCAATCCAAAGCAGAGGATTCTGGGGTTCGATACGTAACGCTCGATCGAGTGTTGCGGAGGCGCCGGGCAACTGGCCCTTTGCAATCTGCCCCCTTGCCTGATTCACGAGCGCTAGGGCTGCAGGCCCGAGTTTAAACGCTCGACTCGGCGGTTCCGCCACTTCTTTTTGCACCGACTTCGGTGCTTCTTGGACGGTTTGTATCGCCGCCGGTGGCGGCGGGGGTGGCGGCGTTTCCTTCGGTACAGCCGCTGGGACCGGCTCGGCCTTCGGCGCCGGCATTTGATAAGGCGGCGGCGCTGCGCAGGCTGCCAGAATCAGCAGTCCGGCAGTAGCGCTAGTGCGCCGAACGGCAAATATCAATGCACTGTTTTTTCTAGCCATGACTTTACTCGGTCGACTACCGATTCTGAGGCGGGCTGCCCGCACCCTTGGCGCGCAGTGAGCGCGGTGCCGCGCGGAACACCGACCAACACCGCATCGGAACTGCAACGCGGCTCCGTGGCGAGTCCGGTGGAGAACTCAATCCAACGATCCTCGACTTCAGTCGGCGTGTCCGGTTGCCATGCCTTCAGGTGCAATTCTGACATGGCATCCAGCCAGACGGGGAGCGCTCCGGTCGCGCCGGTCAGTCCTGTGGGGCGATTATCATCGTAACCGACCCAGGCAACGGCGACGTGCGATCCGGTAAAGCCAGCGAACCAGCTATCGCGAAGATCTGATGAGGTTCCTGTTTTGGCGGGCATGGTCACGTGCAGGCGAGCGCCGACCGCGCGACCTGTGCCTCGTTCGGTGACCTGAGTCATCATTCTGGACACTTCATAGACCGCCGCGGGCGATGCGGCCGGGGTGACCTCGAGTTTGAAGCTCTTGAGCGCTTTGCCGTCTTCATCCAACACGGCCTGAACCGATCGCAGTCGCGATTGAAAACCGCCATTCGCTAAGGCCGTATAGACCTGAATAACTTCTAACGGGGTCATTTCCACGGTGCCAAGCAACATCGACGGATTCAGTGCCGGACGCCGCTCCAAGCCGAGCTTCTGCAAGGTGTCGGCGACAGCCGGCAGACCCAGCTCCAGTCCGAGCCGAACGGTGGCAAGGTTCATAGACTCGGAGAGGGCTCGCACCATGGGTACGGATCCAAACACCTCATGCGTATAGTTCTGCGGCGCCCAGACCTGACCATCCGGCAACTTTAGTTCCAAAGGCGCGTCCTGCAGTATCGTCGCTGCGTTATAGCGGCCAGTCTCCAGCGCGGTCAGGTACACCGCCGGTTTGACGAGCGAACCGATGGAGCGGCGTGCGTCTAAGGCGCGATTGAACCCCAAGAACCGAGTGTCGCGACCGCCGACAACCGCCAAAACTTGGCCGCTCGTCGGCTCCGCAATGATCATGGCGGCTTCTAACGGTGCTCCCTTCGAACGATTGTGCGCAATGGTGTCCAGACGCTTCAGCTGATTCGTCACGGCGCGTTCCGCGGCCGCCTGCGCATGGGGATCGAGCGTGGTGTAGATCGATAGTCCTGCCGCGGCGAGATCAGCCTCGGCGTAATCTCGCTTGAGATGACGCCGGACGAGATCCAGAAAGGCTGGAACGTAACCGGCGCCCGCAGGCCGCAACCCGAGCGGCTGCGCCTGTGCTCGTGCCACAGCTCCAGCATCGAGTACCTGCGCCTCTCCTAATTCTTTGAGGACGAGGTTACGCCGTGTGCGAGCACGATCGGGGTGTTTGAGAGGGTCATACCACGACGGTCCCTTAACCAGGCCAACCAGTAATGCCATCTCGGCCGGTTCGAGTTCATCGATAGGCTTTCCAAAGTAGTACTCGCTACCCAATCCGAACCCATGGATGGCGCGTTCGCCGTCCTGGCCGAGGTCAATCTCGTTCAGGTACGCGATCAGAATCTCTTCTTTGGAGTAATGGGCCTCGAGGCGCATGGCCATGATGGCTTCTTTGAGCTTGCGGCCAAACGTGCGCTCGTCGGTGAGAAAATAATTTTTCACCAATTGTTGAGTGAGCGTGCTGCCGCCTTGCACCATTTGGCCCGCACGCACATCGGCCCAGATGGCGCGCAGGATGCTGCGTAAATCCACGCCGTGATGCTCGTCAAAGCGACGGTCCTCGATGGTCTTGAGGAACTTAACGAGCATTTCTGGGACGTCGTTCGGGGTGAGGACGATTCGATCTTCACCGTGTACCGGGAATACGCTACCAATCAGCAGAGGATCCAGCCGAAAGAGCGGCAATTCGCTGCCGTCAGCCGACTCTATCCCAGTGATGCCCTCGCCATTAGCATGTACCCGGATGCGTACGGGAGCCCTCACTTCATCGACAAAGCGAACCCGGCGGGTATTGATCTCAAAGTCGCTGCCTTTACGACGGTAGATCCCGGGACCGTTTGCTGGATCACCCACGCGGTAATGCAGTCTACGGAGTTCCGTATCGAGATCGTCCGATGTAACCGTAGCGCCAACATACAGGTCGGTGGGTGCCGCATAGACGCGAGCAGGGACAGACCAGAGTCGACCTTTGAACTCGTGCTGCACGACGCCATCAAGGTAAAACACCCAGCCGAGCAGGCTGAGCGCCGCGACCAATATCACGCCGCCCAGTGCGTAAAGCACTTTGCGCGGCAACATCCAGCGAGAGCGGGTCGTCGTCATCCGAGGTCACCGTGCAAAGCTTGAAGCACTGCGATTGCCGCAGCGGCTGCTGTTTCGGTACGCAATACTCGAGGCCCTAATCGGAGGCTTTGGTAGCCTGCCCGGCGGGCAAGGTCGAGTTCCCGATCACTCAATCCGCCCTCAGGACCGATGAGTAACTCAATGGTCTGCAGCGCTCCTGGCAGCTGCTTCAGCCCGGTAGTGCTCCCTGGGTCGAGAACCAATCGCAATACACCATCCGTAGCACCGAATGCGTTCGCGAGATGCACCTCTAGATCCCGGGCAGTATCGACGTCTGGTACGTCGGCGCGACCGCTCTGTTCCGCCGCTGCGATGGCCACCCCCTCCCAATGGGCATGTTTTTTGGCCGATTGCTCCGCGTCTAGGCGGACGACGCTGCGTTCGCAGAGCAGCGGCACGATGCGGGTCACACCCAGTTCGGTGGCTTTTTGAATGGCGTAATCCATACGTTCGCCCCGAGAGACCCCTTGCGAGAGGGTGATCGCCAGTGGCGACCGGGCAAGGGCTTGCCGTGCGGATCCGACGACGAGGTCCGCACGACCGTCGCGCCCCAGATGTAGCGTGCCGTCATGCTCATGATTCGCGCCGTCAAACACCACGACGGCTGCACCCGACTTCAGGCGCAATACGCGGGTTAGGTGCAGGCCTGAACGCTCATCAAGCCTCAGTCGGGCGCCCTCGGCCAACGGCCCGGGGTGATGGACTCGGATCGTACGCATACCCCACAGTGTACCGGCCGAACACTCTCGCCGCCGCTCCCAGACCGGATTAAAGTGTGGCCATGTCCGTCATACCCCCCCTCACCGTCGATATAGGCTCCGGTTTCCTAACGGGCGCGGCCCGGATTGACTCTCCGAACCAGGATCAACGCCCGCCCGGCGCTGCCCTTGACCTTATCGTCATCCATGGGATCAGTCTGCCGCCGGGCGAGTACGGAGGAGCGTGGGTCGAAGCGTTGTTTACCAACACCCTACCGCCAGAACGACATCCCTATTTTCGGTCGATAGACGGATTGCGCGTATCGGCTCACCTCTATATTCGCCGGGATGGCCAGATCGTTCAGTTCGTCCCCTTTCATGCCCGAGCTTGGCATGCCGGGGCGTCGGTCTGGCAGCATCGACTCGCGTGCAATGACTATTCCGTCGGTATTGAATTGGAGGGGTGCGACGAAGAACCGTACGAGTCCGCCCAATACGGCGCGCTACTCGCGGTCATTGATGCCCTCGAGCGCGCGTACTCAAGCCTTCGGGGCGCGCCGATCGTCGGTCATAGCGACATTGCCCCCGGACGTAAGACGGACCCTGGCCCCCATTTTGACTGGGAACGACTGCGATTGCGGCGGTTGGGTCTGGCGACGGGGCGCCATGCGACATGAGTGCTCTCCCTCGTGAGGGTCATTTCTTTCTGCTACCCGTTGAACCGGGCCAATACGGGGTGGGTTTAGTCGCTCGGGTACCGCGGCGAGGCGGTATTCTGTTGGGATATTTCTTCGGGCCGAGGCGCACGCGCCCCCCAGAGTCGGCATGGTTAGAGTCGCGCAATCCCTCGCAGGCCGTCTGTGTTGCCCGCTTTCGGGACAAGGCGCTTTTTCAGGGTTTATGGCCTCTGCTCCACCATTGGCAGAACTTCGACAGGCGACTATGGCCAGTGCCCGCCTTTCACCGCTTTGACGGATCAGTCACCCTGTCACCCGGAGCGAGTGCGGTCACCGATTGGCGCGTCGAGTACGGCGACGATAACCTCATCACGCCGGTGGACGAGCGCCCAGCGCTCGCGGCCGACCTACGGTTGGCAGACGATACGGTGTTCGATCCACGGTCATTGTGTGAAACCGTGGGCGCCAAACTGGTCGCGGCCGTTCCTTCGGCCGACGACGAAGTTTGGCGCTAACGCGTTATTACCGCCCTCGGTCGTGGCGCCAGAGCACTTCACTGCCGCGTTCTGCACGACACAAGACGCGCGCGATAACAAACAGTAGATCTGACAAGCGGTTTAGATACTTCGGGACGTCGTCGTGGACCGCCTCAATGCGGCTCAATGCCCAGACGCGCCGTTCAGCGCGCCGCACGATCGTTCGAGCCAGATGACAGGCCGACGCCGCGGGTCCGCCGCCCGGAAGGATAAATTCCTGCAGCCGCGGGAGTTCCGCATTAAAACGATCCAACGTCTGTTCTAAGCGATCGATGTGCGATTGCGTAATGACCCGATGCCCGGGTATGCAAAGTTCCGCCCCAACATCAAACAGATCGTGCTGAACCTCAAATAAGCACGCGCGCGCCGCTTCGGGCAGAAGAGGCGTGGCCAGTACCATGCCAACGGCGCTGTTGGCCTCGTCGACACTCCCGTAAGCCTCAACGCGCAGTGATTCTTTCTCGACGCGGGCCCCATCCCCCAAGCCGGTGGTGCCGTCGTCGCCCGTGCGCGTGTAAATCTTGCTGAGTCGATTACCCATGGTTCATGTCGTCCAGTACATCAGTAAAAATCATAACGAATTGCTGCGAACACCCCGCGACGGGCCGTGTTGTATCCGCTGATGTACTCGTAACGCTTATCGAACAGATTGTCCACCTTTGCGCGCAGACTCAGTCGTGGATTGATGGACCAGCGCCACGTGGCGGAGACAAGCGTATAGCCGCCCAAAGAAACGGCGACGGGGTTGTAGTTCGCATCGTACGTCGTATCCGGGCGAGCGCCGGAGGTGTGCGCGTCAAGGCCGAACTCATGTTGGCCCCAGACGCGTTCAACAGATGCGTTCGCGTTCCAGCGTGAGCGACGAATCAGTGTAGTACCCGAGTCGGTGTCCGTTGGTTCTTGATGCGCGACGCCCGCTTTAGCGCGCCACAGGTCGGTGGTGTAGAGCCAGTCGGCCTCTGCGCCCCGAATTCGTGCATGGCCTACGTTGTCGTTGATTCCATACGGGGCGGCGGCCGTGTACACAAATTCAACGAGATTATCGATTCGGTCATCGAACACGGTTAACGAGACGGATTCGTGCTTGCCAATGGTATGCCGCACACCGAGTTCGAGGTTGCGAGAGGTCTCCGGGCGCAACGCCGGATTTCCACCGTATCCGAATCGATCCGTGCTATCCGGTGCGCGGAATGCGGTGCCAATGCCGGCCGTCCACAGTGTTCCTGGCTCGGATTCGTAGCCATATTCCGCGCTGTACGTCGTGTGATCGCCGAATGTGCTGTGCCGCGTATGGCCAATGGCTGCCGAGTAATGATGTGCCCCATCGATGACGCGATCTTCGAGGTATCCCGTTGTTGAGTGAGTCGACACGTCGAAAGCGGACCCGTAGACGAGCGCACGGGTGACCTCGTCCATCCACAATGCGCCTGCCGTAATGGCGTGGACTCCGACTGAAATCGTGTTTTGCCAATCCAGCGTTGTGCGATTGGTCGTCTCGTAATCCGGTTGGGGGGCGCTGGCGTAGGCGTCAATTTCAGTCTGTCGCAGATCGTCCTGCATGCGGCCGACGCGGAATAACGTGTGCCAGTGGGTCAGTACTTGACCGGATGCCTCCAACGAGCCCATGGAGTTGTGATAGTTCTCGTCGGTCGGTGTGCCGTAATCCGAATATTGCGTATTGCCGGTTGCGTTCCACGCGTGCGCGGCGATATCCACGTCGCCGATGGTGGTGCGGCCCGTCAAAGCCTCGGACAAATTTCGATAGCCGCGATTTTGTGTGTCGGTGGCGAATACCGGAAATCCATCCGACTCTAGCCACCGCGTCGCCAAAGACAGCGATCCGGCTTCGCCCGCGACCGCTAGGGTTCCTGCGGCATCCCGCGTGTTGTAACGGCCATAACCGATACTGGCTGAACCGCCGTTGCTCGTGGGGTCGCGGGTAATAAAGTTGACGACGCCGCCGATAGCATCGGTCCCATAGATCGCCGAGCGCGGACCTTTAACGATCTCCACGTGATCAATCAGATCGGGGGCGATGTTTTGTAGCGCCGCGACGCCGATGGTGCCGGGGTTGATCCGAATGCCGTCTACCAGAAAGACCGTGTGGTTCGAGTTCGTACCCCGCACAAACACGGAAACGGTCTGACCTGGGCCACCATATGGAGTGATGTCGATCCCGGGAACCTGCCCAAGGAGTTGCGCGACGTCGAGATCCAAGGACCGGGCGATATCGTCTCGATCGATGACCGTGACCGGCAGCAGCACGTCATGCGCCGCTTCCGGCTCTCGGCTTGCCGTCACGACAACGTAATCCAAACTCGGGAGCCATTCCGCCAATTTGGCATAGTCGGCGATCACGACCTCTTGCGAGGTGCGGGTAGGGACAGACTCTTCGCTGTGCGCGGTAGCCGCACCTAAGATAGAGCACACACAAGCAGACAGCGCCACGACAGGGCGCACGAACGATAAAGACACGATTTCTCTCCCTCCATGCGCTCCCGCATGGATTTAGACGGCAAACCGCGCGCGTGGGAAAGGCGTGGATCTGCGCAGGGTGCGCGCGGATCACAAGCGCCAGCACCCTCCGTGCAGCGGGAATAGCGCCAGGCCGGTCTCCGGGCTTCCGAGCTGGACGCGAAAGGCGTCCGACTCACATCCCCTTCCCATGGAACACGTCCACAGTGGTTGCCGCTGAAAGCGGCGGATGGAGTCACGGCTCGGTTACCGTTGCGGGGGCAGCGTCGGCATGGTCGCTCGCGCGACGGCACCGACTTCCCGTTTAACCCGATGCCTTTCGGCACCCGGTCACCTGACGGCAGGCATCCTGAAGTCCAGTACACTTCCTGTCAAGCCGTTGACACCGAAGGCAGGCCTGCGCATAACACCGCTTATGGACATTAGCCTTGAACTCCGTGCCGCACTGGCGGCCGCTGAAGCCGGCGCGCGCGTCATTCGTGAGTGCTATCAGAAAAATATGGCCGTCACGATCAAGGCGGATAAGTCGCCCGTGACCGAAGCGGATGTGCGGACCGAGCGAGCGATACGCGCCGTGCTGGCCGAGCACTTCCCCGGCTACGGCTTTTATGGCGAGGAGACCGGGCGCGAGATCCGCGACGGAGCTCCGACCTGGTTAGTCGACCCTATTGATGGCACCAAAGCGTTTGTCCGCGAATACCCGATGTTTTCCACGCAAATCGCGTTGTGGCGCGACGGGGCGTTGGTCCTCGGTGTCTCTTCGGCGCCGTTGTACGGCGAACTGGCCTATGCGGAACGCGGTCGGGGCGCCGTCCTTAACGGGCGGCGCGTCAACGTGAGTGAGGTCGCGACGCTCGAGCAGGCCGCCGTATCCGCCGGGAATCTCAAAACGCTCGCGCAGTCAGACTGTTGGGCGAACTACGGTCGGCTGGTCTCGCACGTGAGTCGGATCCGGGGTTATGGCGATTTCCTGCACTACCATCTGCTCGCTGCCGGGAAAATTGACGCTGTTGTCGAGTCCGACGTGAATATCCTCGATATCGCCGCCCTAGTGACGATTGTCGAGGAGGCCGGTGGTCGATTTACGGCGCTAGACGGAAGCCCCGTGGGATTGGATACGACGACCGTGTTGGCATCGAATTCGCGCCTGCACGAGACGATTCGATCCTCGATAGCCTTCAGTCGCTAATAAAGTAACGCCGCCCATCAACGGTCACTTCGGTGATCTGCACACCGTAGATGTTCGAGAGCGCTTCGGGTGTGAGCGTGTCGGCGACATCGCCAAACGCCCAGTCGCCATGACCGGGCAGCAGAATGGCTCGATCGGCGAATCGTGCGGCCAGTGACGGATCGTGGAGTGACACGATGGCTGCCCGGCCGTTCGCGGCACGGTCCCGTAACAGCCGAAGGACCGCCAGTTGGTGTCGCGGATCCAGATGATTTTGGGGTTCGTCGAGTAGCAAAACCTGAGGATCTTGCGCGAGTACCGCGGCGAGGGCGACACGCCGTCGCTCACCGCCCGACAGCGTGCTGAGCGAGCGGTTCTCAAACCCCTCCAGATCGCAATCCGCCAATGCCCGCTGAGCGGCCGCCACATCCGCTGCTGTTTCCCATTCCCATGGGTCGACGTGCGGGTGTCGCCCGACGAGCACTGCCTCAAGCACGGTACCGGGGAAAGGATCCTCGTTGACTTGGGTGAGCAGACCCAGTCGTTTGGCGCGATCGCGACGACTCCATTCGGAGAGCGGGCGACCGCACAGCGAAACCGTACCGCGAGTCGCTGGCCGCAAGCCGGCTAATGTGTGCAGTGTCAGCGACTTACCGGCCCCATTCGGCCCCAATAGGCAGACCACTTCGCCAGCGCGTACGGCGATCTCAAGACCGGTTACGAGGTGCCGCTCGGCCACCGTAACGTCTAGGCCTTGCGCATGCAGCAAGACGGGTGACGGTGTGTTCAGGGCTGTAGCCGCGTGGCGAGCCACGCCGACCCCACGAAACCCCCTTGACCATCGCTGGACAACGTCCGTTCGTAGCGGGCCCGGTCGTGAATGCGATATTCACCCTCGACCCATAGCTCGACGGCGTCCACCCAGAATCGATAGCCGCCCCAATAGGACGGTCGAGGCACGCGCACATCCGGATTCGAGCGTTCTCCTCGCGGTGCGTCCGGCCCAACCGGGGGAGTTGCGAAGCGAAGACCGGCTGCTCGCAATTGTTCAATCAGTTGATCCCGCGAATCCACCGGTCTGCTTTGCGCGCTGGCCCAAGCGCCGACTCGGCTTTGCCAGGGTCGGGTGTGAAAATATTCCTCACTCTCCGCCTCCGGCGACCGGGCCACGACGCCCTCCATGCGCACTTGCCGGTGCAGATGGTCCCAATGCAGCACGATGGCAGCTCTGGGTTCCTGGGCTAATTCGACCCCTTTGCGCGATTCGTAATTACTGACGAACCGGACGTACCCGTCCGCGATTGCGATGTCTTTGCACAGGACGATTCGGGCCGAAGGCCGCCCATCCGGGCCCACGGTTGCCAGGGTCATGGCATTGGGGTTGGGCTGCGCCGCGAGGGCCCACGCTTCGGTCAACCAGTCGGCGGCGACGGCAAGAGGGTCAGCGGGGAGGGGTACCGGAAGGGTCTGGTAGGGTACTGGCATAGTCTGCTGATGGTAAACGCTCCCCCGTTCGACGTCAGTAAGCGAATGTCGCTGAGGTGCGTGCGAAGGCCGGCTCGTGCAAGAATCCTGCTCTTATGCCCCAAACGGGGCTCCTCCGGGATGAGTTCGACGTGACAGACCCACTGACCTTAGACCAATTGCGCCAGCGACTGAATGAATTGGATCGAGACATGATTGGTCTTGTTGCGGAGCGCCAGCGTATTGCACGGGAGGTGGCTCGCGCGAAGCGTTCGACCGGACATCCCACTCGAGATTACCGCCGCGAGAGAGAAGTCGTTCTCGGGGTGCGCAAAGTCGCCACGGAACTCGGGGTGTCCCCGGACGTTGCGGAGCAAATCCTACGCTTGCTCATCCGTTCGTCCTTGGCCACGCAAGAACACATACGCGTGACAACGGAAGGTGCGGGTGGTGGTCGCCGCGCATTGGTGATCGGCGGCCGCGGCAAAATGGGTCACTGGTTCGTCGACTTTCTCGCGAACCAGGGCTACGTAGTGGAGGTGGGAGACCCCGCGGGGCCGGTGGAGGGCTATCCGCATCTCGCGGACTGGCAGTCCAGCCCGCTCGATCACGACCTGATCGTGGTCGCCACTCCGCTGGGCATCACGGCGCAAACGCTCCATGCGCTGGCTGAGCGCAAGCCGTCCGGAATTGTCTTCGATCTGACGTCGATTAAGACGCCGTTGCGCACGGGCCTCAATGCGCTGGCCGCGGCGGGGGTCCGAGTCACCTCCATTCACCCGATGTTTGGCCCGGATACGGATCTATTGTCTGGCCGTCACGTTATCTTCATCGATATGGGCAATCAGGAAGCGCTCGCGCTGGCCCAAGATCTGTTTCAGCACACGATGGCCGAGCGTGTGGTGATGGGCCTCGACGAGCACGATCGATTAATCGCGTACGTGCTTGGACTCTCGCATGCCGTCAACATCGCTTTTTTCACAGCCTTAGCAGAGAGCGGCGAAGCTGCTCCTCGGCTCGCACGGATGTCCAGTACGACGTTTGATTCGCAGCTCGATGTCGCCAGCCGTGTGGCGGAAGAGAGTCCGGCGTTGTACTTTGAGATTCAGGCGCTCAACGATTACGGCACGGAGTCGTTGTCGGCGCTGCTCTTTGCCGTCGAACGGTTGCGGGCCACGGTTCGTTCGGGTGATGCAGCGGGATTCCGGCAGATGATGGAGCGCGGCCGTGAGTACCTGCATACCCGGCCACACCCCGAACGCAGTAAAGCACCGGAGGCCGGTTAGGCCGTCGGTTGAGCCCGACGCAGTAGCGCCAAGAATAAAGGAACGCCCACGAGGGCGGTCAGTGCCCCTACCGGCAGTTGCCGGGGGGCAAGGGCCGTTCGCGCCATCAGATCGGCGAGGGTGACCAAAATGCCACCCGTTAACGCTGCGGCAGGAATAACCCGACGATGGTCGGATCCGAGTACCAGACGCACGAGATGAGGAACGACGAGGCCAACAAAGCCGATCGACCCGACCGTCGTGACAGTCGCCGCGGTTATTAGGCTGGACACCACGAACAGGGAAACGCGTAACGGACCGACGGCGACGCCCAACAGTTGAGCTTGTACGTCACCACGCGCCAAGACGTTGAGCGGACGAGCGACGAGTATTCCAGCCACCGCAGCGAGCGCGAGTAGGATCCAGAGCGGCAAGGGTGAACCGGCCCATGAGAGGTCGCCCATCAGCCAGTAGACCATGCCTCGCAGGAGCGTGGGGTCGCCGGCGGCCAAGAGCAGGCTCACCAAGGCGCCGGTCCCCGCTGCGACGACGACTCCCGTCAACAATAAGCGGGTCGGTGTCCAACCACCCGGGCCGTGCGACAGTCCAAAAACCAACAACGTAGCGCCGAGTGCGCCGGAAAACGCGGCGCCTTGGGTGGCAACGGCAGACAGTCCGGCGAGCATGGCGCTGAGCGCCGCGACCGACGCGCCGCCCGACACGCCTAAGACATAGGGGTCCGCCAGAGGGTTGCGCAGCAGCACCTGCATCGCGACTCCCGCGAGCGCCAAAAGCCCGCCCACCGCAAATGCGGTAAGCGCTCGCGGCAGACGCAAATCCAGCACGATGGCCCGCGCCAAAGGGTCGGACCCCTCCACGAGGCGAGGCCACAGTGATTGGGCCCCAGGTCCCGCACTACCGAACGTAATGGCAGCGACGAGCGTTAGGGTGGCCGCAATCGCCAGCAAAACAATGACGAGGCCGGGGCGGCGTGAGAGGTGCGCAAGCACAATGTGACCGCAGTCAGGGATGGGTCGCTGAGACTACCCCGGAACGCCAGTCCTGTGCACTCGCTCAGATGGGTTTGGTCTGGGGGGCGACCTGTGAAAGAATCGGGCACATGCCGGAGGAATGATGGCTGACTGGATAGATGATGAAGGCTTTCGGGCAAACGTAGGCATCGTGCTGATGCGGGATGACGGCCGCGTTTTTTTGGGTGGCCGCAGCGGTGGCAAGGGTTGGCAGTTCCCGCAGGGGGGCATTCAACGCAGCGAGCCGTTTCGCGACGCGTTATACCGAGAGCTTGAAGAAGAGACCGGTCTCACTCCCGCTGACGTCCAACTGGTCGGCGAAACGCAGGGCTGGTTACGCTACCGGTTACCCCGCCAGTACGTCCGGCGGAGTAGCATTCCTCGGTGTGTAGGCCAGAAACAGCGATGGGCATTGCTGCGATTTCTCGGCACCGACGAGCGCATCCGTTTTGATGCAACGGATGAGCCCCCTGAATTCGAGGAATTCCGCTGGGCAGACTACTGGGATCCCGTTCGCGAGGTGGTCTATTTCAAGCGAGACGTCTATAAGACTGCCCTGCACGAACTCGGTACCTTCGCATTCCCCGCCGGATTACCGCCTTACCCGCAATGGTGGTTTGATCCTGAGACCGAACCGACACTCGACGAACCGGAGGGTGACGGTCTGGTTTAGAGATTCGGCTTGAGGATGACGAGCATCACGATGCAGAAGAGCAGTAGTGTTGGAATCTCGTTGTACCACCGGTACCAACGGCCGGAGTGGCGATTGCGGCCGTCCCGGAAGGCGACGACCAACCGCCAGCACCACCACTGAAACCCTACGAGAGCGGCGACGAGCGCCAACTTGAGTTGCAACCAATGCTGGGTCAGCCAAGCCGGTGTCAGTACCAGCAGACCCAATCCGCAGCCGATGGCGATGATCGTGTTCATGACGGTGAATTTGTAAAGTTTGCGCTCCATCACCTTAAATCGCGCATTCTCGGCGTCGCCGCTGACGTCACAGTGGTAGACAAACAGTCGCGGTAGATAAAACAGTCCGGCAAACCAAGCGACCACGAAAATGACATGGAAAGCCTTTAACCAAAGGTAAAGCACGCTGGACTCCGTGAGCGACTGCTACGGGCAGTGTAGCGTGCGTTGCCCGCCACGCGAACCTCAAGATCCTGCTGACTCGGTGGCTTCATTCATGTCGATGACGTGGGGGCCCATCGGTGTATGGGGTTCCGACAGGTGGAGCCACACGCCAGCCGCCATGAGCGCCGCGGCAATGCCCAGACGGGGGCTGACCGGTTCCTGAAGAATAAATAGGGCAGCCAAGGCGCCTGCAAACGGTGCTGTTCCGTAATACGCGCTCGTCCGGGCGGCGCCTAAAACCCTAAGTCCCCTGACGTACAGTCCAAAACTGAGGCCGTAACAGAGAGCACCGACGATGCCGATGCCCATCAGTGGGTGAACGGGCTGTAACTTAGCGCCGCACACGATCGCGATCACGACGTTCGTAGACCCCGCGACAAGGCCCTTGGTCGCGCCCACAAAACTCGCGTTTGCGTGGGCAATTTTCCGCATGGCGTTGTTGTCTAAGCCCCAAAATCCACAAGCACCGATAATCGCGAGCGCCGGTACGAGTTCGATCGCGCCACCGCCGAATCCACCGAGCGCCAGTGCTCCGGCAAGAATGAGCGCCACACCGAAAAATAAACGGCCGGAATATCGTTCGCCGAACAAGAATCGGGCGAGTAACGTCGAAAAGACTACTTCAGTGTTGGCCAGTAGCGAGGTAGCGGTGGCGGTCGCATGCGCCAACCCCCAAAAAATAAGCCACGGCGCAAGCAACCCTCCGCAGATCAGCGAAACGCCGAGCCACACACGTTCGTGTGCTTCTATGCCGTTGCCCCGCGCTCCGTCGATGAGATAGGCGGTCGCCAACGCAAGCCCCATCCCTAGGTAGAGGGCGCCGGCGGCGAGTTGAGGATCCACACCGGTCATACACAGCTTCACGGCGGGCGTCGCCAGTCCAAACATGGCCGCTGACAGTAACGTGAAACCAATGGCTGTCGAGCGAGAGAGGTTGTGAGAAGCGTGCATCGCCCTCATGATGGCGGAATGTGTGGCGTCGGGCTACCGTGGTTAGAGGGCAGAATTCTGCTTTTGATCGCTCCGACGAATCCGCTAGAATTTACCTAAGCTATTGATTGGTATGCCGCTATGAGTGATTTATCCCTTGCCGCCAACGATGTCCCGCCGTTGCCGCTCGTATTTACGGATGCAGCGGCATCTAAGGTTGCCGAGCTCATTCGCGAGGAAGGCAACCCTGCGCTCAAACTGCGCGTCTACGTCCAGGGTGGCGGTTGTTCTGGGTTTCAGTACGGGTTTACCTTCGACGAGGCTGTGGAAGAAGGCGATATGACCGTGGAAAATCAGGGCGTTACGCTGCTGATTGACCCGATGAGCTTTCAGTACCTTGTGAACGCCGAAATTGACTATCGCGAAGGACTGGAAGGCGCTCAATTCGTGATTCGGAACCCGAATGCGAAAACGACCTGTGGCTGTGGTTCCTCGTTCGCCGCCTAATATCTGCGTGGAATTATGCCGAATCAACCTCGCGTCCCGGACGTCTTGGCTGCGGTCGATCTCGGATCTAACAGTTTTCACATGGTTGTCGCGCGTTATGCGCATGGACAACTGACGATTGTTGACCGACTACGAGAGATGGTTCGTCTGGCGGCCGGTCTGGACGAGAATGGGCGCTTGTCGAAAGAGGCCACCGACCGTGCGTTACGCGCACTGGCTCGGTTCGGGCAGCGCTTACGCGATATGCGCGCCGATTCGGTTCGGGTGGTCGGCACGAATACGCTACGCAAAGCGCGCCACAAGGCGGGTTTTTTCGAGCGCGCGCGCGATGCGCTGGGGCATCCAATCGAAATTATCTCCGGCATTGAAGAGGCGCGACTGATCTATCAAGGGGTCGTGCAAACGACGTCGCTGGAGCCGGGGCGCCACTTTGTAGTGGATATCGGCGGCGGCAGCACCGAATGCATTATCGGTGACGGCCATGATCATCGAATCTTAGAGAGCTTGTACATCGGCTGCGTCGCAGTCAGCGCCCGCCACTTTCCGGACGGACGTGTTGCGGCGCGCCGTTTTCAGAATGCGGTCGTTGATTGCGCGGTCGAGCTTGAGCCGCTGCAGATCCCATTTCGGGCTATAGGCTGGGAGCATGCGATCGGCTCAAGCGGTACGGCTCGTGCGATTGGTGAAGCGTTACGCGAAATGGACCCGTCCAATAGCATGATCACCCGCGAGGGGCTGCACGAATTGGCCGACCGTTTGATCGTCGCCGGAAATGTCCGTCGTGCAGGATTGCTGTCTATCGATGCAGAACGTTGGCCGGTGTTTCCGGGTGGTTTAGCGATCATGACGGCTGTATTCGATACCATGGGCATCAAGGAAATGAAGGTGGCCGACGGGGCTCTTCGCGAGGGCCTCTTGTACGACATGTTGGGTCGTCTACGACCCGAGGATGACGCTCGTGAACGCAGCGTGCGTTCGATGGCCACCCGATTTCACACCGATACGGAACAAGCGGCGCGAGTGGAACAGACCGCCGTGGCCTGTCTCGCCCAAGTGGCAACCGCTTGGGATTTGGAGGATCCGCTCGCCGAGCAGTCGCTCCGATGGGCCTCTCGACTTCATGAGATCGGACTGGACATTTCGCACTCTGGCCACCACAAGCATGCTGCGTACTTACTCGCTCATGCAGAACTGCCTGGATTCCCGCGTGAAGAGCAAGGTTTATTAGCCTGCCTGGTGGGAGCGCATCGGCGCAAATTGATGCTCGAGAAGGCGGACGAACTCGTGCCGCCCTGGCACATCAGGGCGCTCTATCTGACGCTCCTGCTGCGCCTATCCGTCCTATTGCATCGCGGGCGTAGTCGCGCGCCGCTACCGCCGATGCGGCTAACGGCGAAGACACGATCCCTCGACGTCCGATTCCCGCGTGGTTGGCTTGCGGCCCACCCGCTGACGCGAGCGGATCTTGCGCTCGAAACCGAATACCTCGCCGCAGCGGGTATTCGGCTTAGCGCAACCTAGCGATTAGCCCTCGGCGTATCGCGCCAGGAGCGCTTGCTGTGCTGAATAAGGTTTATCGTCGTTCGCCGTGACACGACGGTAGGTGCCGTCGGATTGCAGAATCCACGCGTTCGTGTTGTCGGACAGCCAAGACTCCAGGTCGCCAATGATTCGATCCCGCAGCTTTGCGCGTTCGATCGGTACCGCCACTTCAACCCGGCGGAAGAAGTTGCGCTCCATCCAATCGGCGCTTGAGCACCAGACTTTGTGTTTACCCTTATTCAAGAAATAGTAGACCCGGGAATGCTCAAGGAATCGACCGACGATACTGCGCACCCGGATATTATCTGACACGCCGGGCACGGCTGGCCGCAGCGCGCAGATGCCGCGGATGATGAGATCGATTTCAACACCCGCACTCGACGCTTCGTACAGCGCGGCGATAATCCTTGGCTCAATGAGCGAATTCATCTTCGCGATGATTCTTGCGGGTCGGCCTGCGCGAGCCTCGGCCGTCTCTGCAGCAATGGAGTCCATCAGCGTGTCGTGCAATGTGAAGGGCGACTGCAGCAACTTCCTTAGCTTCGGTGTCCGCGTCAGGCTGGTGAGCTGCAGAAACAGCTCATGCATATCCTGCCCAATGGATGCATTGGCCGTGAATAGACCGTAGTCCGTATACGCGCGGGCGGTTTTGGCGTGGTAATTGCCGGTTCCAATGTGGCAGTAGCGCCTGAGGACGCCCTCCTCGCGGCGCACCACAAGAATCATTTTTGCGTGCGTCTTAAAGCCGACGACGCCATAGACAACGTGGGCGCCCGCTTCTTGTAGACGGCTCGCCAATTCGAGGTTGGCTGCCTCGTCAAATCGCGCCATCAACTCGACGATGACCGTGACGTCCTTGCCGTTTCGGGCCGCTTCAACGAGAGCGTCCACGACCGCCGAATCGGAACCTGAGCGGTACAGCGTCTGCTTAATGGCGAGAACGGCAGGGTCCCGTGCGGCCCGCCGAAGGAAGTCCATCACGGGCGCAAACGACTGAAACGGGTGGTGCACGAGCACGTCGTTTTCACGCATCGCGGCGAATAGATCACCGTCGGCAAAGCGGGCCGGTGACCCTGGCGTATAGGGCGGGTACTTCAGGTCGGGTCGATCGGCGAGGTCGTACACAGAGGCGAGCCGATTGAGGTTGACGGGACCGGGTAGACGGTAATGATCAGCCGACGAAAGACCGAACTGTTCCAACAAAAACAGCGTCAATTCGGCGGGGCAGTCGTGCGCCGTTTCCAAACGAACCGCATCGCCGTAGCGCCGATCGGCGAGTTCGCCCTCAATCGCCCGCCGGAGATCGTCCACTTCTTCCTCATCAACGAACAGGTCGCTATTTCGGGTTACTCGGAACTGCCAGCACCCTTTGACCGTCATGCCTTCGAACAAGTGGCCCGCGAACCGCTGGATAACGGCGGAGAGGTAGGCGAGGCGCATCAGCCCTGCCGTATGTTGCCCGGGCATGGGGATAACCCGCGGCAGCGAACGCGGCACCTGCACGATCGCTAAGTTGGTATCGCGACCGAACGCATCTGTACCTTCAAGGCGCACGATAAAGTTAAGGCTCTTATTTTGGATCCGCGGAAATGGTCGCGCGGGATCGAGCGCCAGCGGGGATAGGACCGGTTCAACGTTCAATTGAAAGTGCTTTTCGAGCTCGCGCTCTTCGGTCGCGGTGAGGTCGGGGTGATACGTCAGATCGATTCCGGCCGCTAACAATTCGGGGGTCAGGACATCGTTGAGCGTTCGATACTGCTCGTCGACTAATCGGCGGGTCCGAGCATGGATGGCATCAATCTGTTCCCCGACAGAGCGCCCGTCTGAACCCAGACTCGCTGAGCCACTTTCTCTGCGCTCATAGAGCGTCGCGACGCGAATCTCAAAAAACTCATCCAAATTGGCCGAGCTGATCGACAGAAATCGCAGTCTCTCGAGCAGGGGAACCGTCGGGTCTTGTGCAAGGTCAAGCACCCTTTGGTTGAACTCGAGGAACGAGAGCTCCCGGTTAATGAAATTGTCGGGGCTGCGAAAGTTCGGCGATTCCATGGGCGGTCTGTTGTGAATACGGATGCCTTCAACCTACCACGGGTCGAGTGAGGGCTGTGTTACACGTGCATGCACAGCGCTCTCGCGCGATCCTTCGAGATTGGCGCGGCCATCCAATGCCGCCCAAGCGGCTGCCGCTTGGTGGTGGAAGTCGGGTTGTAGCGCCACGGCAATAGCGCTAGGAGCGGCTGCGCGGACACTCGATGGATCCACGCGACGCCTGTCGACCCGAAATTCGAAGTGGAGATGCGGGCCGGTCGCTAAGCCGGTCTGTCCGACATAGCCGATGACGTCGCCTTGGTGGACGGATTGTCCCACGCGTAGCCCGTTGGCGTACGCGGCCAAATGTCCATACAACGACTCCACCCGATCTCCGTGCGCGAGTACCAGTGTGTTGCCATAACTGCCCTGCGTGCCCTGCGTAACCACTAGACCATCCCCGATCGCGCGAACGGGAGTGCCCACAGCCGCGGCATAGTCCACCCCGCCGTGCGTGGATAGCCGGTGCCACCACGGGTCGAGCCGCTGCCCGAAGCGTGAACTGATCGTCGGCGTCGCGATGGGGGAATCAAGGAAGACGTCGCGAGAGAGTCGACCGTCTGGCGTGTAGTAGCCCTTACGGCCGTCCGGTGTGACATAACGCACGGCGCGTCGAATCCCGAAGCGCGAACGCCACTCCACGGCGACAACGGTACCGGCAGACAGGACAACCCTGACGTCATCGCTCGGTTGTGCGGCTGACCCGGTACTGCCAAAAATCATTGCCCATTGCGCGGGAACGTTGGGGAACTCGCGCTGCACAGCATCCAATCGCCCATGCCGAAAGAACCACCCATCGGACGGTCTGCGCTCTGGAGAGGGGGTGCTCACCGCGCTGACTGCGTCTCCACTTAGCCGGGCATTGACCCATAACGCGCCAAACAGGCCACAGTACCCGGTCAGAGCCGCCGTTATGTAGACCCATTTGCCTCGTAGACACATGCTACTGCCGACTCAACTGTCCGTTCGTGGAAGATATTTAGCCCGTTCGCCCATCAATGGCCCGCAAGACCACTGTGCCGCGCTGAGCCTTATCGAAAAAGGATGGCCGATTGGTGAGGATGGAACCGTGTCCACTGTCCCGATTTGCGCTTAGCACACGTCGTCCCTACATTGCGCTTACCTACGACGACTGATTGGGAGATGCGAATGTTAGGGGTGGAAGAGCAAATGGTGGAGCTGGGCCGCGGAGCCCAGGAAATCCTCCTTGAGGCGGATCTTCGCAAAAAACTAGCTCGAGCCCAGCCGCTACGCATCAAAGCGGGATTTGACCCCACGGCTCCGGACCTGCATCTCGGGCACACCGTGCTGATCAACAAAATGCGCCAATTCCAGCAATTGGGCCACGAGGTGATATTCCTTATCGGGGATTTCACGGGAATGATCGGTGATCCCACCGGGAAAAATACGACCCGCCCGCGGCTGACTCGCGAAGAGATTGAGGCCAATGCGCGGACCTACCAGACCCAAATTTTCAAAATATTGGATCCGGAACGGACCAAGATCGATTTCAATTCCCGCTGGATGACGGAGCTCGGTAGCGCCGGTCTCATCGGTCTAGCTGCGCAGTACACCGTTGCGCGAATGCTCGAGCGCGACGACTTTTCTAAGCGCTATAAGGGCGGCCAGCCGATCGCGGTACATGAATTCCTGTATCCGCTCGTACAGGGATACGACTCTGTTGCGCTGAAGGCCGACGTCGAGCTCGGTGGAACGGACCAAAAGTTCAATCTCTTGGTGGGCCGTCACCTGCAGGAGAACTATGGGCAAGAACCTCAAGTGGTCCTGACGATGCCGTTGCTCGAAGGGCTCGACGGGGTCAACAAGATGTCGAAATCCCTCGGGAATTACATCGGTATTGCTGAGAGCGCGGAAGACATCTTCGGAAAGATTATGTCCATCAGCGATAGCCTGATGTGGCGTTACTTCGAGTTGTTGTCATTCAAGCCGATGAGCTACGTGAATGCACTGAAAACCTCGGTAAACGAAGGCCGAAATCCACGTGACATCAAGTTCGAATTAGGCGTGGAACTCGTCGACCGCTTTCATGGAGCCGGTCGGGGCGAGGCTGCGCGGGACGCCTTCATCGCTCGGTTCCGAGAGGGCCAAATCCCCGAAGAGATCAATGAATTCAATGTGTTGATTGATGCAGAGGGCGCGAAACTCGCTTATGTGCTGAAGGAAGTTCAACTAGTGACCGGCACAGGAGCGGGTTACCGAATGATCGAACAAGGCGCTGTGAAAGTAGACGGGCAAAAGATTTCAGATCGCGACCTCGTTGTGATGCCCGGCACCAAACTGCTTTTACAGGTTGGCAAGCGTGGTTTTGCCCGAGCGAACCTACTAAATAAGATTTAAAAACAGCTACTTAAAACCTTTTTTTTGATTGAGGTTTGACAGGTTAAAAAGGGGCGATATACTGCGCGCCCTCTCGACGAGCAAGCTTGTTGAGAGGGACCCTTAACCGGATTCGATGACCAAACGGTCGACGAAAAAAAGTTAAAAAAGGGGTTGCTGGTGTTGACGGACACGAAAAAACGTCTATACTAGCGGGCTCTGGTGACGCTTACTGAGTAAGCGGCGCCGCCTCCCGAAGCCTTCGCGCTCCGGGCGTTGTTTAAGAAGCAGCAGGTAATTTGTGTGGGGACTCGCGTCAAGCGTCATATGACGCAAATAGCGAGTACCAAGATCCAAGCAAA
>Ga0214202_1000100_pt1 | contig 41767 bp, 35 predicted proteins | sample TroBogEpilimnion_9_FD_153040 | JGI IMG/M metagenome (GOLD analysis project Ga0214202, IMG submission 153040) | Freshwater microbial communities from Trout Bog Lake, WI - 03JUN2009 epilimnion | ecosystem: Environmental > Aquatic > Freshwater > Lake > Epilimnion/Euphotic zone | place: Trout Bog...
GTGAGTGGGCCGACCTTGCACGCGATCGGCGTGATGTTTGTGCGCGCCGGGCGCAGCCTCGGGACGACGACCTACTACGCGCGGGCGCACCTGGCGGAGGCCGACGAGGTCATCGAAGCCTTTCTCGCGCAACATTATCTGGTGCACGAAGCGCCCTCGGAGATCGTGCTCGCGGTCGCCCCCAAGGAGCCGGAGCTCTTGGCACAGGCCTTGGGCGATCGGGCCGGGCACAAGGTCACGCTGCACGTGCCGAGCCGCGGGATCAAGGTGCGTTGGCTGGAGATGACGGCCGACAACGCCGACCAAGGGCTGCGATTGCGCTTGGCGACGGAAGCGGGAATCGGTGCGCAGTTGGAAGATCTCGGTCGTGCACTCGAGATGGACGAGGCGCCGCAGCGTCTCGAATGCTTTGACATCAGCCACACCCGTGGCGAGGCGACCGTGGCCTCGTGCGTGGTCTTAGGCCCCGAAGGGCCGATGAAGTCGGACTATCGGCGCTTCAACTTGTCGCCCGACGCACCGGGCGATGATTACGCGGCCATGCGCGAAGCCTTGATGCGTCGCTACAAGCGGGTGAAGGCGGGGGAGGCGAAAGTCCCGGACGTGTTGCTCATCGACGGCGGGCCCTACCAGATGGCCGAAGCGGCGCGCGTGTTAGCGGAACTCGACGTCACCGTCCCGCGTCTCGTTGGGGTCGCGAAGGGTGCGGACCGGCGCCCGGGCCAGGAGCGATTGTTTCGCTTCGGTCACGAGACGCCGCTGATCTTGCCACCCGATTCGCGGGCCTTGCACGTCGTGCAGCGCGTGCGCGACGAGGCGCACCGCTTTGCGATCGCGGGTCATCGGGCGCGGCGCTCGAAAGCGCGGCAGGCCTCGGTGCTGGAAGAAGTGCCGGGACTCGGGCCGGCGCGACGCCGGGAACTCCTCAAGCGGTTTGGCGGTCTGCAAGGCATACTCGGGGCGGGCGTCGGCGACTTGGCGGCAGTCCCTGGCATTGGCCCACGGGTGGCCGAGGCCATCTATCAACACCTGCATCCGGATCAGTAATCGTGACGCCGTACACCATTCCGAATTTGCTGACCGTGCTGCGGATTTTGCTCATTCCGCTCATCGTCACGTCGTTCTTGCTGCCGTATTCCGGTGCGGACGTCGTCGCGGGGTTGTTGTTCGCGGTGGCCGGTATTACGGATGCGTTCGACGGCTACATCGCCCGGCGGCTGGGGCAGGTATCGCGCTTGGGCGCGTTCTTGGACCCGGTGGCGGATAAGTTGATCGTGGCCGTTGCCCTCGTGCTCATCGTCAGTCGCAATCCCGTGTGGTACGTAACCTTGGCCGCCACGGTCATCATCTGTCGCGAGATCACGGTATCGGCCTTGCGCGAATGGATGGCCGGCATCGGGTCGCGGCATAAGGTCGCGGTGAGCGCGTTGGGCAAAGTCAAAACCGTCGCACAAATCGTCGGTCTGTCGATGCTGTTGTTCCGCGAGGACTGGCTCGGACTGCCGGTGTACACAATCGGCCTCGGTCTCACGGCGGTTGCGGCTGTATTGACACTGTGGTCGATGGTCGCGTACCTGCAAGCGGCATGGCCAGAGCTCATGGCGCGTGACGAAAGTGTGAAATGAATCTTGACTCTGAAGGGTTTTTCGTTAGAATTTCGTGATCGCCGCGGGCGGGAATAGCTCAGTTGGTAGAGCGCAACCTTGCCAAGGTTGAGGTCGCGAGTTCGAGCCTCGTTTCCCGCTCCAGTTTGTCGGCGTCGTGGCGGAGTGGTTACGCAGCGGATTGCAAATCCGTGTACCCGAGTTCGATTCTCGGCGACGCCTCCATCACTTATCAGCGGACTGAACCAAACAGTCGCCCGATCGGTGTGGAGGTCGGGGTAGAGTTGTGATCGTGTGCGGGAATAGCTCAGTTGGTAGAGCGCAACCTTGCCAAGGTTGAGGTCGCGAGTTCGAGCCTCGTTTCCCGCTCCACTTCTTTAATCTCTTTCACCAGTAGGTTCGCTTCAGTTACGGACTGCGGGCGTGCCTGTCGTGGCAGTTAACGCCACCACGACAGGAGTCTTCTATGCCTTAAGGCTCGAAACTTGGAATGACCGGTTTAAAGTCAGGTGCTGCTGGCCGCTGAAAGGTTGCCACAGGATGTGCGTCGAGTTCAGTCATCGCCGCATCAATCGCAGCATCTAACTGCGGATCACCGCCCAGACGCATGAGCGCAGGGTCCTGTTCCACGGTGAGAGTCGGTGCAATCCCGCTGTTCTCCACTTCCCACGCGCCGACAGTGCCGTAGATTGCCCAACGCGGTGCAGTCACGCTTCCTCCATCGATGAGGGGTGGGTAACCGGATATGCCGACGAGTCCGCCCCAGGTACGGGTGCCCACTAAGGGGCCCAAATTGGCCTTCTTGAAGAGCCAGGGTAAAGCGTCACCGCCGGAGCCGGACATCTCATTGATGATCATGACCTTTGGCCCGAAGATGGCTTGAGCCGGTTCGACGGTGTCTTCGCCCTCGCGCGTGCTATTGATCATTTGCGGTGTTTTTCTCAATTGGTCCACGATGAAGTCAGCGATGTCTCCGCCATGGTTAAACCGCTCATCCAAGATCACGCCCTGCTTGCCGACCTGAGAATAAAAATAGCGATTGAAATTCGGGTACCCGTTTGAGGCCGTATCCGGTAGGTAAACGTAGGCAATTTTCCCGCCGGTGCGCTCCTGCACATGTCGACGATTACGCTCCATCCAATCGTAAAGGCGTAACGCGCTCTCGTTGGCGATGGGCACAACGATTACCTGACGCGCGTCTTTGCCATCAGGCTTGCTGCTGACTGTCAGGCGAACTTGACGACCCGCGAGGCCCTCGAAAGATTCGTAGACATCGTGATGCGCATCGACGGGATGGCCATCAACGGCAATGAGAAATTCGCCGGCTTTGACCATTGCACCGGGCTGGTTCAGTGGTGACGTGGCCGCCGGATTCCACGGGTCGCCAATCAGTATTCTTGAAAACTGCACGCGGCCGTTATTCACGACAAAGTCTGCGCCCAACATGCCTACGGGGACCTTCTCTCCGACTGGGCTGCTGCCGCCCTCGACGAACGTATGTCCCACACCGATTAATCCGGTCATTTCCTGCATTAGCGCCGTCAAATCAGCACGACTCGTCAGACCCTCCAAAAAGGGTGCGTAAGCGCGTTCTGCGAGTTGTAAATTCAAGCCGTGAGCGTTCGGGTCGTAAAGGAAATCTCGCTCAATGCGCCATGTCTCGTGATACATCTGGCGCCATTCGGCGCGCGGTTCCACCCAAAGTCGCGCCTCTGACAGTTTGATTGCGCCGTCACCTGCTTTGGGCGCTTTATCGGTGGATACGATGAACCACTTGTCGTCCGCGGCGTATGCCGCGTGCGTACCGTCGGCAGACACCGTAAACGTGCCGGATTCGACCCCGTCAACGAACGGTATTCCCTTACGACGCTTAAAGTCGTAGAGGGTGACGGTTACACCGCGGCCGTCCTCATCATGGCTCAGGTAGTCGGTATCCGTTACGGCAGTCGCGGTACTTAGGGCAAGGAGGTCTGGCCCGTTGGCCAGATTAATGCCCGTGTAGTTGGCACTCGCGAGCGGTAAGCGCACTATCCGTTCGCCGATGTCATCGAAATCAATCCGTACAACGGGGGTGGTCTTTTTATCGGCCGTGCTCTCCGGCGTGGCAGAGTCAACGTCTTCATCGCTCTCCGGGGCCACCGGCGACACCCCATCGCGCTTCAAAACGGCGGCATAAATGGCCGCAGAGCGCGCTCGGCCTAAGCTACTCATATCGAGCCAGCCTGCGCCAATGCCCTCATCCGTTGATGCAACGAAGTAGAGCCATTGACCGGTTCGATCAAATTGAGGTGTACGAACGTCACTGGCGCCGTCGGTCACTTCACGAGAGTGATGCTCCCGTACCGAATACACATGGAGTGAGTGCAAGTGGCTCTTCAGCTGCTTCGTATAGGCCAGCCACTCGCTGTCTGGCGACCACGCCGGCGTCATCTGAAAGAGCGGACTATCGTAGCGGTCGGTGTCGACCTTGACCGGTGTCGGGTTGTCTACGTCCACGAACCACAGGTTCAGGCGCTTGTCGGTATAAGCAATCTTTTTGCTATCGGGTGACCAGGTGGGGTGATAGTAAAACGACGGCGGCGTACCCAAGTTAATGCGGCGTAGGGGCGCACTCCCATCAACGCTGCCAACATGCAGCGCATACTCGCCCGATTCATCGGAAAACCAAGCGACGGACTTGCCGTCAGGCGAGGGGGATGGAGAGCGATCGGCGGTGCCCGGGCTATGGGTCAAGTTACGTACGTCTCCCTTCTCGGCAGGGATGGACAAGATCTCGCCGTGTGTTTCCACGTAAAGGCGTTTGCCGTTCGCGGAGAGTGCCGCCGCCAGTACGGCTTTCGTATCCACGGGCTCAAAGTGTGGGCGCGTTTCCATCGGTTCGTCGCGGATATCGACAGGCACTGCACGCGCTTGCCCGCTGACAGGGTCATACAGATGCAAAGAACCGAATTGGGTGTACACGAGTCCGCCAGGTCCCGCGCCTAAACCCGTGAAATCCGGTCCCTTAGCATTGTCGAGGACGCGTTGAACGATGCGACCGTCATATCGATACAGCGTTACCGTGCCGTCTCGATCCGATAAAAAGTACACATCAGAGCCGTAATAGGCAGGATGCCCATCATTCGAGTTCTCGCGAGGGATAGGCGTAACCTTCGAATCACTCAGATTAGCGACCCAGATCCGGCTGGTCTGGCCGCCACGGTATTTTTTCCACGCGGGTTGCCATTGATTAAACGGCGTATAAGCGAGGTGGTGACCGTCCGACGAATAAGCAGCCTCCACACCCGTAGGCAGCGGTAGGGGCTCCGGGACACCGCCGGTGATGGGCACTTCAAAGAGCTTTGGTAGATCGCGCGGACTGGAGCGCATGGATCTCAGCAGGACGTGCTGACCATCTGGTGTAAATGCGACCGGAACGTCGACGCCGGGATAATAGGTGAGGCGTTTCGGCTCACCGCCACTAGCGTCAACGACGTAGACATCGGTGTTGCCGTTGTATGTGCCGGCGTAGGCAATATAGCGACCGTCCGGCGAGTACACCGGATAGTCGTTGGCTGATTGTCCCGTGACGAGACGGCTGGCGCGTCCGCCTTCTCGCGGTACCGTCCAAATCTGGCCGGCGTGCGCGAATGCGATATGGGTTGCGCTGAGGGTGGGATTTTGTAAGACGACGAGGGGTGTCGACGCCAATACCGCACTGGGTATGAGCCCGACAAAACACAGCAAGAGCCTGAAGGAATAGCGCATAGCGAACCTCAGAGTTCAATCAACCAATTGCGGGTGGCTTTCTCGCGTTCAAGCGTTGTTCAAGAGCGTACGCGACTTGTAGCAGGTGACCGTCTTCAAAACGCGGCGCCACGAGGGTGAGACCGACGGGAAGACCATGAATCATGCCGCCGGGCAGACTCAAACTCGGATAGCCGGCGATTGCGGCAGCCGAAGCGATCGGCGCGCCGCCACCTCCGGCACCGCGGTCGCCCCATAGCGGATCGATCAAGCTTGCAGGACCGCCGCCGGTAGCGAAGAGGATGTCCGCACCCGAGCGGCTAAAAAGTGCTCCGAGACCGTCGATATCGGCAAGTTGGTTCAAATGCTCGCGGATGGCGATGTACGCGGGGTCCGTCAATGGACCCTTCGCATCGGCACTTTCGAATATGTCTTGACCGAATAACGATAACTCCCGGCCAGCCTCGGCTTGATTGAACGCGACTAAGTCTTTTAAGTTGCGATGAGGGACTCGGGCCGGATTCAATTGCGATAAGTAGATGTTAATCGCGTCTTTGAATTCGTACTGCAACGCCTCCCATTCGGGTTCGCCCATGTCTCGGAAGCTGGGTGGATTGTCCAACGGGAGGAGTACAGCGCCCGCGTTCTGCAGCGTTGTGAGTGCCGCGGTGCGTAAATTGCTGGTCATCGTATGAGCGGATTCGTCTAACGGCATTACCCCGACACGCAGCCCCTTCAGGCTATAGCCCGTCAGGCGCCCGGCTTTGCCGCGATAGCGTAGCGATTGCTCGGCCATGACCTCGGCTAAGATCGCGACGTCTGCCACACAGCGGCCCATGGGTCCTGCGGTATCTTGCCGAGGTGACAGCGGCACGACGCCGCGTCCACTCACCAGTCCTAGAGTTGGCTTCAATCCTACAACGCCATTGTTCGCTGCCGGCGAAAGGATTGATCCATCGGTTTCCGAGCCGATGGCAGCGGCGCAGAAACTCGCTGCTGTTGCGCTCCCGGAGCCGGAGCTGGAGCCTGATGGATTCCGACGGCGATCGTAGGCGTTGCCGGTTTGGCCACCGACGCCACTCCAGCCGCTGCAGGAGTGGTTGGAGCGAAAGTTGGCCCACTCGCTGAGATTGGCTTTACCGAGTATGACGGCGCCGGCATCGCGCAATCGGGCCACCAGCGGGGCATCTGCGTCGTGGAATGATTGCGCTAGCGCCAGTGACCCGGCAGTAGTCGGTAGTGGATCCTTGGATTCGATGTTGTCCTTGAGTAGCAGCGGGATACCATGCAGTGGTCCGCGGACATGGCCGGCGGCCCGTTCGGAATCCAACTGCGCAGCGGCGCGCTCAGCATCCGGATTGAGTGCCAAGACGGCGTGCAATCCGTCCGGGCCCTGATCAAAACGATGTATGCGGCTGACATAGGCGCGCACCAGCGCGCGCGAGGTGGTCGCCCCTTGGATCATCGCCTCGCTCAATTCGCCTATAGACCGTTCAGTCGGATCGAAACTCGGGGCATTCTTGGCCTTCGCGACCGATGCTGTTGCCACCACTCCGACCGCGCCGACTGAGGCGAGAAAACCGCGACGATCCATGAGTTACCCCTTCGATTCTTGGAATGTGCACTGAGCGTAGCGTGAATTCGCGGTGTTGCGCAGACTGCTTCAACTGTCCAGTACAGTGTGGCCTACGCGCGACAAAGGGCTGTGAAGTTAAGTCACGGCGTTATTGACCGCGGTAATTGTATTGTGAGACTCTTTTCATAATTCTGAAATTTAAGTTGCTCAAACGCAACGCGCCAGGGGATTGTTCATGAATGACGTGGTTTCAGGGTCTCGAAATCGCCAGCGAACGATCGCTGTAGTGTCGTCTTTGCTCGCCATGACCGTCGCCGCGACGTTGGCGGACGCGCAGCAGAAAGCGGCCAAAGACAAGGATGACGTGCTCGAGGAAGTGGTCGTTACCGGCTCGCGCATCGCGCGCCCGGACCTTGATCGCCTAGAGCCCACTACGGTCATATCTGCAGCAACGATGGACCAGCGCGGGTACACCGATGTGGGCGCTGCGCTGTCGGAGCTGCCGGGCTTCGGTGTACCGCCGTCGAACGCATCGAATGTGCAATCAACCAACGGTATCGCTCAAAGCTATGTCGATCTTTACGGCTTAGGCTCACAGCGCACGCTGACATTGGTCGACGGCCGGCGCTTCGTCTCAGGCAACTCGCCGGCTGCAGGCGGCGCCGTATCGCCGGGCGGTCAGGTTGACCTAAACGTCATTCCGACCAAACTGATCGAACGCGTGGAGACTATTTCGGTCGGCGGCGCGCCGATTTATGGTGCTGATGCCATTGCCGGTACCGTCAACATCATTTTGAAACATAACTACGAGGGCTTCGACCTCGACGTTCAGGCCGGTCAGTCCAGCCGCGCCGACGCCGCCTCGCGGCGTATACGCGCCCTGTGGGGTACCAACTTCGCTGACGGCAAGGGTAACGTGACGTGGTCGGCGGAGTACTCTGACGCCAAGGGCCTGCTCGGCACCGATCGTCCGGAATATGCCAAGGACCTGTCGTTCATTAAGCCGCTCAATGCCGGAACGTATACCCAGACCTTGGTGTCGGGACTGACAGTCACCGGCATCAACTTTGGCGGGGTGCCGTTGGTCGACGATTTCTTCTTTGCGCCCGGTATCGGAATTCCGGCATCGGCGTTCGGCGTGACGAATGCAGCGGGACAGGTTCTCGCCTTCCCGAGCGTCCCGCATTCGGGCACGTCACTCGTTCCCTACAACCTCGGTTCGACGTTCTACAACAATCCGGTCTTCTCCTCAAACGGTGACGGCGAGCGTCTGTCGCAAACGTCGAATCTGCTCTCGCCACTGCAAAAGCTCAACACTCAGGTCTTGGGCTCGTATCAGTTGAACGATCAGGTGCGACTGTTTGGTGAAGGCTGGTTCTCCTCGACACACGCCCAGAATCTTATTGCGCAGCCGCAATACAACACCTATTTCTTCGGTGCTGCCGGGCAGCCGAACGGTAACGTTAAGATCGACATCAACAATCCGTTCCTAACCACGGGCGACCGCGCGCTGATCCAGTCCGCACTGAACGCCTACGGCGCAAATCCGTCCTTTGGGGCGTACCAGGATCCGAATTGGAACAACCACACGTTCTACCTGTCTCGAGCCAATATGGATCTCCAGAGTGGCGTGGCGACAGGTGATCAAATCACCGACCGCTTCGTTTTGGGCGCGGACGGCAAGTTCAATTTCTCGGGCCACGAGTACCGCTGGGAAGTCTCGGGCAACTGGGGCTACAACCGCAACACTGCGGTTCAGCCCTCTGTCATCTGGCAGAACTTCCTCAATGCAGTGAATGCGGTGAAGGACGCTAACGGCAATATCGTTTGCGCGCCGGGTGCAGTGAATGCACCGGTGTCATCCGTGTCCTCAAACTGTGCGCCGTTGGACCTTTTCGGTGCAGGCACGCCTAGCCAGGCGGCGCGCGACTACATTACGCACCTCGCGACGGCTTCGTCGATCACCACTCAGCGTGATTTCGTCGCCAATATCAGTGGTGGGCTGTTCCAGATGCCGGCCGGAGAGGCGAAGGGCTCTTTGGGGTATGAGAACCGGCGCGAAAGTGCGGATTTCCGTCCGGATTCCTTCTACACGGGTGCGTACGGCGAAAGTGCCGCGGTGCTTCCGATCGCTGGGTCTTACCGCACGAATGAACTCTTCGGTGAAGTGCTGATCCCGCTCACCTCGGTCGCGCAGAATCTGCCGCTCCTGCGTTCCACGGAGTTTGAGGCCGCTGCTCGTCGCGTAGACAACACGATCGCGGGTAATTCGACCACATGGACCGCCGGTTTACACTGGTCGCCCATCCAAGACCTCATGTTCCGCGGCAACAAGACGCATTCCATTCGCGCACCCGCTATTACGGAACTGTTCTTGCCATCGGTGCCGACGTATAGTTTCGCCAACGATCCGTGCGACGTGAATTTCATCGGTCAGGGCTTGGATCCAGCAACTCGCGCGAAGAACTGTGCCGCTGCAGGTATCCCTGCAAGTTTCAATTCGAACGTGGTTAACGCGACCGCTCTCGGTTCAAATTCCGGTAACACGCATTTAACGAGTGAAACGGCCGCGTCGCAGTCAGTGGGCGTCGTGATCCAGCCGCGTTGGATTCGTCACTTGAACCTGACGGTCGATTACATCGATATCAATCTGACCAACGCGATTTCGTCGTTGTCGCTGACAAATATCATGGACTCCTGCTACGACGCGACTAGCTACCCCAATAACCAGTACTGCTCGCTGTTCCAGCGCGACCCAAAGACACATCAGGTCGTCAACTTTGAGCAGGGCTTCGTGAACGCGGGCGTTCTACACTTCACCGGCGTACAACTCGGCGCGGATTACCGCTTCGACCTGCCGCAGGGTCTTGGCGACATGGCGCTGCGTGCTAATTACCTCGATACGCGCAAGCTGACGTCTCAGATCGGTTCGGTGCCGGTTCAGGAGACGGCGGGCCAGATCGGTACGAACAAGGGTCGCGGCTCGCTGGACGCGATCTATCACCACGGCAAGTTCGCGTGGGATTGGCAAGGGCTTTACACCGGTTCGGCGAATTTCTCGAATACGAACCCGGTGAACTACCAGAACTACATGACGGTGCATCCGTGGTGGGTCATCAATTCGACCCTCTCGTATGAGTTGCCGCATGACGTCACAGCCCGAGTCATCGTCGATAACGTGTTCAATAAGTTGCCCCCGTTTCCGGCGATTGCAGGTTCCGGCGGTAACTATGCAACGGGTGTTTCGCAGTACTTCTCTGGCCTGATGGGCCGGTACTTCTTGCTCTCGTTGGACGCGCATTTCTAACGTCGATTCGGTCGACGTCCCCGGGAACGGCGCTTCCCGGGGACGTTCGAACGGGCTGGCAGGAGGGTAGGGTGTCCTGGAAAGTGGCTGTAGCGTCACATTTCCGCTACACTGCTTGGCCTACCCCCCCGTGCGGATACCCCTATGACCACCTCCGCGACGGAAGCGGTTCGCTTTTCCGACCTCGGCCTGCCCGAGTCGATCCTCCAAGCGCTCACTGACGTCGGCTACGAATCGCCGTCGCCCATTCAGGCCGCCTGCATACCGGCGTTGCTCGAGGGCGGCGATTTGCTCGGCCAAGCGCAGACCGGCACCGGTAAGACCGGTGCCTTCGCCTTGCCCATCCTCGCGCGCATTGATATTGCGCGGCGCGAGCCGCAAGCGCTCGTTCTCGTGCCGACGCGCGAACTGGCCATCCAGGTTGCCGAGGCGTTTCAGAAGTACGCGGCACACATGCCCGGCTTTCACGTCTTGCCGATCTACGGCGGGCAGAGTTACACGCCGCAGTTGAACGCGCTAAAGCGCGGCACCCACGTGATCGTGGCGACGCCCGGTCGTGTGATCGACCATTTGGAACGCGGCACGTTGAACGTGTCGACGGTGAATTGCGTCGTGCTCGACGAAGCCGACGAGATGCTGCAGATGGGCTTCGTCGATCCGATCGAGTCGATCTTGGCGCGTTTGCCGGAGACCCGACAGATCGCGCTGTATTCGGCGACGATGGCGCCGGGTGTGCGCCGCATTGCCGATCGCCACCTGCGCAGCCCGCGGGTCATCAACATCCGCGCGAAGACCAGCACCGCCACCAACATCCGCCAGCGTTACTGGATGGTCGAGGGCACGCACAAACTCGACGCCTTGACGCGCATTTTGGAAGTCGAGACGTTCGACGCGATTCTCGTCTTCACGCGGACCAAGCAATCGACGGTCGAGTTGGCTGAGAAGCTGGAGGCTCGTGGCTTTGGTGCCGCGGCGTTGAACGGCGACATCCAACAGAACGAACGCGAACGGACCGTCCAAGCGCTCAAGTCGGGAAAGATCGACATTATTGTCGCGACCGACGTGGCCGCCCGTGGCCTCGACGTACCGCGCGTCAGTCACGTGGTGAACTTCGACGTACCGTACGACAGCGAGTCGTACATCCACCGCATCGGTCGCACGGGACGTGCCGGTCGCAGCGGTGAGGCAATCTTGTTCATTTCCCCGCGCGAGCGACACATGCTGCGGATCATCGAGCGGGCGACGCGCCAGCCGATCGAGCAGATGACGTTGCCGAGCGTGCACGACGTCAACCGTAAGCGCGTCGAGAAGTGGAAGACCGGCCTGACCGCTGCGTTGAGCTCACCGCCGCACGCGATGTACCGCGCGATCATCGAAGAATACGTGCACGAAACCGGTGCCGATTTATTGGATATCGCGGCGGCTCTTGCCGGCCTCGGTCAGGGCGGACACTCCTTGCTGCTGCCCGATCGTGGTGGCGAACCGTCGGCCGCGCGCGAGAGCGATGACGGCGGCCATGCCGAGCCGCGTGGCAAAGGCAAGCGCGCACCCGCCACCAAGGCGATGTTCGCAGACGGCCCGAGCGACGAAGGCGGTGGCAAAGGTCGGCGCTTTGAGCGTCAGCAACGCTATCGCTTGGAAGTGGGCCGCATGCAGGGCGTACAACCCGGCAACATCGTCGGATTGCTCGCGCACGAAGCGGATCTGGCCGGATCGCAGATCAACAAGATCGATATCTACGACGAGCACACGCTGGTGAGCTTGCCGGACCTGCCGCCGGCGCTGATCACGAAGTTGCGCAAGTTGCGTCTGAAGGGTAAGCCGCTCGATATTTCACCGGTGGAGGACACGCCGCGTGGGCGCGGTCCGGCGCCGGCAGCGGCCCGTCGGCGACCGCGCTACTGAGGCGCGGTCGATACCGGATCGGAGGTGTGCGCGGGGCGGGAATCGAACCCGCACGCCTTTCGGCGGCAGATTTTAAGTCTGCTGCGTCTACCAGTTTCGCCACCCGCGCAGACGGCGAGCATGATAGCGGTTACCGCGCCACGCGTCAGGTTTCAGCGCGCCTTTTTATCGATGTTGCCTAGGCCCTCGTGGCGCGCACCGGCACACGGTGTGTGCAATGGGCAGGCGCCGCTGCGCGGACAGATCAAGGTCGCGGGACGCTCGGCGGCATCGGCGATCCACGCGATGTTCTGCACCCGCGCAACGGTGAGCAACGCGTCTCGCACAGCCGGGCTTAAGTTGGCTTGACCCTTGCCGCGACGGCACGCCGAGGCCACCGAGGCGATCAGTTCCTCGGCCGGCAGTCCCTGCGCTTCCAAGGCGGGCGCCAGATCAATGCCGACCGAGAGCACGTGCGGTTGATGCCCGGCGTCCTTCGTGTGCAACGAGTGACAGCAATACAGCCGGGGCCCAAGGCCCGCATCCATGACGGAGATCTGCGAGATGGGTGCGCGGCCTGCCGAGCCCGTGGGGGCATCTTCCTGCAACAGTTTGAAGACCGCCCAACGCGGGCACGGGTCGGGAACGAGACTCATGTTGCCCCACGGCAAGGCAATCCCGTTGCCGCGATAGACCGCCCGCAGGTAGCCGGGAGGGTACCCGTCAAAGAAATGCCAGTGCCGATACGGTGAGACGGCCGTCATGCGGCGCATCACCACCGCCGGTGTCACGCCGAGTTTCGAGCACGCGGTGACGCTGTGGGACTCGCGCATCAAGTACTGTCGGAACGGCTGGCGAGGACATAACAACGCCCCGGCAAACATGCTGCACTCAAAATCGCGCCAGGCGTAGAGCACGTCTTGCGCGGCCATCCCTGGGCGCGTTTGCTCGGACATGTCGTCGCCCAAGATGCCGGACGCGGTGTGCGGCGAGATCATCCCGTCACCGCCGTGCAGCACTTGGTGACCGAGGAAGAAGGCGAGTTCGTACTTCAGCCGCTCCTCGCGCTGGTTCATGCGGCGATTCACGATGAGCGTGCCGGGTGCCTCGTAGCGGGCGCGCAAGAGGGTGCGCCCGTCGGCGGCGCGTTCGCCGTCCGACCACTGCAATCGCAAGCCGTGGGCGTGGCAGATCTCGATCAGATCTTCCACCGACAACGGCATGCGTCGGCCGCCGGCCTCTTCGGCGGCGCGCTCAATTTCCGGAAAATCGTTCTGCTTCGTCTCTTGCCAGACGCGGATCAGCAGTTGCGCGAAATGCCGACCGCTGGTCCCGGTTTGCGCCAGGAGCTCCGGCAAGGCGGCTTGCAGCAAGCCTTTGGAGAACAAGAACGCGGGTTCCAGCGGGGCCGCCGTGTCGATCGGATCGGATCGACGGCCGGGGCGGGGTGCGGCGGTCGGCGGGTCCTGCGAATCGTCCAAGAACCACTCGGGGGCCTTGCCGAAGACACGCGCCAACAAGTCGAGCAGGTCGCGCGACGGGGAGCGTTTACCGTTCTCCATCATGCTCAGATACGACGTGGAGGGCGCGAGCTCGACGTTCAGTTGCACACAGCGGGCCGACAATTCGTCGAGCGTCAGACCGTTGCGCTTGCGCAGGCCTTTGAGCTTGGCGCCGAAAAAATGGGCTTGGCGAGGGGCGACGGACATACGGACTCCGTTGTGAACTCTTGTGAATTTCACAATGTGAAGTTTCTATTGTGAACCTGACAGCCAGATTTCACATAGGATTTTTTCACCGACTCAGCTTGAGCCCGTGAGGAGACCGCCATGACCTTTCAGACTGCCGCAGACCTGGCCCACGAATGGGCCACTCATCCCCGTTGGCACGGCGTTCGCCGTGGCTACAGCGCCGACGACGTCGTCCGCCTGCGTGGCTCGGTCCACGTGGAGCACAGTTTGGCGCGGTTGGGCGCCGAGAAGCTGTGGCGCCACATGCACGAGATGCCCTTCGTCAACGCCCTCGGTGCGCTCACCGGCAACCAGGCCATGCAGCAGGTCAAAGCGGGCCTTAAGGCCATTTACCTGTCCGGTTGGCAGGTGGCGGGTGACGCGAACCTGGCCGGCGAAATGTACCCGGACCAGTCGCTCTATCCGGCCAACTCGGTCCCCGAAGTGGTACGCAAGATCAACAACACGCTGCTGCGCGCCGACCAGTTGCACCATGCCGAAGGCGACGCGAGCATCGACTGGTTGCAGCCGATCGTGGCCGACGCCGAAGCCGGCTTCGGGGGCGTGCTGAACGCCTTTGAACTCATGAAAGCGATGATTGCCGCGGGCGCCGCGGGCGTGCACTTCGAGGACCAACTGTCGTCCGCGAAAAAATGCGGCCACATGGGCGGCAAAGTGCTCGTGCCCACGCAGGAGGCGGTGAGCAAACTGGTCGCCGCGCGCCTCGCTGCCGACTGCGCGGGCGTGCCCACGCTGCTGGTCGCCCGGACCGACGCCGAGTCCGCGAACCTGTTGACCTCCGACATCGACGAACGGGACCGCCCGTTCATCGCCTCCCTGGAGCGGACCGCCGAAGGGTTTTTCTACGTCAACGCGGGTCTCGAGCAAGCCATTGCGCGCGGACTGGCCTACGCCCCGTACGCGGACTTGATCTGGTGCGAGACCGGCAAGCCGGATCTCGTCGAGGCCCGCCGCTTCGCCGAGGCGATCCACGCGCAGTACCCGGGCAAGCTGCTCGCCTACAACTGCTCGCCGTCGTTCAATTGGCGCAAGAAGCTCGACGACGCCACCATTGCGAAGTTCCAACGGGAACTGGGTGCCATGGGCTACAAGTTCCAGTTCATCACGCTGGCCGGCTTCCACGCGCTTAACTTCGGGATGTTCGAGCTCGCGCGCGGCTACAAGGCCCGCCAGATGGCCGCCTACGTGGAACTCCAGGAAGCCGAGTTCGCGGCGGAGCCCGTCGGTTACACGGCGACCCGGCACCAGCGCGAAGTGGGCGCGGGCTATTTCGACGAGGTCACCCAGGTTTGCACGGGCGGTACCTCGTCCACCACCGCCATGAAGGGATCGACCGAAGAGGGGCAGTTTCACTGATCCGATCGACACCGGGGCGAGGGCGGACTCGCCCCGGTGAGCGACGCAGCGCGACGCGCTGACCTCGCTATACTGAGATCCCTCGGGCGCCTGCGTCGTGCGGTGTGCCGTGGCCCGGCGACGGATCGTCGCCTCCCGAAGGAGCGTCAGTGAAAGCGTCCGAACTGTTCGATCTGGCCGGCCGCGTCGCCGTGGTGACGGGTGCGAGCCGCGGCATCGGCGAGTCCATCGCCCGAACGCTTGCCGCGAACGGCGCGCACGTGGTGGTCTCCAGTCGGCGTCTTGCGGCCTGCGAGCAGGTCGCCGCGTCGATCCGCGAGAGCGGCGGACAGGCCACTGCCATCGCCTGTCACGTCGGTGACCTGGCCTCCATCGCGGCGTTCTGGGCGGAGTTTGACGCTCGCTTCAGCCGCTTGGACGCGCTCGTCAATAACGCCGGCACGAACCCCATGTTCGGTCCCGTCACCGAGACGGACCCGGCCGCGTTCCAAAAGACGCTCGATGTGAACTTCCGCGGCTATTGGTACATGAGCCAATACGCGGTGGAGCGCCTGCGGCGCCAGTCCCGCGGTTGCATCCTGAACATCGCCTCGGTGACCGCCGAGCGACCGATGGACGGCATCGGCGTGTACGGCGCGACCAAGGCGGCCGTCGTGAACCTCACCCAGGCTTTTGCCCGCGAATGCGCCTCGTTCGGTATCCGGGTGAATGCGATCCTGCCGGGCCTCATCAATACGAAGTTTGCGGCGGTGTTGCAGACGGAAGGACCGGTGCGGGATGCCGCCTTGGCGCAAATCCCGTTGCGGCGCATCGGCGAGCCGGAGGATATCGCCGGCGCGGCGCTCTACCTCGTCAGCGACGCCGCCGCCTACGTCACCGGGGCGACGCTGCGCATCGATGGCGGCATGCTCGCCTGAGCAGGAGACTGGTATGGATTTTCGACACTCGCCCCGCACGCTCGATCTCATCGCCCGTCTCGAGGCGTTCATGGCCGAGCACATCGTGCCGCTGGAGGCGCGCTTCGAGGCGGAGATGGCGCCGGCGGCGGTCGGTGACTTCCGCTATCCGTCCTTCTTTCGCGAGCTGCAGGCGAAGGCGCGGGCGGCCGGTCTGTGGAACCTCTTCCTGCCGGATCCCACCCACGGCGCGGGCTTGCGCAACGTCGAGTACGCGCCACTCGCCGAGATCATGGGCCGCGTGTACTGGGCGCCGGAGGTGTTCAACTGCAACGCCCCGGACACCGGGAACATGGAGTTGCTCCACGACTACGGCAGCGAGGCCCAGAAGGCGCGTTGGTTGGCGCCGCTTTTAGAGGCGCAGATCCGCTCGGCGTACTGCATGACCGAGCCGGACGTCGCGTCGTCCGACGCCACGAATATCGCCACGCGCATCCGCCGCGACGGCGACGCGTACGTGGTCGATGGCCACAAGTGGTGGACCACGAACGGCATGCACCCACACCTCGGCATCCTGATCGTCATGGGGGTGTCGAACCCCGAGGCCGAGCCGCACCGTCGGCACGCCCAGATTTTGGTGCCGCCGTCGACGCCGGGTGTGCGCATCGTGCGCCACTTGCCGGTCTTCGGGTTTCACGAAGCGCCGGCCGGCCACGTCGAGATCCGCTTTGAGAACGTACGGGTGCCGGCCGACCATCTGATACTCGGCGAGGGGCGCGGCTTTGAGATCGCCCAAGGGCGGTTGGGTCCGGGACGGATTCATCACTGCATGCGCTCGATCGGCGCCGCCGAACGGGCGCTCGAGGCCATGTGCCGGCGGCTGCAGTCCCGGCACGCCTTCGGTCGCGCGCTGGCCGAGCAGTCCACGTGGGAGCAACGCATCGCCGAGTGCCGCATCGACATCGAGGCGTGCCGGCTGTTGGTGTACAGGACAGCGTGGCTGATGGACGAGGGCGGCAACAAGAACGCCCGAACCGAGATTGCGGCGATCAAGGTCGCCGTGCCGCGCATGTTCCAGCGCGTGGTCGACACGGCGATTCAAGCCTTCGGCGGCGCTGGCGTCACCGACGATTTCGGGTTGGCGAGTCTGTACGCCCGGGCGCGCACGATGCGACTCGTGGACGGGCCGGACGAAGTGCACAATCGGAGCATCGCGCGCCTGGAATTGCGTCGCTACGCCGCGCCCGCGGCGGGCTGACGGCGGGGCGGCGCTTGCCCAAACCGAAACCGGAACGCATCGCGGGTGCGGTATAGTTCGGGGATGTGTTTCCAACGCCTGGCCTAGGTGGGAGCGACTCTGTGGCGGATCCCGCTGACGCCCGTCTTGAAGCCGATGACCTGCAGTTGTGGCGAGGCCAGCGACACGTCCTTCGGGGCGTGAGTTTCGTGGCGCGCGCGGGCGAGTTCATCCACCTCAAAGGCCCAAACGGCAGCGGCAAGACGTCGTTGTTGCGGACGTTGGCCGGCTTCCTGTGGCCGGAGGACGGGGTGATTCGTTGGTGCGGCCAGCCGGTCAGCGAGGATCGCGACGGCTATGCGGCGGCGCTCGCTTATCTTGGGCACGAGAACGCGCTGAAGGGGGATCTCACACCGCTTGAGAACCTGCGCTTTGCGACGCGACTGCGCTACCCGACGAGCGATCCTGCGTTGCGTGATGCGTTGACCCGCCTCGGCGTGGCCGCGCAGGCGGATTTGCCGGCGCGCGTGCTGTCCGCGGGGCAAAAACGGCGGGTGGCCATGGCGCGCGTGCTGTTGTCCCAAGCGCGGTTGTGGTTGTTGGACGAACCGTTCACGAATCTGGACGGGCGCGGCGTGGCGGACTTGGTGGCGATCATTGCCGCCCACACCCAAGCGGGCGGTATCGCGCTCGTGACCAGCCATTCGGACATCGATCTCGCGCCCGGTACGGTGCGCGAACTGGTGCTCGCATGAACGCGCCGATGACCTCGCCGTGGGCCGCCGCCGGGCTCGTCTTGCGCCGCGACCTTGCGCTCGCGTTCCGACGCTGGGAACAAGTGACCCATCCGGTGGTCTTTTTCTTGATGGTGGCGACGCTGTTTCCGCTCGCGCTCAGCCCGAAACCGTCGCTGCTTGCGGACATCGGCGCGGGTGTTGTGTGGGTGTCCGCGTTGTTATCCTCCATGCTGGCGCTGGAGTCCTTATTCCGCGCCGACGTGGAGGATGGCACGTTGGAGCAGTTGACCTTAAGCGGTCAGCCACTGGCCATACTCGTGCTGGCCAAAACAGTCGCGCACTGGCTCTTGAGCGGCGTGCCGCTGGTCTTGGCCTCGCCGGTGGTGGCGACGGCGTTTGGCGCGGCCGGAACGGCGTATGGGGTGCTCATGGGCTCCATTGCGCTGGGGACGGCGGTGCTCAGCCTGATCGGCTCGGTGGGGGCTGCGCTCACCGTGGGCTCGCGGCGCGGCAGTGTGCTCTTGTCGCTGCTCGTGCTGCCGTTGGTCATGCCGGTGCTGATTTTCGGTGCTAGGGCGACCGACCTCGCGCTGCACGGCGATCCCTCGGCCGCGGGGCCGTTGTGGTTGCTCGGTTCGATGCTGATTTTGGCGCTGACGTTAACGCCGTTTGCGACCGCCGCTGCACTGCGGATCAGCTTGGAATAACGACGAGGATACCGATACGTGGGTACCTGGACTTGGTTTCATAAGCTGGCCTCACCGCCACACTTCTACCGCATCGCCGGTAAGATGATCCCGTGGTACGCCATTCCGGCGGTGGTGCTCATCGTCTGCGGCGTGTACGGCGGGATCGTGCTTGCCCCGGCGGACTACCAGCAAGGCGACGCGTTTCGCATTGTGTACGTGCATGCCCCGGCGGCGTGGTTGTCGCTGCTCTGTTACACCGTGATGGCGACCGCCGCGGCCGTCGGACTCGTCTGGCGGATCAAGCTGGCGCACGCATTGGCCGCCGCGACCGCGCCGATCGGCGCCTCGTTCGCGTTGCTGTGTCTGGCGACGGGCTCCATCTGGGGTCGCCCGATGTGGGGGACGTGGTGGACGTGGGATGCGCGGCTCACCTCGCAATTGATCCTGCTGTTTTTGTATCTCGGCTATCAGGCGTTGCGCTCGGCGTACGACGACATCACCAAGGCCGACCGCGCCAGTGCCGTGCTGGCAGTAGTGGGCGTCGTGAACGTGCCGATCATTCATTTTTCGGTCACCTGGTGGAATTCCTTGCACCAGGGCGCGACCGTGATTCGCGCCGGCGGCCCGGCGATGCCGCCGTCCATGTTGATCCCCTTGATCCTGTGTTTCTTCGGCTTCACTTTCCTGTACGCGGCTCTCGCGTGCGTGCGGGTGCAAGCCGAAGTGTTGCGCCGCGAACGCAATGCCCATTGGTTGCAAGACGCGATGGGCGCGCGCGGCGCGAAGGAGTAGAACGTGCAGACTTTTTTCGCAATGGGCGGGTACGCCGCCTACGTGTGGTCGTCGTACGCCTTGGCGGCGCTGATCGTCGCCTGGAACGTCGGCTCGGCCGTGCAGTCCCATCGGCAAGCGCGCGAGCGCGCGTTACGCCAAGTGGCCATGGCCGCGGCGACCGCATCGTCGCGTGCGCCGTGATGGGGACGCATTCATGACCCCGCGTCGCAAGCGCTTGTGGACCCTGATCGCCGTGTTGACGGGCTTGGGCTTGGCGGCGGCCGTGGCCTTCAAGGCCTTCGATCGCAACCTGCAGTACTTTTACAACCCGAGTGAGGTCGCCTCGGGGACCGCACCGGCCGGCAAATCGATCCGCGTGGGCGGCATGGTGGCCAAAGGCAGCGTGGTGCGCTCGCCCGGTAGCCTCGACGTGCAGTTCACCATCACCGATTTCGCGAAGAACGTGACGGTTCGGTACACCGGCTTGTTGCCCGATCTGTTCCGCGAGGGGCAGGGCATCATCGCGCGCGGCGAACTCAAGAACGGCGTCTTCATGGCGGACGAGGTGCTCGCGAAGCACGACGAGAAGTACATGCCCCCGGAAGTGGCGAAGTCGTTGAAGCATCCGCCGGCGGCCGACGGTTCCCCTGACAGTGCAGCACCCGCGGCAACGCCGGCGGTGGAGAAGTCCCGATGATTCCGGAATTAGGCACGTTTGCGCTCTTAATCGCGCTGGTGATGACACTGCTGCAGGCCGTACTCGGCCTTGTTGGGGCGCATCGGCAGGATGCGGCGTGGATGCGCGCGACGACGTCAATCACGCGCGGCGTCTTCGCGTTCGTGTTGTTGGCGTTTCTGATCCTCGTGCACGCGTTCATCACGCACGACTATTCGATCGAGTACGTGGCGCACAACTCCAACAACGAGTTGCCGCTGATGTACCGGATCGCCGCCGTGTGGGGCGCGCACGAGGGCTCGTTGCTGTTGTGGGTGTTCATCCTGTCGACCTGGTCCTTGCTGGTGTCGCAGTTCTCCAAGGGCTTGCCGGACACCTTCCGCGCGCGGGTGCTCGGGACACTGGGCCTCGTGGGCTTCGGGTTCTTGGCGTTCACCGTGTTCACGTCGAGTCCCTTTGCGCGCAACTTCCCGGTGCCGACGGACGGCGCTGACCTCAATCCGATCTTGCAAGATCCGGCGCTGGCCGCGCACCCGCCGATGCTCTACATGGGCTATGTCGGCACCTCGGTCGCCTTTGCCTTTGCCGTGGCCGCGATGCTCTCCGGTCGCATGGACGCGTCGTGGTCGCGTTGGACGCGGCCGTGGACGGTGGCGGCGTGGATGTGCCTCACCATCGGTATTACGCTCGGCAGTTGGTGGGCGTATTACGAGCTCGGTTGGGGCGGCTGGTGGTTCTGGGACCCGGTTGAGAACGCCTCGTTTATGCCGTGGCTGGCGTCTACGGCCCTGATTCATTCGCTCGCCGTGACGGAGAAGCGCGGGCTGTTCCGCAACTGGACGCTGCTCTTGGCGATCTTCGCGTTCAGCCTCAGCCTGCTCGGTACCTTCTTGGTTCGCTCCGGCGTCCTCGTCTCGGTGCACTCCTTCGCGGCCGACCCGCAGCGCGGTCTGTTCGTGTTGGGACTCTTGCTGGCGTTCATCGTCGGCTCGCTGACGCTCTACGCCATTCGGGCGCCGAGCCTGCAGTCGGAGGGCGGCTTCGCGCCGGTCTCGCGGGAGTCCTTCTTGCTGCTCAACAACGCGCTGCTCGTGGCGGCGGCGGGCTTGATCCTGCTCGGCACGCTCTGGCCGCTCGTCATGGACGTGTTTGAGCTCGGCAAGATTTCGGTCGGTCCGCCGTACTTCAACACCGTCTTCCTCGTCCCCATGCTGCCGTTGATCGCCCTCGTTGGCGTCGGTATGCACGCCACGTGGAAGCGGGCGTCGTACGCAGGCAAGGGGCGCACGCTCGCCGGCTTTGCGATCGGCGGGCTCGTGCTGGGCGCGCTCGTGGCCTTTGGCTGCTACGGCAGCTACGGCGTGCCGCTCACGATCATCGGCTTTGGCGGTGGGTTCTTCCTCATGGCCTCGTCGCTGTGGCAGCCGGTGCAACGCGCGCTGCGTCGCCAAACGCAATCGCGCGCCGCGCTCGGCATGGCGGTGGCGCATTTTGGTATCGGCTTGTTCGTGATCGGCGTGTCGGGCGTGGCCTCGTACAAAATCGAGAAAGACGTCAGCATGGGCCCGGGGGACAGCACCTCGATCGCCGGCTACGATTTCCGCTTCCTCTCGACCAACGATGCGGTGGGCCCCAACTATCTGGCGCGCGAGGCGCACGTGGCGATTTCCCACGGGGGACAACCGGTCACGGAACTGACGACCCAGAAGCGCCAGTTCAAAGTGCAAAGCAACGCCATGACCCACGCGGGCATCGCGGTGGCCTGGAATCGCGACCTGTTCGTCGCCTTGGGCGACGATTTGGGGGCGGGTAAGTGGAGCCTGCGGTTGCAGTACAAGCCCTTGGTTCGCTACATCTGGCTCGGCGGCGTCTGCATGGCGCTCGGCGGGTTGCTCGCGATGTTGGACCGGCGTTATCGGCGCGGCGTGGATGCGGTGCCGGACACCGATGCCGTCGCAGGGGAGGGTTGATCCATGTGGCGCTATCTCACACCGGTCGCGGCGTTCCTCGTCTTGGGCGCGTTGTTTGCCTATGCGCTCGTGCGGATCCAAGACGGCAAACTGGATCCTCGCGAAATCAAATCACCGCTCCTCGGGAAGGCGGCCCCCGCGTTCGTGCTGCCGACGGTGGCAGACACCGCGCGGCAATTCGACTCGGCCTCGTTGAAGGGGCATCCGTACGTCGTCAACGTCTGGGGCACCTGGTGCCCGTCGTGCCGCGAGGAGCATTCGGCCTTGTTGGTTATTGCACGGCGCGCCGGCATCCCGTTCATCGGGATTGACTGGAAGGACGACAATGCGCTCGCCCAGCAGTACCTCGGCCAACTCGGCAACCCGTACACCGAGACGGTGGCGGATGCTGAGGGGCGCGTGGCGATCGATTGGGGGGTTTACGGCGCCCCCGAAACCTTCCTCGTGGGTGCCGACGGCCGCGTGCTCGTGAAGTACGCCGGTGCGCTCACCGAAGCGGTGTGGGCTGAGAAATTCGCGCCGCACTTGCAGGGAGGTGGCTGATGGGCGCTCTCCGTCGCAGCGCGCTGCTGCTGGCCCTCGCGTTCGCCATCGTGCCGGTGGGCTACGCCATCGACACCGAGGCCGCGTTCCCGGACCCGGTCCTGCAGGACCGCTACGAGCACCTGACGAACGAGTTGCGTTGCCTCGTCTGCCAGAACCAGACGATTGCCGACTCCAACGCATCGCTCGCCGGCGATCTGCGCCGCGAGGTGCGCGAGATGATTGCGCGCGGCGACAGCGACGCCGACATCAAACGGTTTCTGACCGCGCGCTACGGCGATTTCGTGTTGTACGACCCGCCGCTGTCGGCGCGCACGGTATTGCTGTGGGCGGCGCCGGGGTTGTTGCTGCTGTTGACCATCGGGATCGTGGTGCGCACCGTGCTGCGACGGGCGAAGCAGCCCTTCGACGATGAGACCGAGGAGTCCGCGTGAATCACTTTATCCTCTGGGCCGCGGCCCTCCTGTCGGTGGCGTTGGCATTCGTCGTGGTGCCGCTGATGCGCGATCGGTCCGTGCGCGGCCAATTGACGGTCGGCATCGCGGCGCTCGTCCTAATCCTTGGGGTCAGCGGGCTCTACGCCAAGGTCGGCAATCGCGGCTGGACCGCGCCGCAATCGGCGGCCGTGGATGCCCCGCATTCGATCGATGAGATGGTCGGTCGACTCGAGGCGCGCCTCAGCAAGAACCCGGACGACGTCGACGGGTGGTTGATGCTCGGTCGCAGCTACTTCGTGCAAAACAATTTCCCGAAGGCCGCCGCCGCGTTCGAGCATGCCTACGACGCCTCGAAAGGTCAGAACGTCGAGGCCATCGTCTCCTACGGCGAGGCGCTCACCGTCACGAACCAGTCCGCGCTGAACGGCAAGGCGGGGGAGTTGTTCGAGACGGCGCTGACCATGGACGGCAACAATCAAAAAGCCCTCTGGTACGGCGGGATGGCGCAAGCGGCCAAGGGCAACTACACCGTGGCGCACGATCGGTGGATGACGCTGATCCGCCAGGATCTGCCGGCGGAGATACGGCCGGTGTTGGCCGATCGGATCCGCGAGCTCGATCAGGCGATGGGACGCAAGTCGGACCCCGAGCTCGACCGGATCTCGCCGCCGGGCGCGGCGACTGCGGTCGCGCGGGCAGGCGGCGCGGATACCGGCGCCGCCGCGCCGGCGCCGGCGACCGGCGGCAAAGTCGTTCACGTCCACATTGAGGTCGCCCCGGCGATGAAGGGCAAGATACCCGCCGGTGCGCCGTTGTTTGTGCTGGCACGGGATCCGACGCAGCCAGGCCCGCCGTTTGCCGCCAAGCGGTTGGCATCGGCCGCCTTGCCGCTCGATATCGACCTGTCGGAGCAGGACGCGATGATGCCGGGGCGCACGATCAAGGACGCCCAGCAACTGGTCATCGTCGCGCGCTACTCGGCCTCGGGGCAGCCCCAACAGGCGAGCGGAGATGTCTACGGACAAGCGGCAGTCGCCCCCGGGGCACAGGCCGTTCGGCTCACGATCGATCAGCAGGTTCCGTGACGGCGGTCGGATCGCCGGAGGCGCGCGCGGCGGATCGTCGCCGCGTGGCCGTCTCGTTTGCGTACTTCGCGCTGCTGCTCGCCGCCTATTACCTGATTCGGCCGGTGCGCGATTCCCTCGTGGCGGGCCTCGGTAGCGAGTCGATCAAATACCTCTCCACGGCCGTCTTTGCGCTGAGCGCCGCGGTCGCCACCGTCTATGGGGCCTTGATCGCCCGCATCCCCCGGCGCTGGTCGGTGCCGGGGCTGTACCTCGTCTTTGCGCTGAAACTAGCAGGCTTCGCGGTGCTCTTTGCCGTGTTGCCGGGTAGCCGCTGGGTCGCCGGGGGATTCTATCTTTGGGTCGCGGTGTTCAACCTCGTCATGGTGTCCACCTTCTGGAGCTTCATGGCCGATCTCTGGGGCCGTGAGGACGGGCAGCGGGTGTTTGCCCGCATCGCCGCGGGCGGCAGCTTGGGCGGTGTGATGGGCCCTTGGCTCGCCCGGCAGTGGGCGACGGATTTGGGGCCGACGGGATTGACGGTGGTCGCCGCGGTCTTATTGGGGGTGGGCGCGCTGCTGTCGGTGTATCTGATGCGCGGCACGGCTCGCGATGGGCACCTGCGTTTTGACGAGCCGGTGGGCGGTCGCGCGCTGGCCGGACTGCGGATGGTTTGGGCCAACCCGTACCTGCGGCGCATCGCACTCTTGCTCGCGGGCGGCTCGTTGCTCGGGATGTGGGTGTATATCGAGGTGGCGCAGGTGGCGGCGCATCTCTTTGCGAACAGTGCCGAGCGCACCGCGTATTTCGCGGAGCGCGACCTGTGGGTCAATGCCGGTTCGCTCGCGATCCAGTTTCTCGTGACGCCGTGGTTGACGCGGCGCGTTGGCGTCGGCGGCGTGCTTGTGATCAGTGCGCTGACCGTGGCGGCGGCCTTTGCGGGGCTCGCGCTCTGGCCGGTTGCCGGAATGCTGCTCGGCGTAAACGTGCTGACTCGGACCCTGGAGTTCGGCTTCTCAAAGCCGAGTCGGGACGTGCTCTATACGACGGTGGATGCCGAGACTCAGTACAAGGCGAAGAATGTGCTCGACACGGTCTACGCCCGCGGTTGCGACTCCACCTTTGGCTGGTTACACGCCGTGCTGATCGGCGGCGGCGCAGGGCTCGTGAGCATCGGCGGGATCGGTGTCGGGCTTGCGCTCGGACTGGCGTTCGTCGGGCGCCAATTGGGACGCGATTATCTCGATCGGCGGCGCTAGCCCCGACGCGTCCGACGCAGGGATGCAGCGCTGTCGAAAAAATGAGCCGGTACGGGCTCATTCTTTGAGTTTCTTAACAAGAATGCTGCTCCGCCTACATGACGCTGTCACGGATTGTCTGTTAGTGTGAAAGCGTTTTCAGAAGCAATGATGCTCCCATGCTGTACCCGATGCCGTCCAGTTACCACCACCGCGTCGTGCGACGACTCTGATGCCGCAGATTCTGGTCATCGACGGCGACAGCGGTCGGGGAGCGGCCTGCGTTGCCCCGTTGGCGGCCTTCGGATGGGGCACGGCCTTCGTGACGGACCTGCCCGGTGCCCGGATGCGACTCGACGACGGGCCGACAGAACTCATCTTGTGGTCGGTGGCGGACCTCCAAAGCGTCGACCGAGACTTTCTGCACGCGCTCCACGCACGGCCGGGGACGCGGCTGATCGCGCTCACCTCGACACTGGAACCGAGTTTTTTGACCGAGCTGCTCGAGCTCGGTGTCACGGACTACATCGCCCGGCCGTTTACGCCGGCGCAACTGGTGCATCGCGTGCGACTGGTGCTGGATCGACCGTATCCACCGGGACCGGTCGTCACGCTGTTGGACGGTGTGTGGTCGCTCGATACCGTGCGTCGCGAGCTGCGCAAGCGCGGCGTCGTTTTCACCCTGACGCCCAACGAGATGAAGGTCGTGGAGTGCCTCGCGAAGGCGCGCAGCGGCCCCGTCAGCACGGCGGCGCTGATACGACATCTGTGGGGCAACGATCCGGCGGGTACCGTGATGGCGCTGTCGGCGTACATCCGCGCCATCCGCAAAAAGATGGAGCGCAACCCCGCGCAGCCCGAATTACTGCTGAGTGAGCGCGGTTTTGCCTTTCGGCTGGTGCTCGACTCGCCGAGCCCCGTGCGGACGCCGGGCTAGCGCCGTCCCTAAGCCCGCTCCGAGTCTGAGCGGGCTTTCTGCGAAAAGCCGTTACGCCATCCGCAGTGGCACGCCGGTCTTCGCCTGCACTTCGTCCAGCGTCACGCCCGGGGCCAACTCCACGACCGCGAAGCCCTGCGGGGTGATGTCGAGCACGCACAGGTCGGTGATCACGCGGTCCACGCAGCCGAGTCCGGTGAGCGGCAAGGTGCACTGGGCGAGCAACTTGAGGTCCGTGGTGCCGTCTTTCTTGCGCGCCACGTGCTCCATCACGACCACCACGCGCTCGACGCCGGCCACGAGGTCCATGGCGCCGCCCATGCCTTTGATCATCTTGCCGGGGATCATCCAGTTGGCCAGATCGCCGTGCTCGCTGACCTGCATCGCACCCAAGATCGCCAGATTGATCTTGCCGCCGCGGATCATGGCGAAGCTTTGGTCGCTCGAAAAGATCGAGGACCCGGCGATGGTGGTGACCGTCTGCTTACCGGCGTTGATGAGGTCGGCATCGACCGCGTCTTCGGTCGGAAAGGGCCCGATGCCGAGCATGCCGTTCTCGCTCTGCAGCCAGACTTCCATGTCCGCCGGCACGAAGTTCGCGACGAGCGTCGGGATGCCGATCCCGAGATTGACGTAATAGCCGTCGCGCAGTTCGAGGGCCGCGCGGGCCGCCATCTGTTCTTGGGTCCAGGGCATGTCACTCTCCCGCGCGCACGGTGACGGTGCGCTTTTCGATGTGCTTGGCAGGGTGGGCGTTGCGCACGATCCGGTGAACGTAGATCCCCGGCAGGTGCACGTCGTCCGGGGCAATGGCGCCGTTTTCGACGATCTCCTCGACCTCCACCACGCAGATCTTCCCGGCGGTTGCCGCGGCCGGGTTGAAGTTGCGCGAGGTGAGGCGGAAGCGCAGATTGCCGCTGCGATCGGCGACGTACGCTTTGATCAACGCCACATCGGGCACCAACGAGCGTTCCATCACGTACGTTTTGCCGTCGAATTCGCGCAGCTCTTTGCCTTCGGCGACGATCGTGCCGACGCCCGTCTGCGTGAAGAACGCCGGTATACCGGCGCCACCGGCGCGCAGCTTTTCGGCCAGCGTGCCCTGTGGCGTGAACTCAAGTTCGAGCTCGCCGGCCAGATACTGGCGTTCAAATTCTTTGTTCTCGCCGACGTAGGACGAGATCATCTTTTTGATCTGCCGCGTCTCGAGCAGCTTCCCCAGACCGAGACCGTCGACGCCGGCGTTGTTGGAGATCACCGTGAGGTCCCGCGCGCCCGTGTCGCGCAACGCGTCGATCAGGGCCTCGGGGATTCCGCAGAGGCCAAAGCCGCCGACGGCGAGCAATTGCCCGTCGCGGATAATGCCGTCCAGCGCCGACGCGGCGGTGGGATAGATCTTGTTCATGGGACGCGGACCTCGCGGGAGCCGAGCGGTGTAAAAGTCGGTCATGGTAGCAAAGTCGTCGTCCGTTCCGCGACGCGTGGGCGCGGCGGGCGGGTGCGCTCTTCTGGCCGATACGCGCGCCGAGCGCGCTAAGATGGGCCAAACCGGAGTGAGAAAACGATGCTGACGCGCGAGATCCTTGACCGCCTGATTGCGTTTCCGACCGTGAGCCGCGACTCCAATTTGGCGCTCATCGATTACGTGCAGGATTTTCTCGCCGCCCGCGGCATCGCCAGTCACCGCTACGTTGACCCCAGCGGTCGCAAAGCCAATCTGATGGCGACCGTCGGGCCGACCGATCGGGGCGGTGTCTTGCTGTCGGGCCACACCGACGTCGTGCCGGTCGACGGTCAACCGTGGACGCGCGATCCGTTTGCCCTGACCGAACGCGATGGGCGTTTGTACGGCCGCGGAACCGCGGACATGAAAGGCTTTCTCGCTTGTGCGCTCGCGGCCGCCGATCGGGCCAGCCGGATGACGCTCGCGACGCCGCTGCAGTTGGCGTTCTCGTACGACGAGGAGGTGGGCTGTCTCGGCGTGCGGTCCCTGATCGAGGACATGGCGACGTGGCCCGTGCGGCCCACGCTGTGCATCGTCGGCGAACCGACGCGCTTGCGGACCGCGATTGGACACAAAGGCAAAATGGCGCTGCGCGCCACCTGCCACGGGCATGCGGCGCACTCGGCGTATCCCGATCACGGGATCAACGCCATCCATCTTGCGACGGATCTGATCGGCGTCGTTCGCCGTCAGCAGACGCATATCGTCGCGCACGGTCGACGCGATCCTGCGTACACGGTGCCGTACACGACCTTGCACGTCGGCGTCGTCCACGGCGGCACGGCCCTCAATATCGTCCCGGATCGGTGTGAGATGGACCTCGAGATCCGGCATCTGGCCACCGACGATCCGGATGCACTGCTGCAGGTGCTGCGCACCGAGGCGACGCGTCTCGCTGTCGAGGCGAGCCGCGACACGAAGCAGGCCGAGATAGAACTTCGGGTCACCAACGCCTATCCGGGCCTCGAGACGCCGGAGGACCATCCGCTCGTGGCGCTGGTGGCGGAGCTCACCGGATTGCCCGGCGTGATCAAGGTGGGCTTTGGCAGCGAAGGCGGGCTCTTCAGCGGCCGCCTCGGCATTCCAACGGTCGTGTGCGGGCCGGGGTCCATTGAGCAAGGGCACCAGGCCGACGAGTACATCGAGGTTGACCAGCTGGCGCGCTGCGACGCCATGCTGGATGGACTCTTGGCGCGTTTGCGGGCCTGAGCGACGACCTCGGACCCTTCGGTTGCCGGCAAGGGCACAGCGGGCTGTTTTGTGGAATTATGCGTCTCCCATCGGCGCGTCCGCGTCGGGTTCGGACGCACGGTGTCGAGCGCTGCCATCGCAGCCCGCGCCGAGTCGATCGATTCCGGTCGCGTGACACATGCTGAATTCCGTGCGGCTTGAAGGAGTTTCTGTGCACACCCGTATCCGACCGTTCAACACCCGTGACACCTATCCCGAGCAAAAGCTCGATAACGACCTTTGCCACACCGTGGTCGCGCGCGGGTCGATGGTGTTTGTGCGCGGCCAAGTCGGCCAAGACTTGGACACCGCGGTGAACGTCGGCATCGGCGATCCGGTGGCACAGACCGAACAGGCGATGCAGAACTTACAGACGCTGCTCCACGAGGCCGGGGCTCAGCTTGAGCACATTTGCAAAATCACGATCTACCTCACCGATGCGCGCATCCGCGAGCCGGTGTACCGCACGATCGGCCGTTGGTTGAAAGGGGTGCATCCGGTCTCGACGGGAATCGTGGTCGCCGGTCTCGCCCGGCCCGAGTGGATGGTCGAAGTGGACGTGATCGCCGTCATCCCGGACGAGCCCGTCGCATGACCTTTTCCATCGTGGCCCGGTCGGCCGACCGCCGTTCGTTCGGTGTCGCGATCTCGAGTTCGTCGCCTGCGGTCGCGGCGCGCTGCGCGCACGGCCGCGCCCACGCCGGCGCCGTCGCCACGCAAAACATCACCGATCCGCGCTTGGCACCGCAGGCACTCGACGCGCTCGCCGCGGGTCTGTCGGCCGAGGCTGCGATCGCGGCCGCGTTGCGGGACACGCCGTACGGCGCGTACCGGCAACTGCTCGTGATCGGTGCGGACGGGGCGCCCGCCATCCATTCGGGCACGCACGCGCTCGGCGTGGTGGGCGAGGCCACGGGCGTCGACGCCGCGAGTGCGGGCAATTTGCTCGCGCGAGCGGACGTGCCCGCGGTCATGGTGGCGGCCTTTGAGGCGGCGGAGGGCGAGTTGGGTCACCGCTTGCTCAGCGCGCTCGAGGCGGGCTTGGCGCACGGCGGGGAGGCAGGGCCGGTGCACTCGGCCGGCCTCTTGGTCGTGCGGGACGTGTCCTGGCCGGTCGTGGATCTGCGCGTGGACTGGTCGGAGGGTGACCCGATTGCCGAATTGCGGGCTGCGTACCGGATTTACGCGCCGCAAATCGACGACTATGTGCGCCGAGCGTTGCAGCCCGATGGCGCGCCGAAATACGGCGTGCCGGGCGAAGACTGAGGCCCGATGAGCTTTACTTTGCGTCAGCTGTCGTACTTTGCCGCCGCCGGTGAGACCGGCAGCATCACGCTCGCCTCACAGCGCGTGAATATCTCGCAACCGGCGATCTCGGCAGCCATCTCGCAGCTGGAGGAGGAGCTCGGGACGCAGCTCTTCGTGCGACACCACGCCCAAGGCCTGACGCTGACGAGTGCCGGTCGCTCGCTGCTGCGCGAGGCGCACCTGCTGCTGCGGCAGGCGGACGGACTCTACGCGGCGGCAGCCGATCTGCAGTTGAAGCCGAGCGGGGAGATGTCGGTCGGCTGGTTTTCGACGCTGGCGCCGTTGCTGATGCCGGACCTGATCCGCTCGTTCACCGAGCGCTATCCCGGTACCACCGTGCGCTCGCAGGTTTCGCACCAAGAGGATCTTTTGGCAGCGTTGCGCCGCGCGGAGATTGACGTCGCGATCACCTACGACCTGCTGCTGTCGGTCGATTTTAGTTTTACGCCGTTGGTCGACCTGCCGCCGTACGCGCTGGTCAGCGCCACGCACCCGCTGGCGAAGCGGTGGAGCGTGTCGCTCGCCGATCTCGCGCCGTTGCCGATGGTGCTCTTGGACCTGCCGCAGAGCCGCGACTACTTCATGTCCCTGTTCCTCGCCGAGCGGCTCGAACCCACGATTGCGCTCACCGCCCAACAGCAAGACGTGGTGCGCTCGCTGGTGGCGAACGATTTTGGCTACGCGTTGTTCAACGTACGGCCACTGAACGAAACCGCGTTGGACGGCAAGCCGCTCGTGCGCTTGGCGCTCAGCGGCGATCACCGTCCGGTACGGATCGGGATCGCGGCGTTGCCGACGTTAAAGCCGACGCGGCTGGTCACGGTGTTCACCGAGCACTGCCGTGAGCTCATTGATACGCGCGCCATCCCCGGCATGGCGCCGTTGCCGCGCGCCTCGACCCGGCGGCGGTAAGGGACTGCGCGTACCGCGCGCCAATGGGCCCGTGCTAGTCTCCGTCGCGAACCGTGACGAGCGGCGGCGTGCGCCCGGTCGCCGCCGCGCTCCGCGGTTGCCCCTACCACTGAACGAGGTCATCGAATGAGCGAGAGTGCCGCTGCGGACGTGTTGGATCGGGGACGGCTGGCCGAACTGCGTCGCCGCGAGGACGCCCATTTCGTGGCACGAACGCCGCAATCCCGCGCCTTGCAGGCGCGGGCCGAGCGCCACATGCCGCACGGCGTGCCCATGCCGTGGATGGCGGGGCTCTGGCGCACCCCGCCGATCTACATCGATCGCGGCCACGGTGCGACCTTCACCGACATCGACGGCCAGGACTACCTCGATTTCAATCTGTGCGATCTCAGCCTCACGATCGGCTACGGCAATGCGGTGGTCGCGGAGGCCGCCGCGGCGCAAGCCCGCCGCGGCACGCACTTCCTGCTGCCCACCGAAGACGCGGTCGTGGTCAGTGAACACCTGAGCGAGCGGACTGGGCTGCCGCACTGGCAATACACGTTGTCGGCATCGGGTTCGAACACGGAAGTGATTCGCATCGCGCGATTCATGACGGGACGCCCACGCATTGTGATTTTCGGCGGCCACTATCACGGTCACATCGAAGAAACCCTCGTGCAGGCGCAGGACGGCGCGACCGTACCGGAGACCACGGGCTTATCGCCCGGTTCTGCCGCGTATACGACGATCCTACCGTTCAACGATCTGGACGCCTTGGAGCGTACGCTCGCGCGTGGCGACGTCGCGCTCGTCCTCACCGAGCCGGTCCTGACCAACTGCAACCTCGTCCTGCCGACGGCCGGGTTTCACGAGGGCCTGCGTGAGGTGACGCGTCGCCACGGCACCTTGCTGTGCATCGACGAGGCACACACCTTTCAGTTTGCGTACGGCGGGTTGACGCGCGCGTGGGCGTTGGAGCCGGACTTTCTCGTGCTGGGCAAAGGCCTCGGCAGCGGCGTGGCGTTTGCGATGTACGGCATGAGCGACGCGGTGGCCGGCTGTGTCGCGCGGCACCTCGATTCGGACATCGGGCCGCGCGGCCTCTCGTTGGGCGGTACGACCTACGGCAGTGCGTTGGCGATGAACATCGCCCGAGCGGTGCTGGAGCAGGTGCTCACGGTCACGGCCTACGACGCTGTGCGGGCGCGCGGCGCGCAGCTCGCCGACGGTCTCGACGCGGTGTTCCGGCGTCACGCCCTGCCGTGGACCGCCTTTCGGTGCGGACCGCGCGCAGGCTATTGTTTGCAGCCCCAGCTGCCCGTCACCGGTGAGCAGGCTTGGGCGTCACTCGATTACGACTTTATCGATGCGCGACGGGTGTATTTCGCCAACCGCGGTTTGTGGGACGCGGTGGGCTCGGCCGGTCCGCAAGCGGGTCTTGCGCACACGAGTGCCGATATCGATCGTTATGTGGCGACCGCAGGCGAGTTCTTGGCCGAGGTGTGTCGCTGACACACGAGCGGCGACGGACCCGAAGCGGGTCGATTGAGGCGACCGTCGGGTCGCCTCGATCGGACCGTGTCTGCGCTTAGGTCGCTGTGGTGGTCAGGTTGTTGGCCGACAGGTTCGTGACGCCCACGAGCGTAATCGACGTGCGATCGGCCAGCGTGATCACGGTGTTGCCCCCGACGACCTTGATATCGCCGAGCGATTGCAGTTGGGCGAGGGTATAGCCCTCGACGTACAAGCCCCCGCCTGCGGCGGTATTGAAGCCTTGAATCACGTGGGTGCCGCCCGCGCCACCGCCGTACTGCGCGGTCTGCGTGGACTTGAAGAACTCGAACAGGTTCGAGCCACTGCCGGCCTGGAGCGTGTCGTGGCCGGCGCCGCCGACGAACGTCGCGTTCCCGGTGCCGCCTTTCATTGAGGCATTCGAAGCGCTGGCGGCGCGACACCCCGAACCGGGTGTGGCGCCGGTCGTTGATGCGCGTGACGCACGCGGCGAGCGCCTCGTTGATCTGCGTGAGGCTGGTGAACCGCTGGCGCCGGTACCGGAACCGCAGGTAGCGCATCAGGATCTTGACCAGCCCTTCGACGATCGCCTTGTCGCGCGGGTGGCCGGGCCGCGCCGGCACCACCGCCGTCGTGTAGTGCGCGGCGAGCGCTGCGTAGGTCGGGTTGAGGTCGGGGTCGTACAGGTGGCACTTGAGGACCCCCTGCTTCAGGCAGTCCGGCACCGTCACGTGCGGCACGCCGCCGTAGAACGCGTACATCCGCTGGTGGCTGTCGAGCCAGTTGCGGCTCTTCATGTCGTCGGTCGCCCAGGCAAAGAGCAGCTGGCTGAAGCCGAGGCCAGCGACGTATACCCACGCGTGCCGCAGTTCGCCGGTACGCAGATCCACCCACTCGACCGGATCGCCGGCCCAGTCCACCTCGACCCGCTCCGCGGGCATGAAGTCCCGCGCGGTGACCGTCGCCTGCCGGAGCTCCGGGAACTTGCGGTAGAACTGCTTCCAGAAGTTCGGGTAGCCGGTCAGGCTCTGGGCGCGCTCCTCCCAGACGAACTTCAGCGGGTGGCCGAGGCCGAGGTCGTACAACACCGCCGGCCAGTCGATCTGCGACATCCACAGCGGGTCCGGCGTCGCCTTGCGGATCGCCGGCGACTGCCGCAGGCCATCCCGCACCTCGCGGACGGTCTTGCGCGAGCACTTGAGCGCGCGGGCAATCTCCCGCAGGCCGCGGCCGTCCCGCAGCCGCCGCTCGATCTCCTTGAATCGGTCCACCGTAACGCTCCTGGTGCCCATCTCGCCCTCCCGTCGTGGTGGCACGACGGTACAGGCCCCGGTTGCCGCCCAAAGCGGCCCCGCCGGTGGTCCCCATCCAGGAAATCGGTGGTCCCCAACCGAGGAAATCGGGTGGGTCCGAACTCAGGAAATCAGGTGGTCCCCAACCCAGGAAATCGGGTGGTACCCATCAGAGGAAATCGTCCAATCAGTGAGTTACGCGTGGTTTTACAATAATTCGGAAACATCTCAATCATCAATAAGATGCACCCACGCAGCGCCGCTATGTCTACTTCGGTAGCCGCTTTTTTGTAACGGACCCTAATGCCACCAACTCGCGTAACGATCGTTCACCTTTCTCAATGAGCCTGCAGTAAACGACGCGAGTGCCACGCAGCCCTTCGTGGTCGAAGTGCTAGTGGCCGGTGACGGTGAAAACTTAGCGCTGGCACCAGATTGTATTGGTGCATAGATAGACGGGACGGGGGCCGTCCTAGGGCCGCGCTTCTCTTTCGGCCGTCGTGCGCATATACTATGCGCATACACCATGCGGGTCGCTGTAAATGGGCGCAAAGAAAGCCGTCAACGTCTCGATCCAGACCGAGCTACTCGATGCCGCGCGAGCCGAAGACATCAACTTATCCGCAACACTGGAGGCGGCGCTGGCGTATCAGCTTCGCATTCGACGGCGCGACCGTTGGCGGGCTGAGAATGAGGCGGCTATCGAAGCGTATAACCGCGATGTCGACGAGAACGGCTCGTTCGGCGATAACGCGCGCGCAGCTTCTAATGCCGCAGTTTGCCGTTTACAAGAATCGTAACGAGGCCACGCGGGGACGGTTCCCGCTGCTGCTGGACGTTCAATCAGGTCTCCTGGATCCGCTCAATACGCGGGTGGTTGTTCCCTTGAGCCCCGCGGCGCCGGCAAAAGCACGCGCTATGGAAGCGCTCACGCCGAAGCTTCCGGTAGCCGGCAAAGAATACGTCATGGTTACGCCGCAGCTGGCCGGTATATCCGTGCGAGAGCTCGGGGCCATCGTCGACACTGTCTCGAGTGAACGAGCCAAGATCATCGGCGCGCTCGATCTTTTGATTACGGGCATCTAGCGTTACGCGTGAACCGGCATTCGACCTTGCGCGGGAGTCTCGAGCAGCTCCCCCGGCACGCCCACAACGCGCGGGTTCGACCGGCCACATTTTACCAACGCAACTTGGTGAAAGAGCGTTGGGAAACGCCCCGAGATGCGCGCGGTCTGCGCCGGTTCTCGCCCGCGATCTGGACCACATAGCCTCGGTCACTTGCCGCGCTGCGCAAACGCGCATCGGCCAGAAGCGATCCGCGACGCGGGTCCGTGCAGTCAGTGCGGCGCGGGCGTCGGCTCGAACAGTCCCCGTTTCATCACACACTTGACCCACACCGCGCCGAGCACTGCGAATACGCCGAGCACGATGCCAGTGTAGCCAACTATAACCGGCGTCAATTCCGGGCTCGGCGAGCTGGTAGCAATGACAAATGCCATTCCGGCCAATGCCAGTATCGGAATCAAAGGATAGCCGGGAACTTTGAACGGTCGGTGCAGCTGAGGCTGGCGCCAGCGAAGCGCAATCAGGGAGATTTGCGCCAGCATGTATGCGAGCAGCCATGATACGGAGGCGGCGATAAGCAGTGGCAGTATGGAGCTGACGTCCCCACCCGACCATACCAACCCGACAAGGGGCAAGGCGCTGACGAAGAGTATCGCCAGAACGGGCGTGCCGAGCCGTGGGTGACTGTACTTCAGGAACGGCATGACTTGCCCTTTTTCCGCCATACCCTGCAGCATTCGCGGCAGTGACGCCAGTGCCGTGTTCATCAGACTGCACGAAGCCGTGACCGCCAGGAGCGTTACCCAAACGCTGGCGCGAGATCCGAACGCGGCGACCGCGTAGTCGAGATGCGGCGTCGCGGAGCTCAGAAGCACGTCGCGCGGGATTACGTAGGCGCTACCAATACCGAACAGTAACTGCGCGACGAGCACACAAAAGAGTCCGCCGATCATCGCGCGGGGCAAGTCCCGATTGGGATTTTTCGCCTCGCGTACCAGCGGCGTAACGAATTCAGAGCCCACGAATACCCAAAAGCCGAGGGCGATGACCCCGAGCGTGGTGCAATGAGTTCCAAGTGCCGAAAGAGCCTGCGCGCTTCCACCGGCGAGGGGTCGCGCCGCCAGACCTGAAGTCGCGACCAGCCCGGTCACTATCAGGAAAGCAAGCACGCTAAAGCTCAGGATTGTCTGGATGCGCGCCATTACGTCGGTACCGATGATATTCAGAAAAGCAAAAGCCGAGACGATTGCGAACGGCCAAAAGTACGGCGGCACCGCCAACGGGATCGCCTTGCGAAGCGCCTCATTGGCGAGAATGAGCTCTGCAGGCAAGCCAAAAAGCGCGGGAGTGACATAGCCGGCGAACACCAGCAGAATGGCAGGAAAGTTACCTAAAGCGATCTCTGCGTAGCTGCTCAAGCTGCCGGCGCTGGGTATCATCAAGGCCATTTCCGCGTACGCCATCGCATTAGCCAGTGCAATTGCAAACGCAATGAGAAGGGCGGCTACGAATCCCCACCCGCCAATTCCCATTCCCTGCAATAGCGAAACCATCGCTTGCTGAGCGACGACGACTCCGATTGATACGGCGAACAGCGGGCGCAGCCCGAGACGACCAATTGGCGGCGTACCTTCGATCGACGATGCCTTGGGCGTGATCTCAGTCATATGGCTCCAATCGGTATCGGTATGACGCTGTTGTAAGGAGCACGCTCAGGCAGATTTATTGCCGGCAGACAGTGCCGTTAAGCACACGGGAAGGCCGTGGCGCCGCTTGGCGTTGCCCCAATCGGATTCCCGCGGTTAATTCCCAGTATAATCGGCCCATGAAGTCCACCCGACCGACGACCAGAGCTTCAGCTGGTCGGAACGCAGAAAAAACCCCGCGTACGCGCCGCATATCCGGGCGCGACCGGGCCAAGATCACGGTTGAGCGCATTCTCGCGTGCGCCCAGCGTGTTCTGGTGCAGAAAGGTTACGGTGCATTTTCGATGCGTCTCGTGGCGACTGCGACCGGAATCTCCGTCGGCAACCTTCAGTACCATTTCCGGAGCAAGCGTGAGCTGATTCGGGCGCTCGTGCATCGCTTGACCACGTATTATTTCGACCGCTTCGAGAAGATTCTGGTTGCCCACCGTGCTCACGGCGAGTTCCCTGTCGAGCAGCTGGTGCGATACGCATTGACGGAGGCGGTTACGCCTACAACGGTGCGCACATTCCGCGAACTTTGGGCGCTTGCGAATCACGACGCGGCCGTTCGTCGCGTGCTGGATGACTTTTACGAAGACGTAATCGAGGGAATCGTCGCGGCGCTCGGTCGTTCGTGTCCAGGGGCAGATCCGGTGCTCGTGCGGGAAAGCATTTACCTGATGACGGTATTGTCGGAGGGCTGCCTCGTCGTGTACGGCACGCGGCGGAGCAGGGCCGTGGGGCATCAGCGTCTTGTCGCGTTGGCCGTACAACTGATCGCGCCGCTCACAGGTGCGAAGCCGATGCCTACCGTGACTTGCGCTGCCTAGTCTCGCTGCTGGCATCAGCGATCGTTTTTCGGCGAGGTGAGCCCGGACCCTCGCCAACTCGCGGTGTGACAATGTCTGGCGACCGCGTACGCGCTCAACCACGGCGGCGCGCGATTGAGTCTGCCACAACGCACGCCAACTCAAACATCATCGTCGCTCCTACGTAGGCTGTATTGCCAGTGTTGTCGAAAGGTGGAGCCACCTCGACAACATCGCCGCCAATTAGGTTGAGGCCCCGTAGGCGCCTGATCATCAACTGGGCTTCGAGCGTGGTCAGCCCACCGGGTTCCGGTGTCCCCGTGCCCGGCGCATAGACCGGATCTAGTCCGTCGACATCGAAACTGATGTACGTCGGACCGTCGCCGACGATCTCGCGCGCTTCGTCGATCACGGACCGGTAGCCACGCTCGTGGAACTCGTCCATGTAGACGACCCGCATGCCGGACTCATGGCTGAAGTTCCAAAGACCGGGATCGGGAATCGAGCCCCTGATGCCGATCTGAACGGTTCTCTTTGGATCAAGCAGGCCCTCCTGTACGGCATGCAGGAATGGGGCGCCGTGGTGGAATTTCGAACCGGCGTAGGGACCGCACGTGTCGCAATGGGCGTCGAAATGAATCATCCCGATTGGCCGTTCTTTCGCAATTGCGCGAAAAATCGGCAGTGTGATTGAGTGGTCGCCACCAGCGGCAATCGGCACGACCCCGGCAGCGTGGACCCTGGCTAGCGCTCGCTGGATGTCGTCATGCGCATCTTCCAGCTTGTACTGGTGATCGATCTGCGTATCGCCGATATCAGCGACGCGCACGAGTTCCATCGGCGAGATCCTCAAGGACTGGTGAAAGGCCCGAATCATGCTGGACTGATTGCGGATTTCACGCGGTCCGTGGCGCGCGCCCGGTCGGTTTGTGACGCCACCGTCAAAGGGCACGCCGATAAGTCCGAGTTCGACGCCCCCGAGGTCTTGGGCAACCCGTGCTCCAAGCAACGATGCAACGCCGCCACCAGTCGGCGCCAGGTTCACGACATCGGCTTGCATCTCGTCGGGCATTGTCTGGCCTCCGCCAATAATTTTTCTGCAACATGCAATACGGTTGACCTAATGGCAGTACCGAGTATAGTACGATCGTACTAGGAAAGGAATCGGCGGTTTTTCGTAGGGCGCGAGTCCCGATTCCTGCAGGAAAGGACGGACTCCCAGGCAGAAGAACTTGAGGTGCCGCAGACGTGAAAATCAGGCCGTTGCCAGTGATCTCTTTGGCGCTCGCCGCGCTATCCGTCGACCTAAAGGCTGCTGCGCAGTCTGCTACTGCGCCGGGCGCGGAGGCTCTCGAAGAGATTATTGTCACGGCGCAACGACGCCAGGAGCGACTCCAGGACGTGCCGATCAGCCTAAGCGTCTACACGCAGGCAGCTATGGACACGCAGGGCGTCCGTGCTATTGACGACATCGCACGTCTCACTCCCGGGGTCACTTTCGCGCGCGGATCGGACCAGAACTCCGAATCCAGCAACATATCGATTCGGGGCATCAGTTCGACCGCCGGGGCAGCGACGACCGGAATCTATCTCGATGATACTCCGATCCAGAGTCGGCACCTTGCTTACGATACGTTCAATGCGTATCCGGCGCTCTTCGATATCGACCATGTCGAAGTGCTGCGTGGGCCGCAGGGGACGCTCTTCGGCGCGGGCTCAGAGGGCGGAACCATCCGATTTATCCTGCCTCAACCGAACCTGCGGGAAGATTCTGCCTATGTCCGGTCAGAGCTTGGATTCACAAAGGGCGGAGACCCGACCTATGAGATCGGCGCGGCGTATGGCGCGCCTATTGTTCAAGACAGTTTCGCGTTCCGTGCGAGCGTTTCGTACCGTAGCGAGGGTGGGTATGTCGATCACGTCGACTGGCACAACCAGACGACGATCAATGCGAGGTCGAACTGGGACCAGACCCTCACCGCGCGTGTCGCCTTGCGCTGGCAAGTCAGCGATGCGTTGACGATATCGCCGTCGGTTTACTACCAGCGATACTACCTGGCCGACACGTCGGCATATTGGGCGCCCGGCCCGGGTGCTGATCCTGCCCTTGCGTTCCTGGCAGACGGATTCAAGAACGGCAACGCGCGGCCCAATTCCAGTAATGACAGTTTCTACGTTCCGGCCCTGAAGGTCGACTTGAACCTAGGGGACGTCCGGGTCGCGTCCAACACGTCGTACTTTTCCCGTGATCAGACCGCTACGCTCGACTTTACGCAGTTTGACCGCGCAGTATTCATCGGCAACCCATTTCCGCCGGTAGGCAGCGTGGCCCCCACGGCCACCGCAGACATCCAGGATATCTTCACACAGGAGGTTCGGGTCGAGTCGACGGAGGAACAGGCGCGTGTGAAATGGACTGCCGGTATTTTTTATCAGCGAGCGCGAGAAAACACGATCGAGGACGTCTACGATCCGAACCTACCCGGCGACTTCGATGCCGGGCTCGGTTTGCCTCCGGGCAGCTTTGTGTCCATTTTTGGCCCGACGCTGAACGGATATGTCTACCGCCAGGATCCGTTCCGGGGTATCGACGAACAGGTCGCGGCGTTCGGGCAGGCTGAAGTCAAGCTGATCGACGCCCTCACGCTGTCGGTAGGCTTGCGGGTAGCCAAGACGGACTTCAACGTCGACGCAGCCTACGCGGGACCCGCCGTCGGTCCATCCATCTCCAGCAACGGCTCCATTAGTGAGAAGCCGGTTACCCCGAAGGTCGGTTTGACCTACAAGTTGAGCCCAGAGAACATGATCTACGCGCTGGCGGCCAAGGGCTACCGCGTGGGCGGAGCCAACGCCGCTGTTGGGATCCCGTGTGGACCGTCGCTCGCTGCGATCGGGCTGTCCTCGGCGCCGCCCACTTACAACTCTGACTCGGTCTGGAGCTACGAGGTTGGGAGCAAGAACTCATTTGCCGACCGCAAAGTGTTCGTCAATGCCAGCGCCTATCTGATCAAATGGCGCAACATCCAGCAGAACGTCGCCCTGTCTGCCTGCGGTTTCCAGTTCGTCGACAATCTCGGCGCTGCGGAGAGCAAGGGGTTGGACCTCGAGACTGAATTCCGGCCACTGACGAACTTGTCGTTCGGTGGCACGTTCGGCCTGACCGACGCGAGCTATACACAGACAGTGCTCTTGCCCAGGGCGACGTCGTCTCTGGTTCAAGACGGCGACCATCTATCCGGATCACCGTGGACGCTCAACGCCTGGGGCCAGTACGGGTTCCAGGTTGTCGGCCAGTCCGGGTACGCGCGTTTCGACTACCAATACAACGCGAAACAGACCGACCACGTTCCCAACCAGGATCCGTTGAACGGTGGTTATGCAAAGTGGTACTCCGGCGTGCCAGCCCAAAGCTACATGACGGTGCGGTTCGGCGTTCGAACGCAGCGCTTTGACGTGTCGCTCTATGCGCAGAATCTCTTTAACACGCATCCAAAGCTGGTGCAGTCACAGGACGTAGGCTCTCCTGCGGGTGGTTCACCCCTGTTCTATGATATTACGTGGCGGCCGCTGACGGTTGGCCTGACTGGCACTTACCGTTACTGATGAATCGGCACGCGCGGAACGTGGTCAGGAGCCGGCGTTCGGCGCGACCATGCGACGTGTGCAATATAGCGTTGAGGCGATCCGACCGATGTACTTGCTTTCAATTGAGCCCCGGTGAACCGACGAACGCTCGTCCTGGCTGGGATCGTCGCGCCGTTGGCAGGTGTGGCGTTGGCAGCAGGCTTTGCGCCCTTCCTGTACAGCGAGTACGCACTGCGCGAGGCGCACGAAGTCGTGGGTCCCAAGCCTGTCGGCGCAGTCCGGGGGCGCTGGTTCGACGACTACTTCCTAGTCGAATCCATTGAGGTCTAGCGAGAAGATTCGTGCGAAAAAGTGCCACTTCTGTGGATAACTCACGGATCGAGCTGGCGGTTGTCGGGTAGCGGCTCGGTTTCGCACCGCACCGGGAACTTTCCGAACCGGAGCAGGTGACGCGTCAGGAACGGGCTCAGGTGCTTGG